>Ga0070733_10001730_pt1 | contig 16060 bp, 12 predicted proteins | sample Coa_R1_9_FD_66450 | JGI IMG/M metagenome (GOLD analysis project Ga0070733, IMG submission 66450) | Surface soil microbial communities from Centralia Pennsylvania, which are recovering from an underground coalmine fire - Coalmine... | ecosystem: Environmental > Terrestrial > Soil > Unclassified ... | reverse complement strand
GATAGTACCAGTAGCGCCAGTAGATCCTGTTGCACCATTTGCACCGGTCGCTCCGGTTGATCCATTTGTTCCATTGGTTCCAGTTGCGCCAGTAGATCCGGTAGTACCTGTGGCACCGGTATTGCCAGTTGCACCGGTGGCTCCGGTAGCACCAACAGCTCCATCGTTTCCATTTGTTCCGTTAGTTCCGGTAGTGCCTGTTACACCAGTAGGTCCGGTAACACCTGTTGCCCCATTGGTACCATTTGTTCCTGCAGTACCAGTTGCGCCAGTAGATCCTGTCACGCCAGTTGCACCGGTGACTCCGGTAGCACCAACGGCTCCATCGTTGCCATTTATTCCTGCAGTACCGGTTGCACCGGTTAATCCATTTGTTCCGTTAGTTCCAGTAGTGCCCGTTACTCCAGTGGGTCCGGTAGCACCTGTTGCTCCATTGGTGCCAGTTGCACCGGTGGATCCGGTAGCACCAGTCGATCCATTTGTTCCATTAGTTCCATTGGTTCCAGTTGCCCCAGTAGATCCTGTCACACCAGTTGCACCGGTTGCTCCAGTAACACCTGCTGTTCCATTGATGCCATTTGTTCCAGCCGCGCCAGTTGCACCAGTGGCTCCGGTAGCACCAACGGCTCCATCGTTTCCATTTGTTCCAGTAGTGCCCGTCACGCCAGTTGCACCGGTAGTGCCAGTATTTCCTGTGGCACCGGTATTACCGGTAGCACCAGTCGATCCATTTGTTCCATTGATTCCAGCAATGCCTGTTGCACCAGTAGATCCTGTAGCACCATTTGCGCCAGTTGCACCGGTAGTTCCTGTTGTTCCATTGGTGCCATTTGCACCGGTAGCTCCGGTAGCACCAACGGCTCCATCGTTTCCATTTGCACCGGTAGTGCCAGTAGCGCCAGTATTTCCTGTGGCACCGGTATTACCGGTAGCACCGGTCGATCCATTTGTTCCGTTAGTTCCAGCAGTACCTGTTACACCAGTAGGTCCGGTAGCACCGGTTGCTCCATTGGTGCCATTTGCACCGGTAGTACCAGTAGCGCCAGTATTTCCTATGGCACCGGTTGATCCATTTGTTCCGTTGGTTCCAGCAGTGCCTGTTATACCAGTAGGTCCGGTAGCACCTGTTATTCCATTGGTACCAGTTGCGCCAGTATTTCCCGTAGCTCCCGTGGCACCAGTTATTCCATTCATTCCAGCAGTTCCAGTTACACCCATAGGTCCCGTTGGCCCAGTTGCACCGGTTGATCCATTTGTTCCGTTGGTTCCAGCAGTGCCTGTTATACCAGTAGGTCCGGTAGCACCTGTTGTTCCATTGCTACCATTTGCTCCAGTAGATCCTGTCACGCCAGTGGGTCCGGTGGCTCCGGTAGCACCAACGGCTCCATCGTTTCCATTTGTTCCATTGGTACCATTTGTACCAGTAGTTCCGGTTGCCCCAGTAGATCCTGTCACGCCAGTTGCACCGGTTGCTCCGGTGGCACCAACGGCTCCATCGTTTCCATTTGTTCCAGTAGCGCCAGTATTTCCTGTGGCACCGGTATTACCGGTAGCACCTGTTGCGCCATTTGTTCCGTTTGTACCTGCAATTCCAGCAGTGCCGGTAGCGCCTGTTGCTCCGGTTTCTCCTGTTGGACCAATAACTTCAGTAAGCGTTGTCATTACGTTTGATATGGTTGAATCAACATAAGATTTTGAGGTAGCGTGTGTTGGATTGGTGCATATTGCATCCAAATTAATCATGGTGGTAGTGAAACAGCCTGCTGCATCACGCACAATAATGTTTTCAGGAATGTTATCGCTCGATATTGTTGCTAATTTATCGTTGCATATTGTTGTCGGGCTAATGTCTGCATTGCAAACGAGGGAGCTTAATATGTTGCCTGCAGAATCATTATGAACAACTCCTGCTGGTGTTAATGCGGTACAAACAATAGGATAATTATCGGCAATTGTTAAGTGTTGGATAATGGCATCGGATGCGGATAATGTACCTTCTATTGATACATTATTATTGATGGTAACCGGACCTTTGAAATTTGTTTTTTTATGTACGGTTAATTTTCCTTTTATGATTACATTGCTTTTCAAAAGGATATTTTTGAGTACATCCATTTTTTCATTTACTACAAGATATTTGAATGGTAATTGTTTGGTTATCTTTGGGTGTATTGTGAGTGTACCATTGGTAATTTGATTAATAATTTTTTTGGTTTTTTTGATGAGCATGTCAGCGTAATGATGATTTAATGAGAAATATTTTTTTTGTATAATTGATTGTGCATAGGTAATAACTTTTGTGATTGCTTCATAATCTCCAATGATAAAACCATCATCGATATGTTTTTTTAGTTGTTGTAGTGGAGAATTATAATCATTATCGAATTTACTGATTTCCGATATCAGCGTAATAATGTCGCTTAAATTTTGACCAAGATAGATATATTTATGTTCTCTGTTTTTATTGATTTTATCTAATTCAAATTCTGATAAATTGTGTCCAACAGTTTGTACCATTGTTGTTAATGATAGAGATGCACTGAGTAGGGCGAAAGATAACATTATTGAGTAATGTTGGGATATATATATGCGCTTCATCATTAATCCTTTTCTGAAACTATTATTTATTTGATTATAGATAATAGAATGGTTCAAGAAGGAAGATTTTCTTTTATTGCTTGTATAATTGTTTTGTTTTGAATGGTGGTGTATGGAAATTATTTGATCGGTTTGGTAATCGTATTGGAACTTATAATATAAATTTAACGAAGTTAATTGGAAAATAATATGAATATAAAAATTAATATAATAGACGCAAAGCCGAAAAAAAAATGGAGTGTCCTTTCTGTAAAAGGTGAAATTCAAATTAATGATTTCAGGGAAACTTTGTATATACCTCTTGATTGGTGGAGTTTAGATGATTACAAAAAACAATGGCAGAATGGACTAAACCGATTAGTAAAGCATGATAAGACATGTTTAATAGTAGCTGTAGACAATCCTCAAATGAGAAAATTCGTAGAATGGTGGTTGTTGTATAAGATTGATAATAAAATATATGTGCGTAATAAGATTGTTATAGAGGATATTTATTTAAAGGAAATAGGAGATAAACCATTTACTGTAGTTAGTTGTTATGATTTTATTCCTGAGAGAGGATCTCGATTTAATGATGATGGTTGGGAAATATCAGAATGGGTTGTTGAATGGGATGGGAAGCTATAAATAATGTGAAATATGATTGTTGACTTTAAGAATTATGTGTTGTATGTTACGTGCCAATGGTATATACAACACAATTTTTTTTATGAAGGGTGAGTGCATGATGAAGAGTTATAATAAGTTATGCTTGTCTGGTTTATTGATATTTAGTGGAATGCTCATTGCAATGGAAAAACCGCAAGGGCCTATGAATGCTGAATGGTTTTATGCACAAGATAATCCATTTAAAGTAGCAAATGATTTGCATCAAGAACGTAAATGGTGCGAAGCAGAAGGTGAATATAATAAAAAACTTAAAGAAGGTGTAGGATCTCAATATGACCAAGATATGGCTAGGCTCAATTTAGCGGCATGCCAAATGGCTCAGCGAAAACCGTCAGAACATTGGAGTAGTTTTGATGCTGTGATTGGTATCCCGCAAGAACAACGTCTTTCTGATGATGTTTTAATAGATACAAAAAATGAAAAGTCAGTACTTGTTAGGACAGATCAGGTTGGCATTGGTGATATTGTTCATTTTATGGAAACTACGCATCAATTAAAAACAATGCACCCGAAATGGAATGTTACTGTTTCAGTGCGTCCCTTTCTTAAAAATACTTTGTCTGATGTAATCAAAGGATATGGTTGTGAACTAATTAGTGAGAAAGATGAGCAACCAAAGACTGATTATATAACTCATATTATGGGATTATTTGGTCATTTAAAAATGGATCCTGCTGCAACAAAACCAGATAAAATTGTATTAACTGCACCAGAAAGAGCAGTTAATGTTGTTAATGAACAGATAAATTCTATTTTGGCGCAAAAAAATAAAATGGTGCTTGTGGGCTTTGCTGGCGAAAAACGTCCTGCAACATTGATTGGTGGGAGACAATTGCCACATAATAATGCAGATTATGGAAGAGATATTCATCCAAACGCATTTCAGTTATTACTTAAAAAACATCCTAATGTTGTATTGATGGATTGTGGAACACCAATTAGTAGAGTTCCAGTTGATGAAAAATGCAACGATCAATACAAGGTAATTGTTAAAGAAGAACAAGCTTTTGATACAATTGTTGCTCTCGCAGGTATCATGAGTACTAACAAAAAAATTCTTGCTCTTGCTGCAGATCAAGGACCATCAAATGTATTTGCACGTGCACTTAATAAAGAAGGTCAAAAACGTATGGCATTCATTATTCCAAATCCTGGTGAATATGATATGCGTATGGAAGGTGAAGGTTCACAATATACGCAAATGATCTCTGATTGCCTGGTGCTAAAAAGTAAATCTACTGAGGTTCAGAATCAGCTTGCAGTTTTGGAAAAAGCATTGGAGATGATGACGACAGACAAATAATTATGGCTACATGAAAAAGCAGCTCTTGTTATAAAAAACAAGGGCTGCTTTTGTGAAATGGAAAGCTATAAATAATGTGAGATATAATTATTGAATTTAAAAATTATGTGTTGTATATTACATGCCAATCGTATATACAACACAATTTTTTTATGAAGGGTGAGTTTATGATGAAGAGTTATAATAAGTTATGGGTACCTGGTTTATTGGTATTGAGTGGGATGCTCATTGCAATGGAAGAGCAGCAACAAGGGCCTATGAATGCTGAATGGTTTTATGGTGATAATGCATTTAAAGCAGCGAATGAATTTCATCAATCGCAACAATGGTTTAATGCGGAGCAAGAATATTGTGCTGGCCTTATTGAAGATGACATGACATCTGAATATGATCGTAGTATGGCTCATTTGAACTTTGCAGCATGTAGAATGGCACAAGGTAAGGAGAGTTTGAGTTGGAGATTTTTTGATAATTTGATAGGTATTGCTGGAGAATATCGTCTTTCAAGAGGAAGAATTAATAGTGCAGGTAAAGAAGATAAAAAAACAGTATTAGTGAAAACGAATGTTGTTGGTATTGGTGATATTTTTCATTTTTTACTTACTGCTTATGAATTAAAAAAACGCACAGGATGGAATGTGATAGTATCGGTGCGTGATTTTTTGAAAGAGACATTGCGTGATGCGGTACAGGGATATGGTCTTATATTGATTGGTGAAAAAGATGAGCAACCAAAGACTGATTATACAACTCATATTATAGGATTGTTGGGACACCTCAACATGCATCCTGCTGCAACAAATCCAGAGAAGGTTATGTTTACAGCACCGGAAAGGGCAATGAATGTTGTTGCTGAACAAGTTGATTCTGTTTTAAGACAAGGAAAAAACTTAATGGCAGTGTTTGCAGGTGAAGACCGTCAGGCAACATTCATTGGAGGTAAGCAACTTCCGCGTGATACTACAAAGCATGGAAGGCATCTTACGTCCGAGCCATTTAATCGATTATTGAAAAAGTATCCAAACCTTATGTTAATGGATTGTGGAACATCAAATGGTCGAGTTGTCATTGATGAGAAACAACGAAATCAATATATGATACTTGCTCAAGAAGAACGAGCGTTTGATACAACAATTGCACTTGCTCGCATTATGAGTTACCAAAAAATTAGACACCAAAAAAAAGAAATTGTTTGTATTGGAGCAGATCAAGGGCCAGCAAACGTATTTGCACGTTCATTGGATAGCGATGCTCAAAAACGTATGGCATTTATCATTCCAAATGCTCAGGAATCTGACATGCGTATGCAAGGTGTGGGGTTAATGTATAAACATATGCTCTCTGATTGTTGGGTATATAAATGTCAAACTCCCCAAGATCAAGGCCTCATGATTGAGATGGCATACTGTGCTATGACAACAGACAAATAATTACGGTTACATGAAAAAAAGCAGCTCTTGTTATAAAAAAACAAGGGCTGCTTTTTTTGTCAAAAATTATTACAATAAAGAGTGATAAATTACCATAAAAATAGTACATGCAAGGGAAAATGTTTATGAAAAGAGTTATGATTGTTGGGCTGATTGGAGTTACGGCGCTTAATGGTATGAATGAGCAAATAATCCCGATGAATGAAAAGTATGCGATTTCACGTGAGTCTTATAAACAATATTATAAAGAATTTCCATCCAATGACGTCTTGAACACAATGGACATTTTGTCTGATCGTGTAAGGGAACTTGATAAAAAGAAACCACTTACTCCAGTTGATATTAATCATTACGATAATAACCATTGTAATTGTTCCTTTAAGTTGGAACCAGTTAATCGGGGAGAAAATGTATTGCTTATTGAAGCTTTGCCGATGTTTTTGTTAGATAGTGAAAGTCCTCGTATTCATGAATACCGGTGTGTGTGCATGCTTACTGGCTTTGAGAGAACATGGTTACTCAAAAGGACAAGCGGCCACAAATCGATTCCTCTATTTATGGGCGCTATCATGTATCAGCCTATTTGTCCGGGTAAGTGGTGTAAAGACGACATAGAAACGTGTAATTTTTTAGAAAATAAGAAAGCTTTTGCAATTGAGTATTATCTGAGAAGCGAAGGTAGACATCGTGGAATAATGTCAGCTGCGGTTGCTGAATTGATTAATTTTATAAAACATTTTGAAACCGGTGACGATGGTTACGACTATCTCATAGCTCGAATATTTGCTACGAATAAAAAAGCAAAAGCGGTAGTTGAGCGTGCCGAGTTTAAGTGTATTTCCGATCAACACTATCAACAAATATGGGCTTATCAGTTGCAATAAAAATGGATAAAAATTGCATGTAGTTAAAAAAATGGTATCATAGAGCAAAAAATAATCGCGTGATCTTGGATTATAACTATGGAACCATTTTATGACTATTGATATGCACAATCAATTAACCATTCCTGCAGGGTTACTCGTGACAGCAGGGTTATCACCGGCGTTTGTTGCACAATTTGCGTTATTCGTCGCAATTATTTTGATGTGGACGATTGCGTGGGGTAAAGTTTTTAAAAAATTGTGCGGACTTCCGGTCATAGCGGGGCGCATTATTGCGGGTATCTTACTTGGACCATCATTGTGCAATATTGCTGAATTTTCTTTTTTTGCTCAACCACTCTTATTGCTTGACCGCCTTACAAGTCAGATGTATAGTTTGGCCAGTTATGATGTTATGCTTTTTGTTGTATTGCTTGTCTCTTCAGCGTTGACCGTATCATATTTGTTGTGGATTGCAGGACATGAAACTGATGTACATGATATTTTTTCAATTGGACCGGTTGCTGTGAGCGCCGGTGTTTTTGGTGCGGTACTACCCATTATTATGATAGCTGTTCCTCTGTATTATTGTTGTGGTGCTGAGTGGAGTGCGGTGCAAGCAATTGGCATGGGACTTATTTTTGCTGCTACGAGTGTTTCCATTCCGGTGGCAATGTTGTTTGCGTATAACAAAATGCATTTGAAAAGTTCCAAGGCTGCGCTGGGAGCAGCAGTTGCCGATGATATTTTTGCAGTAATTTTATTAGCTCTTTTTTCTTTGAGTGCGCAAGCTGGGTTGCTGGGACATGTTGATGTTGCTCTGGTGCAAGGACATGGACCATCATTGTTAACTTCACTTTTTTGTATTGTTTTTGCGTTTGTCGTCATGAGTGTTGCGGGGTATTATTTTGTGCGGCCATTTATTGAATGGCTTAAGCGATCTCATTTATCACATCTTATTGCCCCAGCAGCTAATGGTATTATGCTGATTTATTTTGCATTTGCTGAAATTATTGGTGGTCTTGCGGGTATTACCGGTGCCTATTTTGCCGGACTGTTTCATCGCATGGGAGATCATAGACATGGTGCAGAAAAGGTTATTTCACCCTTTGTGAATGCATTTTTGTTACCGCTGTTTTTGGGATCAATAGGGTTGCAGCTTGATGTGCGTCTGCTCAGTGGATATGATTGGTTATTAGTTATTTTCCTGTTGGTGATGGCAATTATTTCTAAATTACTTGGCTGTTGGCTTGCCACTGCACTGAGTAATTGCTTTGCTCACAAAGATAGTTACCGTTGGACTGCGCTCGATACATATTTGTTTGGTTCATCAATGGTCGCACGTGGTGAGGTTGGTCTTGTGGTGACGACTATTTTGTTCGGATCAGGGATTATTTTACCTTCGCATTACGTGATTGCCATTGTGGTGATTGTGCTGACGACGGTGGCAACGCCGATTATGCTTGCGCAGGGGTTTGAAAGGTTGGCATTACGTGCTAAAGATCAGGTTTTTTCCTTGAATATTGGCCTTTTTTCTTTTATTGGTACTACGCAAATGTTTCACATTATTATGGGATGTTTGGAAAAAAGTGGGATGCATCCGATTGTTGTGCAGATTAGCGATGGCTCCACGGTGGCCAATCTTGAGGAAGCGAATGTAAAAGTTGTGCTCAATGCTGATAATGGCATTCTGTTCGAGGGGGATAAGGAGAAGATTGAAGGTATTGTGCGGTTGGTTAAAGAGAGTATTGTTGATGATCTTGCAGGTATAAATCAGCATATGAGAGGCTGAAAAAGCTTGGCTCCTGCTTTACAAAGGAGCGCTTTTAGATTACATTTAGAATATATTGGTGGTATGAGTGTTGCCATTAAATTGTATAAAAACATAAATTATTAGGGCGTTATATGAAAAAAAGTATACATCCAGAGCTTCATGAAGTTGTTGCACGTTGCGCGTGTGGCAACTCATTTGAGACTCATTCAACAAATAAAGAGCTGAGAGTTACTATCTGCTCAAACTGTCATCCTTTCTTCACTGGTCAACAAAAATTCCTTGATACTGCTGGTCGTATCGAGAAATTTAATAAAAAATATTCAAAAAAAGCATAGTTTTTTATGGATATGACCGATCTGGCGATATTGCAAAAGAAATATGACGATCTTGCCAACGAGCTTGCGACTATTACTGATAATGCTAAGCGAATAGTATTACAGAAGGAGCTAGCTCGTCTTTTGCGTATTATAGATGCGCAAAAAGATTTGGCACATTGTGATGAGCTTATTGCTGAGGCAAAAAATCAGCTACGGCATTCATTGGAAGATGCAGAGATGGCAGAGTTGTTTAAGCTTGAGTTGGAAGAGCTTGGATTGCAAAAATTAAAAAAAGAGCGCGCTCTTGAAGATATGATGATCCCTTCCGATGAGCATGATGAACGTTCAGTTTTTATAGAAATACGCGCGGGGACTGGTGGTCAGGAAGCAGCTTTGTTTGCAGCAGATCTTTTGAGAATGTATACAAACTATGCATTGAAAAAAGGATGGAGAGCCAAAGTTGTTGATGAAAGTTTTACTGATATTGGTGGTATTCGTGACGTTACATTGCATATTGAAGGTAATGGCGTTTATGGATATTTAAAATTTGAAGCCGGTGTTCATCGTGTACAACGTGTACCAAAAACTGAAACAGCAGGACGTGTGCATACATCAACAGCAACCGTTGCAGTATTACCTGAAGCTGAAGAAGTTGATGTAACGGTGAATCCAGCAGATCTACGCATAGATGTGTTTCGTGCCAGTGGAGCTGGCGGTCAGCATGTTAATACTACTGATTCAGCTGTTCGCATTACTCATATTCCTTCTGGGGTAGTTGTTTCATGTCAAGATGAGCGATCTCAGCATAAAAATAAAGCCAAAGCATTAAAAGTTTTACAATCACGTTTGCTTGCATTTGAAAAAGAACGGCATGCGGCAGAAGTTGGAAAACAACGTAAAGATCAGGTGGGTAGAGGTATGCGTTCTGAAAAAGTGCGCACCTATAATTTTCCACAAAATCGTGTCACTGATCACAATGCTGATATAACATTAAATAAACTTGATTATGTTATTGAAGGTGATCTTGATGAAATTATTGAGGCACTGCGTACGCTTGATCGAGAAGAAAGACGCAGATTATCTTTGCAATAATGATTGCATAAATTTGTTAAAAAAAATAAAACCTGATGATGTTAAAAAATGACATGATCAGGTTTTTTTGCTGTCTTGACAGTGGTAGGAGAGTTTTGTAGATTGTGTCTGATGTTTTATAAAAAAAGATGTTTACGTCGTTAAAATCAAAGGAGAAGTAATGTTGAAACGTTATATCATGATGGTGGGATTATGTTCTGCAGCAGCATATGCTATGAATGAAAAATCAACTCAAATGGAGCTGTGTGGGGTGCTGCGAAAAGAATATGTTCAAAAAAATATAGTGAATAAGCCAACAACGCCCGTGTGTCCTTTTTGTGATGAACAGATATTGTCTACTAATTATATCGTATCCGAAGATCATGACAAAGATGTAAGGATAATGATGAATAAAAGTCCTTATTTTGCTTTTGATCAGGGACATCATCTTTTGATAATGCCGGAATCACATAAGGAACTTCCAGGCGAGTTGTCTCAAGAAGAACTAGCAGGACAGGTTGATGCAGCTCAGGGTTTGAGTGAACAATTATACAATGATGCTTATACTCAGGAATATTTCACCAACTGGGGAAGGATTGCCGGACAATCTGTTCCACATTGGCATAGTCAATTTAAAAATTATGTAGAACCTACGCGTTCATTGCCAGAACAGGTGCAAGCTCGCAAAGATGATGTGATCAATAATGTACAAGATGCTTATGCATTGTTACGGCTCAAATTAAAATCCGCACAAAATGTCTCCATTCCATCTGAAGCAGTACCTTATGATGTAACAGAATGCAGGTGTTGTACGATTAACAAAAATAATGCGGATGATGAAAAGAATCTTGTCATTGGACGATTTAAACATAATTACGTTTGTTTATCCCATTATCCATCTACCGCAGGAGAATTGTCTGTTGTGCCAAATCAGCATGTTTCAACGATAAAAGATTTATCGCAGGAAGCATTGAGAGAGAATATGATTTTAGCAATGGCTCTGTTGCCTACTATGAAAGAATATGCACAACAAAATATTCGTGAATGTGGCGGTGGGAATTTATATACCAAAAGCATGGGTGGTAAGGCGTCTCTGGATGAAAAAAGTAAATATCATGTTCACACCGTGATAATACCGCGTACAACTATACAACCTACGCCAGGTTCCATTGATGGTAATTCTTGTAAACTAGATGTTGATCCTCTTCACTTGTTTGACTATTTAAGAAGTCGTGTAGATGATTTAACAAAAAAAACTACATAAGTGATCATCATGAAAAAAATATTATTGTTGTTTGTAGCATGTGTTTTTTGTGCGCAAGCTACAGAAAATATTACCCAAGTTATTGTTCCTATGGCAGGTCTTGGAACGCGTCTTTTACCGCTCACTAAAGCAGGTTCAAAAAGTATGGTTCCGCTTATTAATAAACCAGCTTTGCATCATGTAGTTGATGAAGCATTGCAGGCAAATATAACCGACTTTTGTTTTATTATTAATGAAAATGAGCAGCAGGCAATAGAACATTATTTTTCTTTTGATCCAGCGCTTGACGCAATATTAGCCGAAAGAAGAAAAGCGTATCTTCTTGATCCTCTCAATAGTTTAATTGCACAGTCAGATTTTACGTATATCGTACAACCGGAACCTCTTGGTCTGGGACATGCAGTGCTCATGGGTGAACCATTTGTTGAGCCAGGTACATTTTTTTGTGTTATGTTGCCAGATAATATTATTGAAAGTAATGATTCACACATGGAACGTTTGATTGCTATTGCACAAGAATATAATGCAAGTGTTATTACGGTGGAAGAGATTAGTTGTGCACAAGCATCGCAATACGCGGTGATTACGCCAAAAGAATTTTTAACAGATGATCTGGTGGAAGTAGCGGATATTGTAGAAAAACCACAATCGCAAGAGAGTTCATTTTGTTTGGGTCAAATAGGTCGCCATGTGTTTTCTTATGATATTTTTGAATCATTGAAAGCTATCGAGCCTGGTGTAGGTGGTGAAATCCAATTGACCGATGCGGTAAAACATATGGTGCAATCGGGCAAACGTGTTTTAGCGTATAAATTGCACGGTAAACGACATGATGTTGGCACTATACGAGGTCTTTTAAGCACGACCGTTACGCTTGCTTTGCATAATCCTTTGTACAGAGATATGGTGAGTTCAATTTTTATGCAAGAAATGAATTAACATTATTTTTGTTGTTACCAATAATGTGTGGTTTGTTCTGCCTGTATCCAATGGTGATAATCATCTTTATATTCTTTAAAAAGTTGTAGTCTATTTTTGAGAATTATAAGTAATGTGATTGTTTTGAGTATGTATTTTTGTATCTGTTTTCCTTTTGTTTCGAGCTGTATGAGCTGCTGACGAGCAGCTCTTTTTGCTGTATTATAGTAAAGTTGTTTTTTGTGTATATCAATTGTTGTTAGTTGATTATCTAAGACTGAAAGATGTTCTTTGAGAACCAAATAGGCTTCTATCAGTGAAGAATAATAGGTCATAAATGGATAAGCTTGCTTGTTATTGTGCATGATTATTTCTTTGAGGTCCCAATCACTGATCTGGGCATCTCTTTGATAAAAATGGTAATATTGGTAGGTATCCTGATATATTTGCTGATAGAGTGACCGGCAGTTTTTAATAGTTTGTTCAGAGTTTACTAAATCACCTTGATAATAATTATACGCTATTTTTCCGATAATCAGTGCAGTAGTTGCAGCTGCTACATACCATCCCATATGATGTGGTGAGATTGTATTGGACCAGGTTTTTTCTGCCGGATAGATATGGGTGAATGTTAACAATAAAAAAGCAGATATTATTCTTTTGATAATGATTTTTTGCATGTGTGGTCACCTCGTAATGGGGTATAATTTTATACAATAATCATAGTCGTAATGTTCCTTATTTTAAAAGATTTTTTTGATTTTGTGGTTGTGAATGGATGAGGGTTGATTATTTCAGATTGAAACTATAGATGCTGATGCTCTGCTTTAAAGGACCAATCAAGGTAAAATAGCTTGATTTGAAGGTTTTCCGCATGCATATATTTTTGACTTTTTTGTATAATTGTATATGATTTAAGGAGATACGACTGAAATATTTTAAATTCTATAAAGAAGGGTTCTGTTCATGATTAGTCTTAGTCTACGTGTAAAATCAGCCGTCTTAGCATGTGCAATGGTTGCTTCTTCAAGCAGCTTTGGCTCACAACCTGCAGTAGCGAGCGCAGGTAACTTAGCAAGTCAAGCGGTAGCTTGTTTCTGTAATAATAAAATGGCTTCTTTGATCGTTTTTGCGATGATTGCTGGAAAAATTCGTATTATGACAAGATCAAGAATTGAATATAATTATGCAAATTGGCGTGAAGAGGTTACAGCGTTATTAAACTCCTATAACATTTTTGATGCTCAATCACGCGCAACAATAATGAGTTTTATTGATAAATATTGGGCTGGTGCAGAAGTTAAATTAGACGATACAACGCTGAGAACTAAAAATGATGATGGTTCAGTTTTTACGGTTAAAGGTAAAAAACTAACACAAAAGCCAGCTGGGTTTATGGGTCTTTTTGATGCGTATGTTCTTCAGCAATTACAAAAAGTGACAGCTTTTGTTCCTGGTATTGCAGCATGTTACTTGCTGATTAATAATCCATGTGGAACGATTGGGCTGGAAGTAACTAAGCAATCAATAAGTAAGGTTTAACGAACAAATTATTTATATAATTTTGTAATGAAAAAAAGCAGGTCTGTGGAAACACAGGCCTGTTTCTTTTTTGGTAGATAGGGGCATCTTGTATAAGCCTTGAAAAGGAGTGAACTGTTTTTTTAGGATGGAACTGTTGATTATTCAATAACTTTAGTGTCCAAGGGAGTTGCTATGAAAAAAGGATTATGGAAGGGGTTGCTTTTTGTGAGCAGTTCTTTTTTTGTTTTTATGGCAGATGCTCGGCAAAAGCCATGGACATTTCTTGTGTATATGACAGCAGCGAATGATTTAAATGCATCTGCTCTTTTGGATTTAAACGCAATGATGAATATAGGGTCTCATGAAAATGTGAATATTATTGTTTATCTTACATTGCATGAAAATGATCAACCAAAGGTAACAAAAAAATTATACTTGGAGCAAGGATTAATGACGCAGGTTGGTCCAACAATGGTTCGTGATAGTGGTGACATGACAACATTAGTAGAAGCGTTGCAATGGGCTTGTGTTGATTATCCCTCAGACCACATTGCAGTACTGTTATGGGATCATGGATCAGGGCCATTGAACAGATCTCAGCTTCCACCAAAAGGTATTTGTTATGATTCTGATACTGGCCATTATTTGACCGATCGTGATTGTTTACAAGCGTTTTTGTGGGCACGTGATCATTTACGTGCAGGTCACAAATTTGACATTATAGCTTTTGATGCATCTTTTTTAGCATCAGTTGAGATTGCTTACACATTATCTTTATGTGCAGATTATTTTGTCGCATCAGAAGATAGCATTCTTGATAATGGATATAAATATACTCATATCTTAGAACAGCTTGCAACGCAGATTTTTGATCCACTTTCTTTGGTGCAATATATGGTTGATGTATATGGAAATGATTACATTGGGGATTCTGGTTATACGTTGTCTGCGGTTGATTTAAATGGAATTATTCCTTTGGTTAACAGTTGTAATATTGTTGCTCAAATTCTTGCATCTCAGCTGGCAGGAAAAAAGAGAGATGTGGTGAAGACTGCCATTAAAAAATGTATTAATACTAATCTTTGTCCTTCTTTTGACGGAGGAGTTTATATTGATTTGTGTCAGTTCTATAAAAATTTGCTAAAAAATATTGATGAATTAAAGTTATCAAAATCAATAGTGAATCAATTTAGACAGATGTTGATTGATAGTATAAAGTTATTTCCAACAATTATTAAGGCCAACGTTATGAGTGCTAGTTATAAACAAGCAGTATGCGGCCTTTCTCTTTATTTTTCTCGTTATTCTCTTGATCCATCTTATTATGGTCTTTATTGGACTGAGCAGAACCCGAATTGGTTGAATTTTTTGGAAATTTTTTTGACATAAACGGTAGGTGAAAAAACAGCATGCATTATATTAAATATTTTGAAGAGATACGTCTGACGGATGTGAAAACAGTTGGTGGAAAAAATGCATCATTGGGTGAAATGATAACGCAATTGTCGTCGCAGGGCATTAGGGTTCCCACCGGTTTTGCCGTAACAGCTGATGCGTATTGGTATTATCTCACATCAAATAAGCTTGTTGAGAGAATCCAACAGATTATGAGCCAATTGCATGATGCGAGCGATGTTGCCGTTTTGCATAACGTTGGATCAGAGATTCGTAATCTTATCATTAACGGACAGATGCCTGATGATTTAGCGCAGGAAATTATTAGTGCGTATCATGAGCTTTCTCGTCGTTATGGGGTAGATGAAGTTGATGTTGCTGTGCGTTCTTCTGCAACCGCTGAAGATTTACCTACTGCATCATTTGCGGGACAGCAAGATACATTTTTGAATGTGGTGGGAGATGACGATTTATTGAATGCATGTAAAAAAAGTATGGCTTCACTTTTTAATGATCGCGCAATTATTTATCGTATTGATCAGGGATTTGATCATTTTAAAGTAGCGCTTTCTATTGGTGTGCAAAAAATGATTCGTTCTGACGGTGCAGTTTCTGGTGTTGCATTTTCATTGGATACAGAAAGTGGTTTCAGGGACGTGGTTATGATTGAAGCATCATATGGTCTTGGTGAATCGATTGTGCAGGGACTGGTGACTCCTGATGAATATATTGTGCATAAGCCAACACTGCATGATGGATTTGTACCCATTATTAAAAAAACATGCGGAGATAAAAAAACAAAAATTGTGTATTGCAGCAGTGGTGATGTAGCAGTAAAAACTGTTGATGTTCCACTCGATGATCAGCATATGTTTGCATTGTCTGATGAGGAAATTATTGAATTAGCACAATTTATTGTCACTATTGAAAAGTA
>Ga0070733_10001729_pt1 | contig 16069 bp, 12 predicted proteins | sample Coa_R1_9_FD_66450 | JGI IMG/M metagenome (GOLD analysis project Ga0070733, IMG submission 66450) | Surface soil microbial communities from Centralia Pennsylvania, which are recovering from an underground coalmine fire - Coalmine... | ecosystem: Environmental > Terrestrial > Soil > Unclassified ... | reverse complement strand
ACGTGGACGTGCTCAACGACCTGTGGGTCTATGACCCGGGCACCGGCCTCTGGACCTGGATGGGAGGGTCCACCACTTTTGAGGCCGCGGGCGTGTATGGCACCCAGGGCGTGGCGGCCGCAGGCAACGTGCCAGGCGCGCGCAACGGCGCGTCTTCCTGGACGGACGCGGCGGGCAACCTCTGGTTGTTCGGAGGTTGGGGCGGGGGGTATCTCAACGACGTCTGGATGTACGCGCCGAGCACCGGACTGTGGACCTGGGTGGCGGGTTCAAGCGAGTTCAATTCTGTGGGCGTGTACGGCAAGGCGAACGTCGCAGCCGCGAGCAATCTGCCCTCGGGCCGCATAAGCGCGAATGCCTGGGTCGACTCAGCCGGAAACGTCTGGCTCTTCGGCGGATTCGGCGACGACAACTACGCCATCGGTGACGAGGGCGATATGAACGACCTCTGGGAGTATTCCCCGACCGCGGGTCTTTGGACCTGGGTGAGCGGCTGCAACAAAGTCAATTCCCATGGCGTGTACGGCAGCCTGGGTATCGCTTCAAATACGAGCCTGCCGGGGGCGCGCACCGCCAGCGTCTCCTGGATCGATGCTTCCGGGAACATCTGGTTGTTCGGGGGGCAAGGCTTCGGCGCCACAGGGGGCACGTACGAGCTCAATGACCTGTGGGAATACCAGAGATGACCTACGACGAGGCCGTGCAGGGGTCCATCCCTGCACGGCCTCGCTGGTGCCATGCCGACTCGTCCTTGAGTGGCATCTGTCGCCCTACACCTAGGCCGCGCTCACGCGCCTCACGCCGCGGAAATCGTTGCCGTTGTGGGCCTTGGCCATCTTCAACGCCCGTTCTGCAAGCTGCATGGTCCCCTCGAGGGTCTCATTCTTGACGTACTCGGTGATGCCGATGGACAGGGTGATGCCGACGACGCCAGCCGCCGTGCGGATGCTCTGGAAGTCCACCGCATCGTGCAGGCGTTGGGCGCATTTCATGGCGGCTTCATAGTTGGCCATGGGCAGCAGCAGGCCGAAACGCCCATCTGCAAGCCTGCCCAGCGGCTGGAACGTCTTTGGCCAGGCGTGGAGGATATCGGTATGCCGGATATGCCTGACGGCGCGTTCCGAGAACTCGCGCAACAGTTGTTTGGCCACCGTGCCGCCCAGCTGCTGGGCGAGTTCGCCGAAGTTATCGATCTCGATCAAGCCCATGGAGAACGACCCGCCTTCGTGTTCCACGCGGACCTTCTCGCGCAGCACCTGGGCCACGAAGTAGGTCTGCTTGAGCGCCGTGGTGTCCGGGTCGTACGTGGTCAACGTGCGCACCTGCTCCGAGGCCTCCTCAAGCTTCTGTGCGCTCATCACTTTCTCGCCGGCGTGATGCTCATAATCATGGGCCCGCCAATAGAGCAGCGCGGTGATCACCATCGACAAGGCCGCCGCATAGAGCGCATCCCGGTGCGTGGGGCTGCCGGCATCGATCATGGCGGGATAGGCGCTGTAAATATAGAGAGCGAAATACGCCGCCAACAGCGCCAGGGTCTTCTTCGCGCTCAAGTTCGAGACGCTCACCGCGACCCAGAGACTGCCGATGACCATCACCAGGGGGGAAGCGCCCGGGTTAAGGAGCGGGTAAACGCCTGTACAGATGCCGATGCCCAGAAAGGCCTGGGTGAACCCGGCGCCGGGATCCGCCATGCGGGCGCTGAGCCCGGTGAGCAGCAACACGGCGACCGCTACGGAGGCCAGGCAGGCCGCGATCGCCAGTTCGCTGAGTTGCTGCAGCGTCAAGGGCGACGGGAACAATGGCACCGTCGCGAGTGTGAAGATGGCCGCATACAGCATCAAGCCTGCGTAGAACGTTCTCGGTATGGAAGTATTCATATGCCACTCCTTGTGCACTCTCGGATTCCCTAAAATGCGGTTTTACCCAGGCTCAGTAGGCGGCTTCTGCAGGTCGGAAACCATCGGAGGAAGGCCGAAAGGGAGCGGCGGAGGCCCTGAAGCGGGCCTCAGGGTTTCCCTGAGCCCAGGGATGGCGGGCGGTTTAAGGGCTAAGAGCCCTTTTCGGAAGTGATGGCGACAGACCGCGATTTCCTGCAAGGGAATATCTGAGAGTCTCCCGCTAATGGGCGTATCAAAGCGCTGCGCCGGTCGATAGACGCCCCGGGACGGATCAGGGCCGCGCCAGCGGTTTGGCCCCGGACATGCGGCGGTACGGTCGCACCAGCTGTTCGCCCTTCGCCTCTGGGGCGGCAGGCCATCCGCGCGGCGGGCGATAGCTCTGCATGAACGCCCGAAACTCGGCTTCCGGCAGGGGCCGGCTGATGACGTATCCCTGCGCGTAGTGGACCCCCATGGCGGCGAGCATGCGCAGGGTTTGCAAGTCCTCCACGCCTTCCGCCGCCACTTCCAGCTTGAAGGCGCGCGCCAGCCCGATGATGGTGTGCGCGATGCTGGCATCTGCGGTGCTGCTGCAGAGCTTGGCCACGAAGCTCTTGTCTATTTTCAACTCGGTGGCCGGGATGTTCCTGAAATTCGCGAGCGAGGAATAGCCGGTGCCGAAGTCGTCTATGGAGACGGATACGCCCTGGGTACGCAGCGTGCGGATGGTGGCGAAACTGACTTCCGCGTTCTCCATCACCGCGGACTCGGTGATCTCCAGGGTCAGCTGGTTGGGCCGGGTGTCCCAGATAGCCAAGGCGTCGGCGACCCGGCTGACCAGCGATTCGTCGTCCAGCAGCGCCGGCGAGATGTTGACCGCCACCGTCAGCGGCTTGCCGCTGCTTTGCCATCCGGCGGCGTGTTTCAGCGCCATGTTCAAGGTCGACCAGGTCAGCGCCTTGAGCCTGCCGCTCCAGGTGGCGAGCGGTATGAAGACGTCCGGCATCACCATGCCCCGTTTTGGGCTGCGCCAACGGACCAGGGCCTCGGCGCCCGCGAGCGAACCGGTCTGCAGGTCGATCTTCGGCTGGTAATGGACTTCGAACTCTCCGTTGGCGAGCGCCGCATCCAGCTCCTTCTCCAATTTCCAGAGATCCGCGATGTCATCCAATGCCCGCTCCGTATAAGTGCTGTACGGCAGGTGCTTGGACTCCGCTTCGTATAGGGCGGTTTCCGCGAATTGCACCAGCCGTTCGGACACCAGCGCGTGCTCGGGGAATACGGCGATGCCGATGCACACGGCCGGCAGGATCTCGAGTTCATCGAATTTGAAGGGAGCGGCGAGTAGGCGCAGAGCCTTGTTGGCGGCGAGTATTGCGTGCCCTGCATTCAAGGTGTTCTGCAATATCAGCGCGATCTCGAAGTCCCCTGCGCGGATGATCCGGTCCTGTTCCCGGCAAAGCCCGCTCAATCGCAGCGCCACTTCCTCCATCAACATCTCGAATTTGCGTCCCCCGTACAGGGCGATCAGTTCGTTGCTTCTTTGGACGCGCAGCATCAACAGCGCCAGTTGTTGCCTGCCGTCGCCCGCCGCGTTGACGTAACCCCCGAGGTAGCGGATCAACGCAGAACGGCTCGGCCGCAGGGACAGGATGTTTTCGCTCATGGGGTCTCCCGCAAGCCGATCACAGGTAAAGCTGTTGCGGATCGATACCGTATGCTCCGGTCTCAAGATGCTTGTCTACCCAGAACTGCTTGACGTCGTCCCAGGGGTGGTCGTGCAGGAGATCCACTATCTCGAAATCCGGCAGGCGCCGCTTGGCCTTGTCCAGCAGCAGCATGATCCTCGGCCGCAACCGGCGTATCTCATTCTGTGCGATGACTACGCCTACCGCCCCGGTGTTGAGTTCCACCAGCGACCCCGTGGGGAACACCCCCACCACTTGCATGAACTGCTCGACGACTTCCGCCTGGAAAAGATTGCCGCGCCAGCAATAGATCTCGCGCACGGCTTCGTGGGGCGAGCGTTGCGTTGCATAGGGACGTGGGCTCACCAGTGCGTCATAGCAATCGACGATGCCCGCGATCTTGCCGAACGTCGGGATCTGGTTGCCCTGCAGTTCGCTGGGGTAGCCGCTACCGTCATAGCGCTCGTGATGGCTGCGCAGCATGTCGACGATGCGGGCGGAGACGTCGCCGCTGTCCTCCAGGATCGAGACGCCATAGGCCACGTGCCCCTGCACGACCCGCCATTCGTCCGGCGTAAGCTTGTCCGCCTTCGCCAGCAGCCCCTGAGGCAGGCGCGTCTTGCCCACGTCGAACAGCAGGCACCCCAGCCCTACCTCATAGATCGATTCCTTGTCGAGCCCGAGGTGGCGCGCGAAGGCCATACCCCAGATGGAGCAATTCACCGAATGCTCGTATATATAGGCGTCGTGACTGCGCATCCGCGACAACCAGATCAGCGCATCCGGATTGCGCAGCACGCTTTCCATCATGGGCTCGACCGTCTGCCGGGCCATGTCCACGTCGAGCGTGCCTTCCAGCTGCAGTGCGGCGATGATCGAAGCTGCTGCCCGGCTCGCATCGGCGTGCGCTTTGCCCGCCACGGCGATCTCGTGTTCCACCGGCCGGGTCTTTACATACAGCTCACGCCGATGCTTGGGAACGGACGACGTGTCTCGGGTGGCCGTCGGCTGTGGACTGAAGGTCCTCGAGGCCGTGGTGGCGACCTCGCGGCCCCCGCCCGCATGCCCCGGCACGGCGAGTTCGGCGCTTCTCACCGCGTTCACGTAGACATATTCGCAATAGTGCTTCAGCTCTTCGATCTCATGGAAATCATGGATATAGAATCCCTGGAACAGGAACGGCGTCTCGGTCCAGGGACGATCCAGCCGTTCCACGTAGAAGCCGACCTTCAGACTATTGGTTGGGACCTTTTCGAGGTTCGAGAGCACGTCCAGTCCTCCACTGCATGTTGACGCTTTAATGTCTCGACAACTTCACCGTATCGGGTATCTCACCGGGCTCGCGATACTGCGCATGCTGGTGTTTCGCCTTGTACAGCAGCTGATCCGCGCGGGAGATCAACATGGAGACCTTCTCTTGCGGCTGCGCCTCGCAGGTGCCGCTGGATACCGACAGCGGCCGGCCGTGGACGCATTTCCCGCCCACGGCACTCTCGATGCGTTTGATGATTTCAGTCGCTTGGATCAACGTCGTCTGCGGCAGCAGTACCCCGAATTCATCGCCGCCTAGGCGGTAGACGACGTCGGATTTGCGTATCTGCGAGCGGATACACAGCGAGATCACCTTCAGCGCTTCGTCGCCGGCCAAGTGGCCGTGGATGTCGTTGATGATCTTGAGCTTGTCCACGTCTATCAGGATCACGCTATAGGGCCGTTCGTGGTCGCTCTGTTCTTTCTTTAGCATGCGCAGGTGCTCCTCGAAAGCACGCCGGTTGAGAAGACCCGTCAGCGCGTCCTCATGGCTGATGCGGATCGCTTGATCGTATCGAAGCGCGTTCCGGATGGCGGACCCGGCGACGTGGGCGAAGATTACGATGATGTCCATATCCTCGTCTGAGAATGCCCCGCGTGACGTCGACACTACGTGGAGCACGCCGGCGCTGTTCTTGCCTTCGCCGAACACGAATGGCGCGCTCACCGAGGAACGTGCGACTTTCTTCGAGGACGCACGGCGCAATCTCCGGTCGTCCGAGTCCGAGTTGTCGCAGCGTATGGCGTGATTGGTTTTCAGGGCGCTGCTCGGCGGGTTGTCTCCAAGCGGCAGCTCCAACAGCGCGGAGCCCAAGGCGCCGACCGCCGCCTTCGCGGATAGCCTCTCATTCTCAAGCGTGAAGAGGGTGACGCCGTCGGCGTGCGTGAGGCGCGCACACTCCTCGGTCACGACATCCGTCACGGCCTGCATGGAGACGGAGACCGAAAAGATGCGGTCGATGCTGTTGATCGCGTCCATCAAGCGATCCCCGCGCACGCCGACAGCGTGGGATGCTCCCGATAAGACACTCTCACGATTGAGCATATGCGATACTCCCCGTGACCTTACTTAAGGCGACGCCAGCCACGCACTCTGGAAGATTCCGCAGCGAGTCCAGGTTATGTCTGACTGCTAGCACGCCCTGACTCCCGATTTTTACGATCGTGCTTTGCACTTACGTTTTGTCAGGACTAACCATAATTCTTGAAGCATGCCCAACAGAATCGGGTAAACACCTTGACCTCGGCATGGGAAATACCCGTACCGGATTTACGTGGTGTTGCATTCCTTCAGGAGAATCCCCTACCTGCGGCGCGCGTAAAGGCCTGTGTGGAGCTTCTTCTAGTCTCCGTCGGCTCCGTCCAGGCCCCCGCCCGGAAAGCCTTTATGGAGACGGGCCCAACTTGAGGCCCCGCCCCGGAGCGCTCCGGACGGCGTATGTCCCGCCGGAGAGCGGTCTGGCCCGCATTCCCGCTGCGACTCCGCCGTCTTGAGGCAAGCGACCCAGGCCTGCCGGTTCTTCTCCGCCATCATCAGTTCATCGCCGCAGACTCGGAGCGCCGATTCGGAGATCGCCGGGTTCGAGGCCACGAGCGAGTCCACGGCAAGGGAGAATTGCTCGACCGCCTTGGCCGTGTGCTCGAAGGTGCTCGTCCTGAGCTCTTCTATCACGGATTGCAGCGTGGATTTTCCGGCAGGAGGCGGCGGGCGTAGGGGCGTCATGGTCCGGAGTTATCGTGGGGTTTGGACGTCTGGGGTGGTTACCTTGAGGCATACACACTAGGGCCGCGCCCTGAGCGCGAACATTGGGCGAAGACCTGAACCTGAGGGGGCGGATTCCCGTAGCGGTGTGAAATGCGAGGTGGGCTCCACCGCCGGGAATTGCGGCGATTTCGGCGCCGGGTGAAAGTTCATGACCGAATGGGTGTCGTGGGGAAGGTCACAGCTCCCGGAATTTTTGGTGAAAGTCCGCGGGTCTATAGAACATCCCAAACGTAACTAGACGTCTGCGGAAGCAGCCGTCCGAGTGCCGAGACAAAGAGTGACGCAGCCCCCAATCCGCAGGGGGCGGCCAGCGCGCGGATGGCTGCGATATACTCCCATGATGCAGTCCAGTGCCAGGGTATCAGGGAGTTTCCCGGGCAAGAATGCCCGCTTCCTTGGGGATGGGCTGCTTCTCGCCGCGCTCATGTTCGCGGCGTCCTACCTGAGTGATTCGGCGCAGATCAACCCGGATCTGGTCCCGCTCTATCCCGAGAGCGGCATCGGGCTCGCGCTGCTCTGGCGCTACGGCGCCCGCTATTGGCCCGCCGTGTTCGTATCGACGACCGTGGCCGCCTTCTTCATCGACGGGTCCTGGCTCGTCGGCATGGGGGCGGGCTGGCTCGACGTGCTGGTCCTCCTGGTCACGCTCGCCTTGCTCGCGCGCCTGCAAGTCCAGCCGGACCTCGGCCGCATGCGCGACCTCGCGGCGTTCGTGGTCGTGGTCCTAGCCGCGCCGCTCGTCGCTTTCCCGGTGTTCGCCCTGAGGCACACGCTCGTCTTCGGCCATAGCCTGCGGGAGGCCTTGGCGTTCGGCCTGCACTACTATCTCGCCACCTGCTTCAGCTATCTCATCGTGACACCACTCATCCTGACGTGGAACGCGGAGCGCCTGCGCGCGGCCTGGCGCGCTTGGCTGTTCTTGGGCGCGCTCGCCGCGATCGTCCTCTTCGGCGTGTTCACCGTCACCGCCGGCTACGAGCTGCGCGACCGGCTGTTGTTCCTGTTCCTGCCCTTCGCCATGGTCTGCGCGGTCGTCGCGCGCGTCGCCGGTGCGAGCGCCGCAGCGTTCCTCATCATGGTCGTGCTTGTCGCCGCGGGCGGGCGCGGCGCGCTGACGCTCGGCGAGAACATCCTGCATGCCGTCTTCATCGCGACCGTCACTCTGACGGGGTACGCGCTCGCCGTCGTCTTCAACGAATGGGAGTTCGCCCACGCCGAGCTCGACCTCCGCGCACGCCGCGACCGGATCACCGGCCTCATGAACCGCTACGAGTTCGAGAACCGGCTCAAGGCCGCGCTCGCCGACACGCGCCGCCGCTATGCACTGCTCTACCTCGACCTCGACCAGTTCAAGCTCGTGAACGACACCTGCGGGCACCTCGCCGGAGATCGCATGCTGAGGAGCCTCGGCAATACCCTGCAGCATGCGCTGCGCGAGGGCGCGGTCCTCGCGCGCCTCGGCGGCGACGAATTCGGTTGCCTGCTGGCCGACAGCAGCACCGAGGATGCCGAGGCCGTGGCCCGGACGCTCCAGGAGACCATCCGCAACTTCCGCTACAGCGTGGGCTCCCAGACCTTCACTGTGGGCGTGAGCATCGGCGTGACGTTCCTCTCACCCGACGAGGACACCGGGCCGGACGCGGTGCTCGGCCGTGCCGACATCGCCTGCTACACCGCGAAGGAGGCGGGGCGCAACCGCACCTACGTGTACGGACAGCGTGACGCCTCGATGCACCAGAAGCTCGCCGACATCCACGAGCTCTCCCAGCTGCAGACGGCCCTCGCCGGCGGCCAGTTCGAGCTCCACGCCCAGCGCATCGCCAACATCGCCCAGCCGGACGATGACCAGCCGTTCTACGAGGTGCTGTTGCGTTACGCGGAACCGAACGCAGGCCAGGCGATCGCCGAGATGCTGAAGGGCGCCCAGCGCTACGGTTTGAGCCCCATCATCGACCGCTGGGTGTTTGAGCGGGCGTCGGGGTTCCTCGGCCGGTACCCCTATGGAGCGCTCCGGCTCACCGTCAACGTGACCGCGACGACCCTCGAGAGCGAGGGGTTCGAGGATTTCGTGGTGGCGTTGCCGCAGACCCACGGGTTCAAGCCGCGGCAGCTGTGCCTCGAGATCACCGAGGCGGTGGAGCTGCAGCATCTCACCAGCGCGATCGCGATCCTGGGCCGGCTCCGCGACCGGGGCTTCGAGATCGCGCTGGATGATTTCGGCGCGGGCGTCGCGAGCTTCGGCTATCTCAGCGACCTGCCGGTCACTCTCGTCAAGATCGACGGCCGCTTCGTGCGGGATCTGGATCAAGAACCCGGCGCCCGGGTCATCATCGAGGCCTTGGTGCGGCTCACCGCCTTGCGGCGCATCGCGTGCATCGCGGAATGGGTCGAGGATCTCGCGGTCGTCCCGACGCTGCGCGAGATGGGGGTCGCCTACGCGCAGGGGTTCGCCATCCATCGCCCGGAAGCCCTGGAGCGGCTCCTGGTGACGCTGGGCTCCGCACCAGGCCCTCGCGCGATGCCGCAAGCCTAGGAGGTGTAGTGGATTATGGATAGTTTCTGGCACCACCATGGACTGATTTTCATCCTGTTCATGTTCTTCTTCCCGCGCCTGACGCTGCTCTTCTCCAGCGTCCCTTTCGGCGGCATCCTCTGGTGGCTGGGCTGGCTGTTCACCCCGCGTCTCTTGGTGGCGATCCTGGCCACCAGCAATTACTGGGCGACGGATACGGTCCTGTGCGTGCTCACCTGGATCTGGGCTCTGGGCGGCGAGGGCTTCGAGAAGACTGTGATCGTCCACAAGCGCCCGCGATACCGACGCGAATAGCGCCGCTCCTTCGGAGGTCTAATCATGCAGACCCAGATCTCTCCAATGCTGGCAGTCAGCGACGGAAAGGCTGCGGTGGCGTTCTACCAGGCCGCATTCGGTGCGGAAGTGCTGTGGCAGATCGACGCGGGCGGACACGTAGTGGCCGGGCTCGATATCGGCGGGGCACAGTTCTTCCTCTCCCAGGAATCCCCACCCCATGGCACCCGCAGCCCCAGTGCGGCGGGCTTCACGACCGTGAGGATCGAGCTCTTCGTGGACGACCCCTACGCGGTGTTCAAGCGCGCGGTAGCCGCCGGGGCGACGTTGAGGGAGCCGGTGGTGGAATTCGACTACACACCCATCATGGCCGGCCCCAAACCCATCAACAAGATGCTCCAGGGTTCGGTCTTCGACCCCTCCGGCCACATGTGGCTGATCGGAAAGATCATAGGTTGATCCAAATCGCGCGGTTAGCATGGACTCTGTCGATATCAGCTGCCCCTATTGCGGCGAGACCGTAGAAATCATCGTCGATTGCTCCGCCGGGGATCAGAGCTATATCGAAGATTGCCAGGTCTGCTGCCGACCTATCAATCTGACGGTGACGATCGATGAAGCAGGCACACCTGTCGTCGAGGCGGCTTCGGAAGACGAGATATAGAGGGAGTCCACCCTAGTCTAATGCGGGACGAGCTCGTCGCTGGGAGGTGCCGAGGCTCCGCCTTCCGCCGCCGCTTCGGCGGCCTTCTTGGCCTGCTTTTTGGCAAGCTTCTCTTCCCGCTTCTTCTGCTTGGCGAGGTCGCGCTGGCGCTTGTCGAACTTGTAGTTGGCTTTGGCCACGGGGGGTCCTCGGGGGCGATACGGCAGTATACGGCATGGCCCAAGGCGCAGCCCGAACGAGGCCCCAGACAGCAGAAAGCCCGTCCCAGGGCGCCGCGGGACGCTGTGTTGCCTGGTTGACGGGCTATGGTGGTAAGTCCACCTCTGCCAAAGACAGACGTGCCCGAAGGCGAGACGGGCTGGGATGACCAGCCCGTGCGGAGCAGGGCTCCGCCGTCCGCGGATTGAGTATAGTCCGTATGCTGGCGACCGCTTGGCGCGGAATTTGCTAGCTCAATGGGCCACGCGCGCGCGGCCGCCGGAATAAAGCACCCGCACCTTGTCGCCCACCCGGAACTGCTCGTCCGGGTCGAGGGCCTGGACGATGGAGATCTCGCGGCTGTCGTCCATCTTGATGCCGATCTCGACACCGTCGGTGCGGGTCAGACCCTCTTCGGTGAGGGAGCCGAGCATGGCGCCGCCGACCATGCCGATGACGGCTTCCACGAGACCGGTCGTGCCGCTGTTGGTGCCGCTGGCGGCGAGGCCGCCGGCTACGGCACCGGCGGTTTCACCGGCGCCGGACCTCGATCCTTGGATGCGCACCGGCCTCAGGGAGACGATGGTGCCGTGCTGTACCGTCTCCACCCGTCCCGCTTCCGACTGGCTGTAACTGGAGCCGCTCGGCTGCGAAACGCAGCCTGTGGCGATCGCGAGGGAAATGCACAGCATTAGCACCAGGTTCTTCATGGTCCTCTTCTCCATCCATCGGCGGCTCCGTTCCGAAGCGGAAATGGGTTTCCGGGGCTACTCGGCGGGTTGCGGGCGGGAACGTTGACGTATGACGGGATATAGAACGGTCGGAGACGGCGCGCGGTGGACCCGCGCAGACGCGGGCGCGACCACTTCAGATATATCAGGTGTTTACCTGAGTATTACGCACGTCATGTAACAGTCTTTTGCAGCATGGGTGTCAGGCAAGATATCCCGAGCGGCATATCCAACTTATGCATCATCATATTTAGTCAAATCAACTATTTAATTGCAACTTCGGCCATTACTTTGAGTCCCGTCACAGTTTCCCCCCGTGTCCGCGTGACATAAAGGAGGCCTGTAAAGTCGCCTAATAAGGCGGGTGGCAGCTCATGGTTCGCCGTCAGGAGGCGCCGTCCATGGATAAGTTGATCAAGGTGCTCCTGGTCGAGGATTCCGTGGCGGACGCGGAGATAAACCTGTTGACCCTGCAGTCGAACGGTCTGCAGGTGCAGGCGCGCCGCGTCGAGACTGAACTCGAGTACCTGCTGGCGCTACGCGACGATCCGGACGTAGTGCTCTCGGATAATTCCATGGCTTCCTTCGACGCCCAGCGCGCGCTCAAGATCCTGCGCGAGCAGGGGCGCGACATCCCCTTCATCGTGGTCTCCGGGCGCATCGGCGAAGCGGCCGCCGTCGACTTGGTGAAAGCCGGCGCCGACGACTACGTGCGCAAGGACAACCTGGCGCGGCTCCCGACCGCGGTCCGCCGGGAACTCGCGAGCGCAGAGGGGCGCCGGCAGGCGCGCCACACGGCGGAAAAACTCCAGCGGCATGAGCCGAACCACGACACCCTGCTCCAGAACCTTCCAGGCATGGTCTACCGCCTGCGCATCGACGGCGATTCCTGGCATTTCGATTTCGTGAGCGAGGGCTGCAAGGCGCTCACCGGCTACGAGCGCGAGGCGCTGGCCGGCGGAGAGGGATTCGAGCTGGGACGGCTGCTGTTCGGGGACGTGAAGGAGGGTCACTACGACGCGCTGCGGCAGCGGCTGGAGGCGGAGGGCCAGTTCACCCTCGAGCACCAGATCCTGTGCGCCAACGGCGACGTGAAGTGGGTCTGGCACCGGGGCACGAGCATCCGCGACCGCACGGGGCGCACGCAGTACGTGGAGGGCTTCCTGGCGGATGTGACCGCGCAGAAGCTGGACCAGGCGAAACTGGATTACCTGGCGCACCACGACATGCTGACGGGCCTCGCCAACCGCACCGTGTTCGAGGAGCAGCTGGCTCGCAGCCTGGAACGGGTCAAGCGCCATTTCCAGAACGTGACGCTGCTTTACCTGGACCTGGACCGTTTCAAGGACATCAACGATTCCTGGGGGCACCCGAGCGGCGATGCGGTGCTGCGCACGGTCGCCGGCCGCCTCACGGCCTGCAGCCGCAAGGGCGACATCGTCGCGCGCCTCGGCGGCGACGAGTTCGTCCTGGTCATGGACGACAACGAGAAGACCGAGGACGTGGCGCAGTTCGTGCAGCGTGTGCTGGAGGAGCTGGAACGGCCCATGAAGGTGCTGGACCGGGAGGTCGCGATCACCGCGAGCATCGGCATCGCGGTCTATCCCGTGGACGGCGAGGACGTGGCTACGCTCGTCAAGAACGCGGATGCAGCGATGTACGTCGCGAAAGAGGCCGGGCGCAACACCTTCCGCTTCTTCACCAAGAAGATGAACGAGCGCGCCAGGAGCATGGTGGTGATGCGTGACGCCTTGCACCGGGCGCTGCGCCACCGCCAGTTCGAACTGCATTACCAGCCGGAGGTGCGGCTCTCCGACCGCCGCATCATCGGTCTCGAGGCCCTGGCGCGCTGGAAGCGCTCCAACGACAGGCTCATGACGGCGAAACACTTCATCCCCTTCGCGGTGGACGCCGGGGTGGTGGCCGCGATCGACCGCTGGGTCATCCGTAGCGCCTGCCGGCAGGCGAGCGAGTGGGCCGAGGCGGGCATCCCCTACGCGCGCATCGCCTGCAACCTCTCGGCCCAGACGCTAGGCGACCCGAAGATCGTCGCCATGCTGCGGTCTGACATGAAGGAGTTCGGGGTCGATCCGGACTGGCTCGAGATCGAGGTGACCGAGCTCACCATCATGCAGGACATGATCTCGACCCGGGTGACGCTGGAGAAGATCGCGGACATGGGCGTGAAGCTCACGCTGGATGACTTCGGCAAGGGCTATGCCTCGCTAAACCACCTGAAGCGCTTCCCTATCTCGAAGGTGAAGATCGACCAGGAGTTCACCAAGGGCCTGCCGTGGCGCGAGGACGACGTGCAGTTCTGCCGCGCCATCCTGGCGCTGGCGGAGAGCCTGCACATCGAGGTGGTGGCGGAAGGGGTCGAGAAGCAGGAACAGGAGGTGTTCCTGCACCACGCCGGCTGCGAGCTCGCGCAGGGGCACTTGTTCGCTCTGCCGCTCTCGGCGGAGCGCTGCGCGCAGCTGTTGCGCGAGGGCACCAGCCTCATGGATGCCAGTCGGATGATCCCGCAGGACGAATCCCAGGAAAGCTGGAACCAGTTCCTGGTCTAGGGTGCCGTCGTCCCGGCCTGCTGCGCCGCCAGCCAGGCGTCGATCTCCGGCAGGCGCTCGTTCCTGATCTTCACGTTCTTCTGGATCGCGGCTTCGGCCTTGACCACATCGCCACGGTCCTGCGCGGGGATGTGGGCGGCGGCGTAGGCTTCCAGCTTCGGGATGATGGCGGCGTCGCGGGATTGCCATGCGAGCTCCGGCGCGAAACTGGCGCGGGTGGCGGGTTCCAGCAAAGGGTCGAAGTAATCGGAATGGGCCGTGAGGAAGTCGAGGGCCATGTCGGGGTAATAACCCGAGGTGGCGGCGAGCATGGCAGGCCGTGTGGTGACGGGCACTTCGTCGGTCATGGAGAGGTCCAGGGCCTTCTTGGCCAGGGCCCGATCATGGGCCCTGCCGAGCAGGCTGTAGAGCTGGCGCTTTTCCAGGCCGGAGGTGGCGGCCTTAGCGAGGTCGTGGATCTCTTCCCAGGTGGCGGCGTCGGCGTGGTCGGCGACGGTGTGCAGCACCGCCGCGCGCAGGTCGCCGCTCACGCTCGAGGGGTCTTTCACGTAAAGCACGAAGCGCGCACGGGCTTCGCGGATGACATCCGGATCGTCCAGGGTACCGAGCACCTGCAGGAGTTCGGTGCGCAGCACGGTGACGTTGCCATCCTCGCCCGGTTGCGGCGTCCAGCCGAGCTTGGCGAGGAGCGACGCCAGGACCTTGCGGGCGTAAGCCTTGTAGGCGGCCTGGGTCGGGAGGCCTTCGTAGTAGAAGTTGAGGCCCGCCAGCTTGTCCACGAACGCACCCAAGACCTTGGGGTCCATGTCCGGGCTCAAGCTGCCGGTGAGGTTCAGGAAATCCGCCATGGGCTCGTCGCCCGCTTCGCCGAGGGCCAGGCTGTCGCCGAGCACGCCCAATTGGTCCGCGGGGGCGAGCACCGGATAGTGGGCCGACACGCGGTTGAAGCTTTCAGCGTCGTAGAGCGTGCGGAAATAGGAAGTCTGGCCGTAGTTGACGATGGGTATGGAGCCGGCGGGAATATGCAGTTCCGCCGGCTTGTCGCGCGACACCAGCCCATGCCAGGGATTGGCACCGGCGCTGCTGGCGACGTCGACCGGCACGTGCCAGCTGCCGCCGTCCTTGCCGGAATCGTCCACTGCATAGCGGTCCTGGGTGAGCTTGATGCCGCCCACGAGCGTGGTCACGCGGATGAGCGGCACACCCGCCTGCAGGGTGAAGTCGTGGGCGATGCCGGTCACGGGCAGCTTCGTGGCCTTGTCCATCTCGCGCCACAGGTCGTCGGTGACGGTGTTGCCGTAGGCGTGGGCCTTGATGTACGTGCGCACGCCGTCGCGGAATGCGTCGGCGCCTACGTAGGCCTCGAGCATGCGGATGACGGACTCCCCCTTCTCGTAGGTGATGGCGTCGAAGGCCTGGTCGGCCTGGAGCACGTCGCGGATGGACGTGATGATGGGATGAGTGCCGCGGCGGGAGTCGACGCTCATAGCGGCTTCCTTGGCATCCATGGCTTCGAGCCAGGGCTTCCACTCGGGGTGGAAGTGGTCCGTGGCCTTGACCTCCATCCAGGAGGCGAAGCCCTCGTTCAGCCAGATGTCGTCCCACCAGGCCATGGTGACGAGGTCGCCGAACCACTGGTGGGCCATCTCGTGGGCGATCACGAAGTACACGTCGCGTTGGTCGTTCTGGGTGGAGATGCGCGGATCGATGAGGAGGTCGCGCTCGAAGTAGAAGATGGCACCCCAGTTCTCCATGGCGCCGAAGCTCTGGCTCTGGCCGGGCCCGGCGATGAGGTCGAGCTTGGGTAGCGGATACTTCACCCCGAAGTAGTCTTCGTAATAGGGCAGGATCTGAGAAGCCACGTCGAGGGCATACTGGCCCTTGTCGGTGTCGCCGCGCTTGACGATCACGCCCACGTCCACGCCGTCCACGAGGCGATGGATGCGTTCGAAGTCGCCCACGCCGAAGAACAGTAGATAGGAGGACATCTTCGGCGAGGGGGCGAAGCTGACGCGCACCAGGCCGCCCTTGACGGTCTGGGTGTCGGCGATGGGGGTGTTGGAGACGGCCATCTCACCGGCGGGGACGGTGGCGCTCAGTGTGAAGCTGGCCTTGATGCCGGGCTCATCCCAGCAGGGGACGAAGCGGCGCGCGTCGGAGTTCTCGAACTGGGTGAAGAGCGCGCGCTTCTTCCCCATGGGAGTATCGTAGTCCAGCGCGAACAGTCCGGCGGGATGCAGGTTGATCTTGCCCGAGTAGTCGATGACCAGGAGGTGGTGGCCCGGGGTCACGGCTTCGGGGAAATGCAGGGTCGCGGTCTGCTGCTCTGTGTCGTAGCTCAGCTTGGGCGGCGCCATGCCGATGAGGCCCACCTTCCGGAACGCGAGGTCAGCGGAATTGAGCTCGATGTCGCGGGTGGCTTTCTTGACCGTGAGGTCGATCTTCACGCTGGCGGTGAA
>Ga0070733_10001728_pt1 | contig 16069 bp, 7 predicted proteins | sample Coa_R1_9_FD_66450 | JGI IMG/M metagenome (GOLD analysis project Ga0070733, IMG submission 66450) | Surface soil microbial communities from Centralia Pennsylvania, which are recovering from an underground coalmine fire - Coalmine... | ecosystem: Environmental > Terrestrial > Soil > Unclassified ... | reverse complement strand
GCGGTTGATCGATCGCGAGCGCAGCCGCGACTATGTGCTGGCCGGCGTGGCGGCGGGTCTCGCCGCCGCCAGCAAGTATCCGGCCGGATTCGTGGCCCTGGGAATTGCCGCGGTCTGGGGGCTCTGGCGGCTGCGCCGCCGCGACTGGAACGGCGGCCTGGCGTGGGCGGCGCTGGCCGCCATCGGGTCGGTGATCGCCGTGATGCCGAGCCTGCTGGTCTATCCCGAGCGGGCCTTCACCGGCGGCAAGGACGTCTTCTTCGGCGCCCACCAGTACGCCCATCACGGCTGGCTGGGCGTGATCCACGACAGCAACGCCGGCTTCTACGCCGCCCACCTGCTGGAGAGCTTCGGCTGGCCGGCGGTGGCGGCCGGGCTCTCCGGCCTGGCGCTGATCGCCGTCCGCTCCCGCGGCCGCGATCCCAGGCTGGCGCGGTTGCTCTGGCTGGCGCCCTATCCGGCGGTCTTCCTGGCGCTCATCGTGTCGATGACCATGGTGGTGAAGCACAACCTCTACCCGGTGTTGCCGCTGCTCGCGGTCTACCTGGGGATCGGCGTGGCGGCCTGGATCGAGCTCGCCGCCGGGCTCGCGTCGCGGCCGGCGGCGGCGAGCAGGGATGGTGGGCCGACGGCGGCGGCGCCGGCCCTGCGAGGGCGGCGCGGCGGCGCTGCCGGGCGCCGGGCGGCGGCCGCGGTCATCGCTGTCGTCGTCCTGGTCGGTGCCTGCCTGTGGCTGCCGGCCGACCTGACGGCCCGGCAGACCATCGGCTACGTCACCCCCAGCACGCGCGAGGAGGCCGCCGCCTGGATCCTCGCCCACCTGCCGCAGGGGGCGGCACTGGTCAAGGAGTCCTACACCCCCGAGCTGCCGCCGGGCCGCTTCGCGGTCTCCTACGAGCGCTTCGCCGGCCGCATCCCGCTCGCCGACCTGCGCAGCCCGCAGAACGACTACCTGCTGCTGTCGAGCTCCGCCTACTCGCGCTTCGGCGACCCCGAAGCGCTGTTCACCGACAATCAACGACTGATCGCCGGCCGCTACGACCAGATCTTCCGCAGCTTCCCGCTGCTACAGGAGTGGATCCCGGACGAATTGCAGTTAGGGCCGGTGCTCCGCCTCTATCGCATCGATCCCGATCCCGCCGCCTGCCTGCCGTCCGCGGTGCTGCCGGCGGCGGACGCCTACGTGTCCGACGACGCCATGCGCCCCGATCCCGAGCAGCCGCTGCAATACCGGGCGCCCGGCGAGTGGAGCCTGTTCCGCGGCTGTTTCCCCGCCGGCCGTTATCGCCTCGTCCTGGTCGGCCGTCCGCTGCCGCCGGCGCTGGTGCAGGTGACCGACGCCGGCGGCGCCAAGCTGGATCTGCTGGAGGTCGCCGCGGGAACCGCGGACCTGGCGCTGGCGCGCACCGGCAAGGTGATGTTCCAGGTCCACCTCGCCCCCGGCAGCCGGCTGCGGGCCGTCACCGTCGCGCCGCGCTAGACCCAAAATCATACCGTCGCCCTCCCCGCCGCTCGGTCAGGCCAGCGGGTGGCGCCAGTGCAGGTCCGAGAACCGGCTGAAACCGCGGTCGGCCGTGAGCCACTCGCTGCCGGACTCGATCGCCAGTGCGGCCAGCCCCCCTACCTCAGTCGCATCCAGGACAACGCGGTCGGCTTGGCGACGTCGGGGTCCGAGCGGGGGTGCGGGATGACCACCTCGACCCGGGCCACCCAGACTTCGCGGCGAGGATAGGCGGCCAGCGCCGCCGCCCGCAGCGGCGGGATGTCGCGGACGTAGACGCGGCGGCCCTGCTCCGGGCGCGGATCGTTGGCGAGGAAGAAGCCGCTGTAGCACCAGGGCGTGCCGGCGACGAAGACCAGGGCGTCGGGGCCGACGCCGGCGCTGGCGGCGGCGCGCAACGGTTCCGGCGACACCGCCAGGTACCACTGCGCATGATGCAGCATCTGCTGCGGCAGGCGGCGGCCGAGCGGGACGTAGAGCAGCAGGCAGCCGGCGGCGCCGGCCGCCGCCAGGCGTAACGCTCTCCGCGTCTCGGGCGTGACCCGGCGCAGGCGGCCCAGGCCGCCGTCCAGCCAACCCGCCAGGGTGCGCAGCGAGCGGCCGGCGAGGAGCGAAAGCGGCCCCAGGCTCTCGAAGACCAACCGCGGGCCGGAGTAGATGACGTCGCCGTAGTAGTAGAAGCTGTGGGCGAGCACCAGGCTGGCGGCGCACGCGGCCAGCACGCCGTCGGCGGCCCGCCGCGGCCGCGCCAGGAGGAGCGGCGCGAAGAGCAGCAGGTCTCCCCAGGGGAAGCCCCATAGCGATCGATTGAGCTGGCCGAGGTACCAGGGCAGGTTGTGGCGCAGTGCCACCGACCAGCTCACCAGCGCGCCGCCGGCGGCCTGGGCGAACCTCGCCGGCTCGTAGACCGCGTAGCCGCTCGCGAGCGGCCCGCCGAACACCGCCGCATCGTAGGCAGCCATGGCGGCCAGGCAGGGCGCGGCCCCCAGCGCCATCCAGGCCAGGCCGGCGAGGCCGGCGAGCCCGCGCCGCCGCCCGGCCTCGATCGCATACCAGGCCACCGCCGGCGCCAGCAGGGCCACCGCGGTGCCCGGGCGGATGAGCACCGCGAACCCGCCCAAAAGACCGATGGCGAGGAGCGCGCGGCGAACGACTCCAGCCGTCGCAACGCCCTCCGGCGAGAGGAGTTGCGGCGAGTGCGCGGCAGCCGGTAGGTGGCCGGCGGATTCGGCGCCGCCACCCATGACCCCGGCGATCAACGCCAGGCACCAGACCGTGGCGCAGAGGGCCGGCACGTGCGCCATGGCGTCCGCCGCCATCAGCAGCGCGAACGGCGAGCAGGCGAGGGCGGCCGCGGCCAGCATCCCGGTCGCCGGATCGTACAGCCGCCGGCCGGCGAGCCAGGTGCCGGCGACCGCCAGCGCCAGCAGCAGCGGGCTCATCAGCCACGGGGCGTGCAGGCGCCACCCGAGCGCCAGCAGCAGCGGCCACCCGGGCGGGTACAGCGAGCACCAGCGGGTCGGCGTCAGGATGACGTTCTCGTGCGCGAACAGCGCCGGCACCGCCGGCGGCGGCTCCCAGAGGCGGCCGGAGGCCAGGATCCGCCCCTGGAAGAGATAGGAGATGGCGTCGGTGACGTGCGGCACGAGCCCCAGCACGGACCAGGAGATGAGCAGCGCGAGGCCGCCCGCGCCGGCCGCCAGCGCCGCGACCGCCAACAGCTCGCGCCGCGACGGGGGACCGGCGGCGGCGTGGGGCGCGTGTTGAGCTGGGCCGATCAAGGCCTGGGCCGCTCCGCGGCACGGCCGCCGTGCTGGTTGCGCTCGCGGTTCATCGCCAAGGCGACTGCTGCGCACGCCGAGAAGCCAGGAGCGCGGCGATCCAGCGGGTGCCGCCCTCCGGGTCAGGACTTCGGGATGCGGATCGCCTCGAGCTCGTCGATGCGCTGGCGCACCAGGTCGAAGCCGCCCTGCCAGAAGGAGCGGTCGGTCATGTCGATGCCGACCTCGGCGAGGATCGCCTGCGGCCGGGCCGAGCCGCCGTACGACAGCAGCTTGAGGTAGCCGGGCCGGAACGCCGCCCCCTGCTCCTGGTAGCGGCGGTAGAGCGCCAGCACCAGCAGCTGGCCGAAGCTGTAGGCATAGCAATAGAAAGGCGTCTGGTAGATGTGCGGGATGCTCAACCACTCGTAACGGAACTCCGCCGGCACCTCGACGCTGTCGCCGAACTGCTCGGCCAGGTTGCCGAGATAGATGTCGTTGAGGTCCTCGAGCGAGCGGCCGGCGAGAATGGCCTGGTGCGCCTCGAGCTCGAACAGCACGAAATAGCTCTGGCGCAGCACCGTGGCATAGACGTCGTCCACCGCCGAGGCCAGCAGCTCGCGGCGCGCCAGCGGGTCGGCCTCCTCGCGCAGCAGCCGGTCGGTGATCAACATCTCGGCGAACACCGACGCGGTCTCGGCGAGTGGCAGCGAGGCGTGCTGGGTGAGGATCGAATGGTCCTCGGCCAGCAGGCTGTGGACCGCGTGGCCGAGCTCGTGCGCCAGGGTCGCCACGTCGCGCACCCGGCCGGTGTAGTTGACCAGCACCCAGGGGGTGAGGCGCGGCAGCACCGTGGCGCAGAAGGCGCCGCCGCGCTTGCCCTTGCGGATCTCGCCGTCGAGGTGGTTCTCGGCCAGCACGCGCTCGGCGAGACCGGCGAAGCGGAGGTCGAACTCGCCGAACGTCTCGAGCACCGAGCGCACCGCCGCCTGGTAGGGGATCTTGCGCTCGGAGCTGGCGAGCGGCGCGTAGACGTCGTAGCGGCGCAGGCGGTCGAGCCCCAGCCAGCCGGCTTTCAGGCGGAAGTAGCGCTGGAAGATGGCGGCGTTGGCGCGCGCCACCTCGAGCAGCACCTCGACGGCGCGATCGGGGATGTCGTTGTCGGTGTTGCGCACCGCGATCGCCGACGGGTAGCCGCGCAGCCCGACCGCCTCCTCGTGCCAGTCGCGGGCGATGTTGACGTAGATCTGGCCGAGGATGGTCGCCTCCTGGCCGAAGACGCGGTAGAGCTCGCGGTAGGCGGCGGCGCGCAGCTCGGGCCGGGTGGAGAAGGCATAGCCGGTGAGCGCGTCGCGGGTCAGGCGCCTGGCCTCGCCGTCCACCTCGAGGTCGAACTCCATGCGGTTGGTGAGCATGGAATACAGCGTCGTCACCGCGCCGATGCCGTTGTCGTCCTTGATATTGATGATCTGCTCGGACTTCTCGTCGAGGGTGTAGGGCGACAACCGGCGCAGTTCGAGCAGGAAGTGGCGGTAGTCGGTGGCCGGCGGCGGCAGCAGCGCCTGCGCCTCCTCGTCGGAGAGGCCCTTCCACCACAGGCTGAAGAAGAGGATCCGGTTGGTGGCCGCGGTGATCGCCTGGCGCACGCGGGTGCGGAAGGTGATCGCCTCCTGGTTGCCGGTGTCGGAGTTGAACCACAGCGAGCCGTAGTTCGACAGCACGCTGATCTGCTCGGAGATCGCCTCGTAGCGCTTGACGATGGCGAGCAGCTGCTGCGGTGAGAGCGGTGCCGCCGGTGGCGGCAGCTCCTGCCGCGCCTGTTCGAACTCCTGCAGCGCCGCTTCGAGCTCGGCGAGGCGCCTGGCGATCACCTCCTCGCTGGGTGCGGTCAGCAGCTCCGACAGGTCCCAGCCGCGAAGCTGGTAGGCGGTGGTCGACGGGGCGGCGATGGTGGTCATCGCTTGGGGGTGAGTCGTGCCATGGGTCGCGTTTTTCCCATGAAGCCTAGTCTATCCGAGTACGGGGCGGGATCACCGTCGGCACGCCGGCACCGGCGGCAAGCCGGTTGAAGCTCGGCAGGTCCTGGGCAAGCAGGGCGTCGAGCTTGGCCAGCTGGGCGTCGATCGCCTTGACCAGGCGGTCGCGCACGGCGATCGCCTGGGCGGTCGGCCGGTAGTCGCCGAGCGCCGCTTCCTGGGCCAACCCGTTGAGCTTGTCGTCGAGACGGATCGGGTAGTTGAGCGCGTCCTCGACGCTGTGGGACTTGGTCTGGTAGAGGGCCTCCTCGACGGCGGTGAGCTTGGCGTCCAGGTCGTGCGCCGCCTGGCGCACGGCGCTGAACGGATCGCTGGGCACGGCCGGGCCGCCGCCGGCACCCTTCGGATCGGCGGCCTGGCCGGTGCCGGCCGTGGCCGTGCGGTCGGCCGCGGCGGCATGCAGGCGCCTTCTCAGATCGGCGAGCTGGGCGCGAACGGCGCGGATCCGGCGCAGGGCGTCGTGGGTGACGTCGAGGCGGTCGCGGATGTCGAGCAGGAACCGCTGCTGCGCCTCGAGGTCGGCCTGGGAGGAGCTCGACCGGGGGTCCTTGACGACGGTGAACGGCACCGTCGTCGCCTGGCCGCCGACGGTCAGCCGCGCCTGGTAGGAACCGGGAGCGACCTGCGGCGCGATCAGCTCGCGAGCCCACAGCACCATGCCCGGGAAACCCTTGGCGCGCGCGTAGGTCAGGTCCCAGACGAAGCGGTTGAAGCCTTGGGCGGCGGGCGGGTGAGGCTCCTTGGCGGCTTCCAGATCCGGGCTCACGGCGGCCGTTTCGGCCTCGGCGCCAGGCTCGCCCTCGCCTTCGCCCTCGCCGGCGGCTGCGGCTGCCGGCGCGGCGGCCGCGGGTGGGGCCGCTTTGGCGGCGGCGGCCTGGTCCGGGGCGGCGGCGGGAGTGGGGCCGGCGACGGCGGCGGTCTGGCCCTTCTCGCCGGCGGCGTCCGGCTTGGCGCCGGCGTCCGGCTTGGCGGCGGCGTCCGGCTTGGCGGCGGTATAGCGGTGGATCAGCTTGCCGTCGCGGTCCAGGATCTCGATCGTCAGCGGCGGCGACCCGGCCGCCGGCGCGTCGCGCAGGTAGTAGTCGAGCACCACGCCGGTCGGCGGGTTCTGGCCTTGCCCGGGGCGGGCGTGCTCGTCGTCCCCGCCCCCGCCGGCGGCGGCCAGGCGGTAGGCGGGGCTGGGCGTGAACAGGTGGACGGCGGCGCCGGTCAGCCTGGGATCGGCCGCCAGCTCGCGCAGCGGCTCGAGGTCGTCGAGCACCCAGAATCCGCGGCCCTCGGTGGCCGCCACCAGGTCGCCGTCCTTGATCGTCAGGTCGGTGACCGGCACCAGCGGCAGGTTGAGCTGTAGCGGCTGCCAGCGGCGGCCGTCGTCGAACGAGACGTAGGCGCCGCCCTGAGTGCCGGCATAGAGCAGGCCGCGGCGGACCGGATCGGCGCGTACCACGCGGGTGAAATGGGCGCGGTCGATGCCGTCGTCGATGCGCGTCCAGTGGCTGCCGTAGTCGTGGGTCTGGTAGAGATAGGGCCGGTCGTCGTCGGTCTTGTACAGCGTCGCGGCGAAGTAGGCGGCGCCGGCGTCGAACGGGCTGGCTTCGATGCTGTTGATCTGCGCCCAGGCCGGCAGCCCGGGCGGCGTCACGTCCTGCCAGTGGCCGCCGCCGTCGCGCGAGAGGTGCACCAGGCCGTCGTCGGAGCCGACCCACAGCACCCCCGCCGTGACCGGCGACTCGGCGACGGTGAAGATGGTGTCGTAGTACTCGACGCTGGTGTTGTCCTTGGTGATCGGTCCGCCGGACGGGCCCTGCCTCGACCTGTCGTTGCGGGTCAGGTCGGGCGAGATGACGCTCCAGCTCTGGCCCTCGTCGACGGTCTTGAAGAGCACGTTGGCGCCGGTGTAGAGCACCCGCGGGTCGTGCGGCGAGACCGCGATCGGGAAGTTCCACTGGAAGCGGTACTCGAGGTCGGCGGCGCCGGCGCCCATCGGGTTGTCGGGCCAGGGATTGACGTCGCGGACCTCGCCGGTGGCATGGTCCACGCGCTCGATGAAGCCGCCGTAGGAACCGCCGTAGACCACGTCGGGATGGCGCGGGTCGGCCAGGATGTAGCCGCTCTCGCCGCCCGCGGTGGGCTCCCAATCGCGGCTGCCGATGCCCTCCCCCTCGCCGCGGCTGGCGATGCGCAACGCCGAGTTGTCCTGCTGCGCGCCCAGGATGCGGTAGGGGAAGTGATTGTCGGTCGAGACGCGGTAGATCTGGGCGGTCGGCTGGCCGTCCTGCGGCGTCCAGGTGCGGCCGCCGTCCTCGCTGACGTTGGCGCCGCCGTCGTTGGACTCGATCATCCGGCGCGGATCGGCGGCGTCGATCCACAGGTCGTGGTTGTCGCCGTGCGGCACGCGGATCGCCGAGAAGGTCTTGCCGCCGTCCTTCGAGTGCAGGAAGAAGACGTTGACCACGTAGACCGACTCGGCGTCCGCCGGGTCGGCGAAGATGCGGTCGTAGTACCACGCCCGCTGGGTCAACTCGTGGTCGGTGCTGGTGCGCTTCCAGGTCTTGCCGCCGTCGCGCGAGCGGAAGACGCCGCCGCCCTCGGCCTCGACGATGGCGTAGACGTTGTCGGCGGCGGTCGGCGACACGGTGACGCCGATGATCCCCAGCGTTCCCTTCGGCAGCCCGGGATTGTGTGACAGGTCGGTCCAGCTGTCGCCGCCGTCGGTCGACTTCCAGAGCCCCGACCCGGGGCCGCCGCTCTCCAGGCTGTAGGGCGTGCGGCGCACGCGCCAGAGGCTGGCGTAGAGCACCCGCGGATTGGTCGGGTCCATCGCCAGGTCCACCGCCCCGGTCTCGTCGTCGAGGTGCAGCACTCGCGTCCAGGAGGCGCCGCCGTCGGTCGAGCGGTAGACGCCGCGCTCGCCGTTGGGCCCGAAGAGATGTCCGAGCACCGCGGCGTAGACCAGGTCGGGGTTGCGCGGATGGATGCGGATGCGGGCGATGTGGCGGGAGTCGCGGAGGCCGGCGCGCTTCCAGGTCTTGCCGGCGTCGGTGGACTTCCACATGCCGTCGCCCTCGGAGACGTTGCCGCGGACGGTCTCCTCGCCGGTGCCGGCATAGATCACGTTGGGGTCCCAGGCGGCGACCGCGACGGCGCCGATCGAGCCGCCGAAGAAGCCGTCCGAGACGCTGTGCCAGCTGCGGCCGGCATCGGTCGACTTCCAGACGCCGCCGCCGGTGCCGCCGAAGTAATAGGTGCCGCGGTCGCCAGGCACGCCGGCCACCGCCGCCGAGCGGCCGCCGCGATAGGGGCCGACCTCGCGCCAGTGCAGTGCCTGCCAGCGCTCCGGATCGAAGCCGGAAGATGCGGCAGCGGCATGGGCCCGCTGGCCGGCGTTGGCGTCGTGGGAGCCGCCGGCGGCGTTGGCACCGCCTGCCGTGGCCGGTTGCGCGGCGAGCAGGAGCAGCGCCAGCAGGCCCGGGATCGCCGGCTCCACGCCAGTGGCCAGGCGGCGTATCGAACGTGCCGAACGTGCCGCGCCGCCGCGCCGGCGCGGCACGGGAAGACAAAGGAATGATGACCGTGAGCGCATTTTCGACTCTCCCGCGAAACGTGGGCGCGAGCCCGCGACTGCCGGTGCTCGATGAACGCCTTGAGGCGAGAGAGTCTAGATCAACGCCGCTGCCTGGAGCCAGCGGTGTCAGGGATAGTCGTTCACCTCGAGCTTGTCGAGCGGCAGGCCGCAGGGATAGAAGAGATTGAACACCGGCTGCTCGATGATCTCGGCGAAATGCAGCAGCAGCGGACCGTACTCTTCGATGCCGGATTGACCGGCTTCGATGGTCTCGTACTCCTGCTTGGGGATCTCGAGCTCCTCGGCCATCTGATCGACGGTCTTGCTGCGCTTCTCACGGTGCTTGCGGATCAGCTGCCCGGCCTGTCCCTGCTGGGTGTCGGCGGACTTGCCGCTGTCGGCGAGCAGGCGCGAGGTGGGAGTCTCGAGCTGGATCGCGACCCGCGCCAGCAGCGGCCCCCACTGCTCGGCCGCCGAGCCGCCGGCTTCGAGCTCGCGATAGCGGTCCTCGCCGATGCCCAGCTGCGTCGCGGTCTCCTCGACCGACAGCTTCCTGCGCTCGCGTTCCTTCTTCAGCACGTCTCCGAGTTTCACCACCGCCCTCCTTGTCCGGGGCCAGTTCGGTCCCCAGGTTACAGTGCCCGCGACTGTAGCATTCGTGACATAGCCGCCGGCTAATGCCGCTTCTCGGCCGCCAGCAGCTTGAGCGCCTCGATCGGGCGCCGGTCCGGGCTCATCATCTTGATCGCCCGCCGCAGCATGCCCTCGGCGTCGTCGCGGTTGCCCATCTGGCGGTGGATCTCGCCGGTGTAGTAGACGGCCAGGCCGCAGTCCGGATCACGGCGCAACGTCTCCTGCAGCTCCTTGAGCGCCCGCGCGCCCTGGCCGGGCGCCAGGCAGAAGCGGCAATAGGCGAGCTCGGCGCTGTAGAGGCCGTTCTGGGGATCGCAGTCGGAGGCGAACTCGAGCAGCAGCGCGGCCTCCTGGAACCTGCCGGCGTCCAGCAGCGCCCGCCCCTTGCGGTACTGGATCTCGGGGTCGAGCAGGTCGGTCTTGATCGCCAGCAGGTCGGCGGGGGGCCGGCGGTCGCGCTCCTCGCGCCGGGCCTTGCGGCGGAACAGCAGGGCGTTGCGTTGCTCGAGATCGAGCAGCTCGGCGTAGGCGCGGGCGCCGGCCAGGAACAGGTCGCGCGCCTTCTCCTCCATGCCGCCGAACTCCGGGCCACCCAACGTCCAGGGGGCGAAGCGCCTGGCGAAGTCGAGGTAACGGACCTCGACGGCGGCCGGCGAGGCGTCCTCGTCGGCGCCCAGGAGATCGAAGGCGTCGAGCCGCCGGTAGGAGAGGTAAGCCTGCATGATCTCGTTGCGGCGGCGCTCGGGCGGCAGGACGGAAGGCTCGGCGGGAGGGGCTTCGGGCGCCGCCGACGGCGCGGTGGACGCCGCGGCGCTGGTGCCGGCGGCCGGCGGCGCCGGCACTGGCTGCGAGACCGGCGGCGCATCCGGCACCGCCAGGGCGGGCATCGGCCTGGTGGCGGTGGTGTCCGAGCGCACGCTTCTGGGGCCGGCTGGCGAAGCCGGGGCGGCAACGCCGGCCGGGCCGCCGGCGGTCGCCGACGCTCCCGGACCGGCGAGAGGCGCCGGCGGCGCGGGTGCCGCCGGCCCGGAGGCATCCGGGGCCAGGGGCGGCGGCGGTGGTGGCTCCCCGGGCGAGGGCTCCGGCAAGGCGGCGGCCGAAGCGCCGGCGGCCGGCTGTGCAGCGGCAGACTGTGCCGCGGCTGGCTGTCCGGCGGCTGGCGCGGCGGTCTCGGGAGGTGCCGGCGGGACGCTCGATGTCGGAGTCGGCGTCGGCGTCGGTGTCGGCGTTGATGCCGGCGTCGATGTCGGCGTCGATATCGGAGTCGGAATCGCTGCCGCCGGCGCCGTTGCCGGCGCCAGGGCGGCGGCCGGGTCCGGCCCGGCGACCGGCGCCATCGCCGTGGTCTTGAGGGCGCGCAGCACGGTCCTGGCCGCCGGATGCTCGGCGGTGATCACCACGCCGAGGATGGCGAGCGCGTAGAGCAGGCGGGTGATCTCTTCGAACGGCAGGCCGGTGCCGAGCGCCAACTCGTCGATGCGCCAGCCCGAGCGCAGCGCCACCACCACCTGACTCTGGCGCTGGTTGAGGCGGATCTCGTCGAGCGCGAAGGGCGGCTGGGGATGGAGGCAGAGCTTCTTGCCGACCAGCGGCACGACGCCGGCATCGACCTCCTCCTGGGGGGCGAACTTGGCGATGCCGGTGACGATGAGCTGCGCCACCCGGATCTTGAGCGGCGACTGCGGGTGCGGCACCTCCGGCAGGGTGCGGAACTCGCCGTCACGCCAGGTGAAGACGTCCAGCAGCTTCTTGGCGAGGTTCTCCTGCAGCAGGCGGTAGAGCTCCTCGGCCGTCACCACGTCGTGGTCGAGCAGCACTTCGCCCAGCGGCAGGCCGAGCGAGGCGGATTCGCCGAGGTAGCCGTGCAGGCTCTCGGGCGCCAGCTTGCCCTGGGCCACCATGTAGCGGCCGAGGGTCTCGTGCACCAGGTTCGAGCGGCAGTCGATCGGTACCCCGTGCTCGAGCACGATCCGCTTCGCCATCTGCTTGCGCCGCACCTCGACCACCAGCGTCCGCTGGCGGCTGGAGAGCGACAGCAGCAGGGCGGCGAAAGGCAGCGTCCCCGGGGTCCCCAGGATCCCCAGGGTGCCTTCGCCCAATTGGGAGATCTCCTCGAGCTGCTCGGGTGTGGGGATCACGCGGGGAACCTCGTGGAGTGGCAACCGCTGCGGGGGCCTCGTGAAGTCGAACGGCTGATGACGGCGCGAGGGTACCTGCTGCATTCCGGGCTGTCAATTCGCGGTCGCTTCGCCGTGGGGGCGTCGCCGGACCGGTGCCGCCGCGGGCTCGTCGAGCCGCCGGCGAGGGCCGGAAACTTGACCGTTGACAGTTATGCTTTCCTCCCATAGACTAGGAGCATAAGTTGTGTAGACGTCCGATCTTTCCATCGAGAGAAGGAGTGGCTATGACCAGGAAGTCGCGTTGGATCTGCGCTTTTGCCGTCCTCGTCTGTCTGCTGGCGCTGCCGCTGGCCGGCTTCGCCGCGAGTCCCACGCCCGTCGGAAAAGAGATTCAGGTCAACACCGAGAACCTCTCCCAGCTGCACAACCCGACGGCGGCCTTCGACGCCTCCGGGCGCGCGATGGTGGTCTGGGAGAACGACCTCCTCGGGCTGCGCGGCCGCCTCTACAACAACGCCGGCAACGTGCAGGGCAACGAGCTGGCGCTGGTCGGCAACGCCGCCTGGTCCGTCCTGCCCGGCATCGCGCCGGTGACCTTCCATCGTGACCCCGCCATCGTCTTCCTGCCCTCCGGCAACTTCCTGCTGGCCTGGGCCGAGGAGCGGGGCACTCTCGAATGGATGATCTACTTCGAGAACCTGCAGATCGCCAGCCGCGAGATCGTCGTCCAGCTCTTCAACACCGCCGGCCAGCCGCTGGCCCAGCCGATCACCATCAGCTCGGGCGGCGTCGGCCTCAAGAGCCGGCCGCAGCTGGTGGTGCGGCCGGACGGCGAGGTGGTGGCGACGTGGATGAGCACCTACGGCTCGACGGCGACGCCGGCCTCCGAGCTCGGAGTGTTCACCCGGCTGCTCAACAGCTCCGGCAAGCCCATCGGCGGCCAGACCCAGGTCGACACCGTCAGCGGCGCCATCGGCAACACCCCGGCGGTCGCGGTCAACTCCGACAGCAGCTACCTGATCGCCTGGTCGAGCGAGATCGGGACCGACACCTTCGACACCTCGGTCTACGGCCGCATCTTCGAGGCCTCGGGCAAGCCGCTCGGCGCGCCCTTCCTGCTCACCTCCGGCGCGGTCGGGCCGCAGGGCCGGCCGACGGTGGCGAACGACGGCCAGGGCAGCTACCTGGTGGCCTGGCAGAGCTACTTCAACGACGTCTGGCACGCCCGCATCGACGGCCAGATCGTCAGCGCGGCGGGCGGTCTGCTCGGCAAGCGGCTGACGATCAGCGACGGCGCCGGCAAGAACTGGGCCGAGGAGGCGCCCAGCGCGGTGCTGGGTCCCGGCGGCACCTTCGTCCTGGTGTGGATGGAGTACAACACCTGGTTCCCGGTCGGCATGGCGGGCATGCAGGTGGACCGCAGCGGCGCGGCGCTCGGCAACCAGGTTTGGATCAACAACAATCAGATCAACGGCATCGTGCGCACTTCCATCGCGGTGGACGGCGCCGGCCATTACCTGACGCCTTACGAGGGCTTCCAGAACCAGACCACGGTGGGCATCCTGGCGCGGTTCTTCAACGCCGTCGAGTGACCGGCGGCCGCCTCCCGGGCGAGCCCAGCAACCCTTCCGGCCCGCGGCCCTCCCCATCGTCGGGGGCGGCCCGGGCCGTCGCTTTCTTCCCTCGGTCCCCGCCGGCCGCCTTGGCGGTCGTGGCCTGCGCACCTCGCCGCCACGGCCCGGCTCTTGCATCGACCTTCCGCCCTGAGGCTGGGCCGCAGGCATGTTCATCCATATCGATCAAACCTGGGACCTGATCGTGGGCAAGCTCGCGGCATGGGTCCGCGAGACCATCCTGCTGCTGCCCAACCTGCTGCTCGCGGTGATGGTGATGGTCCTGTTCTGGCTGGCCGCCCGCGGCGTGCGCGAGCTGGTGCTGCGCCTGGTGCGGCGGATCTCGCGCAACCCGCAGGTCAACGAGCTGGCGTCGCAGAGCTTCTACGTCGCGGTGATTGCCGCGGGGTTGTTCAGCAGCCTGGGCATCCTCGGTCTGGATCGGGCGGTGACCTCGCTGCTGGCGGGAGCCGGCATCGTCGGCTTGGCCCTCAGCCTGGCCTTCCAGGGCATCGCCGCGAACTTCATCGCCGGCGTCTACCTGTCGGTCGAGCGGCCCTTCCAGATCGGCAACCTGATCGAAACCAACGGCATCCTCGGCACCGTCCAGCACGTGAGCCTGCTCTGGACCGAGATCCGCTCGCCGCAGGGCCAGGTGGTGCTGCTACCGAACAAGAAGGTCTTCGAGGACGTGATCACCAACTTCACCGCCAGCGGCAAGCGGCGGGTCGACCTCAAGCTCAAGGTCGCCTACGAGGTGGATCTCGCCAGGGCCAGGCAGGTGGCCTCCGCGGCGCTGGCCGGCGCGACCTTCCGGCGCGGCGAGATCGAGGTCTTCTACCAGGAGCCGGGCGACAGCGCCATCGACCTGGTGATCGCTTTCTGGATCGAGGCCACCAGCCTCGCCGAGTACCAGGCGGCGCGCGGCGCGGCCATCGAGCGCCTCAAGGCAGCCTTCGATCAGGAGGGCATGCCGCTGCCCAACGCCAAGCCGGTCGAGCCGGCGGCGACGGTGGCGACGGCGTCGGGACCGCCATCCGTGCCGGAGCCGGCGCCGGCTCCGGCAGGGAGCGCCGAGGCACCCGCCGCGGTCGCTGCCGAGCGGGAGCCGGAAGTGGTTGGCTCTCGCGGCCGCTGAAGGTCCTTGACGTCCAGTACCGTTCATTTGCCATACCACTCGGCGGACCTCAGCGTCCTCGGCTGGCTGCGACCTGCAGGGAGTGCCGGAATTGCGGCAGCGCCAGCCTCGCCTCCTCGGCATGGTCTCGGCAATACCTCGTCGACGACGCTTTGCCAGGAACGCAGCTCTCTCGGCGATTGGCATACCGATTAGATCTGATCGCGTCGGACCCAGGCGCGAGCCTCTTACTTAGAGGTCGCCCTGTCCGGCGCAATGTACACGGGTGTTTGTGCTCCCTGGGTGCCGGTCTCGGTACTCGCTGGAAGCACGCTGGCAGGAGGTCGCGGGTATCTGTCCATCAGTTATCTTAATCAACGCAATCTATTGATCTTAAGCATCTTACGGCACCGAGATGACATAGCTGTTGCTGCGAGAGACGGCCAAGAGCGAATCTTGTCCTCCGTAGGCGGCATAACCCCGCGCCGAATGCGCGGCTGCGACACGACAGCAATCAGATGCCGTGTCCGAAGTGCCATCAATCACCGAGAGCGCTCTCACCGGGGCCGTCTGGCCCTCGGCGTGCTCGGGTGACCGCAGGCTCGTCTGATCATCATCTGGACCTTGACATAGGCACATTTCCCGGCGCTTCGGCCGTCGCGCTACACTTGTCTGGCCATTCCAACTGGCATTGGGGGAGAGCGATGATCAGAAGACTAGCGCTGCTCTGGCGCCTTCTCCGGAAGCTGCATCGCTCCTCGGCGGCCCTCTTGCGGCGCCATCTTGCGTCGCTATGGAGTTCTACATTCTCGCGACGCGGGTACTGCCGCGGCGACGCAAAGGCTCAGGGCACCGTCACGCCGGCCTCGAGACCGACCTCGGAACCCTCGGCAAAGGGCACGCCTAGGCCATCGACCGATGAGGTTGGCGCGAAAGCGCCGATATACGGCCGGCCATTCTGGCTGCTCGTCGCCCTTGCCCTTCCTGCCGCCGCGGTTCCGTTCGTGCTCCATTCCGTCCTTGATAGAACGGGGTGGTTCTTTTGGCTCCTTTCCCTGGCAGCTCAAGGTGCAGGTCTCCTCAACAACCCGAACCGCGCTAGGCGGGCGGTGCGCCATCCCATCCCACATTGGTATTTCTGGCTGATCCAGGTGATGGCCGCCTGTGGCAATAGCTTGTTGTTGATCCGCGTGAGCGGTTCCCGCGGCACTGAGAGCGACCTCGTCATCATCTCCAGCATCTATCTAGCGCTCGCCCTCTCGCTCTTGACTACGGCCCTACCTTATACCTTGACCTACCTCAGCCACATCCTTAACCGCTTCGCGATCGTCCTTCGATTGCCTAGCTTCCGTGTCCGCCCTCGTCACCTCTACGTCTTGCTCCTCGCAATCCTAACCGCTCTCGTTTTGTCATTCATCCCTGTCAGTTGGAAGTGGCTCTTCGTGCTGCCACTCAGCCTAGCCGCTTCTTCTGCCTTAAGCCGACGCCTCTGGCGACGCTCGTCGCACCTCTGGTCAGCCCTGCCGCCGCAGGCTGCAGCCTGCATGATTCTCGTGGCTGCAGGGCGAGACGCACTGCCATGGCCCGTGATGATCGTCTTGCACGGAGCTAGCTCTATAATGTGTTTTGCAGCTCTTTGCGCATTTGGCCTCACCGAGCTATTTGGGTTCTTGTGGGGCCTGAGGTCGTCACCCGTCATCGCTAAACCGGCGCCTGGCATGTCC
>Ga0070733_10001725_pt1 | contig 16078 bp, 10 predicted proteins | sample Coa_R1_9_FD_66450 | JGI IMG/M metagenome (GOLD analysis project Ga0070733, IMG submission 66450) | Surface soil microbial communities from Centralia Pennsylvania, which are recovering from an underground coalmine fire - Coalmine... | ecosystem: Environmental > Terrestrial > Soil > Unclassified ... | reverse complement strand
CCAGCACTCTCGGTTGCAGCACCTGCTTCCGGCTGAGGGCCAGCAGTTGCTGGGTCAGCGACGCCGCCCGCTCCGCCGCCCTCCGAATCTGCTCCAATCCGTTTCGTGACCGCTCATCCACACCCATCGCCAACATCAACTCCCCATGCCCCATGATGATGCTCAAAATATTATTGAAGTCATGGGCTACACCGCCCGCCAGCCGGCCGACTGCCTCCAGTTGCTGTGCATTCCGCAGCTGTTCTTCGAGATGCATCCGCTCCGTCACGTCCCGCGAAATCCCCCACGTCCGCACCCAGTGTCCGTCGATTACCGTGCCCATCATCGTGCTGCGAAGAATCTTCCTTAGTCCATGCGCGTCCATCTCGTGCGATTCCTGGTCCGTAATCCGATAGCCCGCCCCAATGAATGTCTCCATGAATTTCTGGGTCATCGGATCGTTGAGCACCAGAAAATCAGACAGTGGCTTCCCGACTAGTTCCTCCGCGCAACTCCGCCCGTAGATTTTGGCCATCGCTTCGTTGCATTCCGCCATATACCCGCATTTGTGCCCCAGGGCCAACTGCTCATCGACCGGCAAATGGCAGGGAACCGGCGGAGCGTATTCGATGCGGTAAATCCCTTCCGAACTCTGCGCCAGGAACATCCGGTAGCGCGCCTCGCTGTCGCGCAGCGCCGCCTCGGCCAGCTTCTGTTCCGTGATGTCGATCAACAATCCGCGGGTCAGCCTTTTCCCTGTGTCCGGGTCGCGGACGATCACCGCCTCATCCCGCAGCCATACTTCTCCGCCATTCTGCCGCCGCATCCGGTATTCCACTTGGAAGGGACGACCGTCCTCCCAGGTATCTTCCTGCTGCGCAACCGCGTGATCCTCCGGGTTCAAGTGATCCCACCAGAAGCTGGGGTCCGACAAGCAATCCTCAGGACGATAGCCCAGAATCGTTTCCGCCTGCGGACTCACGTAAAGAAAACGTCCTTGCGCTCCCGCTTCTGCCAGATAGGAAATCGCCGGCACCATCTCCACCAGTTGACGGTATTTTCCCTCCGCCTCGCGCAGCGCCGCCGTCGCCCGCCGGCTCTCCGCCTGCGCTCGGATCGCCGTAATCCCATACGCCAGGTTGTCGGCGATCTCATTGAGCAAATCAACTTCTGACCTTTCAAACGATCCTGCCTGCTCCGAATAAATCGCCAACACTCCAAACGCCATGCCTCCGACCCGCAGAGGCAGCGCAATCATCGCCGCGTAGCCTCGCTTCATCGCGGCTTCGCGCCACGGCTCGAATTTCGGATCCGTTCCCGTGTCCGTGATCACGCAGATTCGGTTCTCCCGGATCGCCGTGCCCGCCGGCCCCCGCCCCGCCGGCGTGTCCGACCACTTCAACTCAATCTGTGCCAGATATCCGCTGTCATGCCCGGCATGCGCCACCGGCCGCACCGTTTTCTCTTCGTCCTGCTCCGCAAATGCAATGCACACCATCCGGTATCCGCCCAGGCGCACAATGAGGTCGCAGATCTGGTCCAGCAGCTCCTGCTCGCTTCCCGCCTGCGCCAGCGCCTGATTACACGCACTCAACGCCCGCAACGCCCGTTTCAGCCGGCGCAGCTCCTGGTCGATTGCGCTTTCCTTGATTCCGCCCTCGTTGGAGGATTCAGCCGACGGTTCGGCCGCAGATGCCGGCGAAGGATGAGAAGAAGATGCGGACGAAGAATGAGAAGAAGATGCGGACGAAGAGGACGAAGATAGGTGGAGCGCCAGGCCACCTGCATCGGAGGAAACGGCCTCCGATGCCTGCGCTGGCCCTTCCGGCTTCGATTGTCCGTACGTCATCGAGAGGCGCTACAACAGACTACATTGGTGTGGCGTATTGCTGTAGTTTACAGGTTTTGGCTCACCTCCCTCCCGAAAACTACGATCTGTTCGGATTGTGTTACTGACCCCCGACCAGTGCTCCACCTTCGGCTACTGACCCATGATCTCTGAATCCTTGTCCATTGCTCCTCTCCACCAGCCAGCCCAGTATCCCGGGCAAGCAGAATCCGACCGCATTCAGGATCCCGTGCGTTCTCGCCATCTGCGGAATCGTCAAAGCCTCGCTGCCCGCAAAATCCGCCGCCGCATATACTGCCGAAAGGACCATCCCCGCGAAAATCGCTCCCGCCGCCACCTGCAGCAAAATCCGCGCGGTCCCATTTGCCGCCCGCGTCCCGCAAGCCCGGACAAATATTGCCAGCCCCGCAACACTCACCGAAAACAGCACCGCCGCCACCATCTTCATGCCAGCAGAAATCACAAACCCCGCCGCTACCACAAACGGCATCCCCACCACCAGCGGCACAATCCACTTCAGCCAACGCTGTATCTCGCGCTTCGCGGCAACCTGAAGCGTCGCTGCCGCGATCGTCGCCGTGGCAAATCCCGCAAAATGAAAATGCACCGCCGTCAGCAGCCCGATCGGCTCCTGAATCCCCATCGGCCGCAAGCCGAGCCGCGAAGCCACGAGCCACGCCCCACCCACTGCCAAATCAATTCGCGCCACCCCCAGTGTGGCGCGCACACTCTTGTCCGCGTTTGTCCTCAAGGCTGTGACGAACTCAAGGAGTCCACTCCCAGCCATCAGCAAACAAACCAACATCCATCCCAGAGCGACAATCCCTGCCCATCGCCCTGGAGGCATCATCATGGCCACCACCGCGCACGCCGCACCCACAGGTTGCAGTTGTTGTCCCCATTGCTCCAGCCGCCCCGCCCCACCGATCAACCTCGCCAGTTCCATCCCCAACGGCACAATCACCAGCGGCGCAAACAGAAACATCAATTCGATCGCCCCGAGTCTGGCGATCCCTATCCGCGCCAGCACTGCGATCCCCGCCCAAACCGCCGCTCCCACGCTAGCCCACCGCTGCGCCCATAGCCGAGCCTTGTCACTGCCTGGAATGGCGGACGATGAAATGACCGAGCGAGTCCGTTGCCAGGCCAAAAGTTTCATAGTTGAAGCTTTCATAGTTGCCCTCCGCGCGGTCCAGCCCTGCGTATTCCCTGTGTCCCTGTGGTGGCCCCAGTTCTTTCCCGGGTGCCCCATTTCTCGCGTGTTTTGCGAGAAGTGGGGTTTTGACTTTCGCTCACGGCAGCGGCCTCAACACCGCCATCCCAAAGATCCCCACCAGCACACACAGCGATCCCAAATAGAGCATGTCGAGCCCCCGATTCTCCCGCCGAATCTCACGATCGTAGTAGCAGATTTGCAGCAAGATCCGCAGCATCCAGAACCCCGCCATAAATCCACTCAGAAATCGCCCCAACCCACTCGCTCCCGCCAACTCCGGGGCAAATCCGAAGCACAAGCCAGCAAACAGACCCAGCACGATCACGATGTAGACCCAATGCACATAGAAAATCTGCCTCACGAATCGCGGGACCTCCGCCAGTTTCTCCCGCACCCGTAACCGCCCCGGCAAAGGAACATTCGCCCCTATGATCCCCAAATGCACCACCCCCGCCGCCCAGATCGCCCGAATCATCCACACCGTCCTCATAAACCCTCCGTTAGCCGGTGTAATCCCCCGTCCCCTGTCACGCTGAGTGAAGCCACGAGAAGCGCGAAGCGATTCTCGTCGCGCAGCCGAAGCATCCCCTACCGAACCACGACAGCCAGTCATGTCAGATACTTCAGTACAAACAGAACTGACGACGCAAAAAAAACTCACCCCGCCTTCTTCCTCATCTTCGTCCCCATGCGCAACAATTTCCGCACCGTCCCCGTGGGCAGCCGCTTCATCTGATCATGCAACTCGGTCACCGCCTCAAAGAACCCAGCCATCGCCTCCAGCCGTTCCCGCGTATAATCCGCTCCCACTTCCTTCGGATCCAGATCCGCCAAACACCGCCGCAACATCTCCCGTGTCGGATCGATCTCTCGCCGCTTCCTCTGCTCAATCACCAGCCGGAACATCTCCCACACATCCTTCATCGATTCATAATGTTCCCGCCGGTCGCCCAGCACATGCACCGCCCGCACAATCCCCCACGTCTCCAGCTCCCGGATCGACGTCGACACATTCGACCGCGCCACGCTCAGCGTCTCCGCAATCTCCTCCGCCGGCAGCGCCCGCGGCGACAAATACAGCAGCGCATGAATCTGCGCCACCGTCCGGTTAATCCCCCACCGCGTCCCCATCTCCCCCCAGTGAAGGATGTACTGCTTCTGCACTCCAGTAAGTTCCGCCATAATGTTTATTTCAGTATAAACTGAATATACAGAATAATCGACCCGTTGTCAAGCCTAGCCTTCCCTGAGGAATTCAAACGCCGGGTGCCCCATCCCTTCTCGCGTCCTTCGCGAAAGGGTGGGGATTTTGATTCCGAACCCGGGTGGGGATTTTGAGTCTTGGCTGCCGGGTGCCCCATTTCTCGTGCCTTCCTTGCGCGAGAAGTGGAGATTTTGATTCTCGCACTTCCCCCGCTCAGTGCTGCACCGCCTCCTGCAGCTTCGCCACCCTCTGCTGCAACATCTCCGCCTCTTTGGTCTTTCCAGCCTGCCGCAGCATGTCGGCCTCAGTGGCAAACGACCGCACGACATTTGGACTGTTCTTCCCATACTGCTTACCCATAATCTCACTGGCCCGATCCCAGCACGGCTCCGCCTTCTCGCTTTTTCCCGCGCGTTCGTACATGTCGCACAATCCCCACAACGGCATCAATACATCGCCGCTGTCATCCGGACCCTCCACCGCCTTCACCGCGCGCACCAAATACATCTCCGCCTTGTCCCACTGGCTCTGCGCCATATACAGTCCCGCCAGAGTCCGAAAGCTCTCCGCGGCCCGCGAACTCTTCTCACCAAACGCCCGCACATTAATATCTACCGACCGCGAAAGATAGCTTTCCGCCGACACATAATTCTGATTCTGCGCCGCCACCATTCCCAGGAAAAACAGCGGATCGGTCATCCGCGGCGACGCCGGCCCAAACGTTTTTTCGATCAACGTGAGTTGCCGACGAAACGCCGCCTCCGCATTGGTCAGGTCTCGCCGCATGGCGTAGGCCTGTCCCAGCTTGCCCAGGGCAACCGCCAGCTTGTCGTCCCCCGGTGGCAGCTGCTCTGCCAGCTCGACCGCCTCTTTGAACGACTTTTCGGACTCCTCCGCCCGCCCACTCCTCATCGCTTGCTCGCCGGCCTGCATCGCAGCCTGCTCCTTCTCTAGCGTGCTTCCCGAGTTCGCGGACATCTGAATACGCTTCTCCAACTCCGCCGCCTCATCGCTCTTCCCCGACGCCTTCAGCGATCCCACATATCCCTCGAACCTCTTCTCCGCCGCCGCATATTCCTTCTGCGGATCCTTCGCATAAATCATCACCGCCTCGCCCAGCACTCCCTTGTTCACCCGCTCCGAATCGATCAGCGCCCCTTTGCGATACTGCTCCATCGCTCCCACCCAGTCGCCCTTCTTTTCCAGCACCGCGCCCAACTCCGTCATTACCTGACCCTGCTTCGGATCGAGCCCAATCGCCTCCTTCAACTCCGAGATTGCCAGGTCCTTGTTCCCAGTCTCGTCGAGAGCTTTTCCATAGAGTTCGTGCACTTCCCAGCTACTGGGTGCTAAGTTCTCCGCCTGTTTCAGCTCATCGAGGGCCCCTGCATAGTCCTTCTTCTCCATCAACAACTGGCCCGCGCTCTGGAACCCCTCGGGCGAATCGGGCGCTAGCTTTTCCGCGACTCGGTATTCCTCCAGCGCCGCATCGTACTTCTCCGTCTTCTTCTCCAGATTCCCCAGCCCAACGTGCCCCGCCGGATCTCCCGGAGCCAGCTTGATCACCATCCGATATTCCGCCTCCGCCCCTGCCAAATCCCCTTCGGCCGCCAGCCCATTGCCCAGGCATACATGGCACATCTCGAAGTCGGGAAACTTCCGTTCCAATTCCCGCAACTCCAGAACCGCCGCATGCACATCATGCTGCATCAGCGCCGACGCCAGATTCTGCCGCGCCCTCGGATCGTTTGGATCAAGCCGCTTCGCCTCACGATACTCACGGATCTCTCCCGCCACGTCTCCCTTGTCCTTGTACGCGATCCCCAGGTTGTAGTGCGCCAGCGCAAACCCGGGATCAATCGCAATCGCCTTCTTGTATTCCGCGATCGCCTCGTCATACGCGCGCATGTGACTCAGAAGCAGCGCTAGATTATTGTGCGCGCTCGCATAGTCCGGCTTGAGCCGCAACGCCTCCTTATATTCAGCCAGCGCCGCCTCGAACCTCTGCGCATCATCCAATGCGAGGCCCGCATACTTATGCGCCTCGGCGTCATTGGGATTCGCCGCCAGCGCCGCCTTCGCCTCGTTCAGAGCATTTTCATGATCCCCAAGCTGGTAAAGAATGAAGCTCGCCTTGTCATGTACCTCGGGGAAATCCGGCTCCTGCTCCAGGATCTCTGCATAAATGGCGGACGCCTTCTCAAACTCCTCCGCCTGCCGCAACAGTTCGGCCATCACAAACCCGGTCTCCATGCGCGCAAAGCTCCGGTCGAGCGCTTCATTCAGCTTGGCCCCGGCGTCCGCATATTGCGCGTTCTTCATCAGCACCGCCGCATCGCTGAGCTGCACCAACAACTCAGGATCCGGCTTGACGTCCGGTTTTGCGTCCGCCTTAGCGTCTCCCGACGCCGTCACGCTCGCCTTGCTCAACGCGCTCAGCACCTTCGCATCCGCCCCCGCCTTCTTCATCAGCGCAAGAAACTGATCATCCGGATGGAAGTTGAGCCCACGCACCTCGATATCGTGAACCAGGTTATCCGCAAACGCCCCACCCGCCTGCAGAGCCATCACCTGACTAGCCCGCAGCGCACGTGGCGAAGCCTGCCCAGATTGCGGGCCTTGCGCGGAAATTGGTATGGAAATGGCGGCGATAACGAGCACGCAAAGAAAATAGCGAAGCATAACCCTCGACATGAATCCCTCCAGCAGACGCATGTCGGTATGTTAGTTTCAGTCTCCCGCCGTTTCCCGTTACCTTCGTACGCTGCCCTCCAGTGGTCCTCGCGGGAGCCGGTTTCTCTGGCAGGACAACGAGCCCGACGTAGCGATTAGAGCCCCAAACCCTTGTCATTCCGAACGCGCGCGAAGCGCGGGTGAGGAACCTGCTGTTCTGAGTTGCACCGAACCAGCGAAAGCAGCACCGCCGGGTGCCCCAGTTCTCGCGTCCTTTGCGAGAAGTGGGGCCCTTGACTTTCTATGAAGGAGGCCGCGAGCCCCCGGCCGCAGATTTGTCGCTTGTCGGAAAGAAAGCAGCTTAGTTCAACGGCGTATTGGAAGGATCGCTCAACGCAATCAGCTTCCCCGGCGGATATTCGGCAGGCGTGAGCGGAGTCTCCGGGTCAGGATTGATAATCGTCAGCACTTCTCCGCTGCGAACCCCCCGGATCGTCAGGCTCTGACTCTCCACGGCGACCACCCGATACTTCTCGTCGAAGATTGCCACCCTGGCGTTGCTCATCCCACCTTAGATGCAAGATTCCTATGCCGCGACTCCACTCGCAGGCCCATCCGGTTCCCGATTTAGTACACCAGAGACCATAGTCCTTTTGGGCTCTGGGAAGCCGTTACCCAGACAAACCCAAGCCTTTCTCAGCGCCCTCCCCGGCCCTTCCTCTGCGTCCTCTGCGGTTAAGAGCTCTTGACTTTCCCGTCAAAGGACACCGCAGAGAGTTTCACGGTGAGTCATGACGCCTCAGCCCTTTCCCAACCAGGTAGCCAGGCAGCCCCAAGTTTTTCTCAGCGTCCTTCGCGGATTTTCTTCGCGTCCTTCGCGGTTAAAAGCTCTTGACTTTGCCCTCAAGGGACACCAGAGAGATTCAATGTGAGTCATGACGCCTCAGTCTTTTCCCAAATCGTCACTCCGCAATCTACAATCAACCGTCCACAATGCACCCCACCGGCATCGCCGAACTCCTGGAACCGTTCCTCGGGCAAGCCGACGACCAACGACTCGCGACCAACGACCTGCTCCATATATCGACGTACATCGATCTACTCCTCCGCTGGAACGCCCGCATTAATCTGACATCTATCCGCACCCCCGAAGAAATCGTCACCCGCCATTTCGGCGAATCCCTCTTTGCCGCCCGCCACTTGTTTCCCCGTGCTTCCTCTGTGTCCCCTGTGTCCTCTGTGGTGAAAGATTTTGACGTTGACGTTGCCCACGACCAACGACCAGCGGCCAACGACGTCCGCGTAGCGGACCTCGGCTCCGGCGCCGGATTCCCCGGCATCCCGATAAAACTCTGGGCCCCGCACATCGCTCTCACCCTCATCGAGTCCAACCACAAGAAAGCCACCTTTCTCCGCGAAGTCACCCGCGCCCTTACATTGACGGACGTCAATATAGAAACCGTCCGCGCCGAGACTCTCGTCGGCACGACCTTCCACGTAGTCACTCTCCGCGCCGTCGAGAGCTTCGAAAGCATCCTCCCCACCGCCGCCGCCCTGGTCGCTCCCGCCGGTCGCTTGGCCCTCCTGATCAGCTCTCCTCAACAGGAACGGGCCCGCGCTTCGCTCCCGCATTTCTCCTGGGCCGACCCGCTCCCGGTCCCACTCTCGCGGTCAAGGATCCTGCTGACCGCCCATCGCCGCGCCTAGCACCACCCGAACCAAATCAATCAACAGTGGGAAAGCAGCCTTATTATGGTCGCGTATTTTTAGTTGGCGAACCAAAATGTTACCTTTGGAAAACAAAAAGTGGGACTATCGCACGATTATGCCGGTTAACTCCATGGCAATGGGATGCTAGGCCCGCAGGCTAGATGGCAAGACGGTGCAGCGACGCATGGTCCGCCATTCAAGGTTCTCTGTTGCCAGAACCAGAGTCGTAATAGTGGAACAAGTGCCTCGGTTTAGCGTCGAGTTGTGTTCAAGGTAAACACTAATGCGTAGGCGATACCATCAATAAGTGGGAAACAAACTCGATAATAGAGATGATCGGCATTGTTCCAAGACCAAGTATTCCACAGTGTTCCTATAGGAACATTTCTCAGATGACGCTTCTGAAACGGCGATGCGTTTCTAGAATTTCTGTTCCAGGCCGGAAGTGTTCCTACGGGAACACTTCGTGCATTATTGTGACTGCAAACCCTTGTGAGTGGACAATCCAGTCGTCTCATTGGCAAGCCTGCGTGCCTCCATGAGAGCAAGTCGACACCAGGTTCCAAGGTGTTCCTACAGGAACACAACTCAAGTTTTACATTCGAGTCGAGCCATCACTCGGGGCGAGAAATGTTCCCGCAGGAACATTGGGCCACGTTTTGCACACAGTTTACCTGCATGCACAGCTTTTCTTCATTGCATTCGAAATGCGAACCGCATTATGCTGCCGTGTAGCTCTGGTTCTCCTAAAAATCCAATGGGACGCGTTATCGCTGTTGCCAATCAGAAGGGCGGCGTGGGGAAGACTACGACCGCCATCAACCTAGCCGCGTCCTTTGCGGCTGCGGAAGTGAACACGCTGCTGGTTGACTGCGACCCGCAGTCGAATGCCACCAGCGGCCTGGGGTTCCCGAAGGACCCAGACCGCATCAGCTCCTACCATCTCCTCATGGGCGCGGCCACGGCCGAGGAGGCGCTGCTCACCACTGAGCTTGAGCAGCTCTGGCTGATTCCTGCGCACAAGAACCTGATCGGCGCAAACATCGAACTGGTCGACGCTGAGGGACGTGAGTTTCGCATGCGTGAAGCGTTGGCGCCGGTTCGCGATCGTTTCCAGTTCGTGGTGCTGGACTGTCCGCCGGCGCTCGATCTGCTCACGCTGAACGCCTTGGTGGCGGCTGACGCAGTGCTCATCCCGATGCAGGGCGAATACTTTGCGCTCGAAGGCATCAGCGAACTGCTGGACACAATCGAGCGCATCCGCGCGGCGCTAAACCCGCCGCTTGGGATTGAGGGCGTGGTGCTGACCATGTTCGACGATCGCACCAACCTGGCGCAGCAGGTGATGCGTGAACTGAAGAACTATTTTGGCGAGAAGCTGTGTACGACGACGATCCCGCGGAACATTCGGCTGGCCGAGGCGCCGAGTCATGGGATGGCGGCGCTGGTCTACGATCCGCGATCGAAGGGCGCGGAGAGTTATATCAGACTGGCGAAGGAGATTATTGAACGGCAGCTGCCGGCCATCAGCTCGCAGCCGCCAGTGGGAACGACGGAAATTTCAACCACCCTTCCTGCGTCAGGGCAAGCAGAGGACACAGGGGAACACAGGACAGACACAGCGGTCGAGGAGCTTCCAGCGGCGGCTGATGAGATGGACAAGACGGCTTAGTATATCGATGGGCGTCGATATATTAGATTGATGAGTGTCGATATATGATTGGCGCGTTCTCACGCGTGGACATTCCTCGCGGAGTCCCCGGGTGCGCAGGGCGATAGGGATCCTTCGACTGCGTGTTCGTCCGCTGGTGCGGACGAACACTTCGCTCAGGATGACAAATTGAGAAGGAGAGACTGGATGACAAATGCGGCGGCGGAGAATTTGGCGGGGCGGGCGGGAGAGGCGCACAAAGTGGGAGACGCGCTGAAAGACAAAGACAAAGAGAAGGTGGAGAAGCGGCGGGCTTTGGGGCGGGGGTTGGAGTCGTTGTTGCCGGGGCCGCGGGTGGTGGCGAGTGTTGCTCCGTCCCAGGGCGGCGGTGCGACGGGGCAACAGCAGGTTCTTCACCGGCCTTCGCCGGTTCGGAATGACAACACTAACTCGAATGACAAACCGGTTCGGAATGACGACATTACTCTTAGCCACGGTCTGAGCCATCGAGCTGCCAGCGACGGTTCTGCGGGTGAGGTGTTCACGGGAATCATTCAGGCGGTGGCGGAGGCTGAAGTCGAGTCAAAATCCCCACCCTCTCGCGAAGAACGCGAGAAGGGTGGGGCACCCGCGCCACATAACCCTTCCGACGTCGCAGAGGGCATCACGATTTTCGCGCAGGCGGAGTCGCGGATACCGGCGAATCTGGTGGCGAATCTCGAGATTGCGGATATCGACAAGAATCCGTTTCAGACGCGGTATGTCGAGGACAACGACGCGCTGGAGGAACTGGCGGATTCGATCCGGGCGAATGGGGTGGTGCAGCCGATCTTGGTGCGTCCGTCGGAAGAAGAAGGGCGCTACATTCTGGTGCTGGGCGAGCGGCGGCTGCATGCTTCGAAGAAGGCGGGGAAGACGACGATACCGGCGATGGTGCGGCGGGTTTCGCTGCAGCAGGCGGCCGAAATGACGATCATCGAAAACCTGCAGCGGGAGAATTTGAGCGCGCTAGAGCAGGCTGAAGCGTTCCGGATTCTGAGCAACGAGTTTTCGCTGACGCAGCAGCAGATTGGCGACCGGGTTGGTTTGTCGCGGGAGTCGGTGGCGAATTATATGCGGCTGCTGAAGCTGCCGCGCGAAGTGATGCAACTGCTGGCGGAAAAGAAGATCTCTTTTGGAGAGGCGAAAGAACTGCTGAAGTTGGACAACAACGACCAGATATCGAAGGCGGCGTTGTATGCGGTGAAGAAGGGCATGACGCTGGAACAGATCGAGAAATTGGTCATGCAGATGAGCGGGTTGCTGGATCCGTTTCCGGGGATGCCGGGGGAAGTGATTAAGAAGGCGAGCGGGGCGCGGTGGGTGGATCCAAATGTGCGGGCGGCGCAGATTGACCTGGAGCGGATGCTGGGGGTGCGCGTGAGAATCCGCGACCGCAAGGGCAAAGGGAAAATTGTGATTGAGTATCACACGGTGGATGATTATGAGCGGGTGGTGGAGATGCTGCGGGGGAAGAAGTAGGGGCAGGGATCAGGGGCTAGGGGTCAGGGGTTAGGGATCAGTGATTAGTGGTTTAGGGAGGCGGCTTTGGCCGCCTTTTCTTTTTGCGTTCTGGGGGAATCAAGATGGTTAACGGGGGTGGAGGGGGTAACTCGTTCTCGGCTATGAGTTGCTGCGCACAGTGGGAAGATCGTTGGTTGAGTCGACGAATTGTGGGAGATGGTGTCGTTTGGGGCGGGTGCTGTTTACTGTTTTGATTCCTGCGGGACGGGTGCGAGAAAGTCAAAATCGCCACCCTTCGACAAGCTCAGGGCAGGCTTTCTCGCGCAAAGGGCGCGCGAGAAATGGGGCACCCGGCCACCGAAGTCAAAATCCCCACCCTCTCGCGAAGTACGCGAGAAGGGTGGGGCACCCCCGGATCTGTTTTACTTAATTGTTGATCCCCATTTGGGTGAGGATGTAGGCGTAGTCGAAGGAGGCCTCTTTCAGGCGGTCGTATCTTCCGGAGGCGCCGCCGTGGCCGGCGGGGCTTAGGTTGGTTTTCAGGATCAGGACGTTGTGATCGGTTCTGAGGGCGCGCATTTTGGCTACGTACTTGGCCGGTTCCCAGTACATGACCTGGCTGTCGTTGAACGAGGTTTTCACCAGCATGTTGGGATAGGCCTTGGCGACGACATTGTCGTAGGGCGAATAAGTGATCATGTAGTCGAACGCGGCCTTCTCTTTCGGGTTACCCCACTCCTCGAACTCACCTACGGTTAGGGGCAAGGATTCATCGAGCATGGTGTTCATGACGTCGACGAAGGGGACGCCGACCAGAGCGGCCTTGAATAAGTCCGGACGCAGGTTGAGGACGGCGCCCATCAGCAGGCCGCCGGCGCTGCGGCCTTCAATGACCAGGCGATCTTTCGACCCGTAGCCGTGGCTTAGCAGATATTCGGCGGAGGAAATGAAATCGGTGAAGGTGGTGCGCTTGTTCATCATGCGGCCGGCGTCGTGCCAGGCCTTGCCCATTTCGCCGCCGCCGCGGATGTGGGCTACCGCGGTTACTACGCCGCGATCGACCATGCTGAAAATGTTGGGATTGAAAAACATGTCGATCGAGACGCCGTAGGAACCGTATCCGTAGAGATACAGCGGGCCTTTGCCGTCGAGCTTGGCGGTCTTCAGATGGAGCACTGAGATTGGAATCTTCACGCCATCGGCCGCGGTCGCGTAGATCTGCTCTACCTGATATTTGCTGGGGTCATATCCTCCGGGGACTTCTTTCTGTTTCAACAGCGTCGAGGTGCCTTTCTCCATGTCGTAGGCGAACACAGACGACGGCGTGATGGGAGACTGATAGCTGTAGCGGAATTCGGTGGTGTCGTAGACGCGGTTGGCATAAGGATAAGCGGCGTAGGCGGGCTCGGGGAAGGCGATGGGTTTAGCGGTGCCGGTGCGCAGATCAGTCACACGAATCTGGGGCAGGCCGTTTTCGCGCTGGTAGAGGACGCAGAAGTTCTTAAAGAAATCCACGTCGTCGAGCATGATGTTGGGGTTGAGGGGCAGCACTTCGTGCCAGTTTTTGCTGCCGGGATCGGTGACGGGAGCGTTGACCAGGCGGAAATTTCGACCCGTGTCGTTGACGCGGATGTAAAACGAGTCACCGTTGTGGTCGGGATAATATTCCACGCCCTGCTTGCGCGGCTCGATCAGCTTCCAATCTTCCAGGGGCTGAGTCGCGGGAATGTAGCGGGCCTCGGTGGTGGTATGGCTGCCGGAAATCAGGAAGATGTAGGCCTGGCTGCGAGTCTTAAATGCGCCGAGGTCGAAGCGTTCGTCCTTTTCTTCGTAGACCAAGGGGTCAGCGCCGGCGGAGCCGGCGGTATGGCGGTAGAGGCGATACTGGCGCTTGGAGACGGCGTCTTCCTGAGTGTAGAAAATTGTTTGGCTATCGCTGGCCCAGACAACGGAGCCGACGCGTTCGGCGTGGTCGGAGAGCGTTTTTCCGGTGCGCAGGTCTTTAACGGCCAGAGTGAACTGGCGGAAGCCGGTGTTGTCGAAGGAGTAGGCCAGGAGTTGACCGTCAGGGCTGACTTCGAACGCGGCGACGGACATAAAGGTCTGGCCTTTGGCTAATTCATTGATGTCGAGAATGACTTCTTCGGGAGCGTCCATGCTGCCCTTGCGGCGGCAACGGATCTGGTACTGCTTGCCTGCTTCGGTACGGGTGTAATAGAAGTATTCGCCCTCCTTGTAGGGGACTTCGACGTCGGTCTCCTTGATGCGGCCCAGCATTTCGTCGTACAGCTTTTTCTGGAAAGGCTCGGTCGGCTTCATGACGGCGTCGGTATAAACGTTCTCGGCTTCGAGGTAGGCGCGGACCTCGGGATTGGGCTTGTCGCGGAGCCAGAAATAGTTGTCGACCATCTGGTGGCCGTTGACCTCGGAGACGTGGGGGACTTTCTTGGCCACCGGCGGGGTAGGGAGAGAGGTAGTGTCGGCGGCGGTAAGGAGCATCACCGAAGCGAGGAGCAGAACGCTGATATGGACTCGACGCAACCAAGTTTGATTCATGAACTACTCCAGGATGTGAGTTTGGAATGCTGGTCAGGGCAAGCGAGCAACGATACTCTGGCGGTCGCTTGAAATGCAAACGGCGGCGCGATTTGCGGTGACTTAAGTCAAGAGACTTTGACCGCGAAGGACGCTGAGTTCGCGGAGTAAGGCGATTAAGCCGTTGTGGCGCGGTCGAAGGGTTGAGGCTTGGCTTGCCGCGTGGTAGCATCCTTTGTTTTGGCAGGGGATGCTGGGCTGGCCTGATCTTGTCCTAATCTTCTTCAATGGGCCGTTTCCTTCCTGGCTCCTGCCGGAGGAGCCCAAATTGAAAGTCTATTCGGGAGCAAACATCCGCAACATTGCATTGGTGGGACATGGACACGCGGGGAAAACTACGCTTGCCTCGGCGATGCTGTATACGGCGGGAGCGACGCCGCGGTTGGGACGCGTGGACGACGGGTCGGCGACGACCGACTACGACGAGGAAGAGATTGCGCGGAAGATGTCGCTTTCGGCGGGGCTGGCCGTGGTGGAATGGGGGAGCAACGGCGGGACGACGAAGATTAATATTCTCGACACGCCTGGGTTCAGCATGTTTGTGCATGAGGCCAAGATGGCGCTGCCGGTGGTCGACGCAGCGATCGTTGTCGTCGATGGCGTGGCCGGCGTGGAAGTGGTGACGCAGCGGGTGTGGAATTATTGCGAGGAGTATAAGACTCCACGGCTGATTGTGGTGAACCGCATGGACCGGGATCGTGCGAACGCAGAGCGGGTGCTCGACTCGCTGGTGGCCGCGTTTGGGCGAGACGTGATTCCGATCGAGTTGCCGATTGGCGCGGAGAAGAATCTGACCGGCGTGGTCGACCTGGTGCGCATGAAGGCTTACACCTACGAACTCGGCGGAAATGGCAAGGGGAAAGAGACGGAGATTCCGGCGAACATGCGGTCGCAGGTGCAGGAAGCGCACGAGATGCTGGTGGAGCTGGTGGCCGAGGGTGATGACAGGTTGATGGAAAAGTTCTTTGAGGCGGGGACGCTGGGCGAGGAGGATTTGATTCCGGCGCTGCATAACGCGATCCGCGAAGACAAGATATTTCCGGTTATTTTTAGTTCTGGACTCGGAAATATTGGGGCGGACCGGGTGATGGATTTTATTGTCGACTACACGCCGGCGCCGTCGGAGCATGAGTGGGTGCAGGGCGAAGCGCCGGAGGGAGGGGAGCCTCCGAAGCGGCATGAGACGGATGCGGAGCCGGTGTCGGCGTATGTGTTTCGCACGGTGTCGGACGCGTTTGCGGGGAGGATTTCGTTTTTCAAAGTTTTTTCGGGCGTGCTGAAGAATGACGCGACGTTGCAGAACTTCGGGCGCGGAGTGGCCGAGAAGTTTGCGCACATTTCTACCATGCAGGGGAAGACGGCGATTCCGGTGCCGGAATTGCACGCGGGCGATATTGGCGCGGTAGCGAAACTGAAAGACACGCTGACCGGCGACACGCTGGGAGATAAGGCGGCGCCGATTCAGTATCCGAGGGTGAAGCTGCCGGAGCCGGCGATCACTTTTGCGATTGAGCCCAAGAGCCGCGCCGACGAAGACAAGTTGGGGCCGGGCCTGCACAAGCTTATGGAAGAAGATGCGATGCTGAGGTTCTTTCGCGATCCACAGACCAAGGAGTTTCTGATTGCGGGAACGGGGCAGCAGCATATTGAAGTGACGGTGTCGAAGCTGAAGAAGCGGTACCACACGGAAGTGAACTT
>Ga0070733_10001723_pt1 | contig 16082 bp, 15 predicted proteins | sample Coa_R1_9_FD_66450 | JGI IMG/M metagenome (GOLD analysis project Ga0070733, IMG submission 66450) | Surface soil microbial communities from Centralia Pennsylvania, which are recovering from an underground coalmine fire - Coalmine... | ecosystem: Environmental > Terrestrial > Soil > Unclassified ... | reverse complement strand
TGCGGCGATTGCAGAAAAATAGTTTGGGCAACGTTGCGGAAGGTTACGATTTTCACCGACCGTTGAAACGCCCACAGGAACAGGCGCTTCGGCGCGACGGCAGATTTTTTGAGGGAATAGCGAGAAAAATATGAAGGGCAGAGAAGAAGCTTGGTGTTTACTAACTGAGTTCACCCAATCGGAAAGTTTGCGCAAACATGCGTTGGCGGTCGAGGCCTGCATGCGGGCGTACGCGCAAAAACTGGGCGGAGATCAGGAACTCTGGGGCGTGGTCGGGTTGCTCCACGACTTCGATTACGAGAAATACCCCAGCCACGAAGATCATCCCTACAAAGGCAATGAGATTCTGAAAGAGCGGGGATGGTCGGACGAAATCCGGCGAGCGATCATGTCTCATGCCGAGTACACCGGCGTGAAACCGGAATCTGGAATGGAGAAGGCGCTATTCGCCTGCGACGAACTGGCGGGATTCATTACCGCTTGTACGCTGGTGAAACCTGGGAAATCGCTGGCGGAAGTCGAGGCCAAGTCGGTGCGGAAAAAGATGAAGGATAAAGCTTTCGCCCGGAGCGTGAACCGCGACGACATCATCAACGGAGCTGCGGACCTGGGTGTGGAGTTGGAAGAGCATATTGCCTTCTGTATCGAGGCGATGAAAGGGATTGCGGTGGAATTGGGGTTGGACGGGAGTGGGGCGAAGACGGCGTGATGAAGCCCCGGGCGGCCTCGCCTATACGTTCAATGCGTGCAGGGGAGAAGATACTGCGGGTACGATACGCTCAGATCTTTTCGTTTCTTTCCGTCCTGGTCGACATAATCCAGCCGCAGGCGTTGTTTCTTTGCCCAGGGGTTCGGAATTGTTAAGTGAAGCTCGTAGAAATGTGCCATTTGATCGTAACCGTGCTGCAAGATGGCGCTCAATCTTGGCCGTGCGTCGAGGGCCGCTGCCGAGTCCTCGTCAACGACCATTCCTCCCGTTACCTGCGCCAAGTTTGAAAGCAGGCTTGGTTCGGCTGCCTCCTCAGGAGTTGTAAAAGGAGCTTTCGGTTGCAGGATAAACGCGAACAAACGTACGCCATGACCCAGTAGCTTGCTTTCAACGTCAGACCTGTGGACCTTACTGGAGTTTTCTCCGCCATCTGAGATGATGTAAATCACGTCCCCGACTTCGGCCGGCTGCAACAACTTGATTGAATAGTCGAGAGAATCCAGGATCGCGGTGCTGCCCTTGCCGTTTTCCATCTTGGCAAGTCTCTCGACGATATCGGTCGCCGGGCGGTCGAAGCCGATGGTATCGATGATGCGATTGGAAAATAGCACCAATGCCACCCGAAGTGTCGAAGGCGCAGCCACGAGTAGATTTCCAGCTGCGACTCGTGCAATCTCCCACGTGTGTTCAGATTTGTTAATGCTTCCGCTGATGTCAACGAGCAGTACGACCCGATGGGTTCCTGCCGACACGTGCGCAGACTTGACCATCACGGCACTGTCGCCCGCGGTCACGTGAAAGGATTCGGACGGTATGCCCATAACCGTCTTCCCTTGCTTGTCTACGACGTTGACGACGATTTGAGGCGATAGGCAACTATCTACACTTTGAGCTGCCATGACAGCGCACAGCGCTGAAGTAGCCGCCAACAGCAGAGCGCTGATTCTTAACGTAACCATGGCATGCCGTATAAGTGATCTTGGTTATAACTACCGCAACGCCGCTGACACCTTCCCGCTCGCAATCAATTCCGCAATCCTCGCGAAATCCTGATACATCACGCGGTCTTTGTCCATCGTCGGACATACGGATCGGATTGCCGCGTGGGCCGCCTGTCCGCGCTTGCCAGGCTTCAGAGGCGCGAGAAAATCCAGCGCCTGCGCTGCTGCCATTGCCTCAATGGCAAGAACATTGTTGGTGTTGGTCACGATCCGCTTCAGCTTCAGCGACGCCGTCATTCCCATAGAAACATAGTCTTCTTTGTTGCCCGAAGTAGTGATCGAATCCACCGATGCGGGATGCGCCAGGATCTTGTTCTCGCTGGCCAAGGCCGCCGCCGTGACCTGCGGCATCATGAATCCTGAATTCAAGCCTGCCCCTGCCGCCAGAAATGGAGGAAGGCCTTCGCTCAGCGCCGGATTCACCAGCCGCTCCAGTCTGCGTTCAGAAATTCCAGCCAGTGCGCTCAGGGCGATTCCGAGAAAATCCAGGACGAAGGCCAGCGGCTCGCCATGAAAATTTCCGCCGGAGATCACGTCACCTTGACCGTCGGCCTGCTTCGGGTTCTTCACAAACACCAGTGGATTGTCGACCGCCGAGTTGACCTCCGTCTCCATCACATTGCGGCAATGCGCGAGTGTGTCACGCACGGCGCCGTGAACCTGCGGCATGCAGCGCAGGGAATAAGCGTCCTGCACCCGGTCACAATCACGATGCGATTCGCGAATCTGACTGCCCTCCAGCATGCGCCGCAAATTCTCCGCCGTCTGCAACTGGCCGCGATGCGGCCGGGCGCGATGGATGCGCTCATCGAAAGCGGCATCGGTTCCGCGGAGTGAGTCCAGAGTGAGGGAACCGATCACATCAGCTGAGTCCATCAGAGTTTCAGCCGCCAGTAACTCCAAAATGCCCACCGCCAGCATCCCCTGAGTGCCATTGATCAGCGAGACGGCTTCCTTTGCCTCCAATACCAGCGGTTTGACTTGAGCCCGGCGCAGCGCCTCGGTTGTAGGAATGCGGACACCTTTGTCATCCAGACATTCGCCCTCGCCGATCAGCGCCAGGGCCAGATGCGCCAAAGGCGCGAGATCCCCGCTGGCGCCCACGCTGCCCTGCGAAGGAACAAAAGGCGTGACTCTCCGATTCAGCATCTCGCAAAGCGTGTCGATGATTTCTGTGCGTACCCCGGAGTAGCCCTTGGAAAGCGAATTGGCGCGCAGCACCATCATCGCGCGGACCTCGGCGGGAGACAGCGGTTCTCCGACTCCGACCGCGTGCGAGCGAACCAGATTGACCTGCATCTCGCGAATCTGTTCGCCGGCGATGCGCACGTCGCTCAGCTTTCCCACTCCGGTTGTGATGGCGTACGAGACCCTGTTGTGAGCGATCAGGTTATCGACAACCGCGCGCGCTCGTTGCACCGCAGCGCGGGCGTCGGGAGCCAGCAGCACGGGCTGATGACTGACTGCGACCTCGCGCACGGCTTCCAGAGTCAGGTCGTTGCCGTTGATATGGAGTGCGTTCAAAGCTGTGACTTTCCCATCGCTTCCCGCAGCGCCTTCATGTACTTCTGAGGGAACGACGTGATCTTCTTTTCGGAATCGACCGCGATGTGCATGGTCTCACCGGTGGCCAGCAGCCTGCCATCGCCGGCGCGCCGCAACTCGTATCCAAAACGCACCACCGACTCGCGAACGTTCTTCAAGTGCGTGCGCACGATGATCTCCTCATCGTAAACCGCGGGAACCCGGTAGCGGCAGCGGGCATCCACCACCGGCATGTGACAATTGTCGATCTGCTCCATCTCCTTATATGAAAAGCCCAACTGGCGCATCAGTTCCACACGTCCCACTTCAAACCAGATGAAATGATTGGAGTGGTAGGCCACGCCCATCTGATCTGTCTCCGCGTAACGCACCCGCAGGCGGACTTCATTGACCACCGGACTGGAATCGTGTCCTCCGGAGCTCACTTGCCGCTCCATTGGGGCTTACGTTTATCGAGAAACGAAGAGATGCCTTCCCGGAAATCGTGGGTCGACCGGATGCCTGCGTTCTCACGAATGGCGGCCTGAATCTGCTTGTCGAGCTCCGGACGGGCATGGTCGCTAAGCAGTCGCTTGGTGCAGCTCAGCGATGCAGGACTATTTTCCATCAATTGCGCGGCCAATTCATGTGCCCGGTGCATAAGCTTGTCGGGAGCCACGACTTCGTTGATCAACCCCATGCGGTACGCTTCCTCCGCGCCGATGATTCTGCCGGTCAGCAGCAGATCGCGAGCATGTTTCTCTCCGATTTGCCGCAACAGAAACGTGGAGACAATGGCCGGCACAAATCCGATACGGACTTCGGTATAGCCAAATTTTGCTTCAGGTACAGCCAGAGTGAAGTCACACAACGTGGCCAATCCACACCCTCCCGCGATCGCAGCCCCGTTGACCGCCGCGATGGTCGGCTTGGAGAAGTCGTACAGCGAACGAAACAACCGCGCCATAGTTTCAGAATCTTTCAGACTTTGTTCCGCTGAACGTCCGCTTAGCGCCTTCAAATTGTCCAGGTCCATGCCCGAACAAAATGCCTTGCCTGCGCCGGTAAGGATCAAGATCTGCACCGAGGACTTGGCTACTTCGTCGAGTGCCGCCAGCAGGTCTCCTATCAACTCGTAGCTGATGGCGTTACGCTTTTCCGGCCGGTTCAGCGTGATCGTCGCTACGCCCGAGTTAATCACAAGTTCAATGGTGATATATGCCATGCAGAAGATGCTACCTACGCGAACCGACCATATTATCAGTGATGCGCGGAAATCGAGGGTTCGGCATAGCGGCTTCCGATCTCCGCTGTGGCTCGCAGCAGCACATCGAGCGGCTTCAATGCCGGCAGAGCCGCCCCGCGGTTGGTTAGGGCCTCAACTACTTTTTCGGTCGGAATGTTGCCCACCAAGGCATCCTGGGCAAAGGGACATCCTCCGAGGCCGCCAAGCGCTGAGTCAAAGCGGCGGCAACCGGCGTCATACGCGGCGACCATTTTCCCAGCAGCCTGGTCGGGCCGGCTGTGCAGGTGTACGCCGATTTCGAGATAGCCAAATCTCGCCAGCACCGCAGACACCAGTTCTTTGATCTGCTCGGGGCCAGCGATACCGACAGTGTCAGCCAGTGAGATCATGCGAATTCCAGAGGACTCAAGGACATCTACGGCGTTCACCACCTCGGCGACGCTCCATTCATCACCATAGGGATTGCCGAAAGCCATTGAGATGTAGACCACAAGGTCCAGCCCTGCCTCGTCGCTTTTGTTTTGGATTTTGTCAAGTTCGTCGATGGCTTCTTCGAGAGTTTGGTGCTGATTGTTGCGCAGAAATGTTGGTGAGACCGAGTAGGGGAAACCGAGTGTTTTCACCGCATTCGTATTGATTGCACGCTGTGCGCCTTTTTCGTTTACCACGATCCCGATGATTTCAACGTCGTCCGGCGGATCGAGCTCTTTTAGTACTTCTTCCGAGTCAGCCATTTGGGGCACAGCCTTAGGCGAGACGAATGACACCGCATCAATATGCTTGAATCCCGCGCTGATCACCGCTTTCAGGTAGTCAACTTTCAGGTGCGTGGGGATCTGTCCCTGCAATCCCTGCCAGGCGTCTCGCGGACATTCGATAAGTTTGACGGCGTCAGACATTAAAGACCAGGCACGATAACGGGAATCTGCGCGCAAAGGAGGTCAGGTTTGTAGCACACCCACCTTGAATTCCGGCACTTCGGGATTGAGCGACGCGGCTTCGAGCGCTTGCGTGATGGCCTCCCGGGTCTCGCCAGGGTCGATGATTTTATCGATCCACAACCGTGCTGCCCCGTATCGCGGATCAGTTTGCTCATCGTAGGTGCGCTTCACCGACTCGTATAATTCTTTTTTTTCTTCTTCACTCAGCTTCTTGCCACCGCGTTCCAGTTGCCGAATCTTGATTTCAACCAGCGTTCCCGCAGCCGCATCGCCGCTCATGACGGCATAGCGGGCGGTCGGCCACGCAAACACAAAACGTGGATCATAGGCCTTGCCGCACATGGCGTAGTGCCCGGCGCCGAAGGACCCGCCAACGATTACCGTAATTTTGGGCACGACCGAATTCGCGACCGCATTTACCATCTTGGCGCCGGCTTTGATGATCCCTGTCCATTCGGCGTCGCGGCCTACCATGAATCCGTTGACGTCATGGAAGAAAACCAGCGGAATCAGGTTCTGATTGCAATCCATGATGAAGCGTGCTGCCTTTTCCGCTGATTCTGTATAGATGACGCCGCCAAATTCGATCCGCTTGTGGCCTTCGTGGTCCGTGGCTTGAGCATGCAATTTCTGGTTGGCTACAATTCCGACGGCGAAGCCCCCGATGCGGGCATAACCACAAATCACGGTTTTGCCGTATTCGGCCTTGTACTCGTCAAAGCGGCTGCCGTCGACGACGCGCGCGATGACTTCCTTCATGTCGTAGGGGCGCGCCGGCGAAGAGTCGAAGATGCCATAGATTTCTTCGGCAGCCAGCGCCGGGTCGTGTGGTTTCTTGCGGTCCCAGGGGGACTGACGGCGATACCCCCACTTCTCAATGATGGAACGAATGCGCGTAATGCAGGCTTCGTCATTGGGCTCACGAAAATCAACCGTACCGCTGATGGCGGAATGCATCGCCGCTCCGCCCAGTTCCTCGGCCGAGACTTTTTGTCCGATTGCGGCCTGCACCAGTGCGGGGCCGGCGAGGAAAAGTCCGCTGCCCTCGGTCATGAGCACGTGGTCGCACATTACCGGAAGATATCCGCCGCCAGCTACGCACATTCCCATGATAGCGGCAATCTGCGGGATGCCCATGGCTGACATCACGGCGTTGTTCCGGAAAACACGTCCAAAGTCGTCGGTGTCGGGAAACACATCTTCCTGCAAGGGTAGAAATACGCCGGCGGAGTCGACGAGGTAAACCGTCGGAATCCGGTTTTCAATTGCCATGTTCTGCGCCCGGATGACCTTCTTCGAAGTCATTGGGAAAAAGGCGCCGGCCTTCACCGTGGCATCATTGGCAATAATCATCACCAAGCGGGTGTGAATGCGCCCCAATCCGGTGACCACGCCAGCTGCCGGGGCCCCACCCCATTCCTCATACATGCCGTAAGCCGCGAACGATCCGAGTTCGAAAAACGTTCCAGCGTCCACCAGCAGATTGACGCGTTCGCGCGCCGTGAGGCGGCCTTTCCCGTGTTGGCTCTCGATGGCCTTTTGTCCCCCGCCTTCGCGAATCTTCTCTTCTTCGTTGCGAACCTGCGAAACCATGTCGGCCAGAAAGCGCATGTTGGCTTCGAATCGCGGTGAAGTAGGATCAATACGAGTTTCGAGGATGGGAGAATTCTGAACCGCGCTGGTGTCGGTGCGATCTGCCATGAAGGGAAAGCCTAGAGTTATTTACGGTATAACAGCAAAGCGTGAGTGCGCAAACGCCTGGTCGGACACAACCGCCGTCACAGATCGATCGCGTGACGCGCGGCGGCCACAATGCGGCGGATGGACTCCGGCACGGGATCGGCGGCCAAGCCATCCACCAATCCGAGTCGCAACGCTTCGGCTGCGTCGATCTTTTCAGCGGAGACGAACGTCGATAAAGCTTGCGACTTTCCAATCAACCGCGGCAGCCGCTGCGTGCCGCCCCACCCCGTGACCAGGCCCAGTGAGGCTCCGCGATGGCCAAGGACGGCATTGGGGGATGCAATGCGCCGATGACAAGCCAGCGCCAGGTCCAGCCCTCCACCAAAGCAGTAGCCTGAAATCGCTGCGTAGACCGGGGCGGGAAAACATTCGATGGTTCGCATCAGTTGCTGGCCCATCTGAGAAAAATCATTAGCCGAGACGCCGGTCAAAGCAGCAATTTCCTGAAGATCCGCCCCCGCAGAAAAGCATCTTTCATTTCCCGTGACGATGAAAGGCTTGGGAGGTGATGCCCACTGTTGAAGCGCCTCAACCAAGGCCTTTACGCAAGCCCTGGTCAGACGGTTCGTGCCGTCAGTTGAGAGCAAGCGGAGTACCCGCACTCCGCGAATTGTTTCCAAACCGAGGAGGTCAGACACCGGTCAACCGGTTGTGGGTACGCCGCGCGGTTTGACATTGCTGCGGATGAATTGAACGATGGCATCCATGGCCGTTCCTGGCTGAAAGATGGCGGCGACGCCGGCTTTCTTCAAATTTGCAATGTCTTGATCGGGGATGATACCGCCGACGACTACGATCACATCATCCATCTTGTTCTGCTTGAGAAGATCCATGACCCGCGGCACGATGGCGTTGTGCGCGCCCGAAAGGATAGAAAGGCCAACGACGTTTGCATCCTCCTGCAACGCGGCGTTAACTATCATCTCCGGGGTTTGGCGGAGCCCGGTATAGATGACCTCCATACCAGCATCGCGCAGGGCGCGGGCGATTACCTTGGCACCGCGGTCATGGCCATCTAAACCGGGCTTTGCGACCAGAACGCGGATTTTCGGCTCAGCCATCTCTTCATTTAACCACAGCCGGCTCCAGGAATCACGAGTATCGGCCGCGAATCCCTGGGCTAGGTGTCTTTGAGATCCAGGCTTCGCCACAGGTACCAGCAGGCAAAGCTGCGGTATGGTTCCCAGACTTTCGCGATTTTTTCCATTTGCACGGGCTTGGGCAGTTTGCGCTTGTTGTAGGCCTTTTTGATGGCCATCTGCACGCCAAAATCACCCGTCGGCAAGATGTTTGGACGTTTGAGCGTGAACATCAGGAACATTTGCGCGGTCCAGCGCCCGACTCCCTTCACCTGAGTCAGGTGGTCGATCACTTCGTCATCGGACAACTCGGCCAGTTTGCTGAAGTCCAGCAGGCCTCGGCTGGCTCGTTCCGCCATGTCGCGCAGGTAGGAAGACTTCTGCTTGGAGAGCCCCGCCGAGCGCATCTGGGCTTCCGTCAGCTTCAAGATTCCGTGCGGCGTCACGGGATCGCCGGCGAGCGCGGTGAACCGATCGAAGATGGTCTCGGCGGCCCTGCCGTTCAACTGCTGATAGACGATGGACTCGGCCAAGCTATGAAACTCTGGCGCCCCATATTGGATGCGATAGGGGCCCACTCGCTCGATAATGGCCCGCAGTACCGGGTCGGCCTTGCTCAAATGATTGATGGCTTTGCGCATGAATAAATATCTGACGGGAAACGACAAATCAGGATAGCAAATTCGTCGCAGCCCATGCTTTCCGCGCTCAACAAGACTTCCGCTGTAGGGGAGGAAAAGCGCAATCCTACCGATTACGCCTGATTTTCAAAGGCTGCAATCTCCGCATATTTTTTGAATTGCCCGCAAGACTTTGTTAAAGGAAGCCGGTATGAACCCGACGCGAATTGCCTTTTTGATTGCAACGACCGCCATCTTGGCGACCACTCTCTCTGCTCAGACTTTCACCGTACTTCACAACTTCGAACTAACGGACGGACAGAATCCTGAGGGCATGTTGACAAACGATTCAACAGGGAACCTATACGGGACGACCGAGTTTGGCGGGGACGTGACCGACGAAAGTGAAGGAAATGGCGTGCTATTTCAGCTCGCGAACCGAAATGGAACCTGGCAAGAATCAGTTCTGCACAAATTCACCGACGGCGATGACGGAGGCGATCCTCAAGCTGGACTCATTGCCGGGCCCGCCGGAAATGGATATGGAACTACCCCCTTTGGCGGGAGTTTCACCCAGACCTATTGCAACCTGGACGGAGGATGCGGAACCGTTTATCAGATGGGGCGCAATGGAAAGTTCTCGGTTGTGTATAGCTTTACTGGCACCCCAGACGGCCAACATCCGTTTTCTGCATTGCTCGCAGGCGCAAACGGTTGGCTTTACGGGACGACCGAGTTAGGGGGCAATATCGATTGCCCGTTTAACTCTTTTGGTTGTGGCACTGTCTTTCAAGTGAATGCGAATGGTTCTGAACAGGTGATTTATAGCTTTCTAGGGCCTGACAACAATTCCGATGGCGCCAATCCCTTTTCAGCCCTGATCAAGGATGCGGCCGGGAATCTTTATGGAAGTACCGTGTTCGGCGGGACAATCAACAATAACAACTGCGAACCGGACGCTGGTTGCGGAACCGTCTTTGAGTTGACTCCGAACAACGATGGCAGCTGGACAGAAACCGTTCTTTACCGCTTTCAAGGCGGCGCTGACGGCAGTGTCCCCGCCGTAAGCTTATTCAACGACGTCGATGGCAGCATCTATGGGACCACATCCAACGGCGGCAATCTTTCTGCGTGTGGTGGTGCTGGGTGCGGCACAATCTTCAAACTCACGAACAAAAATGGCCAATGGATCAAAATCATCGTGCATGCGTTTAGCGGAGCCGACGGAGATGCCCCCATCAGTCCTCTCACGCGCGACAATGCCGGGAACCTTTACGGTGCGACCACATATGGCGGCAATCTGAACTGCACTTATTACCAGCCGGGCTGCGGAGTTGTTTTCAAGGTTGATGTCAAGGGAAGAGAAACAGTACTCCACACATTTTCCGGCAATGACGGATTGTTCCCCGGGGGAGGAGTGCTAGTGTATGGAAACGCTCTTTTCGGAACAACCATAGAGGGCGGCGACATCGCCAACTGCAGCCTTCCCCACTACTACGACGGCTGCGGTGTAGTGTTCCAGATCAGCAAGTAGAGCCTGATTGTTCCAGGTTCGAGACTAGGTGATGCTGGCCTCGGTATAGGTTCCGTAAACGTCGCGTAGCGCCTCGCAGATCTCACCGACGGTCGCATAGGCACGCACCGCGGCCACGATATAAGGCATCGTGTTGGCCGAGGAAATCGTGCCGTTCGACCCGGCATTGGGTTCTTGGGCTGCGGCTCGCTTCAACTCTGCCAAACATTGCTGCACGTTCTCATTCGACCGCCGCTTCCGCAGGGCGCTCAGCTTAGCCGATTGTCTCTGCGCCACGCTTTCGTCGATGTAAAGGATGTTGGGCGATTCCTCTTCGATGACGAACTCGTTTGCGCCCACGATTATTTTTTCTTTGGCTTCGACCGCTCGCTGATTCTGATACGCCGCTTCGGCAATCTCCCTCTGCGGATATCCGCGTTCTATGGCCTTTACCATTCCGCCCATCGCGTCCAGTTTGCCGAAATAGTCAAACGCCCCTTTTTCCATCTCGAGCGTGAGCGCCTCAAGGAAATACGATCCGCCCAGTGGATCGACCGTATTCACCACTCCTGACTCATACGCGACGATTTGTTGGGTTCGCAGGGCGATTCGCGCGGCTTCTTCGGTGGGAAGCGCTAGCGCCTCGTCATAGCCGTCTACGTGTAGCGACTGAGTGCCACCCAACACCGCAGCCAGGGCTTGTAGCGCCGCGCGCGCGATGTTGTTCATTGGTTGCTGGGCAGTCAGCGAGACGCCCGCTGTCTGCGAATGAAATCGCAGCAGCCAGGAGCGCTGGTTCTGGGCTTTGAAGCGATGCTTCATGACCTGATACCAGATCTTGCGCGCTGCCCGGTACTTGGCAATCTCTTCAAAAAAATCGTTATGCGCATTAAAAAAGAAACTTAAGCGAGGACCGAATTCGTCCACGTCAAGGCCGCGTCGCCGCGCCCACTCCACGTACTCCACTCCGTCGTAGAGCGTGAATGCCAGTTCCTGCAGCGCGGTGGAACCAGCCTCGCGGATGTGATACCCGCTGATGGAAATCGTATTGAAGCGAGGAGTAAACCTGGACCCAAATTCAAATGTGTCCACCACCAGACGCATTGACGGCGCCGGGGGGTAGATATATTCCTTCTGCGCAATGTATTCCTTCAGAATGTCGTTCTGGATGGTGCCCGAGATTTTCTTCCAGTCGGCACCTTGTTTCTCAGCGACCACCAGGTACATCGCCCACAAAACGGACGCGGGAGAGTTGATAGTCATGGAGACAGTCGTCTTTTCAAGATCGATGCCGTCGAAGAGAATCTCCATGTCCTCGAGCGAATCAATCGCCACGCCGCACTTTCCCACTTCCCCTTCGCTGGCCGCGTGATCCGAGTCGTAACCCATCAATGTCGGAAGGTCGAAGGCAACTGACAATCCGCCACCACCATGTTCGAGCAGATACTTATACCGGCGGTTGGTCTCTTCAGGGGATGCGAAGCCAGAAAACTGCCGCATGGTGAAAAGCTTGCCGCGATAGCCAGTCGCGTGGATCCCTCGAGTAAACGGAGCTTCCCCGGGATGTCCGAGCTGTTGGCCGTAATTCCAGTCTCCGGGCAGGTCAGCCTGGGTATAAAGGCGACGGATGGGGACGCCAGAGATGGTAGTAAAACGAGCGTTGCCATTCTCGTCCAGGTTGATGCCTGTTGGGGCACCAATCGGCCGCTCGGGAGTTTTCTCCAGTGTCGGGCTCAGCGTGTTTTCTGCCCAGGCCTTTTCACTGGCCGAGGGTTGCCGTCCCTCAAAAACATCGCTGATCGGGCTTTCCGCGATGCGTGGTTTTTTGTCCGCCATGCTCACCCCTGCCTTCGATGATAGAGGACGCGGAATTGACCCGCAAGCTGGCCCTGGCTATCCCTGACGGCGGTCATGCTTTGCCCACTCCCACGCCTTGGCGTACTTCCAGGAAACGTATCCGGAGTGGTAAAGGTGAAGCAAAAGGCCTTCACGGCCATCGAGGAACCCGAATCGAATGAAGTAGTTGTATATAAATGTCAGCATCGGGCGTACGACGATGTTCACCACACTAAAACTCTGGTGACCGTTGGCTACAGCCAACTTCGCGCCCAAAGAGGAATAACTGTTCATGTGTTCGAGGTAATACGACAAGGTAGGGTACGCATAATGGATCAAGGGACTCTCGAAGTGGCCGACTGCACGGCCAGTTCTCAATTCGTAACGATCGTGCGGATCATGTCCCGTCGAAAATCCTTCTCCTCGACGGAAAAGCCGCAGCTTTGGGTCCGGGTAGAAGCCTCCAAACCTGATCCAACGCCCAAGGAAGAGGTTCTTGCGTGGCATCCAATAGCCGTTTAGCGGGTTGGGATCAGCCAGTGCACTCCGGATTTCATTCGCGAGACCAGGACTGACCTCCTCGTCGGCGTCGAGGGCAAGCACCCAGTCTTTGGTGCACAGTTCTAGAGCGTAATTTTTCTGGTTGACGTGGCCGCGCCAGGGCTCGATTACGATCTTTGCCCCGTACTCCTGGGCAATATCTCGGGTGCGATCGGTTGATCCGGAATCGACTAAAACGATCTCATCGGCCCAGCGGACACTCTCCAAGGTTCGGCCAATATTGGCTTCCTCATTCAGGGCAACGATGGCGACCGACAGACCCATAAGCGTGTGCGAAACGTGATTGGTACCACCGGAGCAGTATTCTCTCACACGCTGAACTGGGAAGGAGTATTGGGTGCGCAAAAAGCGCCTCAGCGTGACGGAGAGAGAGGCAGTTCCCGGCCCCGAATTCAGTCGACACACGAGAACTGCCGTCTTTTTCTTACTGCGGCTGCTGAGCAGGAGGCATGACCGACTGCGGGTTTTGGCGCGCCGCCACATACGGCACGTTTGGCATTTGTGTTACTTGGCCTCGCTCGGCATCGGCCATAACGATCCCCGCGTGATCGAGCAAGAGTCCAGTAGCGCGATCCATCTCTACTTTCGACTTCTCATAGGCTGCCATGGCGGAAACCATATTGGATTCTGCGGCGGTCAGCGCCGACTGGTCCTGGAGCACAGCGGTTGAAGTGCCTACACCGACGGCCAGCTTTTTCTGGTCTGCGTCGAGCGTCTGCCGCTGAAAATCAACCGCCGCCTGCGCCGCGTCCACACTGGCCCGGTTTTGCTGGGTGTCGAACTGGGCATTTCGCACTTCAATGCGAACCTGATTTTCAAGCTGCTGCAAGCGTACTTGTGCCTGCCTGTATTCCAACTCGGCGCGAACCTGGTCTGCTTGAGCAACCCGGTTCCGCAGCGGGATATTGAGAGTCACACCAAGTCCCTTGTCGGGGGCCACCGAAGTTACCAGTTGCTCGAGTGTGCCGCCATATCCGACCGGACCTCCATTCGTAAACGGCGGCGCGGCTGTGGCGGGAGTGAAGCACTTTCCAAAAGCCGTCGTCAGGCAACCGGGGGGAAGCAGAGCAGGGTTCACGTTTCCTCCGATTCCCGAACCCCCGTAGTAGGCATAAAGACTCAGCGTGGGCAGCATGGCGTTGCGCACGGCCTTATTGTTAATTTCCCGGCTGCTCAAGTCCACGCGCGATTCGCTTAACTCGGCCCGATGCGCCAGGGCGTCGGTGATCAATTCCTGCGTCGGCACCACTGGCTCCTGGGTAGGGAGTTGCATGATGGAGGTTGGGATCACTTCTGCGCCAGCCAGGGTTGGATCTTCAAGATTGCGGCTGAGCGCATTCTTCATGAGCAATTCCTGCAGTTCAAGATTAGTTTGCGCCAGAATCAGGTTCTGCTGATCGGTGGAAACGGTACTCTGCGCGCTGACCACCTGAATTGGAGGCAACGTGCCAAACTGCACCTGTTTCTTGTTGTCTTCCAGAGTTGTCTTCGCAAAAGCCAGAGCCTCCTGTTGCACTCTCACGTTTTCGTAGGCATACACCAGGTTCCAGTACAGGTTTTCGATCTGGTCGACGGTGGTGATGATTTGCAGGCGGAAAGCAACGTCCGAGATTTCCCGATTATTCTTTGCGATCCGAATGAAGCGTGTGTTCGGAAGGAACCCGAAGCCCTGTAGCAACTCCTGCGAGACCTTGACCTGAAAATTAGAAGCCAAGCTCGGGGTATAGGTGCTGGTCGGATTGTTGGTAGTAGCATGCGTATTGTTGAATCCTACGGACAGGTTTGTCCCCCACTGGAAACCCTGAAGGTAGGAGAAATTCGCAGTACCGGTGTTCGTGTTAGCTATCGGTACAGGGCTGAACACGCTGGAGGATTCAAGGAAGTTGCGGTCCATCTGCAGTGTACCGCTGACCGTGGGGTCAAAACTGGTGATGGGCGCGCCGATGCCCAGGGTTGAACTCACCAAACCGTTGGTGCCCGTGCCCACGCCGCCGGCGGCTACACTGGTACCGCCTGTGCCTGAACCGACGGTTCCGCTAAGCCCGCCAGTTCCGCCGCCAGGGGTATTCTGTACGATTCCGGTGTTCACGCCGAGAATATTTGCCCCGCCCTTGGCGCGCAAAATGTCGGTGTCGGCAATGTTCAAGTTGTAGCGTGCCAGGACGATATCAAGATTGTTTTCCAAAGCGAGCGCAACCGCATCATTGATCGACAACATGATCTTGCCGTCGTGAAGTAACTGTTCAACGCGCGAAGTGTTGCTCAGGTTCGGTGGCGGCACGACCGCTGGTTTGTAAGGCGCAATCACGTTGGGGAACTGCGACCGCGGCTTGCTGTAGTCCATTGTGATGTCGGGTCGCGCCTGCGCCTGCACGCCGACCGGTTGCGGAGCCTGAGGGAGCGCCGGTTGTCCGGCTTGCCCTGCGCTCTCCGGGGTGGCCTGAGCCGGTTGTGCCCAACTGCTGGTTGCCAGGGTTCCAATCAGAACGATGGCGGCAAAGTGCCGCGTAGCAAAATCGAAACGGGCAAGAAACATTGTCTCTCTCCTTTGATACCCTTGCTCAAAACTGATGAGCTTGTTTTGGATGCAAACTAGCCGAGAACCATTCGCAATTTCGAGCTCGCTTTAGACTAACGCTTGGGTGTGGTGTGTCCGGTGGGAAATTGTAAAGATTTATAAATTTATAAACTGAATCGAGGATTACTGCGCGAGCTATTGCACAAGAAGAAAACGGCGAAAAAAGGCAGCTCTATGTTTAAGAGCTGCCGGTGCGATATCCAAGAAAACTCAGCTGGCGCTTACGGCTGAGCAGGAGGCATTACCGACTGCGGGTTTTGTCGTGGGGCCACGTACGGCACATTCGGCGTATGCGTCACCTGGCCACGTTCCGCGTCGGCCATCATGATTCCAGCGTGATCCAGCAACAGGCCGGTAGCGCGATCCAATTCAATACGCGACTTCTCGTAAGCTGCCATAGCCGATACCAGGGTTGACTCCGCCGTTGCCAGCGCGGACTCATTTTGCAATACCAAGGTGCTGGTGGAAGCTCCGAGATTGAACTTCTTTTGTTCGGCGTCCAGTGATTCGTGCCCCAACTTAACGGCAGCTTGGGCCGACTCAACGCTGGCTCGGTTCTGCTGCACCGCGAACTGCGCATTGCGAACTTCGATGCGGATCTGATTCTCAATCTGTTGCAGACGCATCTGCGCCTGACGATATTCCAGTTCGGAGCGGATTTGTGCAGATTGCGCCGCGCGGTTGCGCAGTGGGATGTTCAGCGACAGCCCAAGTCCCTTGTCGGGAGCGGA
>Ga0070733_10001721_pt1 | contig 16093 bp, 11 predicted proteins | sample Coa_R1_9_FD_66450 | JGI IMG/M metagenome (GOLD analysis project Ga0070733, IMG submission 66450) | Surface soil microbial communities from Centralia Pennsylvania, which are recovering from an underground coalmine fire - Coalmine... | ecosystem: Environmental > Terrestrial > Soil > Unclassified ... | reverse complement strand
GAGGCGTCGCCCGCGATCGCGAGACCTTGAGGCTGTCAGCATCCCGGAGATCGCTTGAGCGATTGTTAACGGCGCTCCGCGAGACCCGTGATCACCACTCGATTGCGAACGCTGGGCGAAGCCGCGATGATCCCGGCGATGAGCAGCGCAGAGCAGATGGCCGGTCCGCGGCTCCCCTTGCCGGCCGAAGGCGGCAACCACCGGCCCGGGCGCACTCGCTTGCGAGGCCCGGATTTGCGGTGGGCGATCGCGTTTATCGCGCCCTACGCCGCAGTGTTCCTGGCGTTTGTCGTCTATCCCTTTGGCGCCGCGCTGTGGATGGCGGGCCGGCCATCGCTCTACGCCGAGCTGATCGACGACCCGCTTTATTTGCCGGCGCTGGTCAACACGCTGCTGTTTGTCGGGCTCGCGGTGAACCTGAAGATGTTCTTGGGGCTTTTGCTGTCCGGCTTCTTCCTGCGCCCGCGCTGGTGGATCAAGGCGGTGCTGGCGGCCTTTTTGGTGCCGTGGATGGTCGCGACCGCGCAGGCCTGCATCTCGTTTCACTGGATGCTGATCGATCAGCGTGGCCTGATCGACGGGCTGCTGGCGGCATGGTTCGGGGTCGACGGCCCGATCTGGTTCAATCATCGCTGGCTGGCGTTCGCCGCCAATGTCGCGGCCTATTTATGGAAATGGATGCCGTTCTGGACCGTGATCTTTATGGCCGCCCGCATGACGATCCCGCGCGACGTTTACGACGCGGCAGAGGTCGACGGGGCGACCGGAGTGCGCCGTTTCGCGCACGTCACCTTTCCGATCCTCGCGAACCTTTATCTGATCTGCACGCTGATCTCGGTGCTGTGGACGCTCGGCGATTTTACCACCGTCTATCTGGTCTCGTCCGGAGCGCCATCGCTGTCCACCGAGGTGCTGGCGACGCTCGGCTACCATTATGCCTTCGCGATGGCCAAGCCGGCGCTCGGCGTCGCCGCCGTGATGTCGGCGCTACCGTTGTTGATCCCGGTGGTGATCGTGCTGATGCGCCGGCTGCAGACCAGTGAGGTGCAGCTTTGAGCGCGGCGGCCTTGCCCAGCGGGCCCGCGCGCCGGCGTCGCTCGATACGCCGGGCGACGGCCGAAGCGGGTTCGGTTGTCCTCTGCATCGTCCTGCTGATCTGGTCGCTCCTGCCGATCTACAACATGTTTTTGATCGCGCTCGATCCGGACGAAGGCGAGATCGAGTTCGACGGTAACATCTGGCCGCCGGAATTTTCGCTCGAGGGTTTTCGCGGGGTGGTGATGCAGGACGCGCGCTACCTCGAGGATTTCTGGCATCAGCTCGGCAACAGTTTTGCGATCGGCTTGTCGACGATGGTGCTGACCCTGCTGGTCGCCTCGCTGGCGAGCTTTGCGGTGAGCCGCATGCGCCTCGGCCGGGCGTCGCTACTGACCAACATCGCGCTGCTGACCTATGCGGTTCCCGCGACATTGCTGGTCATTCCGTATTTCGAGATCATGCATACCTACGGGCTGTCGGATAATTTGTGGGCGGTCACCGCGGCGCAGGTGACGTTCGCCAGCCCGTTCGGCATCCTCATCCTCCAGCTCTATTCGAACCTGATCCCGTTCGAGCTGGACGATGCGGCGCGTGTCGACGGCGCCTCGGCGCTGCAAGTGTACCTGCGGATTTACCTGCCCCTGATGGCCCCGGCGCTCGCGGTTGTTGCGGTCTATTCGCTGCTGCTCGCCTGGAACGACTACCTCTACCAAGCCGTCCTGCTCTCGGTTCGCAACATGACCGTGTCGATGACCCAGGGCCAGTTGTTCGAGGATGTCGATGCGCCGTGGAACGCGATGATGGCCGCCGGCATCCTTTATGTCCTGCCGCCTTTCGCGCTGTTGTTCGCACTCCGGCGATACGTCGCGGCGAGCCTGACGATGGTCGGCGTGAAAGGGTAGCGGGGCCGATCACAAAGCAATCATCCGTGCGATTGCCCTAGGCTTGCGTCAAATGACGGGTGGGCCAGGATTGACGCTGCCGCCGAGCGGGTCTCAGCTCTGCTAGACCCAACAAACGGGCTGCCGGCAAAAGCCGGGGTTTGAACAGGGAAGGAGACACGTCATGCGGCTGACCCGCCGGTCGGTGCTGCGCAGCTCCGCAGCCATTGCTACAGTGGGCGCATTGGGGCGCCCGTTTATCGCCAACGCCGCCGCAAAGACCGCCACCGTTTGGTGGACCCAGGGCTTTGCCCAGGAAGAGGATGTCTCGACCAAAAAGGTCGTCGACGATTACCAGAAGGCGAGCGGCAACACGATCGAGCTCAGCATCATCCCCTATGCGCCTGAGCGGAATAAGAACATTTCGGCGATCACCAGCGGTGACGTGCCTGACGTGATCACCGCCAATCAATCGGAAATCGCCGCGCTCTACGCCTATCAGGATAAGCTGGTCGACGTCACCGATGTCGTCGAGACGCAGAAGGCGCAATACAGCCAGACCGGCTTGCTGTCGGCCAATTGCTATAACAGCGCAACCAAGCAGCGTAGCTACTACGGCGTTCCCTATGTCGGCGCGACGCTGTGCTTCCACGTGTGGAATTCGCTGGTCGAGAAAGCCGGCTACAAGATGTCCGACGCGCCCAAGACCTGGGATGCGTTCTGGGATTTCTTTAAGCCGATGCAGGAAAAGCTGCGGGCGCAGGGTATGCGCAACGTCGCGAGTATGGGCCTCCAGGTCACCACCAACGGTGTCGATCCCAATAACACCTTCCATTATTTCCTCGCCGCCTATGGCGGTAAGGACATCGTCACCCCGGACGGAAGGCTGCAGACGGGCGATCCGGCGATCCAGCAAGCGGTGATCAAGGCGCTGACATACCCAACCAAGGCCTTCAAGGACGGCTTCGTGCCGTCGAGCGCGCTCAACTGGAACGACGCCGACGACAACAACGCCTTCCATTCGAAACAAGTGATCATGGATCTCGACGGGACGATTTCCACGGAAGTCGCGATCATCAAAAACAAGGAGGATTACGACGATATCGTCACCCTTGGCCTGCCGCAGAGCAATGACGGACAGACCATCCCAGCCCAACTGACGGTGACCAGCAAGCTGATCCCAAAGGGCGCGAAGAACGTCGAGGTAGCGAAGGATTTCTTGAAGTACTTCATCCAGCCGCAGGTCCTGAACGAGTATTTCAAGACCGGGCTGGGGCGGAACGTTCCGCTGATGCCATCGATCGTCAAGAACGATTCCTGGTGGTTCGCCGACCCGCACCGCAAGGCCTACGCGAACGAAGCCGTGCTCGGCGAGACGATCCCGGCATACTGGGCGTTCAACCCGGCCTATGCCGAGGTGCAAAGCACGCATGTCTGGCCGATCGCTTGGGCTGACATTATTCAAAACGGGATGACGCCGGAGGCTGCTGCCGACAAGGCTTGGAAACAGGCCGAAGCAATTTTCGCGAAATACCCGATCGCGACGACCTAACCGGCGGCGAGCCCCTCGGCTCGCGGCTGATGCTACGCGGCGGTGTGGCCCGCAAAGCATTTGCGGGGTTGCGCCGCCGCGCCGAGAGGGATTGACTCTCTCCACCGGCGAGTCTTTGCTGACAACAAGCTTACAAAAAGCCGGGCGCGTTAAACCGGAAGTTTTTGGGGAGGGTCAGCAATGCCGATTACCCGCCGCTCGGTCCTGCGTAATTCAGTGGCCATCGCCGCTGCGAGTACGCTGGCGCGCCCGTTCGTCGCCCGGGCCGAGGCCAAGACTGCCGTCGTCTGGTGGATCCAAGGCTTTGCCCAGGAAGAGGATGTGGCGTTCAAGAAGATCGTCGACGACTACGAGAAGGCGAGCGGCAATAAGATCGATTACACGATCGCGCCCTATGCGCCGATGCGGCAAAAAACCGTTGCCGCTGTTACGAGCGGCGATGTGCCAGACCTGTTCCAGAACAGTCCGATCGAGATGAATGCGGTCTGGGCGTGGGACGACAAGCTGGTCGACGTGAGCGATGTCGTCGAGACGCAAAAGGCGGCCTATACCGAGGCCGCGCTGCTGTCGGCCAATTGCTACAACAGCGCCACCAAGAAACGCAGCTACTACCTGGCGCCGTACCAGACGGCCTCGCTGCCGAACCACATCTGGAAATCGCTGGTCGAAAAGGCCGGCTATAAGATGGAAGACATCCCAAAGACTTGGGATGCCTATTACGGCTTCTTCCGGGATGTCCAGACAAAGCTGCGCGCCCAGGGCATGCGCAACGTCTACGGGCTCGGCTTCCAGGTCACCACCCAGGGCAACGATCCCAACAACGTCTTCAACTATTTCCTGCTCGCCTATGGCGGCGGAAACATTGTCGGCAAGGACGGCAAGCTGCACCTCGACGATCCGAAGGTCAGAGAGGCGGTGATCAAGGCGCTCGACTATCCGACCAAGGCCTACAAGGACGGCTTTGTGCCATCGAGCGCGATCAACTGGAACGACGCCGACGATAACAACGCCTTCCACGCCAAGCAGATCGTCATGGATCTCGACGGCACGATCTCGACCGAGGTCGCGATCATCAAGAACAAGGAAGATTACGACGACATCGTCACCCAGGGTCTGCCGCTCGACAATGACGGCAAGCCGGTGACGGCTCAGGTCACCAATACCGGCGGGATGATTCCGAAGGGCGCCAAGAACGTCGAAGTCGCCAAAGATTTTCTCAAATACCTGATCCAGCCGAAGATCCAGAACGACTACCTGAAGATCGGCATGGGACGAAACGTTCCGGCGGTGGTGCAGGTCGTCAAGGATGACCCCTGGTGGAGCGAGGACCCGCACCGCAAGGCCCAGATCGAGCAGGCCTTGCTCGGTCCGACGGCCCCGGATTTCTTCGTCTACAATCCAGCGTGGGCGGAGGTTCGCAACCAGCACGTCTTTGGCGCGGCATGGGCCGATGTCATAAAGGGGATGACCCCAGAGGCGGCGGCGGATAAGGCGTTCAAGTGGGTCGAACAGATCTTCGCCAAATATCCGATCGAGTCGACTTGAGCGTGAGCTCTGCACGAAGAATTAACCCGATCCGCACCGTCAATGTGTCGGATCGGGTAAGCAAGTTGCTGGGCCGCTGTGGCGCGCCGTCGCGGTGTAGTAATCGGCATTGAGCATGTGATTTGCGTGGCTTATATTCCCCGCCCCAAAGGAGACTTTTCCGCGGGTTGCGGGAATAAGTGCACGCCGACGAACGCCGGCGGGAAGAACGGGAAGGAAATGTAATGCTGCAAATTACCAGGCGGACGGTACTTCGGAACTCGCTAGCGGTCGCGGCGGCGGGAACCTTGGCGCGGCCCTTTGTTGCCAACGCCGCGGCCAAAACCGCAACGGTGTGGTGGACTCAGGGTTTCGTTCCCGAGGAAGACGCCGCCTTTAAACGGATCGTCGAGGAATACCAAAAGCAAAGCGGCAATACGATCGACTTCAGCCTGATCCCGTTCGCGCCGCTGATGCAGAAGATCGTCTCGGCGCTGACCAGCGGCGACGTGCCCGACCTGATATCGCACGACATTAACGATCAGGTCGTCGTGCCGCAGAATGCCTGGGACGACAAAGTTGTCGACGTATCGGATGTCATCGATACCCAGAAGGACAAATATCACCCGACGGTCTATCTCGCGACGCAGTATTACAACAACACGACGAAGAAGCGCGCCGGCTACATGATCCCGTTCAAGACCGCGGTGCTGCCGTTCCACGTGTGGACACCGCTGGTCGAGAAGGCCGGCTTCAAGCTGGCCGATGCGCCGAAGACCTGGGATGCGTTCTGGGATTTCTTCAAGCCGATGCAGGCGAAGCTGCGCGAAAGCATGCGCAATGTCTATTCGATGGGGCTGCAATGCACGACGACCGGCCCGGCCGACGGCAACAACATGTTCCACCATTTCCTCATCGCGAATGGCGGTAACGACATCGTGACCAAGGACGGCAAGGCGCATCTTGACGATCCAAAGGTGAAGGACGCTGTTATCAAGTCGTTGACTTACATTACCGACGCCTACAAGGGCGGCTATGTGCCGTCGGGGGCGCTGAGCTGGAACGATGCGGACGACAACAACGCCTTCCATTCCAAGCTCTTTGTGATGGACCTCGACGGCACGATCTCGACCGAGGTCGCGATCAAGGACAAGGACGAGCGCGCTCAGGTCGCGACATTGGGCTTGCCGAACAAGAACGATGGCACGCCGATGACCGCGGAACTCGGGATTGGCGGGGCGTTTATCCCGAAGGGGGCCAAGAGCGTCGATGTCGCGAAAGAGTTCATGAAGTATTTGATCCAGCCGGATATCTCGAATGGCTTCCTGAAGGAAGGCCTCGGCCGCTGGCTGCCGACGATGCCATCGATCGTCAAGAACGACCCGTTCTGGACCAAAGACAACCCGCAGGTTGCCGCTTACGCGAACGAAGGTGTGCTGAGCGACACCGTTGCGAACTACCCGGTGTTCAATCCGGGCTGGGCCGAGGTCAATGCGCAGCAGGTCTGGGGCTCGGCCGAGGCTGATATCATTCGCAACGGCATGACGCCGCAGCAGGCGGCCGAAGCGGCATTCAAGAAAATCGACGCCATCCTCGGCAAATATCCCATCGTCCAGAGCTGAGAGGCAGACATGGCATCCGCATCGGTTATCGACGCTGGCCGCCTCCAAGCAGGCCGACGCTCGTTTTTGGGTAGATTGCGCGGCGGTCTACAGGGTTCGGAATACGCCTGGGCGGTTGCCTTCTGTATCCCCTATGTCGGGGTGTTCATCGCGTTTGTCGTTTTCCCGGTGCTCTACGGGCTGTGGCTGGGCCATCAGCCGAGCCTTTATCTCGAGCTGCTGCACGACCCGATCTACCAGCAGACGATCGTCAACACGATCCTCTATCTGGTCATCGGGGTGAACGTGAAGATGTTCTGCGCCCTGCTCTTGTCCGGCTTCTTCATGCGAAAAGGCTGGTGGGTCAAAGGGCTGCTGATGATTTACGTGCTGCCGTGGGCGATCCCGGCGCTGCCGACCTTTATCTCGATCCATTGGATGCTCAACACCCAATGGGGGCTCATCAACAACGCTTTGTGGGACGTCTTCAACGTCGACGGCCCGGGCTGGCTCGATACGTCGCGCTGGCTGGCGCTGGGTTCGGTCATCGTCACCTATATCTGGAAGAACATGCCGTTCTGGACGGTGATCCTGCTCGCCGGCCGCATGGCAATTCCACAGGAACTCTATGAGGCGGCGGAGGTTGACGGCGCCACCGGCATCCGCCGGTTCGTCTATATCAGCTTCCCGTTGATGGCCAATTTGTACCTGGTCTGCACCTTGCTCTCGACGATCTTCACGCTCGGCGATTTCAACACCGCCTACTTTATCTCGGGCGGTGGCCCGGCGCTGTCGACGCACGTGCTGGCGACGCTCGGCATCCGTGATGCGTTCGAGATCGCCCGGCCGCAGCTCGGCGTTGCCGCGGTGCTGTCGGCCCTGCCGCTGATGATCCCGCTGGTGATGACGTTGATGCACAAGCTGCGCACCTCGGAGGTGCAGCTGTGAGCGCGGTCATGCTCGACGGCCGCCCGGCGAAAAAGCCGAGCTATCGCGGCCGCCGGATTCTGGGCGAGGCGGCGGCGCTGCTGCTCGGCCTGGTCCTCGCCATATGGACGCTGGCGCCGATCTACAACATGGTGATGGTCGCGCTCGAGTCGCATAACGATGTGTTCTCGACCAGCCTCTGGCCGGCGGACCCGTCGGCGTACAGTTTCTGGATCGTTTTCACCGAAGGGTACTGGTACCTGGAGTATTTCTGGCACCAGTACATGAACAGCATTTATATCGGCTTCTGGACGGTGTTCCTGACGCTGACGATCGGCTCGATGGTCAGCTATTCGATCGGCCGGATGCGGATCAAGCACGGCTGGCTGCTGACCAACGCCGCGCTGCTGACCTATCTGGTGCCTGCATCGTTCCTGGCGATCCCGTTCTACCGGATGATGCAAAGCTACGGTCTGGGCAACAATGTCTGGTCGATCATCGCCGTCGAGGTGACGTTCGCCACGCCCTACGCGATCTTTATCTTCCAGCAGTACGGCCGCAGCATTCCGCTGGAGCTCGATGAGGCGGCGCGGATCGATGGCGCTTCGCCGATCCAGGTTTATTTCCGGGTCTATCTGCCGCTGATGGCGCCGGCCCTGGTCGCGGTTGGAACCTACGCGCTGCTGCTCGCCTGGAACGAATACCTCTATCAGTTCCTGCTGCTGTCCAATAAGCGCAGCATGACCGTGCCGGTAGCGCTGGCGCAATTTCTGAACAGTGACGAGTCGCCGTGGAACTACATGATGGCGACGTCGCTCGTTTATGCGATACCGCCGGTCGTCATCTATTACCTGTTCCGCGGCCGGATGACCGCGGGGCTCACCATGGGCGGCGTCAAGGGCTAAGCAGGCCCCTCAATCTGCGGCTTGGTGCCCGCGGCGAGTTGCAACTCGCCGCGGCCGAGTCCGCAGGAAATTGCGACCCGAATTAGGTCGGCCATACGGGGGGTGGCAAGCTTGGCCTTGAGCTGTGTGCAATGATTGGCCACGGTCTTGTAGCTGACGCCGATCGCCTCGGCGATCTCAGTTAAGTTGCTGCCGTCGGCGAGCAGGCGCAGGATTTCAAGGTCGCGCGGCGATAGTTGGTTTAACGGGTCCGACGCGCCGCGGACATGGCCGAGCGCTAATTCCTGCGCCATCTCATGTTCGATATAGGAGCGGCCGGCGGCGACCCGCCGAACGGCTTCGAGGATCTGGTCGGGCGGCGCGTTCTTGCTGACATAGCCGAGCGCGCCGGCAGCGAGGACGCGCGACACGTATAGAGCGTTGTCGTACATGCTGATCACCAGCACGCGCGCCTTTGGGTCGTCGAGCCGCAGCCGGCCGAGGACTTCCAGGCCGCTGACGCCGGGCAGGTTAAGGTCGAGGATCACGAGATCGGGGCGCGCCTCACGGAACGTGCTGACCGCCTCGTGGCCGTTAGCTGCCTCGGTGATCTCGAAATTTGACTCCGTGGCTAGCAGCCGCCGCAAGCCGGAGCGGACGATCGGGTGGTCGTCGACGATCAAGACCTTCATTTCGCGGCCTCCGCCACCGGCACAGACAATGACGGTTTGCCGCACGGCCAGGACGCACTGACGACCAGTCCGCCGCCGGGTCGGTTTGCCAGCGCCAGGCGCCCACCCATCGCCTTGACCCGCTCTTCCATGCCGATCAGCCCGTAGCCGGGTTCGGGTTTGCTCTCAATGCCGGCGCCGTCGTCGGCGACCGCGACAATGATCTCGCCGCGCCGCTCATCGCGCTCAACCGATATCTCGATCAACCGCGGATTGCCGTGCCGCACTGCATTGCTCAGACATTCCTGCACGACCCGATAGATCGTCGTATCGACCCGGTCGCCGAGCGCCTCACACTCGGGCCTAATGCTGAGCCGGTAGTCGATGTCGGGGTAGCGCCGGCGCCAGAACTCAACCAGCCCGTCCACCGCTGCGCGCAGGCCGAACTCAGCAAGACCGATCGGCCGCAGGCGGCTCAACATTCCGCGCACCTGCTGTTGCAGATGACGCGCCGCCTCGCTTGCCGATTGCAGGTGATCGGGAAGTTCGGCTGTCCGCTTTTCGAGAAGCAGCCGGTTCATGTTGGCAACGTCGACATTGATCGCGAAAAGCAGCGGGCCGATCTCGTCGTGCAGGTCGCGGGCCAGCTCGTTGCGCTCTTCTTCCTGAAGGTTCAGCAATTGCTCCTGCAGCCGGCAATTGTCGGCATCGGTTGCCGCCAGATGAGCCGCCATGCGATTAAAGCTGTCGCGCAAGCGCAGCAGCTCGGGGCTCAGCCGCTCCCGTATCCGGATGCCGTAGTCGCCGCCGCCAAACTGTTCCATCGCCCCGGACAGGTGCTTGAGCGGGCGCAGGGCGCGTCCGAGGAACAGGTAGATCAGCGGGATGGTGCAGCCAACAAACGCGATAAGCGCCAATAAACTGCCACCAAGGTCATTCCACACCTCGCGGATCTCGTTGCGCGGGTCGGTTTCGATGACGACGTTCGCGAAAGGCCGTCCGTCGATCGTCACCGGGATCGATAGCGTCTCCGGCGGGACATCGATCAGCCGGATAAACCATTTCGGCATTTTCCCGAACGGCGAGCGCTCGTCGACCGGCTGTACTTGCGCGGGCGCGGCGCTGCTCTTCAGCGAAACCTGCAAATGGCGGTTGCCTTTGAACGAGGCGATGAGATCGTCGAGTTCGCGCTGTGGGTTCGGCGAGCCGCCGATTTCCCTGACGACGTTGGCGACGGTCTGCTGACCGACGAGCAGGGCCGAGCGCATTTCGGTTCGCACCGACCGCGACGCGGTGAAAAGCGTCACGGCGCCGCCCAGCGCCATGCTGATCAACAGCGCAACGGCGACAAGTGCGATCAGGCGAATCCGCAGTGGCATGGACCGTTCCCCAGCCTTCCGGCGGTTGAGCATGCCACGGCGGATTCCCGATTCAAACCATGTGGTAGGGGTTGCGGCGGCGCGCTTGAAGATCGGGAAATTTTCCCGATGAGAACAGGAAGCCGTGCCATATCAATGGCGCCGGCTTTTGTGCCTAATTGAGCCAGACGGTCGAGAAACCGGGAACGATAAGTGCTCAGGGGGCTAGTCTTTGCCGGCGCCACTGTCGTGCTGCTGATCGGTGGCGCGGCGGCTCAGACTCAACCTTCACCGTCCCCGCCGTCGGCCTCGCCCGAGGCGACATTGCCGCCGGTCAACGTCATCGCGACGACGCCGTTACCCGGGGTCGGCATCGACCCCGACAAGGTGCCGGCCAATGTCCAGACCCTCGACTCCAGCGATCTGATCCGCGACGGCACGCCCAGCCTCACCACCGCGCTGACCAACCAGGCGGGCAGCGTCAACATCAACGACGCGATCGTCGACCGGTTTCAGCCCGATATCCTCTATCGCGGGTTCGAGGCATCGCCGGTTCTCGGCACGCCGCAAGGCATCGCGGTCTATCAAAATGGCGTGCGGATCAACGAGGCGTTCGGCGATACGGTCAACTGGGATCTGATCCCGGATATCGCGATCGACCGCTTCGACATGATCAGCGCCAACCCGGTCTATGGGTTGAATGCGCTGGGCGGCGCCGCCGTGGTCACAATGAAGAACGGCTTTACCTATCAGGGCTTCGAATGGGAGATTGCCGGCGGGTCGTTTGGCCAGCGCGGCAGTGAATTCCAGTACGGCCAACAAGTCGGCAATATCGCCACCTATATTGCCGGCCGCTGGTTCGACGAGGCTGGCTGGCGTCAGTTCTCGCCCGACCATTTGCGCCAGCTTTATGCCGATATCGCGGCCCGCTCCGACAAGGGCTCGCTCGATATCAGCTTTTCGGGCGCCGATAACAGCCTGAACGGCGAAGGCACGACACCGGAACAAAGCCTGGCGGTCAATCGCACGCTCGACTTCACGACGCCGCAAAACAACACCGAGCAGCTCGCTTTTGTCACCGTCAAGGGTGACTACCGCGCGACCGACACGCTGTCGTTTCAGGCCAATGGGTATCTCCGGCAATTCCATCAGACCGTCACCAACGGCAACACGACCCATTATGTCGCCTGCAGCGACGGCAGCGGTACGCTGTGCCAGTCGGATGGCGTGACCCCGCTGGTCTCCGCCACCGGCAGTCCGATCCCGGATTTGTCAAACGGCGGTACGGTGCCGATCGGCCAAAACGACTTTGAGGATATTCATACAAAGACGTTCGGCGGCACCTTGCAGACGACCTCTACCGGCGATCTTGTCGGTCATGAAAACCACTTCGTGCTCGGCGGCAGCATCGATCATTCCATCGTCGATTTCGCGTCGTCCGCGGAGATTGGAACGATCAATGCCGCGTTGCAGGTGCTGCCGTCGAATTTCTTTGTCGATACGCCGGAAAACACCGGCTTTACCGCGACCCCGGTCAGTCTCGGCGCGACCAGCACTTATTACGGCGCCTTCGTCACCGACACCTTCAGCCTGACCCCGGCGCTGGCGGTCACCGCCAGCGGGCGGTTCAATCTGGCCGAGATCGCGCTGAGAGACCGGCTCGGCCCCAACCTCACCGGCAACGCACGTTACGCCCGGTTCAACCCGGCGATCGGCGCGGCCTATAAATTTGATGACGATCTTACCGGCTATGCCGGCTATTCGGAGGGCAACCGCGCGCCGACCCCGAGCGAGATCGAGTGCTCGAACCCGACACAGCCCTGTCTGCTGCCGTCGTCGCTGTCGTCCGACCCGCCAAACCTGAAGCAGGTTGTGTCGCACACCTATGAGGCCGGGCTGCGCGGCAAGTTCAACCTGCCCAGCGTCGTGCCCGGCGCGTTCAGTTGGAATGCCGGGCTGTTCCGCACCGATCTCGATGACGACATCTACGCAGTCGCGACCACGGTCAGCTCGGGCTTTTTCCAGAATATCGGCGCGACCCGCCGTCAGGGGATCGAAACCGGCCTCGCCTACAAGGACGACAACTGGTCGGTCTTTGCCAATTACAGCCTGGTCGACGCGACATTCCAGTCGTCGCTGACCCTGCCCTCACCGGCCAACCCGTTTGCCGACGTCAACGGCAACATCCAGGTCCACCCCGGCGACCGGTTGCCCGGCATCCCGATGCATCAGCTCAAGGCGGGGGCCGATTACCACATCAACCCAAACTGGGTGATCGGCGGTGTGCTGACCTATTTCGGCGATCGGTTCCTGCGCGGCGACGAGTCGAACCAGAACCCGGTTTTGCCGGGCTATGTCGTGGCCGGCCTCCATTCCACCTACAAAGTCACCGACAACGTCGAGCTTTTCGCGACCGTTCAGAACCTGTTCGGCGCCAAATACGCGACGTTCGGTCAATACGGCGATCCGACCGGTGTCGGCGCCCCTGGCGTGCCTGCCGACGGCATCGGCGTCGACAATCGTTTCCTCGCGCCGGGTGCGCCGGTTTCGGTCTACGGCGGAATCCGGATCAGGCTCTGACCGCCGGACAGATCAAAACCGCGCGTGCCAGACCGATTTGGTGTAGTCGCCGATCGCGCGATCGGCCGAGAACCAGCCCATGCCGGCGATATTGCGGATACAGGTCTGGGCCCATTCGTCTGGTTGCCGCCACAGCGCATCGACCCGGCGTTGCGCCTGCCAGTACGAGTCGAAATCGGCGACGATCATGTAGTGGTCGCCGTGTCGCAGCGACTGGGTCAGCGCCCGGAAGCGGTCGGGTTCGCCCGGCGAGAACACGCCGGTCTCGATCATCTCAAGCACCTGAGCCAGCTCCGCCGACGGCGCCTTGCGCTGCGCGCTATCGCGGCGCATTTCGGCAACCTCGTCCGCGAGCAGCCCGAAGATGAAGATGTTGTCGGCGCCGACGCTGTCGCGAATTTCGATATTGGCGCCGTCGAGCGTGCCGATCGTCAGCGCGCCGTTGAGCGCCAGTTTCATGTTGCCGGTTCCGGAAGCCTCCATGCCGGCGGTCGAGATCTGCTCGGACAGGTCGGCGGCCGGGATGATCGTCTCGGCCAGGCTGACATTGTAGTTGGCGAGAAACACGACCTTGAGCAGATCGCGGACTGCGGGGTCGCGGTTGATGATCTCGGCAATGTCATGCGCGAGCTTGATGATGAGCTTCGCCACGGCATAGCTCGCGGCCGCCTTGCCGGCGAAAATCTTGACCCGTGGGACCCAGTCGCGGGTTGGTTCGGCGCGCATCGCGTTGTACAGCGCCACGGTCTCGAGCAGGTTCAGAAGCTGGCGCTTGTATTCGTGGATGCGCTTGATTTGGACATCGAAAATGGCGCCTGGATCGATCTGTAAGCCGAGCCGGTCATGGATCAGCCGGGCAAGGGTGAGCCGGTTGGCGCGTTTGACCGCGCGCAGCCTCTCGTGCAGCCCGCCGTCCTCGGCAACCGAGGCCAGGCGGCCGATCGCGGCCGGATTGTCGCGGATGTCCTCGCCGCAAGCCTGGCAGAGGAGCCGGGTCAGCCCGGGGTTGGACTGATAAAGCCAGCGGCGAAAGGTGATGCCGTTGGTGACGTTGACGATCCGCTCAGGGTAGAGGCGCTGCATGTCGCGGAACACGGTTTGCCGCAACAGCGCGGTATGCATCGCCGAGACGCCGTTGATGCGGCGGCTGCCGATAAAGGCGAGATGGCCCATCTTGACGTGGCGGCCCGCTTGTTCGTCGATCAGCGATACCGACGCCATCGCCGCGGCGTCGAGCGTATGAGTCTTGGCCGCCGCTTCGAGGTGGCGCGCATTGATCAGATAGATGATCTGCAAGTGCCGCGGCAGAAAGCGCTCGAACAACGTCACCGGCCAGCTTTCGAGCGCCTCCGGCAACAGCGTGTGGTTGGTGTAGTGGCAAGTATCGACGGTGATCTTCCACGCGTCGTCCCACGCGATGTTGTGGAGATCGACCAGAATGCGCATCAGCTCGGGGATGGCGATGCTCGGGTGCGTATCGTTGAGTTGGATCGCCGCCCGCTCCGCCAGCGTGTGGAGTGAGCCAAACGCCCGGCGGTGACGCTGCACCAAATCCTGTAGCGAGGCGGAGACAAAGAAATATTCCTGACGCAGCCGCAGCTCGCGGCCGGCCATGCTTTCGTCGCTGGGATAAAGAATTTTGGACAGGGTCTCGGCGCGGTTCTGCTCGGTCAGCGCGCCGGCATGATCTCCCCGGTTGAACACGTCGAGCCTGAGCGGGTCGGCCGCGCGCGCCGACCACAACCGCAACGGATTGACGTGCTTGCCGCGCCAACCCACCACCGGCGTATCAAAGGCGACCGCTTCGATCGTCTCTTGCGGATGCCAGACGAAGCGGGTGTGGCCGCCGCGCCCGGGCACCGTTTCGACCCAGCCGCCATAGCTGACGTCGTAGGTAATCTCCGGCCGCTCGAACTCCCACGGATTGCCGAACGACAGCCACTCCTCGGGGTATTCCTGCTGCCAGCCGTCCCTGACGATCTGGCGGAAGAGGCCGTTGTCGTAACGGATGCCATAGCCGCAGGCGGGAATGCCGAGGCTCGACATGCTTTCGAGAAAGCAAGCGGCGAGCCGGCCGAGGCCGCCATTGCCAAGCGCGGCGTCGGGTTCGGCAAAGCGAACCCGGTCGAAATTGACACCGAGATCGCCCAAAGCGCGGTGCACGATGTCGCCGAGCTGAAGGTTACCGGCGACGTCGTTGAGCAGCCGGCCGATCAGGAATTCGAGCGACAGGTAATAGACGCGCTTGCGGCCCCGCGCGAGGTCCTCGCGTTCGGCGGCAAGCCAGCGATGGATCACCCGGTCGCGCAGCGACAGGGTCGTGGCGACAAACCAGTCCCGGTCTGTCGCCAAGGAAACATCCTTGCCCACCGCCAGCGTCAGCTTGGCGAGCACGGTTTGTTTGAAATGCTCGATCTCGTCTTCGCTGGTCGGCACGTCCGTAAGCGCGACCGCCGATCGGGATGGCTCATCCGCCTCTGCCCCCGATCTCCTTTTAACCTCGCCGTTAATTGTCGCCAACTGACCCTCGCTGTTCACCGTACGTCATCACACCACAAGCCGAGCCGAGCCGCCCGGTTCCGCGCCACGCCTTATTCCGCGAGCCTCAATCGCGGCCGTTCGCCTCGTTCATCAAAACGCGCGTCGGTCTGATTTATGTCCGCCAAAGTCGGCAGGCTGGCTTCGTTTCCCAGATGCTGGATCGCATGGGCCGAGGCAGCGCGTGCGAAACGAAAATGGTCGTCCCACCGGCCGGCCGGATTGCTCAAATACGAATACATATAGGCGCCGTGAAAGATATCGCCGGCGCCGTTGGTGTCGACGATTCGGTCTGCCGGCACATCGAGCGCCGGCAGGGTCTGCGGCTCGCCGTCGCCCTGGTAATAGACGAGCCCGTGCGGCCCCATCGTCACCCCGCCGACGCGGCAGCCGCGTGAGCGCAGATATTCCAGCATCTCGCCTGGGGTCAGGTGCATCTGCTCGCACAGCCGCTCGGCCACCATGGCGACGTCGATAAACTCCAGCAACTCATGTGTGTTCGAACGCAACCCGCCGCCGTCGAGCGAGGTCAGCATCCC
>Ga0070733_10001720_pt1 | contig 16101 bp, 13 predicted proteins | sample Coa_R1_9_FD_66450 | JGI IMG/M metagenome (GOLD analysis project Ga0070733, IMG submission 66450) | Surface soil microbial communities from Centralia Pennsylvania, which are recovering from an underground coalmine fire - Coalmine... | ecosystem: Environmental > Terrestrial > Soil > Unclassified ... | reverse complement strand
CCGCTGAGCTCCCCTTGATCGTGAGCGATCCAGGCCAGATGATGCCTCAAGCACCACCTGGCATGTTCGCAGATGTTTCTAAATCTCAGAATTGACAGAAACTGTGCGCTTGTCCAGTCATCACAGTTACTGTTCTGCTTCCACTTTTCAATTGTCAAGGTACTGACTTCGCCTTCTGGCGATCGCTTCACAAATGTTATTAGAACAGGTAGTTCGTTCATTTGCAGTAGCTCACGTATTATGCCATATCTCCGGTGTCCTGTCAAGAGGTTTACTGATCAGTTTTTCTCCGCTCAGAAAAACCGCTTGCTTACTCGCTCAAAGGAATAACACAACCAGCCACCGGCATTGATACAACCACACGCAAATGCGTATGAGCGCAACAAAGCCCTGCCAGCTGTAATACTCCAGGAAATGTGATCCTTGAGGGGAACCACCTTAACGTGGTCGATTAGCGCCGAGCTACACGACAGACAGGCGCACCCAATCGTTTTAGACCAGGTGATTGACTTTTCGTGACTCCGAGATTATGACACATACTACAAAGCTTGTCAAGAGAATTTTTCAGGCCATAGGAAATCTGGTTTTTCAATTCGCCACTTACGCTTTATAAGCCTCCGCCAGCGCCATAGTCGGGAATACATGCCGGTAAAGGTGGTAATTAATGTAGAAATCTCGCGGGAAACCCGTGCCTGTATACTCCCGCTCTTCCCACGTGCCATCTACCTGGGTCTCGCAAAGATAGGCCAAACCACGCAGGCAGGCAGCATGCTGGCCCAGGCCAGCCAATTGAAGGGCTAAGACGGCCCAGGCCGTTTGCGATGGCGTGCTCTGCCCGGTGCCCGCAAAGGAACTGTCCTCATAGGAATAGCAAGATTCACCCCAGCCGCCATCACCGTTCTGATGCCCGAGCAGCCAGGAGGAGCCTCTATCAATCATGTCCTGCACGGTGTACCCGCCATCGCGCAGCGCAGCGAGCGCTGAGATGACGCACCACGTTCCGTAGATGTAATTGACACCCCAGCGACCGAACCAGGAACCGTCTGGCCGCTGCGTATGCCGCAGGTACTTGAGCGCTGCTCGTATGATCCGCTCCTTGTCCGGCGCATCTACGTGTGCCAGCATTTCAAGCACATGGGCCGTAACGTCTTCGGAGGGTGGGTCCAACAGCGCCCCGAAGTCTGCGAATGGCAGTCGGTAGACGATCGCTCGCGTATTGTCCTTATCGAATGCTCCCCAGGCCCCGTTGCTCGACCGCGTGACCAGCACCCAGCGCACAGCGCGATCCACCGGCGCCCGCACGGCTGTCTCTGTCCCAGCTTCGAGCAAAGCCAGGACGACGACCGCCGTGTCGTCGATATCTGGATAGATGTCATTCTCGAATTCGAACGCCCAGCCACCACACGGCACAGCGCCACAACGCACCTGCCAATCGCCGCCTGTGGAGATCTGCTCTTGCAGGATCCATTGGAGCGCACGTTGCATGCCCGGATGATCGCGGTCCACACCGGCGCGGCGCAGGGCCAGGAGCGCCCAGGCGGTATCCCAGACCGGAGACATACAGGCTTGGAACCGCCACCCGCTCTCGTCTTCCAGCACGAAGCCCTCCTGCCCCTCGATTCCCCGGCGCATGACCGGGTGATCGGTGCTCATGCCTTCCAGGTACAAAGCGATCAGCGAGTACACCCAGGGTGGCTGAATACCACCCCAGCTCCCATCCGCCTCCTGTCGTTCCATGATCCAATCGACTACGCGACGCCGGGCACGCGCCCGGCCGGGCTGCCACGGAAAAGTCTCATACAGTTTGAGGAGCTTATCGGTCCACCAGAAAAGTCCCGACCCTGGGACTCGGGTGAGCAAGCCCTCGGTTCCCGGAACAACCAGCTCCGGCACGCTACAACCCAGCGGTCTTAGCGGACGCCGGGAGATCACTATCAGCAGCGGGGCGATGGTACCACGTGCCCAGCAGGCGAAGTCATAGAGGTTGAATGGCACCCTGGGCGATAGGTAGATCAACTCCGGCGGCATGCTGGGGATGCCAGACCATGGATACTGGCCGAATAACGCCAGCCAGATTTTGGTAAAGACCCTGGCCTTCGCTATTCCCCCCAGTTGGTGAATAACCGCGAGCGCTCGCTGCATCGCGTCGCAGCCGGGATCAACATCGAGTACCTTGAGCGCCACATAGGCTTCGATTGTGGTGCTCAGATCCGCGGGACCGCCGAAGTAAAGGGCCCACGAGCCATCATCTCGCTGATTGTTCAGGATGTGCCGTATAGCGCCGTCCCTGATCCGCTCCAGGCTGAGATCCAGGAAACGCAGCAGCAGGACGTGCTCTGCCGTCATGGTCACATTCGTTTCCAGCTCGCCGCACCACCAGCCCTCGACATCCTGACGCTCCAGAAGCCATTGTACTGCTCGATCCAGTGCTTGCTTCAACCGAGGATCTCCTCCATTGCTCAGCTTATCATTGTCCATAAATCAGACCTTTCGGAAGAGAAGGAGAATGAGGGCAAGGATGCCGCCTCCAGGGCGAATAACTCCCGGCCGGTTGCTTTCCCTCGTTGAATGTGGTAAGGTATAAACAAGTCATTCCTCATTTTTTATTATAGCAAGAAATGGCATCTTTTTTTATTCTTTCGGGACTATTGGGAAAACCAAAAATCCCTGGTAGTGTATGCCGTTCCCTGTTATGCAGACTACACAGAGAATAGCATACACTACTATCCAGCAGTACAGTTTACGTCTGTACAGGGGAGGAGAGTAAGCTATGGCGATCACACTACGCCAGAATCTTCAGATCGCGTCATATATCGTCCGGCAGCGGCTAAGGGGTCGTGAGAAGTTTCCGCTTGTGTTACAGCTAGAGCCGCTCTACCAGTGCAACCTTGCCTGTGCGGGCTGTGGCAAGATACAGCATCCACAGGATATCCTGGCGCGGCGACTTTCCGTTCAGCAGTGTATCGACGCAGTTGAGGAGTGCGGCGCGCCAATCGTCTCCATTGCTGGCGGCGAGCCGCTCATCCACCGGGAGATCGATCAGATTGTGGCGGCGTTGATAGAACGCAAGCGCTTTATCTATCTATGCACAAACGCCATTCTCATGGGCAAGAAGCTCGATCAGTTCAAACCATCCCCCTATTTCTCCTGGTCGGTCCACATCGATGGCTTGAGGGAGCGCCACGATCAATCAGTCGCCCGGCAGGGTGTATTCGATAAGGCGATCGAAGCCATCAAGGAGGCCCAGCGTCAGGGATTCCGGGTTACCACCAACACCACCTTCTTCACGCAAGACGACGCATCCAGCATCCGTGACGTACTCGACTTCCTGAACGACGAGGTGCGAGTAGATGTCATGCAGATCTCCCCCGGTTACGCCTACGAGAAAGCGCCGGACCAGGAGCATTTTCTCGGCATCGAGCGGACGCGTGAGATCTTCCGTCAAGCCTTTGCAGACGGCAGGCGCAAGAAGTGGCGACTGAACCACTCCCCTCTCTTCCTGGACTTCCTGGAGGGCAAGGTCGACTTTACCTGCACCGCCTGGGGTATCCCCAGCTATTCAGTGCTGGGCTGGCAGCGGCCTTGTTATCTGATGGCCGATGGGTACGCTAGCTCCTATAAGGAGCTGATCGAGACAACCGAGTGGGAGAATTATGGGCGGGGCAAGGATCCTCGTTGTGCCAATTGCATGGCGCATTGCGGCTATGAGCCCTCTGCGGTGGTAGCTACTATGAAGTCGCCCCGTGAGTCGCTACGAGCCACGGCCGATGTGCTGCATGGCAGCCTGCGATCTATCTTTTAGTGGGCACTCCGCCAGGAGGCTGGTGGACAAGGTCGCAGTGGTGTCTGGCGGGGGATTGCGTAGGTTTGAGTAAGTCTAGAAGAACGGCAGTACAAAGCTGATGGCTGAGCAATTACAGCGGATGACAGAAGCGGGCGACACGGTCTTCTTGACCGGAGCCAGCGGATTCCTGGGTAGCCACATACTTCGTGCCTTGTTGGCGGCTCAGTATCGCGTGCGCGCTCTGGTGCGTCCAGGTTCCAGGCCACTGCCCCCACTTGACGGGTGTACAGTTGTATGGGGTGATGTTCTCCACTCCGGTGAGCTGGTCCAACACATGATGGGTTGCCGCTATCTTGTACACGTGGCAGCCCTCTACTCCTTCTCCCCGGGTATGCATCACAAGATGTTCGCCACCAACGTGCGCGGCTGCGCCGGGGTGCTGGAGGCGGCGCACCTGGCAGGCATCGAGCGTGTCGTCGTCACCTCGAGCTCGTCAACCGTGGGGCCGAGTTATGGAGGGCGTCCGGCGACTGAGGAAGACTGGGCTGAAGATGCTGGTTCCTCAACATACCACCGATCGAAGCTGCAGCAAGAGCGCGTAGCACTGGCGGCGCAAGTACCGGTCGTTCTTGTCTTGCCGACCGCGCCCATTGGGCCAGGAGACTGGAAGCCAACTCCCACGGGAAAGATGGTAGTGGACTTTATGCGCGGGCGGATCTTTGCTACGTTAGGCGGCGGACTGAACGTAGTGGCAGTGGAGGATGTCGCCAGGGCGCATGTACTGGCACTTCAATACGGGCGTCCCCGGGAGCGCTATCTGGTGGGCGGTGAGAATATCTCTCTGTCCCAATTGTGGGAACGCCTGGCTCAGATCTGTGGTCGCACTGCCCCGACCATCCACATTCCCTTTCGGTTGGCACTTACCCTCGGCTGGGCTGATGAGCTCCGCTGCCAGCTCTTTCGCAACGGGAAAGGCGGCATGACCGCCCCGCTGATCCCGCTCGAAGGCGTTCGGATGGCTCGCCATCATATGTACGCCAGCTCTGCTAAAGCTCAATCTGAGCTTGGCTATGAAGCAACATCCGTTACTGCAGCCCTGGAACGGGCAGTTCGGTGGTACTCCGACAACGGATATGCCACTTAATCAAGAAGGGGGGAACTTCTTGGAGCATCATCACACAACTCGTAGCCAGTGCGCCTCATCTGTAAAGGCTGTCATCCTTCGCTGCGCTCAGGATCTGTACCTCGTCCAGCAAGAGATCCTTCGCTGCGCTCAGGATGACAAATCCCGTGTTACCTGGTGATGCGTGACGTGGAGATTCTGGCGCCAACATTCCTTGAGTACTGGGCAGTGCGGCGCACACTCCCGCATGCTCGCGCTAGCTGGACGGGCGTGCGATTAGCACGGTGGAAAGGGGCAAGCCAGGGCTCCATCGTAGTAGTGTGTGGTCTGGCAGGAGCGCTCGCGCCCGGCCTGAGTCCTGGAACCGTCCTGATACCTGACCAGATCGGTCTTGCTGATGGAAGGATCGTGTATTGTGATTCCGCACTGGTACAAGCGCTGGTGGCAGCCGCACGCACGTTACACTTTCGACCCGATACCCGGCCGCTGCTGACTTCCCAATCCCTTATTACCGGCGGCGATCGTCACGATTGGTCCCAACGGGGCTTCGTAGCTGCTGACATGGAGACGGGCCTTCTCGCGGGACAAAACCTGCGTGTGGCGACAATCCGGGTCGTACTAGATAGTCCAGAACATGGCATCTCCCCAGACTGGCTGCAGCCCACGCGAGTATTGCTGCAGCCACCGCTCTGGCGAGAGTTGTTCTGGCTCAGCCGTGTGGCCCCCCGTTATGCACTGCGAGCAGCACGCGTGCTGAAAGTCGGGCTTGGCACAGGACCAGGTAGTATGTTTGCCGAGTAAAGGTTGTATAAACGTAGCACTGTTATCCTGAGCGGTAGCGAAGGATCTCTATTCAGAGCGACAGATCCTTCGCTACCGCCCAGGATGACAAAGCGGAAGGAGCTGAGACAGTGAACATTGCTAAAAATGCACTAGACATGCTGAAAGAAACCAGCCGAACGTTCTTTATCCCCATAAGCGGTTTACCAGCCGGATTGCAGGATGCGGTTATGTCGGGCTACTTATGCCTGCGTGCCATCGATGAAGTGGAAGATCATCCCAGGCTGGATAATCGCACGAAGGCCTTGCTGTTGCACTCCATCAGCCACACGCTGCAAACGACCTTTGTTGCTGGCGACTTCACATCAGCCCTGGGCCGCTACCAACAGGAATTGCCAGAGGTGACGCTTCGAGTAGGCGAGTGGGCGCTGCTCGCGCCCCCATCCATCGCTCCACGCGTGTGGGAGTCAACGGCGACCATGGCGGACCGCATGGCACAGTGGGCAGACGATGGCTGGGTGATCCGGACAGAGACGGATCTGGATCGCTACACTTTTAGTGTAGCTGGCTCGGTTGGCCTGTTACTGTCGGACCTGTGGGCCTGGTACAACGGAACGCAAACGAACCGCGCCCACGCCATAGGATTCGGGCGTGGCCTGCAGGCCGTCAATATCCTACGTAACCATACTGAAGATGTGGCGCGTGGTGTAGAGTTCTTTCCACCCGGTTGGCGAGCGGAGGACATGCAAGCCTACGCTCGTCGCAATCTGGCCCTGGCTGATGCCTACACCAGCGCTCTTCCGCCCGGTCCCGTGTTAGACTTTTGCTCCCTTCCGCTCGCTCTGGCCTATGCTACCCTGGATTCCATAGCCCGTGGCGACGGTAAGCTCAGCCGCAGCGATGTACTCCAGATCGTTGAGAAGATCACTCCAGGACGGTTGTGATCGCTCGCATACTGCTGCCTGACGGTGCTGCGCTGTAAATTTGTCACCATCGAGTGATCACATTTACAGATAGTTGCGTGCGAAAAAAAGTATATGTAAATGCCACAGCTTCCACCGCGGAGTAGGCGCCATGTATCTTAATACAATCTCAGGCATTCTATGCGGCTCTTTATTTGTACTATTCATCAACCTTCTTCTTAACCTTCTTGTCTTTGATCGACTCAAGCCTGCTACAAGGGAAGATTTGCAAAGAAAGTTCGGCACTTGCCCAATGGTTTCCATTCTTGTACCGGCACGAAATGAGGCAAATCATATAGAGGAGTGTGTGCGTTCATTGATAGGACAGAGATACGAAAAACTGGAAGTGCTGGTTCTTGATGATCAGAGTACCGATGAAACGCCGACTATTGTACAGCAAATAATTGAAGAACTGCCGCCTGAACAGAAGAGTCGCTTGCATTTACTGCATGGTGAAACCTTACCAGATGGCTGGATTGGAAAAAACTTTGCCTGCTATCAGTTGACACAGTACGCTCAGGGCGATTATTTGCTCTTTACCGACGCCGACTCGGTTCATGCGCCACATACGATCAGCACAGTTATTCAAGGGCTGCATGATCTCGGCGTCCAATTTCTCACGGCGCATCCCCACTATATTCTCCGTGGGATAGGAGAGCGCCTTGCTATTCCATTGCTCTATTTTAAGGTCTTCACCCTCTTGCCCCTGGTATTTGTGAGACACCGGCCAGAGCCAATTCTAGCTGTAGCCAACGGGCCATTGCTCTGCTTTCAGCGCTCAGTCTATGAGGCAATAGGCGGCCACAAAGCAGTGAAGACCTCTGTCCTGGAAGACAATTCGCTAGCTCGTAGAGTCAAAGCAGCCGGGTATTGTATGGCCTATGTAGATGGGCAAGACCTGGTGAGCTGCCACATGTATGATTCCTTCGCTGAACTATGGGCCGGGTTCTCAAGAACTTTCTTCGCTTTTTACAACTATTCACTCCTGGCTGCATCAGCAATTATCATTCTCGACCTGGCGCTTTTCGTGGTACCACCTCTGCTTGCACTGGCATCGCTTTTTGTCCCTCTTCCCCCACTCACCTTACTATTCTCACTCGGCAGCTACACACTTGCCGTATTGATGAGGTTATTACTGGCCCTTACTTGCTCACGTTCTCAGCGCGTCCCGTTGATGTTGCTCAGTCTGCTGCATCCAATCTCCATGATACTTGAATGCCTGTTCATACTAAACTCGATCAGGTGGCACTACCGGAAAAAGGGCGCTATGTGGAAAGGCCGCTTTTATATGCAGTAGGTGCCAGCGCATTGATCGCGCTAGCAAGCCCTTTGGGAAAATTACCGGGGTATTCTCCAATAACGTTCGATCGGGCGTTGTTGTTTGCCTGCTTCCAGAGTGTACGCACGAATCAATTCACGAAAGCTGGAAGCCAAATAAAAGAGCGTCGGGATCTGCGATTGATACGCCTCGGAAGCAGCAATCCTCTGCTCAAGATACTCGGAAATATCTACTTCGATGAAACTCATGTTATATGGCTTTACATATTCGATAAGCTCATCGTTAGAGTAATAGGTAGTATAAGGAAAATCCTCGAAAAAGAGGACGCGATCACGATCAAGCGTATTGAGAACCGCCTGGAATACAAGCTGGTGGTCGCGATGCATGCCCAGGCCGAGCGGTACAACAAACTGCACGCCTGGATATGCCAGCGATGCATCGGCAAACCAGGCGCACAGCGTTGTAAAGAGAACAGTATCACGAGAAGATACTATTGCTGTGCCAGGCTCCCAGAAGAAATCATTCGCGTCTGACAATTCAGGGTCGCGATAAAGTATTTCAAACCAATCTAGCCAGGCGTAATCCACACCCAGCAGCGCCATAGCTTTCCTCTCTTCTTCCTTGCGTACTTGATAAGGTCTCTCTTCCTGTGCGCGCCATGAGCGATGAACCGACTGTACGAAAGGAGAGAAAGGTGGTTGAGGTTCGCCTGCAAATATTGTAACGACCAGGATGTTGAGTCCTTGCGCTCGCTGGCGACAAATAGTACCGCTACATGACAGTGATACATCATCTAGATGGGGAGAGATGTAGATGTAATCAAACCTTGAGTGAGTTATATGTTGCTCTGAGTACAGGTATTTGCTAAGAAGATCGGGTTTCATGCTGCCAACAACTTTTTTATACACCCCTCGGGAAGTCAGCGGTGAACTGAGGAAACAGGGTCACTCTTCCTCTACAAAATCGATAATTGCCTCCAGGTCAGTCCGGGCGCGAGTGGCAAGCGCGTTGCGTGTAGTAACTACCTGAGCAAGGGCCAAACGTGCTTGTTGACACTGCCGTGCTAGAAACTGATTGCAGTACTCCCTGGTCTGTGTCCGGACGAAGATAGCCAGAACCTCCTGTGCCTGTTCCTGTGTAATCGGCGCATCCTGGTTATACATCTTCGCCATCGCCTGCTGATCGCCTGCTTGTGCATATTGCAAAGCATGGAGGATAGGCAAGCTTTTCTTACGCCGGTAGATATCACCAACGGGTAGCTTTCCTGATTCTGCTTCGGTCGCCCAGACTCCCAGCATATCATCTCGTACCTGAAATGCAAGCCCCAGAGCGTGACCAAAGCGAGCCAGGCCCTCGATGACCTCCTGGTTACAGGTACCAAGTGTAGCCCCCATCTCTGTTGCACAACGCATCAAAGTGGCCGTCTTGCGGCTGATCATCTCCTCGTAGCTTGAGAGAGAAACCTGCTGCTGCTGTTCGAAGGACATGTCCAGATGCTGTCCTTCGGTCAGCTTAAGTAAAGCCGTATCGAACAGTTTAGCCAGGTTTAGTGCAGTTGCAGCCTCTACCCCTTCATCCAACACCTTCCAGAGATGGAGGCGAGTCAGCGCAAGCAGAGCATCTCCAACAAGAATCGCTTGAGGTATTCCCCACACGAACCAGACTGTAGGACGATGACGACGCTCGATGTCTCCATCTTGAATATCATCATGCAGCAGCGTAAAATTATGCGCCAATTCTATCGCGGCAGCGGCAGGCAGGGCTGGTCGCAGAGAGAATGCCGGGGGATTTGTTGAAGGAGTTTGTCCCTGTGCCCAGGCCAGTTCATAGCTCAGCAGAAGAAGTGTGGGACGCAGCAGTTTGCCTGGATGACCATCGGCAGGACGAAGCTGCTGATCGACCCAACCCAGGTGATACTGCATTTGTCCGTAGATCTTTAAGAGAGAATCATAATTGACCCTTTCTGCTGGAGATGGATCTTGTGTGAGAAATGCCCGGTGAAGCTCCTGGAGGATCTCCTGGTGGTAACGCTGAAAGACGGTGTTTATGCTATACGACACGTTCATCTGCTGAGAGAGACGATATGTTTTTGCGTTTATGTGGACACTCGTCTCTCACTCCTTTTTCTTGCTTCTTCTCTTGTAGCGAAGTGCTCTCACCCCAATTTGGGTGACTCAGAGTGCAGAGTATAACTCTCTGCTTGATTCTACCATGAATGCCCTCACCAGCGCAATATGACCAGATTCCTGCCATAGGAAATCTGATTAGGCTCGCTTCAACAGCTCATCATGTTTCACATCATAGATCATCATCTTTCCCTCAGGCATTAACAGCAGCGTATCCGGCCTCAAGTGGCGCACAAACTCGATATCATGCGTCACCGCAATAATCGTACCGTTGTAGTTGCCAAGCGCCTCGCCGATGATGTTGCGCGACAGGACATCGAGATGGGTTGTCGGTTCATCCAGGATGAGCAGATTCGGCCCGTCAAGCACCATCTTTGCCAGCGCCAGGCGCGTTTTCTCTCCTCCACTGAGTGTCTCTACCTGCTGAAACACGCGATCACCGTTGAACAGGAAGCGTCCCAGTATTCCGCGCACTCGTTTGCTATCGGTCGGCAGCACCGCCGTTGCTTCGTTGAGCACGCTATTACTATAATCCAGCCCCTCATTTTCCTGTGCGTAATAGCCAGTACGCACCCGGTCGCCCATTGTCACCTTCCCGCCATTGAGCGCAATCATACCGAGCAGTGCACGCAGCAAAGTGGTTTTGCCCGCGCCATTCAAACCAATCACCACCAGGCGCTGCCCGCGTTCAACCTGAAAGCTGATTTGACGGAAAATCTCCTTTGCCCCATATTTTTTGGTAAGTTTGTCGGCTCGCAGCACAACCTGCCCGCTAGGATGACGCACCGGGAAATCAATCTTGATACGCCGGCTGGCTTGCGGGAGATTAGGCTTGCTCACTTCAAGCAGCGTGATACGCTTATCAACAGCGATGCGCTGGCTGACTCGCGTCGCTCCATAGCCGCGCAGTTTCTCGGACGTTTTACGCAAGCGCGCAATTTCGCGCTCCTGCTGCGCTTTGGTGCGCTCCATCAACGCCAGCGCATCACCCGTGACGGTCAGGTAATTGGAATAGGTTCCACGATATTCTTCGAGTTTGTGGGTAAACTCATTGAGACGCAGCACCTTGTTAATGCTGCGATCGAGCAGATCCAGGTCATGCGAGATAATGAGCAGCGCGCCTCTATAGTGATCCAGGAAATCCATCAGCCATCCCGTCGCTTCCACGTCAAGAAAGTTAGTCGGCTCGTCGAGTAAGAGCAAATCGGGCGCCTGGAACAGCAGTCGCACCAGGGCCAGTTTCGTCTTCTGGCCACCACTCAGCGTACTGACGAAACGGTCAAGCGTCACTCCCCCCAGGCTGAGGCCAGCAATCAACTGCTCAGCGCGAGCGTCAGCATCATAGTAACCCAGGCGCTCGAGTGTCTCCTGCGCCTGCTCAAAGCGCTGCAAGAGCAGTGCTAAATCCCCGTTGGAAGATTGTGCGAGCTTGTGAGATAACTCCTCAAAAGCGCTGATAGCCGCATCCAGACCAATACTGCTAAAGATATAGTCTCGCACGCTGCTTCCCTCAGCTACCGGCGTTTCGTGCGCCACATCCTGCGACAAATAGCCATAGGAACGTGGCAGCGTAACCTTACCACCATCGGCTTCCTGTATCCCCGCGATAATCTTCAAGAGTGAGCTTTTACCCGCTCCATTGACCCCGATCAGTCCAGCCTTCTCTCCCGGCGCTACCGTAAACGACACGTCGTCCAGTATGAGACGCGGGCCATATGAAAGATGTATATGATTTACTTGCAACATGGTTGCTTTATCCTTTTTATATCCTGGGTATTCATGGAATACCCCTACCAATCTTCTCTCCGCTTTTCATAGAACGAGCATCAACACGCCGGAATGCAACAAACTGCGCTAGAGCGGGCATACGATCTCACAGGGAAGTTAAAAAGGGTTACATGTGATGTCACATGACAAGCAGCATTGTGATCGAGGGAGGAAGAAACATCGGAGATGCGAACATAATGTAAACGTACCGCTCGACCTGGTAGATCACCGGTGAGCAGGCGCATCAATAAGTGCCACTTACTCCCGCGTAAGCCCGGCGTGACTGCCTACGCGGGTGATCAGCTCGCTTGTATTTTCACCGTGATGGATACTTTCCGCATCTGTTTCATGATATCCTACTGTATATAACAATGTTTGATAACTCTCGTGCATGATACTACCATCAACCAATGCTAGTGTCAAGCTATGGCGACACAGATCACAGAAAGGAATTTCCCATGCCCCAACCACTCGATCTCAGTCCCTATCGCGTCTATTTTCCCGCGCTCGCGCAGCAAATCAATGGTCAGCAGGCCATCTATTTCGATAACCCCGGCGGCACACAGGTAGCATCGCAGGTCATTGACGCCATGGTGGCATACTTCCGCGAGGCCAACGCCAACACGCACGGAGCGTTTGCCACCAGTCATCGCACCGATGAAGTTATCGCCAACGCTCGCGGCGCAATGGCCGATTTTCTGCATGCTGCCAGTCCAAACGAGATCGTCTTCGGCCCAAACATGACCACGCTGACCTTTGCCTTCAGCCGCGCCATCGGCAAAACCTTGCAGGCAGGCGACGAGATCGTGGTCACAGTGCTCGATCACGATGCCAATGTCGCCCCCTGGCTGGCATTACAAGAGCGCGGCGTGGTGATACGCACAGTAGATGTTCACGCTGAGAACACCACGCTCGACATGCAAGATCTGCTCCACAAAATCAACGAGCGCACCAAAGTCGTCGCCGTCGGCTATGCATCGAACGCCACAGGCGGCATAAACGATGTGGCGACAATTATTGCTCGCACCCACGAAGTCGGCGCGCTGGCCTGGATCGACGCCGTGCAGTTCGCTCCGCACGCACCAATCGATGTGCAGCAGCTTGACGCCGACTTTCTCGTCTGCTCCTCGTACAAATTCTTTGGCCCCCACCTGGGCATCTTATACGGCAAAGCGCAACATCTGGAGACCTTCCCCGCCTACAAAGTGCGCCCCGCCAGCAATGAAGCCCCCGACCGCTGGGAGACAGGCACGCAGAATCACGAAGGACTGGCCGGACTGCTAGGGGCGATGGACTACCTGGCCATGATCGGGCGCGAACAAACCTCGCTCTACAACCACGCTTTTCGCAATGCTGAAGGCGAATCACTATATGCAGGGCGACAGCGCGATTTCAAAGTAGCCATGCAGTCCATCATGGACTATGAGCGTGGTTTATCCGCGCACTTGCTGCGAGGGCTGCGTGAAATCAAGGGCATCCATGTCTATGGCATTACCGATCCACAGCTGCTAGCCCGGCGTGTTCCAACCGTCATTTGCACTATTGACGGCCACACTCCGCGCGAACTGGCCGAGTTGCTAGCTTCCCAGTCCATCTTCGCCTGGGACGGCAACTACTACGCCCCCGGCATCATGGAACGCCTGCATCTCGAAGAACACGGCGGCGCACTCCGCCTCGGCATGGCCCACTACAACACAACCACAGAAATCGACCGCGTCCTCACCTGCCTGGAAACGATTACATAGCTGCCAGGGCGGGGACCAAGGGCACGGGGGCCGGGCACGCCCCTACCCTATACGGGTAGCAGACCTCTTCGTAGCAGGGTACGGGCGTGGGCTTGTCCCCGCCCTGGAGGTATGAGGCTTGTCCCCGCATTGCGATGTCAAAACAGCCTTATTCCGCGCGCATCGTAATCGTAAACTTGCCCCACACGCCGGTAAGCACCTGGCCGTGAACTGAGACGCTCTTGCCCTGTTCGATGGTTTTTTCAGTCATCAGCCCCAGCGCAATGATGAACCTGTTCATCTTGACCGGCACTTCGCTGTAGGTACCGACTTCCTGTCCATCGACGTAAAAGCGAACTTCATCCTTGCCCCTGTGATAGTTGATGCGATAGCGATGAGTTTGTCCGGGTGTCGTCGGCAGGGACAATTCGTTGAAATCGCAGAAATATTTGGGCTTCTGGGCGTCTTCCACGTCGGCAGGTTCCGGCACGCCGGGGAATGGCAGCAGCGCGTACACGGTGGCGATCAAGTCATTGCAGGTGAAGAAGTCGAGCGCGACGCCCGTACTAAAGTCAAGCAGATTGACCGAGACAAATCCATCATATAGATCACCCGGAGTGGTAAACGCGCAGCGCGCCTGCATATCCCACTCAAATGAAATTTCGCCCTTCTCCGGCGCTTCAAAGGTGCGCGTCGAAAAGAACATATTCTTAGCATTATCGAGTATCTGCACATCGTTATTAGCGCGTGTTATCTTCGCGCTGACCCGCATACGCTCGCCTTCCACCACTACAGCAGCATTCGGCTCGCGGTAGCGCCAGAAACTGCCATCCGGCAGCGGGAAACCGCCATATTGCCAGGCGCGGTCAACTCCCGTAATAATACTATGATATCCGGCATAGGCCACACTATCTTCTTGTGGTTCTTTTTCTGCAAGGGTATCAGGCTCTATCGTCTTCAATTGCTTTGCCTCTTTCTGACTCTATCCTCAAACATAAAGCTGGCTCTCAGACATATTGTACCTGAGAGCCTCGCAAAAAACAAAAACCCTGGCCCTTGAGCCACTTTACTACACGGAACATTCGGCTTTTCGTTTTCCTACCCGCATCGACCGGCCTGGGATGTGTTGAAATTTGGGCTGCCTTATTCGCTTGAACTCGGTCTGGAAGTATTGATTGTCATCCTCACCAGCGCCTCGGTGGTGATCTTCAATGCACTGGCGGATATCACCTACGCCATCATCGACCCCCGCATCCGCCTCGAATGAAGCGTCTGTGGAACCATTTTCGTAGTCATTGTAGCGGCGCCAGAACTTAGACCTTGCAGCTGCCACTACAATATACGAAAACAGGCATAAGGCGTAGTATAGTAGTGGCGACCCTTGCGGTCGCCATGCCCGGATGCCGTGCCCAATCGCATGAACCGGCCTGCGTTTCATGATGCTGGCCTTAGAATGCGGTCGCCATGCCCGGATGCCGTGCCCAATCGCATGCCCGGTTGTTTTGAATGCATTTCTTCCCGATCTTGCAACAACCCTGCCTGCTAAGCGTAAGCATCTTGTAGCTAAGGCTCACAGGTAGTACAATCAGTAACAGACAAACAACAAATATATGGAGGGAAACGCAGCGTGGCCAGTAAAAAAAATAAACTAAATGAATTTACTGAGGCTATACAGCAGAAGCGCAATCTGCTTACCAAAATTTATGATAGCGTAGTTCGCGACAGCAATCGTCCAAAAAACATGCGCGAGCTAGGAATTGCCACCCTCAAGACTCTGCCCTCAAACATTGGCATGGTGCGCAAATTCATGAATGCCGTCAACTTAAAGCAGGCGCAGGGAGAAGTGCAGCAGGGGTTGGAGCATACCGTCGTGATCGTCGGGCAGGCCAACACCGGCAAAAGCTCGCTCTTCAACATGCTCAAGGGCCAGCAACTATCTCCAGTTTCACCTGAGGCCGGCACAACCCGCGCCCTCGTGCGCGCCGACTTCGGCCCATTCACCCTCATAGATACACCAGGCCACCTGCCAGAACTCATGCAAAGCGGTATGGAGCAGGCAACCGTTATTGTGCTGCTGCTCGATGCCACCAGAGGCTTGCAGGAAAAAGATCGCGAGTTGCACGACGCCATCAAAAAATTAAATAAGCCAACCATCATTGCCGTAAACAAAGTGGATATGCTAAGAGGGCCTGGAGCAAGCGATGAACTGGCGAACGAGATCGCGCTCAAGCTTGAAACGCCTGGCGTCATCCCCATCTCGGCGCGCACCGGCGATAACATTGCCGCGGAGTTGATCCCCGCCATGATCGAGGCCAGCCCGGAAGCGGCCCTGCTGATCGGGCGCGAACTGCCGGCCTACCGCCACGAAGCTGCCCAGCGCATCATCCGCAATGCTACTCTGACCGGCCTCATGGCAGGTCTGGAACCCATCCCATTGGTTGACATCCCCATCCTGCTGGGAACGCAAATTCGCCTGGTGCTCCGCCTGGGCGCCCTGTATGGCGAAGACATGGACTCGAAAGACGCCATGAAACACGCGCGCGAACTGCTCGTCAC
>Ga0070733_10001719_pt1 | contig 16103 bp, 10 predicted proteins | sample Coa_R1_9_FD_66450 | JGI IMG/M metagenome (GOLD analysis project Ga0070733, IMG submission 66450) | Surface soil microbial communities from Centralia Pennsylvania, which are recovering from an underground coalmine fire - Coalmine... | ecosystem: Environmental > Terrestrial > Soil > Unclassified ... | reverse complement strand
ACCACAAAGGACACGAAGGATCACGAAGGAAAACTCAGAGAAAAGATCCCTTCGTGTCCTTCGTGGTTTACGGTTTCCGATCTGAAGCAGCGGGCGTGGCATCGTCGTCGTCGTTCTTGATGATGTATTGCACGATCAGCGAGATGCGGCGGTTCGCGGGATCGAGCGGCGCGGCGGGTTTGCGCAGCCTTTGGTCGGCGAAGCCGCGGACCTGCGTGACCTGGTCGGCTCTGATTCCGTTGGCCTGCATCACGCGGCGGGCCGCGTTGGCGCGATCGGCGGAGAGTTCCCAATTTCCGTAGCTGGCGGTAGGAGCGTACGGCGTGGAATCGGTGTGACCCTCAATGGAAAGTTTGTTGGGCAGCTTGCCGAGTTCCTGGGCCAGAGTGATGAGCAATTCGCTGCCGTCGCCCTTCAGCTTGGCGCTGCCACTGTCGAAGAAAGTGCCGCTGGCCGATTCCGAGAGTTCGATGCGAAGGCCCTCCGCGGTCACCGTCATCTCGATGTGACTCTTCAGTTTTTCGAAGTCGGTCATCTGCTTCATCGCCTTCTGCAATTGTTCTTTCAGCTTGGGCATGTTGTCGCGCGTGACGACGAAGTTCTCTCCCGCTCCCACCATGTTGGAGCCGACTTTCTTCGCGGTCCCGGTGGGATCTTTGAAATACCCGCCCACTGCTTCCTGAATCTGTTTGCTGGAGTTGAGCAGCCATAGAACGATGAACAGCGCCATCATGGCGGTCACGAAATCGGCATAGGCGACTTTCCATGCTCCGCCGTGATGGCCGCCGTGGCCGCCTTTCTTCTTGAAGATGATGATGGGACGTTTGTTGTCCATAATCCTTTGTTAGTGACTCCAGCGTTCAGGCGGACGGCGCGGCGGCCGCCGCGGCAGAGCCGCCGCCGCGGCAAGCCGCCTCGAGTTCTTTGAAGGAGGGCCTCACATGGCCGGGGACGGCGCGCCGCGCCACCTCCACCGCCATGATGGGGGCGCTGCCCTTCAAAAACGAGACCATCAGAACCCGCAGCACGTACAGGAACGCATGTTCCTCTTCCGACGCCTTCGTCATGTTGGCGGCGATCGGCCCAACTAACCCGTAACACAACAGAATTCCCAAAAACGTTCCCACCAGAGCCGCTGCAACCTTTTTCCCAATCTCTTCGGGCGGGCCGCCGAGGGCGCCCATGGTGATGACCACGCCGAGAACAGCCGCTACGATCCCCAGGCCGGGCAGGGAATCGGCCATGGTGCTGAGGGCGCTGGTGGGCTGCGCCGAATCGTTGTGATGCACTTCCATGTCCAGGTCGAGCATCTGGTCAAGTTCAAAGGCATCCACGCCCGTCACCGCCATGCGCAGCGAATCGCAAACAAAATCGCGGATGTGGTGGTTCTTGAGGAATGCCGGGTTCTTGGAAAATACCGGACTCTTCTCCGGTTCTTCGACATCGGCTTCGAGCGCCATCAATCCGTCTTTGCGTGCCTTGTTCAACAGGTCGTACATCATCTTGAGGGTTTCGATATAGGTTTGCTTGCCGAATTTGGAGCTGCCAAATACGCCAGCCACGCCACCCACGATTTTCTTGATGGTGTGCAGCGGACTGCCGATCAGGAGTGTGCCGATCGCCGCGCCCCCGATGATGATCAACTCCGCCGGCTGCACCAGTACCTTGAGATTACCGTGCTCCATCAGGTAGCCAGCCACAATGCATCCGAAGACGATGACGATGCCGATGATGGCGAACATTACCGGCTCTCCGATTGGCTTGCGCTGGCAACGCTGGCCGCCTGGACGCGGCCTGCCGACGCCGCAGTGAGCGATTTCTGCACCCGTCCCATAAGGGCCTCGATGGTGTCGCCGAGTTGTGCCGTGGCGTGCCCTATGGTCACGGGAAGGGAACGCCGTTCTCCCCACCACTCGATGGCGTCGCCGGCCAGCATGCGGCGGATGCGCTCGCGCACCGAGTTCAAGGCCTCTTCCCGGCAGCCGTTCAAAATGATGAGAAATTGATCGTCGCTCCAGCGGCCGACGAAGTCCGTTTTCCAGAGAGCGCCTGCGAGCGTGCGCGCGATCACTCGCAATAAGGACGAAGCCGCTTCCGGCCCGAAGCTGGCGCGGAACTGATCCAGAGCTTCCACCCGGAAAAAGAGAATGCCGAACGGAACCTGCACCTCGGTGAACGTTCCCAGTGTCTCGCGCAAGTGGGATTGCATCATGGTGTGGCTGGCCACGCCGGTAACGTCGTCAACGCATCCCGGAAGCTTAAGCACGTCTTCACGATCGTCTTGACCTGCGGCGGTCTGCTGATCTTCAAAGGTCTCGACTGCACCGATGATGGAACCGTGCGCGTTGTGTACCGGAACGGCGCGGATGCGGACCGGAACCTCGTGTCCCGCCTTGTGGTGCAGATAGCCGATCGCTTCCGCCGGGTGCGCAGTTTTGATGGCGCGCGCGAGGGGGCACTCTTCGTTGCAGAATTCACATCCCGGCTGATCGCAATGCAGCAGCGCTTCCGCGACGCAGGAGTGACCGATAACCTCGTGGCGCAAATGTCCGGTAATGCGTTCGGCGCCCTCGCTCCACAGCACAATTTTTTTCTGCAGATCAATCACGCACAGCCCGACCGGCAAGCTTTCCAGAATGCTGCGGCAAACGTCGGGCTCGTGAAATGCAGACATGCGTCAACCGGGAAAAACCTCCCGGCTAGTGAGTTCATCGGCAAAATCCGCATCGACTTAAGAAGGAGCGGGAAATCCGAGTCCTCGCACGAGTGCAACCAAAACCTCGTTTTTTCAGGGAGATAGCGGAATGGCACCTTCGGGGTATACATGGCACAGGAGTGCTATAGGCAGAAATGCGACTCAGGGTTATTTTCATCGGTGAGCAGTTCTGGGGGAGGGCTGCCCGGGCGTCCTGGACTCGCAAGAGTCTCAGGACGCTCGTCATTTTTGGGGCAATTTCGCAAAGACAAAGCATCACCACGAAGGACACGAAGGTTCACGAAGGAAGGCAAAGCATTCCTTCGTGTCCTTGGTGGTGATTGCCTTTTTCCTTGATTTAATTGGTTGAAATCGTGAAGTTCACCGTGATCTTGGCCTGGGTTTCGACTGCTTCGGCGCCCTGATAATGCGGTTTGAAGCGCCACTGCTTCACCGCTTCGCGGGCTGCGCCCGCCAGAATGGGCGGCCCGCTCATGACGTGGAGATCTTGAATTGCGCCGTCGCGGCTGATCAACGCCTGCAGAATCACCGACCCCTGCACTTTCATCTGGCGCGCCAGCATGGGATACCCGGGCCTTACCGGGCGGCTGACAATTTCCGATGCATCCGCCGACATCTCGACGCGCTCCGAAGCGTTGGTCAAACTCGCCGTGGTCGCGGGCGACACGCTTGCGGGCGTGGCCTCAGAGACCGTGTCCGCTGGCGAACCAGGTTGCAGATCGACTCTTACTGAGTTGCTGCCGGAGTTGCCGCCGGGTTGAACCGCGCGATGAACGTCGCCGGCGACCACTTCCACTTCGAGCGGAGGAAGCACCGTTCTTGTGATGGCGGCGACCGGGGGCGTGTCTTGAGAAGGTGGCGTTACAACTGGAGCGGAATCCCTTGCCCGGGGTGCGGTCGCTGCGACGCCGCGGTGCCTGGACTCAGCCACGGGCGTTGACGCCTTCGTAACCGTCGTTTGCGTCGTAGTAGTCGGGGTGGACGCGCTCTGAGTCGGTTGCGAGTCGGGCGGCTCCAGTGCTTCCTGCGCATCAGGAAACCAGAAATCACGATCCCGGTAGAGAACGATTCCCAGGGCTACCAGCAGCAGCGCCAGCGCCATCGCCATCATGCGCCGCTGCTTGGGTTCGCCGGAACCCTGCGCGCGCGGAGCCGGTAACAGCCGGCGATCGGGTTTTGGAACGAATGGCTTGGGGTCGAACATGGGGAAACCGGAGCCTCCGCCGGCGTAGTGCTCCGCGCAATAGTATGCCCCCAAAATCCACGAAAAGAAAGCAAAAGTCATGGCCGTATCTCACTCGGATGGACATACGGGAGAATTCATTCCCATCGAGTGGCTCAATTCGAATTTCTTCGCGATCATTGCGGCTCTCTTGCGAGACGGGATGGCCGAGCTGAGCATGGTCTTGAGCCATCCAGTCACAGCTTCGGGCCGAAGCACACTAACTGGCTGGCCGTTTGAGTTCGGCGACCAGCTCCTGGAAGTGAGGATTCTGGCGGAGGCTCTTCAGATCATCGTCGGCCGACATGGCAGCGGCATCTTTATATCCGCGCTTGATGGCTGCACCTAAATACTGGAGTGCGTCAGCTTGACGATTCGCGGCGACCGCAACACAGGCGAACGAATACCACACCGAGAAACGGTCTCCTTGCCCTTTGGAACCGTCTTGCTTTTCGATCGTGTCGCGAAACAGTTTGCCGGCCTCGGCGTAGCGATGGGTGTAAGCCAGGGCTGTGCCGAGTTGCTGCAGCGCATGCAGGGTATAGGGATGCTGTGGGCCGAGAGTACGAAGGTCGGCTTCGAAAGCCTGCTGAGCAATTTTTTCCGCTTCCCTGTAGTGGCCCTCCCTGATCAGGTCTTTGGCAAGACCGGACTGACATACCAAGGTGCTGGGATGTTCCGGTCCGATGACTCGAACCATGGCCACAAGCGCCTCTCGGTGCAATTTCTCCGCTTCCTCGACATGCCCCTCGTTGAAGAGCTCATCTGCCAAGTCGTCCTTGGTCAACAACGTACGCGGGTGTTCGGGTCCAAGGGTTCGCAACTGAATTGCTAATGTCTCGCGGTAGAGTTTCTCGGCCTCGGCATGGCGGCCTTCGTTAGCGAGCAGACTCGCGAGGTTGAACATCGTTCCCAGGATTGCTGGGTGTTCGGGACCTAACACACGCTGCTCCTTGGTCAGGACTTCACGATACATCTGCTCGGCTTCGGAAAAGCGGCCCTCGGTCTGGATGGTCACTGCCAGATTCGACATCACATTGAGAGTTCCAGGGTGATCCGGCCCGAGAGTGCGACCGTAGACATCGAACAGTTGCCGATACGCTTGTTCGGCCTCCGCATAGCGGCCTTGGTTCCAGAGGACAGCGCTCAAGCTGCTCATGGCCCCTAGTACTTGAGTGCTTCCGGGACCCAATCTTCGAGTTGCAATCGCTATTACCTCGCGCGTCAGTTTCTCTGCCTCGTCGAAACGACCCTGTGCCTGCACGATCCAGGCCAGACTGCTCATGGTCTCGATCGTCAGCGGGTCGTCGGGCCCAAGAATGCGGCGCTCTTCCGCCAACGCCTCGCGCTCCATCTTCTCGGCTTCGGGTTCGTGTCCCTCGTGATCCAGAACCCGCCCAAGCTGAGTCATCGACTCCAGCGTCTTTGGGTCGTCCGGTCCAAGGAGGCTCATGCGAGCGTCGAAGGCATGTTTTGCGAGCTCATGAGCGCGAGCGTTCAACCCCAGGTTCAGGTAGGTGCTCGCCATGACCTGCATCATCTGTGCCTGGACCTCGGGATCCTTCGCCAGACCGGTCTCCATGTCCTTCGAGGCTTTGTCCAGGATCTCGCGGGCCGTAACGCTGTTGCCGCGAGCTTCGCCCGGATCGGACACCTTGAACATGCCGGTCATGAAGTCGGTGATGCGAGTGGCGCGATCCCGTTCATGAGTAGCGCGGTCGCGCTCACGCGTAATCCGGCGCAACTGCAGCGCCTGCAAAACGGAGAAAGCGGCGAGCAGCAGCACCAATCCCGCGACCACTGCCGCAGCCACACGATTCCGCCGGACATACTTCCTCAGCCTGTAGCTGGCACTGGCAGGCCGCGCTTCGACTGGCTCATGATTCAGATAGCGCCGGATATCAGCAGCTAGTTCGGAAGGCGCGCCATAGCGGCGGGCGCGATCCCTCTCCAGCGCCTTCATCGTGATCCAGTCCAGATCGCCGCGCAGCAGGCTCGCCAATTGCCTGGGCTCGGTACCGCGCGCCTCCGCCGTCGCGGTGGAAGTATCGCGATCCGAGCCCACCTTGATGCTCGGACGCGGTGGTTCTTCCTCGCGCAACTTTCGCAGCAACTCGTCGATCGGCTGCTTCTGCCGCTGCTTGGTTTCGAAGGGCTGCAATCCGGTCAGCAACACGTAGAGCACGACTCCCATCGAGTAGACGTCGGTGCGCGTGTCGATGTCCACAACATCTGGATCGGCCTGCTCCGGACTCATGTACCCGGGCGTGCCCACGAAATGTCCCAAGTGCGTAAAAATGGTTTCGCCAGCAAGGTGAGGCGTGGTCGCCTTGGCCAGCCCGAAGTCGATGATCCGAGGTACTGGTTTGCCGTCGACTTCCACCACTAGAATGTTTGCCGGTTTAAGGTCGCGGTGGATGATGGCTTTCTGGTGCGCGTGCTGCACGCCCTCGCAGACCTGAACCAAGAGTTCCAGCCGATCGGAGATTTTGAGCTTCTTCTGATCGCAGTACTCGGTAATCGGCAGCCCGGGGACGTACTCCATCACGAAGTACGGTTGACCCTGCGGCGTTGCTCCGGCCTCAAACACCTTGGCGATGGCGGGATGATCCATGATCGCCAAAGATTGCCGCTCCGCTTGGAAGCGCTGCACGACGGCCTCGTCGTACATCCCGGCCTTGATCAGCTTCAGGGCAACTTGCCGCCGCACCGGTGAGGTCTGCTCCGCCAGCCAAACCTGGCCCATGCCGCCTTCGCCAAGCCTGCGGATGAGTTGAAAACGCCGGGCGAAAACTTGCCCCGCTTCCAAGTTTCCAAGCGACGTTCCAAGCGATGGCCCAAGCGATGCTTCAACCGATGTTCCCGCCGCTCCGTTGCGACACGGGTCCGCGCCCGATTCGCCGGGCAAAACGGGCGATTGCATGAAGCTGGAGCGGATGCCTTCATCGGCCAACAGAAGAGACTCGACTTCGGCGCGCAGCCCGTCGTCGGAGGAGCACGCCTCCTTTAGAAAACGGGCTCGCTGTTCGGAATCAAGTGGCAGGGCCTGGTGCAGCAGATCTTTGACCTGCGCCCAGCGTTCGTCCCGACTCTGCACCGTCATAGCTCCGCCGCCTTGCTCATTTGGCGATGCAGCCAGACCCGGGCGGTAGCCCAGTCGCGATCGACCGTGGCCCGCGAGATCCCGAGCACTTCAGATATTTCCGGAGCCGACAATCCCCCAAAGAACTTCATTTCCACGATCTTTCCCTGGCGCTCGTCGATGCGGGAGAGCGCGTCCAGAGCGTCGTCCAAAGCCAGGAGTTCGCCCTCCGTGGACACAGGCAGAGCAGCCAGATCCTCGAACACTACCTTGCATCCGCCGTCCCGTTTGTTGGCCCGGCGGCTGCGCGCGTAGTCCACCAGGATTTGCCGCATGAGGCGCGAGGCCACGGCGACGAAATGTCCCCGGTTCTGCAGTGCCACTGGCCCAGCTCCCAGCAGCCGCAGGTAGGCCTCGTGAACCAGGGCTGTGCTCTGCAGGGTGTGATCCGGGCGCTCGGACTGGAGGTGGTAATGCGCCAAACTCCGCAGCTCTTTATAGACCAGCGGCACCAGCGCGCGAAGGGCTTTCTCGTCGCCCTTCTTCCAGTGACGCAAAAGCTCGGTGACCTGACCCTTTTGGTCATCGGGCATGGTGCCGGGTGCCCCTTTCAGGGGAGAAGGTCAACAGGATATTCGCAGGCTTGCCGACCGTCAACCACCTTTAATTTACGCCGCAAGAACCAGGTCTAACTACCCGGAGGCGAAATATTTCCTGTCCCGATGAGGCGTTTCGCCTGCGCTTTCCGCCTTTCTGTACAAGCGCGGGATTCAGCCGCGCGGCTTTCCGCGAGAGATCCTCCCGGCGCACGCGGAATCGTCTCGGCCTCGTTTCTCCAGGAGACCGATTTCAAAGTGGTCGAAAAAATCAGCAGGAGGAAATTCACCATGAAGTCTCTACCCAGAGTTCTCGCAAGCGCCGCTCTCGTGCTCGCAGGCATAAACTCCAACGCTCAAACCCATCCCAGCCGGGTCCCGGCCGTTCATCCCATTCCCAGCGCGCCGACAAAAGTTCTTGTCCCCGCTTCTTTTTCCGCCTTGCCCGAGCTGCAGTGCAAGCTTTATCCCGCGGGCAGTGATGCCTCCAAGGCTCTGACCGTTTTCACCGACGATGACGGCTACGCCCGGTTCCATGCGGTTCGCGCGACCGCCAGCGATGCCGTTCAGAGGCTCGCCCTGGATTGCACCAACTCCGCCGGAAAGTCTTACTCGTATTCCGTCGATCTCACCGCGGACGACACCTTCGCGCCGCGCCCATTGAATCTTGCCAACGAGCGCGGCATCGACCGGCCCGCGCTGAAAGGCGATCCGCTCAGTTATTCCCAGTCCGAACTAATCCAGGCCGGATACGCGCCGCGACCTGACCCGACCGACACTGGCGCCTACGCCCGCTGGCTCGAAGCAGCTGCAGCGCCGGGACGGATGCTGGAAGCGAAGCGCTCCTTTTCCGCGGCGCACACTCAGCCCCAGGTTCGATCGAACACCGTCGCTCATGCGAACACAGTTACGAAGACCACGGCCCCCTGGTGGGTCGGGTCAGTAATGACCGGTGCTCCGAGCTACGTGTCGACCGAGGTCAACTACACCGTCCCCAAAGCCATTCCCGATGGCGACGAAACTAGCGCCGGCACCCAGATAGCTTTATGGAACGGTCTCGGCGGATATGGAACCGGATCGGGCCTCATCCAGAGCGGCGTAGGTATCGAGACCAGCGGACTCACCGCGGTGTACTACACCTGGAGGGAGTACTGCTGCGGGGATGGGGACAGCAACGGATACGGAGGCAATTTCACCCCCAACCCCGGCGACAAGATCTATTCGGTGAACTGGTACTGCAACTCAAAGGGAGGCATCAGCCTGAACGGGGGATACGGATGCAGCCATGTCCATGATCTGACCTCGGGTGCGATCCTCAATTGCACCGCGCCCCAGCCCACCACCGCGCCCTGCTGGTCGGTGAAGGCGACGGCGAAAATGACTCTCGGGGAGGCGGCGGAGTTCGTGATTGAAGGTCAAAGTCCGCAATGCTGTGGCTCGTCCGACACTGCATTTACCGACTTCACTCCCACGGTAAACATGGTGGGGTCAGCTTATTCCTCCACAACGGCGAAATATTCTCAAACGATCAGTACTGATCCTGCGGTCGATCAACTCGTAGACTTTACCAACACCACTTCGCACATCAACGTTTCGCTCGGAACCACGAACGAAACTTATTTCAGCATGTCTCAGTTCAAGCAGGTCAGCGGCTTGGCCAGCAAGGCCTCGACCGCCGAGCCCGTCGCCGTGGGTCCGAACGCCAACGGGTCCACCGTCGGCGACGCGTGGACGCTCGGCTACAACGCGGACGTCAACGGCCAGTACGCCATCTACCAATGGAAGAACTCGAAGTGGGTAGAACAGTCCGGCCGGGCAACTCACATCGCGGACGGGCCGGAAGGCTATCCCTGGGCCGTCAACTATCAGGGATATATCTACTATTGGGACGGGAGCTCGTTCGAACCTGCCCCGAACCAAAGCACTACCTGCGCGTCGTGGATCGCCGTGGGCCCCAACGCTTACGGCTCGACCTACGGAGACCCATGGATTCTCGGCTGCCACGAAGGGTCGGGCGGCTACAGCATTTACCAATTGCAGGGTTCCAATTGGGTTTACCAGAACGCCAAGGCAGTGAAAATAGCGGTCGGTCCCAAGGGCCCATGGGTGATCAGCATCACCGGCGGTGTTTACTACTGGAATGGCTCCAGTTTTGTAGAAGCTCCCACCGCGTGCGCTACCAGCATTGCAGTAGGCCCCACAACCGCTCCGTTTGCCGGACCGTATGGCGATGTGTGGATTACCGGCTGCGGTCTCGACGGTAACGGCTACAGGATCTACCAACTGCAGAATGGCACAAATTGGGTGGAGATCCCGGGCATCGCATCCGCGATCGCGGTATCGCCGGACTTCGGCGTTCCCTGGTACGTGGACTTGGTCGGACACATCTTCGAATAGCTCGATGCTGAGTAGCTCGATGCTCCGTTTCAATCTGTGACCCGCTCTCAACGGCCCGCCGAGTTCAAACTCGGCGGACCCACGGGAGCCCGGTTTCGATGGATGGTTCGACGAATCAGGAAAGCCAATTTCAAGACTGCCTTGAAGACGAAAAGAAAACTCGGGGAGGACTTTATGAGATTCACATTGAGGAAGTGCCTGAAGACGTTCGCACTGTTAACGCTTTGCGTATCACTGGCCCACCTGGCTGCCCAAACACCCTCAGCAGGCGCTGCCGGGGCCTCATTTTCCGCATCCGCGCTGCCGCGGATGGTGCGATTTAGCGGGACGGCGAACGATGTCAACGGCGCCCGGCTGAGCGGCACCGTCGGCATTACTTTCTCTCTCTATCTTGAGCAATCCGGCGGCACGCCGTTGTGGCTGGAAACGCAGAATGTGCAGGCCGACGCGAACGGCCGCTACAGCGTTCTTCTCGGCGCCACCAAACCAGAGGGTTTGCCGGCCGAGTTGTTCACGACGGAGCAGGCGCACTGGGTGGGAGTGCGAGTCTCGGGGCAAGCCGAGCAGCCGCGGGTGCTGCTGGTCAGCGCCCCGTATGCATTGAAGGCCGGGGATGCGGAAACCCTGGGGGGATTGCCGCCCTCGGCCTTCGTGCTGGCAGCTCCGGCGAATGGAGCCGCTTTGGCCAACACCACAGCGCCAGCCTCGGGGCAAAGCTCTCCATCGGCGGCAACGAACGTGACCACCACCGGCGGCGCGATTGGCTATGTGCCGGTCTTTAATGCGGCTTCCACAGTTGTCGATTCGGTCGTATACCAAACCGGCACCGGGACGACGACCAAGATCGGCATCAACACCACCACACCCCTGACCACACTGGATGTTAAGGGCGCAGCTACTATTCGCGGCATCCTGAGTCTGCCGGTCACAGGTAACGCCACGGCGACCGCGGGGAAGAGCTCGCAGCCGCTGAGTCTGGCCGCTTCGGCTTACAACAGCAGTACACCGGCGGCGGTGAATCAAACGTTCCGCTGGCAGGCCGAGGCTGCAAACAACAACACGGCCACGCCCTCGGGCACGCTGAACCTATTGTTTGGCGAAGGAACTGCGGTTCCCACTGAGACGGGGCTGCACTTCGCCAGCAGCGGACAGATCACCTTCGCCACCGGGCAAACATTCCCCGGAGTAGTTCAGCTGGACGCGGCCAACGCCTTCGTCGGCAACCAGACGGTTACCGGCACAATTGCGGCCACGACGGGTTCTGGAAACGCTGTCAGTGGATCATCGACGCTCGGAGACGGCGTCTTTGGAAGCTCCGGTTCCAATATCGGCGCAGGCGTCTACGGAACTGGAATCACCGGCGTTCAGGGCGCTTCGTCCGTCACAAACGGGACAGCCTACGGCGTTTTGGGAACCGCTGCCAGTCCATCCGGCGTCGGCGTGGAAGGTCAGAGCACGGCCAGCGGCGGAGGCATTGGAGTTTTCGGAACTGCGGCGGCCGCATCGGGATTTGGGGTTGAGGGTACGAACACGAGCGGCAACGGCACCGGCGTATATGGAACTGCAGGGCACTTCGGCGTTCAGGGCATTGCCACCGCGACCACTGGCAGCACAGTGGGCGTATTTGGTTCAGGCGTCGACGGTCTGCAGGGCAGCGGCACACTCCACGGCGTCTACGCGGCGGCGACCGGGAGCGGTTCTTACGGTGTCTACGCGACCGCGCCAGCGTATGGCCTTTACGGAAACGGAACCGGCGCAGGTTCAATCGGTGCATATGGAACCACCGTGGACGCAGCGGGATTCGGGGTTGAGGGTACGAACACCAGCGGCAACGGCACGGGTGTCTACGGAACTGCGGCGCACTTCGGCGTGCAGGGCATTGCCACGGGCTCAGGCAACACGGTAGGCGTATTTGGCAGCGGCGTCGACGGCCTGCAGGGCGCCGGCACTCTCCACGGCGTCTACGCCGCGACCAACGCGGCCGGCACCTACGGCGTATATGCCTCCGCACCGGGATCAGGTTCCATCGGAGTGTACTCAACCGCCGACGGCTACGGCATCTACGGAAACGGAACCGCATCAGACGCGGTCGGGGTGTACGGGACCGCTCCGCAGTATGGCTTGGCCGGTGTCTCAACCAATGCCGGCGTCGGTGTGTACGGTAGCGGCACTGACGGAGTCCAGGGCAGTGGCAGCTCCTTCGGAGTTTATGGCTCCACGGGGGCTGGCATTGCTGGGACCTCCGGGGTCTTCCAAAGCTCCAGCTTGCTCGGGTCGGAGGGACCATGGTCCCTTGCTACTTGCACCAGCGGGTTCTGCCCTGCCTATAACGTCAATCCCCAGGCCGGCGTGCGGGCCGATACCGACTATGACGGCGACTTCGCCGGCACTTATACCCCTGCGTTGCTCGCCACGGCTGACGCGAGTGCGGGCGCCGTCATCCTGAACAACTCTAGCGGTGCTCCCACGCTCTATGCCTACAACTATGGGAGTGGCGGCGGCACCTTCGGCGTCTCCCCTGACGCGGTGCGTGCCGGCGGTCCTCTCGGAACTTGCGCGCTCACCGGCGGCGGTGATGCGGCCTGCACCGGTTTACTCAAGTCCGTGGTTGCAACCAAAGGCAGCGCGGGCGCGCAGCAGGTTGAGACCTACGCCGTACAGTCGGCGGAGAACTGGTTTGAAGATGCTGGCTCGGGCCAGCTCGTCAACGGAACCGGACGCGTCAACCTCGAGTCCGTCTTCGGGCAGACCGTAAACACCGGCGTCGAATACCACGTCTTCCTCACTCCAGACGGTGACTGCAAGGGACTCTACGTCAGCGCTAAGTCTGCCGCCGGCTTTGAAGTGCGCGAACTTGGCGGCGGCGGTTCCAGCATCGCCTTCGAATACCGCATCATGGCCAAGCGTGTGGGCTATGAAAATGTTCGCCTCGCCAACGTAACCGAGCGATACAAGAGACAACAAGAACAAGCTAGGAAGATGCAGCGTCCGGCACGGTCGTCGGCTCAGGCGCAGTCCGGCCCGACGCAGTCCGGTCCGAAGATGCCACCGTTGCCGTCCACCGTGGGGCAATCCACGCTGATGATGCCAACGGCGCCGGTGGCACCGCCCGCTTCCCCGCGGCCCCAGCCGGTAACGTCCAAGCCAATCGCCGCGCCTCCAGTTCGGGGCGGCGTGCAACCATCGGGGGTTCAAGCCAAGTAATGGGTTGAGGGCGAAATGAACCTAAAGCTGGCGCGGGCCGGGTGGCCCGCGCCTGGAGTTTTGGACGACAGGCTAGTTCGGTTTCATCTGATCGTTTTTCATGCTGTCGTCTTTCTTCATATCGTCTTTCTTCATGTCATCGTGCTTCATGTTGTCCTGGTTCATAGCATCCTGCTTGGCGGCTTTCTTGGTCTTTGGCTTGGAGGTCTTGGACGCGTCGGCCGGTTTGTCCGATTTCATCGAATCATTTTTCATCTGACCATTCTTCGTCTGATCATTTTTCATCGAGTCGTGCTTCATCGAGTCCTGTTTGGTGTCGTCTTTCTTCGAGTCGTCCGGTTTCATCTGGTCCTGGGCGAAGGCTGCCATTGAAATCGCCAGAGCGCAGGTCAACGTCAGACTGCTGAGAATCTTTTTCATGTTGTCTCCTTGATGTTTCCTTGAATGAAAATCGAGTTCTTCAGGCAGGACTGTTCACCTGCCGGCGGAGATGGGATGTGCGGTGGCCGAGGAAGTTACAACGAAGAATTCATGTTCGAGAAGATACGAGCGATGTCCGCCCAAGGGTCTTTTTCTGTAAGTCGTTGAGTCTTCGTGTAAGTGATTGAAAAGTCGTAGAAGGCCCCGCGCGGGCCGCAGGACGCATTATTTTCCCGCGGACGAGGGTTGGGATGCCGGCCCCATCGATCGTCGCTGTAAGGGTCGTTTCCGGCCCCGCAAACGGCATCCAGAAGAAGAATCTTTGCGGCCTTCTGCGAGCTGGGAAAGGCCCACTTGGTCAATTGTGGACAATTTGCCACACTGTACGTACACCACAGACCGTACACTGTGATACGTACACCCGATCAGCAGGCAAGCTGCTCGCGAGTAATTTTAAGACCCGGCAGATTTCCCAGGACGGTCACGGCGACCGACTCGGTCTTGAAGAACTCGTTGGCCAGGTCTGTCAAATCTTCCGCGGTCACGGCTTCGATTCTGTTGATGAGTTCGTCGAGATCGTAGAAACGGTCGAAATACATTTCCTGGCGGGCCAGGTTGGCCATGCGGGCGCTGCTGGATTCGAGCGACAGCATCAGGCTGCCTTTCAGCTGCGCCTTGGAGCGGCGCAGTTCTTCTTCCGGAACGGGCGTCGCCTTGAGGCTGCGGAATTCGCCGATCACGGACTGCACGACCTTCGATGCCGATGCCAGAGATGTGCCGGCATAGACGGCGAGGCATCCAGTGTCGCGGTAGGGATTGAGGTCGCTGTAGATGGAGTAGGCCAGCCCCTGGCGTTCGCGGATGTTCTGAAAGAGCCGCGAACTCATGCCGCCGCCGAGCAGGGTGTTGAGAATGTAACCCGCGTGCCGCTTCTCGTGCGCGATCGAGTGCCAGGGTACGCCCAGACAGAGTTGCACCTGCTCCAGCGCTTTCTTATTGCGCAGTGTGATGCGTGAGTAAGTTTTGGGTGCGGAAGAGTGAAAGCCGTTTTTCATCGGCTTCATGTGCTCGAATTGTTGGGTGACCAGTTCGACGAATTTGTCGTGATCGAGATTGCCGGCCGCCGAGACGATGATGTTGCCGGGAGCGAAGCGGTGGCCGTAGGCCTCCACGACCGGCCTGCGCTCGAAACGCTTGACCGTCTCTTTCGTTCCCAGGATCGGCTTGCCCAGAGGATGATCCTTGAAAAAATTCTGGGTGAAGATTTCGTGGACGAGATAGTCGGGATTGTCTTCGTCCATCTTGATCTCTTCGAGAATCACGCCGCGCTCGCGGGCGATGTCGGCGGGATCAAAATTGGGATGCAGCACCAGATCGCTCAAAATGTCGAGCGCCGTGGGCACGTGCTCGTCGAGCACCTTCACGTTGAAGCAGATACATTCCTTGGCCGTGAAGGCGTCCAAGTTGCCGCCGATGGAGTCAACCTCGCGAGCGATTTGTTCCGCGGTGCGGTGCTTGGTCCCCTTGAAGACCATGTGCTCGATGAAGTGGGAGATGCCGTTCCATTCGGCGTCTTCGTCGCGCGATCCGGTCTGCAGCCAGACTCCGATGGAGGCAGAGCGGATGTGCTGCATCTGCTCGGTGATGACGGTTAGCCCATTGGGCAGCTTTTGACGACGAATATTGCGAACTTCTTGAGCCATGAGTGCTTCCTGCTACGAAAACTAAGGGTTGAATCCCGGCACAACCAGAAATAAAGGATTGTTACTATTCTGACATAGGGGCGATGGGTGTGCGAGAATAGTTTAGTGATTTAGAATCAGCGGGTTAAGTCGACTTTGTTGGGACCGGCTGCAACGGCAATGTCAGATATCTCACAGATCATGCTACTTGGGATGGACCGGTCCGAACTCGCCGCGCTGGTCGAGCGCGTCGGCGAGCCTGGCTACCGTGCGCAGCAGTTGCTGGATGCGGTCTATCGGCAGAGGGTGGAGTCGCTGGAGCAGATCTCCACTCTGCCACAGCAACTTCGGGCGAAGCTGGCGGAGAAGGGCATTTCAATCGGCATGCCGCGGATCGAGCGGCGATTTGTGTCGGTGGATGGGACGGTGCGCTATCTGATTGCATTTGCCGACGGGCAGAGCGTCGAGACTGTCTGGATGCCGGAGGGGGATGGCGGCGAATCTGGGGATGGCGCCGAGGATCTGGAGAGCCTCGGCCAGATTACCTCGCCGGCTGAAGCCCGATCTGAAGAAGGCGAGGCAATCGCAGCGCTGAAGCTCTGCGCCACCCAAAAGCAAAGTCAAGATCAGCAGCAACGCCGTCGCCAGAATTGGGGGCGTGCGACGATCTGTATTTCGAGCCAGGTGGGATGCGCCGTGGATTGTCACTTTTGCCTGACTGCGCTGCTGGGCGTGAAGCGCAATTTATCTGCGGGAGAGATAGTGGGGCAGGTGTGCGCGGTGC
>Ga0070733_10001718_pt1 | contig 16113 bp, 17 predicted proteins | sample Coa_R1_9_FD_66450 | JGI IMG/M metagenome (GOLD analysis project Ga0070733, IMG submission 66450) | Surface soil microbial communities from Centralia Pennsylvania, which are recovering from an underground coalmine fire - Coalmine... | ecosystem: Environmental > Terrestrial > Soil > Unclassified ... | reverse complement strand
CATCCTGGAGTTCTCATGGTCTATTCACCACCGCAGCAATACGTCCAACCATTGGCCCAGCCGCAGTAATACCAATCCGGTCCGAACCAATTCTGGCATTCCTGGTTTTCCAAATACGAGTTGCAATCCGGCCAGCACATCTCGGGAAGCGGGATCTCCCCATGCACTGTCCCCAGCAGGGTCACCACAGACAGCGCGAACCCGACGCCTTGCGACAAAGTCCTAAACATCCTTACCTCCTCGGGGATAAAGTGTTCCCCCTAGGTGGTAACAATAGAACCCTTAGTACGAGCTGCGTGACCTTGAAGCTAGACGTTCGAAAATCGGAACGATCACCTATTCCGGTGGTATATGCGGTAGTATGCCTTCCCATCTAGGGGTGCGAACGGCGCCGCTTCGCTGGATCCAGACTCATCGCCACTTCCGTGATTTGCCCGATCACTTCGATGTCCTCGGGATACTTGTGCACTTCGGGCTCGCATTGCGACGCTGGATGGGGCTGTAACACCAGGCGGTCGCCGCGCAGGTTACACCATGCGCAGGCATAGCCGTTCCGAAGCTCGAGAAAGTAGATGGGGCGGTCGAATTCATTATTCCACCCGGTGTTTAGGATACGCCGCCGGCTGTCATCGATCACAACCAGAGAACCTGGGGGAATGATAGGAGACATGAACCGATCTTCGGTGCCGATCAGTCCGTAGAGAAAATTGCGTAAGTCCACGCGTTTCAGCAAGGTCAATGGGAGCGTGCCCCAACGCTGAATCATTCGGCTGAGGAATTCGGTTTTACTCAAGTCGATGCCGGGGTCTAATGCAACCGGCGCTTGCACTTCGGACTGATCGCGGGTTGAAAATCCGATGACATGCGTCCGCGGGAGCTCGATCAAGTGGGCGTCCACGGGCAATTGGTCCACCGGCACGCCATACCAGGACAGCACCTCGTCCAGATCCAACCGATAGATGGCGCACAGGGAATACAGCCTAAACATACTAGGCATGGTTCCTTTGTTCTCAATGTCGGCCAGGCGGCTGAGGGCAACGACAAACTCGTCGTTTTGGCGGGCGGCGGCAATGCGCAGGCTCGCCTCCTCAATGTCCCGGTACTTGAGCCGCAGCCGTTCGCGGATGCGCTTGAGTTTCTGGCCTGCTTCCTCCATCATGGAAGACAGAGGTGCGGACTCAGAACGGTCGGAAGGTCTAAACGCCATGATGTGGCGAGAGATAGCACTAATTCCCCGCTAAGATTATACTGGCGGCACTGTGCCGCCGCAAGCCAGCTGTTCTGAATTCAGAACAGAAAAGCGGCCGAAAGCGAATTTTGGAACATGCTGAGAAGGGAGATGGAGTGCCCGGCCAATCCGGCAAATTCCGCGTCGTTTTGGGTCTAACAGGAGCGAGTGGTTCGATTTATGGGTGGCGCCTTCTCCAAAAACTCAGCGCCCGTCCCGATACCGAGGTCCATTTTATCCTTTCCCGTTCCGGGGAAAGAACAGCTTTTCTCGAATTGGGTAAATCCGCGGCCGAGTTTCGTTCCCTTGCGACATGCACTTATCCACCTGAGGACATCGGTTGCCGGCTGGCCAGTGGTTCGTTTGTGACATCGGGAATGGTAATCGCCCCCTGCTCGATCAATACTATGTCGGCGATATCTTCTGGAATCAGCTCGAACCTGATGGTCCGTGCAGCCGATGTGGCGCTCAAGGAACGCCGTAGGCTGATTCTGATGGTCCGGGAATCGCCCCTGCACCTGGGCCATCTGCGCTCGATGGCCGCGCTAGCCGAGATGGGCGCGATTCTCGCGCCCCCCGTCCCGGCTTTTTATCATCATCCCCAGACGATCGCTGATCTGGTGGAGCATAGCGTGGATCGGATCCTGGACCTCCTGGGAATTCCGGACGAGAGCGCTTCACGCTGGGATGGAACGGCCAGAGAAAAGCCCCAGGCGAAAGGAACGCCAGAATGAAGGTTGCCTTCCAAGGCGAGCTGGGGGCGTTCAGCCAGCAGGCCATCCGGCAATTTCTAGGCGCGCGGGCGCGGCCCACTCCGTTCCAGCAGTTCGACGAAGTGTTCACGGCGCTGGCGGAGAAGCGGGTCAACTGCGCCGCCGTGCCCATCGAGAACACACTGCATGGCTCGATTCACGAAAACTACGATCTGCTGCTAAAGCACGATTTCGCCGTGACCGCGGAAACTAACGTGCGGATCGTAATGAACCTGATCGCTCCGCCGGGGATGAGTTTTCGCCAGGTCCGGCGCGTCTTTTCGAAGGATGTCGCGCTGAATCAATGCCGCGACTTCTTCGCCGCGCACAAAGCCATCGAGCAGGAAATCTTCTACGACACCGCCGGCAGCGTCAAGATGATCATGCGGGACCGGCCTCCTGGCGGCGCGGCGATCGCCTCCGCGCTGGCCGCGAAAATCTACGGAGCCCGCATTCTGAAGAGCGAGATCGAGGACGACCGCCAGAACTACACGCGCTTCTTCTTGCTCGAACCCGCTGGGTCCAAGCCTCGCGCGCCGCGTGGATCGGGCAAAAAGCTCTGGAAAACCTCGCTGGTATTTTCCACGCGCAACATTCCAGGAGCGTTGTTCCGCGCCTTGAGCGCGCTGGCGCTGCGCGATCTGAATCTGGTGAAGGTGGAATCGCGGCCCCTTCGCGGAAAGCCCTGGGAATACCTGTTCTACCTGGACCTGATCGGCCGCCAGGAAGATGTGCAGGTGCAGCGCGCGCTAGGCCACCTGGGGGAACTGGCGGACTTCCTGCGGGTGCTGGGAAGCTATCGCGCGGCTTAGGTAGAATAAAAGCGGCGATGGCAGGTCCGTTGGTTCTTCTCTCGGCATTGATGTTCTGGCAAGGAGCGCCAGGCACCTCCGGGTTCAATGCCGCGGAGTTAGACAAAGCCCTCGACGCCCAGAATCGCGGCGCGCTGGAACGTCTGGCGAGCCAACTCTCCGGTTCCGCCGACAAGTTACCGAACGACGCACAGGCTCAATACAGAATGGCGCTGGCGCAATCCTACGTAGCCGAGGTGGCCATGGAGACGGGCGACAAGAACGCGGCTCGGGCCGCGGCGGAGACCGGCATCAAGGGCGCCGAGAGGGCCACGACGCTGAAGCCCGAGGTCGCCGAATATCATCGCATTCTGGGCACGTTGTGCGGCCAGGTGATTCCCGCCAATGTGCTGGTGGGCATGCGCTACGGCCACTGCGCGCAAGATGAAGTGATCAAGGCCGTGCAACTGGATCCCAAGGCCCCAGCCAACTATGTGAGCCGTGGAGTGGGCAATTATTATCTGCCCGCTTCGCTCGGAGGCGGCGCTGACATCGCCATCAAGGATTTCCAGAAAGCCATCGAACTGGATCCGCGCTCCACCGACGCGCGGCTCTCGGCCGAGGCTCATCTATGGCTGGGTTTGGCGCTGCGCAAAGCCAACCGCAATGCGGAGGCGCACAAGGAGCTGCAAAAGGCTGTCGATCTCGATCCCGCGCGCATCTGGGCCCGGAAGCAGTTGGCCAAAACTCCCGAAAAGTAGCCGCGAGAAATCGCGAACGCTACTTCTTCTCCCGATCCGCTGTGATGATCCCCGCAAAGTAGTTCACCACTTTAGCCTCGTTGCGAGCGGTCTCGTAGTAGGCTTCCTTCAGCAATTGATCCTTGCGATTGACCAGCGTCTCGCGGATGCTCTGCTGTACGGCCGGATCGTTCAAATCGCGCTGCCCGGCCGGCTCCCTGGTAATCACCTTGTAGATGCCGTAGCCCTCCGGAGTAGGAATGATGGCCGTGACCTGCCCAGGGTTTAAAGCCATCACGGCCTTGCGTATATCCGCGTTGGCTTTCTCCAGCTGGGATTCGCCGATGAAACCCAGATCGCCGCCGCTCTGAACCGAATTGGATTCCTCGGAAAAGTTTTGCGCCAACTGGGCAAAATCATCGCCGTGCTGGATGGCCTGGTAAATGCGATCGATTTTCTTGCGCGCCTGGGCATCGTCCTGCGCTTTGTCGTTTTTCAAATTGCGCACATTGGGATCGGGTTGTGGCGTCACCAGAATCCGCGCCAGGTGGACCATCGGCTCGGCACGGTTGAAGCTGCTCTTATTGGCGTTGTAGAAATCCGTGATGTCCTTGTCGGAGATGGTAATCCGCGAAGTGGTTTCCTTGTTGATCAACTTCTCCACGCTCAGTTCCTTGCGGAGCTGCGACTTCAGATCCTCGGCACTCAGTTTGCGATCGGTGAGCCGCTTCTGAAACTCTTCCTGAGTGAAGGGCGCGCGCAGTTCGGCAAACTTCGCCTCCACGTCGGCGTCGGTTGCCAGCAAGCCTTCCTTCTCGGCGCGTTGCAGCAGGATCTCGTTGTCGATCAGCGTGCGCAGTACCTGCAAGCGCTGGAAGGTGGTCTGATCGTCGCCGGGATGGCTGTTCTGCCCACCGCTCTGCTGCTGTCCCTTTTGTGCTCCGGCGACAAGTTCGTTCGATGTCGGGAAGTTGGTCTCGTAAAGCTTATCGAGATCGGAATAGGTGATGGCGCGGCCGTTTACTGTCGCGGCCACGTTAGCGGGCGCTGAGCGTCCGCAACTCAACAGCGTGAACAGGGAGCAGAGAAGAACGGGGAGGAAGCGGTTCATGAGGGACTTTTTATTCTACCGCCCATGGGAGGGGCTTCGCCGGTACGAAACGCGGTCTTGTCCGTCCAAGCACAACAGGGAGGAACTACGCATGAGGAGAAGAACGGGTTTCGCACTGCCGCTGGCGTTGATGTTCCTGATCGCGCTGGCCGCACAAGCGCAGCCAAACGAATGCAACGCGCGCGGCGCTTCCCCCTCAATGACTGTTGCTCTCGACTCGCGCCCGTTCGCCGTGACCTCGTCGGCGGACGGCTGCTGGATATTTGTCTCTTTGATGGGACCAGGCAAGACGGGCATCCAGGTCTTGAAGAGAGGTGCGGGACGTATCGAGCCGTTCCGGTTTGTGCCGCTTAAATCGCAGCCCGGAGGCATCGTCTTGACCCACGATGGAAAGCTGCTGATCGCCGCGCTCGCGTCGGGCATGGAAAGCGTCGTCTTTCTGGATGTGCCGCGGATGACTTCGGGCGCGGCGGACCCCGTGCTCGGTTCCTTCCCCGATGAGCTGGGCAGCGTACTCACCGAAAGCATTTACGTGAACGTCACGGCCGACGACAAGCTATTGTTCGTAAGTGAAGAGGCGTACCGAGCCATCACCGTCATAGACCTCGAGCGGGTGAGAGCGAACGGCTACAAACGCTCGGTTATCGGAATGATTCCGGTGGGGAACGCCCCGATTGCGCTCAATGTTTCTCCAGACGGGAAATGGCTGTACAGCACCAGCCAGGGCGCCGCACCCGACTGGAAATGGCCGAAGGCTTGCAAGCCCGAAGGGCAGGATCCTGCGAAAGCGCAGCTGATCAACCCGGAGGGCGCAGTGGTCGTGATCGACGTGGAGCGCGCCAGAACAGAACCGGCCCAAGCCGTCGCGGCGCGCGTCCCCGCCGGTTGTAGTCCCGTGCGAATGGCAATTTCGCCGCGCGGCGATCGCATTTACGTGACCGCGCGGAACAGTAATGCCGTGTTGGCATTCGATACCGCGAAGCTTCTGTCCGATGCCGAACACGCGCGGGTTGGCACGGCGCCCGTGGGAGCGGCTCCGGTGCCGATCGCAGTGGTTGACGGTGGAAGGAAGGTGGTGGCCGGGAACTCGAACCGCTTCGGCAATGCGAATGACCCGCAGAGTCTCGTCGTTCTGAATGTTGCAAAGATTAAGGATGACGCCGAGGCAACGCTGGGTACGATCCCGGCGGGGGCATTTCCGCGTGAGATGAGCGTATCCGCGGATGGCGGCACGCTGTTCCTGACCAATTTCGGTTCCAGTTCGCTCCAGGTCATGGATGTGAATCGCCTGCCCTGAGATCGCTGTCAGAGCGACAGGTTGTATACGTAGAAGTTGGTTTGACGCGTCCAGCCCAAAGCCTCGTATAGCGCTTGTGCGGCCTCATTCGTAACCTCAGTGGAGAGCGTCAGACGAACTGCGCCGGCCGCTTGTCCGAAACCGGCAGCCGCGGAAAGCAGCAGCGAACCCACTTTCATCCGGCGGGCCTCCGGTTTCACAAACAAGTCGTTGAGGATGAAAATGCGCGCAGCGGATGCCGACGAGAAGCTGGGGAACAATTGGGTGAATCCGACCGCTGAACCATCCTCCCGTAGAGCCAGGAAGATAATCGACTGGTTCTGTCGGAGCCGCTCAAGTAAGAATTGGCGAGCCAAACCGGGGTCGCTCGGCTTGCGGTAGAACTGGCGGTATGCATCAAACAGCGGGACAAGTAGATCCAGATCGAGGACGGTGGCTTGGCGGACTGCGACGTCGGGTCGCTCGGGCATACGTAGATTCTAACTACTCCGCGCGCGGGACGAACTTGGCGTGCTTGATGTAGTCCAGCCTGGGAAACCGCGGGACCAAGTACTCGTTGGCTTCCCCTTCCACGCGGCCGGAATCCGGACCCTTGCCCTCCGGCCCCAGCTCCCCGTAGCCGGAGTAAAGCTTTTCCGGCACCTCTATGCCCGACACGATGCGCGCGAAGGGCTCGAAGCCCTGCTCGTCCAGCACCTTATTGTCGGCGAGATTGATGAAGACCTCGGTCGCGCGAGTATTGGGACCGGACTGCGCGAATGCCAGCGTTCCGCGCAAGTTGTCTTGCCTGCGAGGCGCATCGTCGACGATGAAGTACTCGCGCCACACGTCGTGAATCTTGAAATCCTTGTGGACTCCAAACTGGGCGATGAAGCCGGGCAAGACGCGAAAGAAGCGGCCTTCGTCGAAATAGCGCATGTTCACGAGCTCGTAGAAGCGGTCCGCGCCGCGCGGCGCCCAAGCCCGCGAGACTTCAACCGTGAATGTCCCCTGGGTGGTGTCGAAGGAGACGTCATAGACTTCGGGGACGACGAGCTTCGGTTTAGGCTTCGAGCAGCCAACAAGGAAAACGAGAACAGCGGCGACGACAAGCCTACTTCGCATCGCGCCAATTATCGCCAACGCCGACCTCCACCAGCAACGGGACGTCCAGCTTGCGGACTCCCTCCATCTCGGCCTTGGCCAAAGCGCGCATCTGATCCACCTCGTCTGCCGGCGCCTCGAACACCAGCTCGTCGTGAACCTGCAGCAGCATCTTGCTTTGCATGCCGCGCAGTTTTTCATCGATCCGGATCATGGCCAGCTTGATCAGATCCGCAGCCGTGCCTTGCAAGGGAGTGTTCACGGCCGTGCGCTCCGCGAAATTTCGCGCGTTGGGATTGCGGCTATTCATGTCGGGAATCGGACGCCGGCGCCCGAACAGCGTCGTCACAAAGCCATCGCGGCGGACTTGCGCTATGGTCGCGTCGATGAACTTGCGCACACCGGCGTAGCGTTCAAAGTACGCGCGGATGTACAGCTCGGCTTCCTTACGCTCGATGCCCAGCGCCTGCGCCAGACCGAAAGGAGTCTGCCCGTAGACGATGCCGAAGTTCACCGCCTTGGCGTTGCGCCGCTGCTCCGGCGTGATCATCAGCGGGGGCACGCCGAATACTTCCGCGGCGGTGCGGGTATGGATGTCCTCGCCATGGCGGAACGCATCCATTAATACAGGGTCGCGCGACATGTGCGCGAGCAAACGGAGCTCGATCTGCGAATAGTCCGCGACCACCAGCTTCCATCCCGGGCGAGCCGCGAAGGCCGCGCGAATTTCGCGTCCCACCGCGGTGCGGATCGGAATGTTTTGCAGATTGGGATCAAAGGAGGACAGCCTGCCCGTGGCCGCGCCGGTTTGATTGAAGGTGGTGTGAACGCGGCCCGTGCGCGGATCGATCAGGGCCGGCAGGGCATCCACATAGGTGCCCTTGAGCTTGGCGACCTGGCGAAACTCCAGGGCTTTTCGGGCGATTGGAAATTCTTCCGCGAGATTCTCCAGCACGTCCGCGGCGGTCGAGATCACCTTGCCCTTGCCGGTTTTCACGGGAGCGGGCAGGTTCAGGTCTTCAAACAAGACCTTGCCTAATTGTTGAGGAGAATTGATATTGAAGGTTTTTCCAGCAAGCTCGTAAATCTCAGATGTGAGGCGCGAGATCTCTTCCTCCATGCGCTGGCTCATTACGCCAAGCTGCTTGTGGTCGATCAGGACTCCGGTCTCTTCCATCCCGGCGAGAACGCGCACCAGCGGCAGGTCGATGGAATCGTAAACTTCCGTGAGCTTCAGGGCCTCGACCGCAGGACGCAGCTTTTGATAGACCCGAAGGATGGCGTCGGCGCGAGCTGCCGGATCGGCGTCGAGCTCGTCACACAGGTCACCTCCGAGATGGGTCTCGGCGAGAGAGCGTAGATCGCAGTGGCCTGGATCGGCGGAGAGAAGAAAGCCGTACAACATCACGTCGTGGCGGATGGCCGGGGCGTCGCCGAAACGACGCGTCAGAGATTTCAGATCATGGCAAATCGAAGCACGGGCAGGGACGGTTTGCAGCGTACCCGACCGAACGACGCCTGGCTCAGCGCACAGCGCTACCACGGTCTCGCCCATCATGTCACCGATGGCGAGGGCAAGAGGCTGATCCGGGGGAAGTTCGTTGAGCCACTCATCGAGTGACTCCAGCCGCGCGTAATCGCGCTGCGAGGGAGCCCGCGCGGCTGGAGCGAGATCGCGCAGCAGCGAATGAAACTCCATCGTATGGTAAATCTCGCGCAGAGCGTCGGGATCGGGGTCGCGCGCCACCAGCGCGTCCAGATCAAGCGGAACCGGAACGTCGCAGTGGATTTGCGCGAGCTGCTTGCTCAGCAGGATCTGGTCGCGATTGTTTTGCAAGCTCTCGCGGTAGGTCTTGCGCTCGACCTCTGAGGCGTGTTCGAGCGCGCCTTCGAGCGAACCGAAGCGCACGATCAAATCACGAGCGCCCTTATCGCCGATACCGGGCGCACCTGGGATATTGTCGACAGAATCGCCCTTGAGGGCGAGAAGGTCGGCTACCTGGGACGGTTTCACGCCCATGAACTTCTCGGTCTCGGCGGCGTCGTACCAGGTATCGTCCTTCATCGGATTCAGCATCGACGTATGATCGTCGATCAGTTGCAGCATGTCTTTGTCACTGGAAACGATGACCACCTCGACACCGGAATTTTCCGCGCGGCGGGCCAGCGTTCCGATCACGTCGTCGGCCTCGAAGCCGGGATACTCGAGCACTGGAATGCGGAGAGCCTCCAGCGTCTTGCGGATCCAGGGAATCTGTTCCAGCAGATCGGGAGGCGTCTCCGTACGGTTGGCCTTGTAGGCCTCAAACGCCTGATCGCGAAACGTCGGCCCTTGGCTTTCGAAGATCGCTGCGAGGTATTCGGGCTTGTGCTGGGTCTTCAACTTCCGCACCATGTTGTGGAAGATGTAGACCGCTTCGGTGGAGATCCCCGTGGCTGTGCGCATGGGCGGCGCGCCGGACCGCGCGCGAGCATGATAAGCACGGAAGATAAAGCCAAACGAGTCTATAAGGAAGAGCCGTGGCACTGAAACCATGGTAAATGAGCCGAGAAGCAGATGCACAACTATTGCGGATTGACCACATCCAAACCGCCCACTGTGGTAAATCAGACACGGAACGTCCGCTGCAAGTCTTTTTTTATCAAAAGAGTAGAAATCTCGTACTCTGGATTGCTAGAATGGCGTCAATGACTACAATGCCCCTGGTAGAGGCCCTATTTGCGGTTTGAGACCACCGTTCAACGACCCGTCGAGGCGTCCGGCGTAGGACTTCATTCGGGAGTCCCGGTCAAAATACGAATCCTCCCTGCCCCGCCCTCCACTGGCATCGTCTTCCAGCGTACGGATCTTGACGGCTTTTCCGTTCCCGCAAGTTGGCGGTACGTCCAGAAAGTAAGTTACGCCACCAGTCTGATGCGGCAGGGCGTGTTGATCTCGACCACGGAGCACCTGTTGAGCGTGTTCTACAGCATGAGCGTGGACAACGCTTTTGTCGAGATCGACAACCTGGAGGTGCCCATTCTGGATGGCAGCGGGTTGCCCTTCGTGGATTTGATCCGCCGCGCCGGGATCAAGTATCATCGCAAACGCCGGAGCTATTTGCGCATCCGCAGGCCGGTCTCGGTAGAAGGCGGCGGCAAGCGCATCACTATCGTGCCTTCGGACCGCTTTCTGCTGACGTGCGACGTGTTTTTCGATCATCCCCTGGTGGGCCGCCAGCAACTGCAAATGGAAGTCTGCCCGGAGCGCTACGCCGACGAGATCGCGCCCGCGCGGACCTTCGGATTCGAGTACGAACTGGCGCAGATGCGCAACATGGGTCTGATTCGCGGGGCCTCCCTCGAAAACGCGGTGTGCTTCGATCGCGCCGGGATTCTCAATCCCGAAGGACTCCGCTTTCCCGACGAATGCTGCCGCCATAAGGCTCTGGACCTGATCGGCGACCTGGCTCTGATCGGACGGCCGCTGCTGGGCCACGTGATCGCGGAGAAGGCCGGCCATGCCATGCACTTCGCGTTGGTCAACCGCATCATGACCGATCCGACGCTGTATGAGATCCTGAGCTTCGACCAGTTGGCGAGCCGGGTAGCCCAGGCATTAGTATCCTAAGGGCTTGCTCCAACAGCTTCCTAATCTGCTGAGCCTAGCTCGGCTGGCAATCGCGCCCTATCTGTTCTGGTTGTTGTGGCGGGGTCACTTCAACACCGCGTTGTGGGCGATCCTTTTCGCAGGCATTACCGACGGCCTCGATGGCTTCCTCGCGCGGAAGCTGAACGTTTCATCGCGGACGGGTGAAGTGCTCGATCCCATCGCCGACAAGATACTGTTGAGCTTCGCCTTTGTCGCGCTATGGCTGAATGGCTCGGTGGAAGGATGGCTGACGGCGATCATCCTCGGCCGCGATGTGTTGATTCTCGCTGCCGCTGGCGTGGCGCTTCTGTTGGCAAGAATACCGCGCCGTTTTCCACCATCGCTGTGGGGCAAGCTAAGCACCATCGTCCAGATTTCGCTGGTGGTGACGCTGGCGGCTCGCATTCCGGAGCCGGTTTTGGGCATCGTAAAGTGGACCACGGCGGCGCTTACTGTGGTCAGTTTTCTGCATTACGCCAGGCTCTTCATCTCAGAGAGGTATACTCGAAATTGATGCGAGTCCTGGTCTGTATGGTGATCGTGGCGGCGGCGCTTCTGGCCGGCGACTACGCCACCGAGATCGCCAAATTCCGCGCCGATCGCGAGAAGTCGCTGGTGCGCGAAGACGGCTGGACGACGGTGGTGGGCTTGAGCTGGCTCAGGGAGGGTGACAATCGCGCTGGGTCCGATGCTCGGGCCGACGTTCCGCTGCCTGCCTCGCTTCCCGCGCAAGTTGGTGTTCTCACGCTGCACTCGGGTCACGTGACGTTCCAACCCTCGGCGGGCGTAAAGCTGCCGACCAAAGAGTTGAAACCCAATAGCGACGTTCTTTCACTGGGAACCGTGAAATTCTTTGTGATCCAGCGGGGCGACGGGCCGAACGCAAAATTCGGTGTGCGCGTTAAGGATAGCGACGCGACAACGCGCAAGGAGTTCACGCATCTGAGTTGGTATCCCATGGACCTGAGTTGGCGAATCGTGGCGAAATACGTTCCTTGGGATAAACCGCATGTTTTGTCTTTCGACACAGTGGTTCCCGGATTGCAGGAGCAGGATTCATCGCCTGGTACTGTGAAGTTCACGCGGGACGGCAAGGAATACAGCCTGGAACCGGCGGCGGATGGGTCCATCATCTTCCGCGATCAGACCACGGGGAAAGCTACTTACGGTGCCGGACGCTTTCTGGACATCAACTTACCGAAGAATCTCAAGGTGCCGGGGAGCGTGGTTCTGGACTTTAATGAAGCCTATAATCCGCCCTGTGTTTTCACCGCTTACGCCACCTGCCCGCTGCCTCCGCCGCAGAACCGCCTTACTCTTAGCGTTCCCGCGGGGGAATTAATGTATAATGGCCATCACTAGGCACCCTCGGCTGCGGTAAGCCGAAGGAACTTGATATCAACGGTTTGTCGGAGCTTTGGGTGATGGCCAGCAGCGCGCATGAGCGGGACGAGGACCTCAACTTCACCGTTGATGAAGAGTACGAACACCTTATTGAGGACTACAGTCACTTAGCGCCTCCAACCGAAGGCGAACTTCTGCAAGGGCATGTCGTCAAAGTCACGCCTCAGGAAGTGATTGTCGATTTCGGATATAAGCTCGAGGGCCTGGTACCGATCGAGCAGGTCCGGCAACCCGACGGCTCGATTCCCTTCAAATCCGGCGACGCCATCGACGTGATGATCGACCGGCAAGGGCCGCAGCCCGAAGGCTACGCCCTGCTGTCGCATTCGAAGGCCAGCCGCCTGCGCATCTGGGATACGCTCGAACGCGCCATGCGGGAGCAACTGCTGGTATCCGGGCGGGTGACCGAACGCACCAAGGGCGGCCTGATGGTGGACGTGGGTGTGCCGGCGTTCATGCCGGGGTCGCAGGTGGACATGCGGCCTTCGCACGACCTGGATCAATTCCTGGGTCAGGATATCCCGGTCAAGGTGATCAAGCTTAATCGCCGGCGCGGCAACGTAGTGGTGTCCCGCAAGATGGCGATCGAGGAGGATGCGAAGGTCCGCAAGGAGCGGGCGCTGGAACATCTTCAGGAGGGCGCGGTGGTTTCGGGCACGGTGAAGAATCTGACCGAGTACGGCGCTTTTGTGGACCTGGGAGGCATCGACGGATTGCTGCACGTCAGCGACATGTCCCACGGCCGCGTCACGCACGCATCTGAGGTGGTGCGCGTGGGCGATGAGCTTACGGTCAAGATTCTGAAATTCGATCGCGCCAAAGAACGCATCTCTCTGGGTCTGCGCCAGCTTTCGCCTGACCCCTGGGAGACGCTCCCCGCACGCTGCCCAGCCGGCAGCAAGGTGGTGGGCCGGGTGATGAGCATCACCGATTACGGCGCGTTCGTCGAGATCGAGCCGGGCGTCGAGGGGCTGATCCACATCTCCGAGATGACCTGGAGCCGGAGGATGAAACATCCCTCGAAAGTGGTCAAGGTGGGCGACCAGGTGGAGGCGGTGGTGCTGGAAGTGAAGCCGCGGGACCGCCGCGTCTCGCTGGGCATCAAGCAACTGGAAGCCGATCCCTGGACCACGGTGGCCCAGCGCTACAGCATCGGCAGCGTGGTGGAAGGGCGCGTGCGCAAGCTGACCGAATTCGGCGCGTTTCTGGAGATCGAGGAGGGCGTGGACGGGCTGGTGCACGTCTCCGATCTGTCCTGGACCAAGCACGTAAAAGACCCCACCGAGGTGCTGCGCAAGGGGCAAGTGATGCAGGCAGTGATCCTGAACATCGACGCGCCCAACCGGCGCCTGTCGTTGGGCGTCAAGCAGCTTCAGCCGGATGCCTGGGAGAGTTTCTTCCGTTCGCACGAGGTCAATGATCTGGTGCGCGGGCGGGTGTGCCGCTCCGCCGCCTTCGGGCTGTTCGTCGAGGTGGCGCCGGGAGTGGAAGGCTTGTGCCATAAGTCCGAGATTCCAGCCATGCCGGATCGTGGCCAGACTGGGGACGCCCTTCTGCCGGTGGGCGAGGAGTACGATTTCAAGATTATTAAACTGAATGAAGAGGAAAGGAAGATCGGATTGAGTCTGCGGGCCGTAGCCGAGGAAGAAGAACGCACGCGGTTGGAAGATTATCAGCGCCAGGCCGCGGCGGCAACAATGACCATCGAGGAAGCAATGAATATACGGGGAAAAGGGGAAGGCCGATAAATGACCAAGGCGGAATTGATCGAAGAAGTCTCCCGCGTAGTGGAGATGACCCGCAAGGATTCTGAGGTGATCGTGGAAGCGATTTTCGACAGCGTTGTACGTGCTCTGCGCGGGGGCGACAAAATCGAAATCCGCGGGTTCGGCAGCTTCCGCACGCGCCAGAGGCAGCCGCGCGTGGGCCGTAATCCCAAGACCGGCGCGCGCGTGGATGTGCCGGCCAAACGCATCCCGTACTTCAAGCCCAGCAAAGAACTCAAAGACCTGGTGAACGCCGACGGCGCTTCCGCTCCCGAGACCGCCCAGACGTAAGCGGGCCCACGGCGGTGGATTATCTATGGAGCCCGTGGCGATACCGCTACGTCTCCTCATCTCAATCAACCTCATCCGAATCACCCTCCTCCGAGCGGAGCCGGTGTTTGTTTTGCGCAAAAGCGGAATCATTAGATGACCGCGCCAACTTGGTCGTGTTGCGGGCTGAGCACAACTTCATCCTGCTGAATCTGTATCCGTACACCAGCGGGCACCTCATGATCGCGCCATACGCGCACGTGGCTTCGCTTCAGGAATCTAACCAGGTGGCGCTGGAGGAAATGATGAACCTGGCCCGCCGAGCCGACGGGGCTCTACGGCAGCTGTACAAGCCCGACGGCATGAATCTGGGCATGAACCTGGGAGCGTGCGCCGGCGCCGGCGTCGCAGGCCACATCCACATGCACGTCCTGCCGCGCTGGTGCGGCGACGCCAGCTTCATGACCACCATCAGCGAGACCCGCGTCTTGCCGGAGGAGCTTTCGGTCACCTGGGAACGGCTGCGTGAGGCGCTGAGGAGTTAAGAGATGCCGAACGAATCCATGCCGGTGTCCGCAGCCATGGAAGGGGAGGGCGCCTACAATCAACATGCCAAGCTTCAGGAAAGCGGCGGCACTATGGCCTTGCCCCTTCTCGAGAAGGCGGCCCGGACCGTAGCTCTCGACTCCGGGGATGAGCCCGTCGTCATCGCCGACTATGGGTCGTCGCAGGGAAAGAACTCGCTCGGTCCCATGCGTGTCGCAATCAAGATTTTGAGAACGCGACTGGGCCCGCATCGGCCCATTCTCGTTTACCACATCGACAAGCCCGCCAACGATTTCAACACCCTCTTCCAGGTGCTGGAGAACGACCCGGACCGCTATGGACTGGAGGAGCCAAACGTATTTCCGTCTGCGATCGGAAGGTCCTTCTACAAAGAAGTGCTTCCGCCCGACCATGTCCATCTAGGCTGGAGCTCGTACGCTGCGGTGTGGCTCAGCCGCATTCCATCGCTGATTCCAGGGCATTTCAGCGTAATCGGCGCCGCGGCTGACGTACATGCTGAGTTCGAGCGGCAGGCAGCGCAGGACTGGAAAGATTTCCTCTCGTTGCGGGCGAGCGAATTGCGGCCGGGTGGACGCCTGGTGATCGTGCTGCCAGCCCTCGAAGAGGACAAATCCGGGTTCGAAGACATTATGAACCATGCCAACGCAGTGCTCGCCGAGATGGCCAATGAAGGCGCGATTCTGGTGGAGGAACGAGAGCGAATGGTGCTCGGGGGCTACCCTCGCCGGAAGAGCGATCTCCTCGCGCCCTTCGTCGAGGACGGACAGTTTCAGCGTCTCATCGTCGAACACTGCGGTATCTCCGTGCTCCCGGACGCAGCGTGGGCCGCCTACCAACGGGACGGAGACAAGGACGCCCTGGCGACGCAGCACGCGCTGTTCTTCCGCTCGACCTTCGCACCCTCCTTGGCGTCCGCGCTTATCCCGGTTCGCGGCGCCGACGAACGCCGCGCATTCGGCGATCGATTGGAGGCTGGGCTGAAGCGGCTCTTGGCGAGCAACCCCGTGCCGGTGCACACGCTGGTCGGGACCATCGTGGTCGCCAAGCAGGTGTCCGCTTGACGACATCCCCACGCCGGCATGGCGCATCTGATAGCTACTTTATACGCTCAGGAACCGCGCGTAGCCCACTGGCAGACTGCGCGCCAAATTCCGATTCGTGATATTCGGCGTCCTGGTTCACCTGCCAGACGTCAAATCTGTTCTCGCCGGCGATGATGTTCTTGGCCGCTAGCATCGCGGTCATCATGGCGTGATCCTGATTGTCGTACTTATGCATGCCGTTGCGGCCGACCAGGTGAATGTTGTCGCAATGCCGCTCGAGCGCCTGCCGCACTATCGCGACGTGCTGGGAATACGCGTCGTCGTAGACCGGGTAGGCTTTGCGCTGACGGATCACGCAGCCATCCGTGACGTCGGCGGCGCGCCCCAGGCCAACCTGCTCGATTTCGCGCTTGGCCAACGCGATCAGGTC
>Ga0070733_10001717_pt1 | contig 16114 bp, 16 predicted proteins | sample Coa_R1_9_FD_66450 | JGI IMG/M metagenome (GOLD analysis project Ga0070733, IMG submission 66450) | Surface soil microbial communities from Centralia Pennsylvania, which are recovering from an underground coalmine fire - Coalmine... | ecosystem: Environmental > Terrestrial > Soil > Unclassified ... | reverse complement strand
GCGGTTCGAGCGGCAACGCTCCGTCCTAGCCCGAGCGGGGGCCGATGGCACGACTCAAGCCGTGCCCTTGCCTATCGGCGTGCATGCGGGACCAATCTTACAGGTCAGAAAAAAGGCGGGAGCCTGGTTTGGCCCCCGCCTCTGCTTTTGCATTCGTTTTCCGCAGTTACTGACCGGTGGTTGCCGGGGTTGCGGCGCTGGCAATCTTCTCGCCGAAACGAGCGGGCTTGGCAAAGCGCAGGGTCATGCCCGATTCCGGCAACTGCATTACGCTGACGTAGCTTCCCTCTGCGGTCGAACTGAGCACTAACTCGCTCGGATCGCCGGGTTTGGCCTGGTCCATTTCCTCGACGAAAAAGACAAAGCTGAGCGGGCTGCCGTCGAGCTTGGCCAGTTTCAGGAAGTTTCCGCCAGTGGCCGACTCAAAAGTGAAGCGGTATTGGCCGGCGGGCACAACGGCGTTTACCCAATGCACATCGTGGGTGAGTGTGAAGCGTCCGCGCGCCGGTTCCTGGGCCGAAGCCAAGTTGGGCGCGAAGCTGATTGTGCTCATCGCCAGCAGAGCGGCGTAGAGCATATTTCGAAGTGAAGTCATGCGGATCTCCTGTTCTGCCCGGATCACGGGCGGTCTGACGAGCACACCCCTGGAAAGGTTACGGAGCATGGACTCAGATTGTGGTGGAGAACAACGGGGTCAGGAGATTTGCCGCGCCGCTGCCTGGCAGCGTGGCAATCATCGGGTTCGCCGGACCGGCGGCAGAGCCGGATGCGAAGTAATGTCAGTGTGCCGCACACCTGACGCAGAGTCCAACGCAAAGAAATGATCGGCGGAAGCGATGGGAGAGATGATCGCTGGTTGATTATCGGGGGACGCGATTTCGCCCCCAGACGCTGCCTTACTCGCGGCGATAGCAGTAAATGTAATCGGTCATGACCGGCGGCGGTGTCATCGGAAGCACCGTCGTGAAGGTCTCTTCCAGGCCGGCTGCCACCGTGTCCTGCAGACGGTCGTTGGAAAGAAGATAGCCGCCCGGTTTCAACATAGCCGCTATGTTCACGCGGGCTAGCGACTGCTCGAATGCACCGTAGTAAAGAAAGATGTTGGTGCCTATGATCAGGTCGAAGCGCTCATCTCCCGTGAGGGGCAGCCGCTGATAGACGATGTTCATGTCGAGCGGCGTAACGCGATTCACGATCGCGGGGCGAATCTGCACGGCACGGGTTTCAATCCCTTCCAACCCCGCGGGCAACGGAATCGGCGCGGCGGGCTGGCCGATCCTTGATCCTACTTCCCGCCAGTACCGGGTGAACGCGGCGCTGAATTCCGGAGTCCAGCGCCCGCCAGCGAACCATGGAAGCTGTACGGTGTAGGGGCGTCCCCGGGCTGCATTTTTTTTGGCGGCTGCGAGGTGAACATTGACGCGCGAGCTGATGTCGAGGGTGACGAGTTCGATCTTGTCGGGATCGGCCAGTCCAAGCCGCATCAACGAGTCGAGCACGGCAAACGGCTGCGTGGTCTGGGGCGGATAGTAGTCGAGTCCCTGCTGCTTGTTCACGAAGTCAAGGCCGGGGCCAACGATGGCAACTCTTCGCACGCTCCCTGGCTTCAGCAGCCCTTTCGCCAGCATGTCGCCGAGGTGCTTGTCCAGATCGAAGTCGGGCCACAGGTTGGTATCGAGAGAGATGCCGCGGTTCTGAAACATCTGATCGCGGTTCGTCTTGGCCTCCTCTCGCGCCTGAAGATAGTCCTTCTGCATGCGCGCCACACCGTCAAGCAGGTAACCCTTGAGCCGGCGCCGACCCTCGGGAGAATCGAGGGAGAAGCCCCTTTTCTGGACGAACGCCCGCATTTCAAGGAAACCCTGATTCGCATTCGGAGCGCTGAGGGCGCGGATCAGGTCGTCGGCCCGGCGGTTGGCGAAGCTATCCACCAGACTGCTTTGCCCGTACTTCACCAGATATTCGTCGTCAATCCGATATTCTTTGGTGAAGGTGACGCCGAACCGCAAAAGGTTGGTCAGGCTGTCTCTCTCGCCGGCGTCCAGACGCTCACGGACGTCGGCATCGGATTTCTGCAGCCAAGCCAGCCACTCGGACGAGCCGATTTCGGGGCCAGGCCAGCCCTTGCCGCCCAGTTGTTGCAGGACAGGCCGGGCCGCGTCGAGCGGCATGAATTCGGCCTGTTGCGCGTTCAAAAAAACAGAGGATGCCAGAGCCAGGTAAGAGAGCGCGCGGATGCTGAGTTTTCGAATCATGGATCTAATCGCCTCCCGCTTCTTCCGGCTGCAGCGCGACGCCCACTTCGCCGCTCCAGCGGCACCACGCGTAGACCGGGATGCCGGCCGCGATCAGCAGCACGCCGGTACCTGCGACTCCAGGAGAGCTGGCGATCGCGTCCACGACCATCGCGGCGCTCGCTAGCACGAACAATGTGGGAGCAATGGCCTCACGCCAGGTACGGGTACGCCCCTTGAACAGCAAACCGGCAGCCGCGGCGCCGGCGCACAGTACGACTGCAAAGCCGGTGTACATCAGGATTTGCTCAAATCCCCCGAACAGCACCAGAAGAATGCTCCACACTGCCTGAAGCGCAATAGCGCGCGCGGGAATTCCGGTGGTCGAACTGGTTTTCCCGAAACTCGGAATGAACAAGCGGTCGCGAGCCATGGCGAAATACACTGACGATTATACACTTGATGAAGTATAAGGGGGCATGCTTTCATTAGGGCATGTTCCCGAGCCGCGCACCCGTCAATTTCACAAACCCGTTAACCGTCTTTCCCGGAGGCGACCGATGACCATCGCTCTGGGATTAATCGCCGCCGATGGCATTGTCATAGCCGCAGATAGACAAGAAACCGAGGGCGATCAGAAAAAAGATCAGCGGAAAATTGACACTCTGTGGGCTGATGGTGTCGGTTCCCTTGTCGTATCTGGGGCGGGGAATGGCCCATATATAGACAGCATGACTACTCGGCTTCAATATGCTTTTGGTTCTAAAGTCTGGGACTGGATTGACCGCGAAGAAATGACCGAGAAGTTCAGGGCCGATCATGCTGCCTTTTATTCCGAAGCCGTGTTGCCATTCTCCGCATACCAACCCTACGAAAGGCCGGATTATGAACTGTTGTTTGGTTGCAGCATTGCCACAAAGCACCATTTTCTGTGGTACTCCCACAAGTTGACCCTCAATCGAGTGGAAGGATTTAGGGCCGTCGGAGTGGGGGCGAGCACCGCAGAATCGCTGCTGAAAAAGTTCTATGTCGCGAGGTTGCCTCTAAAGGTCGCAATCAGTTTGGCCGCTTATGTCGTCTATCAGGTCAAAAACTCGGTGGAGGGATGCGGGTTTGAAACAGACGTCTTGTTCACGCAAGCTCACACCCCGCCCTGCCGAGTTTCGCCCTACACATTGAAAGAGATGGAAGATGCATTCGCCCGATTTCGATTTATCGAACGCGATGATCTGTACAAAATGATCGGTGGCGGGGTCGTACCTGAGAACCGAAATGCAAAGGACTGGAGCAAATTTCGCCGCGATATACGTGCGACTTTTGACGAGTTCTGCAAGGGATTCGATGTGCAATACGCATACGATTCTAAGCAGTCAGCTTCTCGAAAGTCAGAACCGGAGCAGTGACCATGTGCCGTAGCGTATCCACAAATAGATCGGGGTTCTTTCGCCGATTGAATCGGAACTCCATCTCCGCGAGATAGGCTGCCAAATGCTTTGCGCTGATCTTATGCCACGTTCCGACGATGCCGCGCTTCAGCAGGGAGAAGGCCGATTCGACGGTGTTAGTGTGAATGTCCCCATCGACGTAGACCTTCGATTTATGCTTAATCGTCTTGTGACGCTTCGCGAACGGCGTGTTTCGGAATGCGGTGGGGTAGGCGTTCAATTCATCGGTGACGATGACTTCCACGTCTTCGCTCACGCTTTCTCGCACGTACTTCTCCAACGTTCCGGCTTTCACGTCCTGAGCATGGAAAAAGCGAAGATCGCCGCCGCGCTGCCGGATGCCGACAACGATCTGTTTTTTGCAGTCTCCGTGGCCGGGCTTACGGTAAGTCTTTTCGCTTGCGCCGATGTAGGTTTCATCCACCTCGACAGTTCCATCCATCATCGGGCGCTCTGCCTCTTTCATGGCAGCACGAATCCTGTGGCAGAGATACCACGCGGTTTTGTAGCTGACTCCCAAGGTGCGCTTTACTTGGTTGGCGCTCATCCCCTTGCGTGCTTCGCAGAGCAAGAGAACAGCCATGAACCACGTTTCCAGCGGCAGATGCGTATCATGGAAGATCGTCTGTGTGAGAACGCTGAACTGATAGCCGCATTCAACACACTCGAATTTTTTCTGAGTCTCAATCTCGAACACGCGCTTGCTCTTGCAGCGCACGCATTCGACCCCAAACGGAAACCGCAACTTTTTGAGCAGAGTGCGGCACTGTTCATCGGTAGAGAACGTCTGAGTCAGATCGGTGAGAGTCATGGCTAATAAACCCCCGAAACGCGAGAAACGTCCACTCGATAGAGTTCCGACGCGAAAACTGGCCGCTGGCATCCGCAAGCAACTTCTCCGAAAATTGAAGGAGAAAAACCCTGACCTGGAACTCGGTAAGCCTCGGAAAGATTAATGGTTGCGTCCATTACAAGGACACAATAGCAGGTTCGTTATACTTCGTCAAGTAAATAATCGTCAACTCGTGGCCCGGCTATGGTCATCGCGCTAACCGCCCCAATCAATCCCAGGATCAGAACTGGGGTGATCAGGCTTGATCTCCCGGCGAAAAGGGTTTGTGCGGCGGCGTCGGCAACGTTCAAAGAGCCGCGGATCTGCGCCGGAGTTAAGGCGTAAAGGTAAAGCGCATTGAGGGCCAGGTAGAGAGCGACCACGATTCCGGTTCCGATCAGCAAAATAGGCCGGATGGAGCGGCGGGGAGCGCGGATTTCTTCCGAGATGTACACCGCTGCATTCCATCCGCTATAGGTGAACATCACCGGGATGAGCGCAAGCAGGAAGTTGACCGGCGCGACCGGCTGGTGCGGGGCCCGATAGTTCAGCCAAGTTCCGTGTCCGGCGGTAAACCCACGCACCAGGAAAACAACCAGGAGTCCGACCAGAAATACGGCCAGCGCATTTTGAATCCGCTTCCCTACTCCGAGACTGAGAATGTGTAGTGCCGCGAAAACCCCGATCAGAAGTGCCGCGCCCAGGGTGCGGTAGGAGATCGTGAAAGTAAGTCCCAGGAAGTTCGACGAGAATAAACTATGGTTCGAAGAGAGAGTTGGAAAGTACCGCCCGGCGAAGATTACGGCCGCGACTGCGCTGGTGGCGACGGCGCCGGAGAAGCCGGCGATCAGAGAGGTCCAGCCGGAAAGGAACCCCGCCATCGGGCCGTAGGCCCGGGAAAGGTAGACGTACTCACCACCCGCAGAGGGCCAGAGGGCGGCAAGCCGGGCGTAACAACTGGCCCCGGCCAGCGCCAGAATACCTCCGACAATCCAGATGCCCAGCATGGCCGCAGGGCTTGGAGCCAGACTGGCGATTACTGCCGGGGTGGTGAAAATCCCTACGCCGATCACATTGGAAACCACCAGCGCGATCGCGTCGCGCTTGCGAAACCTGCGTGGCAGACGCGGCCGTTCCATGGGCGCGGACAAAGACATCGCCTCGGTGATCAGAGCGGATCGTGCCGACTTGTCTTCGAGCACCGCCATAGCGAGCTTTTCCTGGGGCGCTTTTTTTGGAAGACGTTTCCTGGGCCGATCTTGGCGACGAGTTTCGGCAGCAGGACTCCCCGCTCCCCATTACCTGATTAGCAACTGCCATTCCGCCAAGCGGACAGCCAGATGCTGTTGAAAACACGATGAATAGCCGCCGGAATAAAGAAGTCAGAGCGCGATCTGGCGCGCCCAATGCCCCGCTTGTGTGCGAGAAATCACGCAGCGCCTTCAAACGTAGCAGGAGTGACGCCCCCGATGAGACCGCCGCTTGATGATCCTCCGCACCCGTTAGACCGAGGTTTTGCGCGTTTGACCCGGAACGTTTGCAAAAGAGCGCTGAAGTACGAGAACATGATTGGTTTCACATCCATCTTTGTTCCTACTGAGGAAGCGGCCACACTATGGCTAAATCGCGGCAATCCGCAAAGACGAAGACGCAGTCGAAGACAACCGCACGTATCGAAGTGAAGAGCGAACCGAAAAGCGCTCCAAAAGCCAGCCGGAATGGCTCTATCGAGCCCGCGAAGGGCAAACTTGGAGTCATGATCCCCGGCATGGGCGCCGTGGCGACCACATTCGTAGCCGGAGTCGAAGCCATCCGCAAAGGCCTGGCCAAGCCGATCGGCTCGCTCACGCAAATGGGCACCATACGGCTCGGCAAGCGAACCGAGGGCCGGTCGCCGAAAGTGAAAGAATTCGTTCCGCTCGCCGGGCTCGACGATCTGGTCTTCACCGGATGGGACATTTTCGAAGACAACATGTACGAGGCCGCGTCGCACGCGGGCGTGCTCGAACAGAAACTGCTCGACCAGCTCAAGCCGTTTCTGTCGTCAGTTACCCCACAGGCTGCGGTGTTCGACCACAATTACGTGAAGAAGATTGACGGGCCGAATGTGAAGAAGGGCAAGAGCAAGATGGATCTAGCCGAGCAGTTACGCGACGACATCCGGCGCTTCCGGAAGTCGAGCGGAGCCAGCCGCTTGATCACGATGTGGTGCGGCTCGACCGAGTCCTACATCGAGCCGACCGCCGCTCACCAGTCGGTCAAGGCATTCGAGAAGGCTCTCAACGAGAACGACGAGATGATCGCGCCCTCGATGATTTACGCTTACGCCTCGCTGATGGAGGGTGTTCCTTTCGCCAACGGCGCTCCGAATCTCACGGTAGACCTGCCGGTCATGCTGGAGCTCTCACGCAAGAACGATGCGCCGATCTGCGGCAAGGACTTCAAGACCGGACAGACCCTGATGAAGACCGTGCTTGCGCCAGCTTTCAAGGCGCGTCTGCTGGGCTTGAGCGGATGGTACTCGACCAACATTCTGGGCAACCGCGACGGCGAAGTTCTCGACGATCCGGGGTCGTTCAAGACCAAGGAAGAATCGAAGCTGGGCGTGCTCGAACACATTCTTCAGCCCGCGCTTTATCCTGAACTTTACGGAAATATTTTCCACAAAGTAAGGATTAACTATTATCCGCCGCGTGGTGACAACAAAGAGGGTTGGGACAACATTGATATCTTCGGATGGCTCGGCTATCCGATGCAGATCAAAGTGGATTTCCTGTGCCGCGATTCGATTCTGGCCGCGCCGATCGTGCTCGATCTGGTTCTGTTCATGGACCTGGCGCAACGCACTTCCGAGCTGAAGGGGCTGGGCATCCAGGAGTGGCTGAGCTTCTACTTCAAGTCGCCGATGACGGTGCCGGGGCTGTATCCCGAGCACGATCTGTTCATCCAGATGATGAAGCTGAAGAACACGCTGCGGCACCTGAAAGGCGAACAGCTGATCACGCACCTGGGGCTGGAATATTACGATTAGGAAAATCTGGACTGGGAAGCCGGACTAGGACGCGACCTGTGTGCCCGGGCCGCTTCTGATCCGGTTTTGCCAGTGATTCCAGACGAACCAGGCTGCGGCAGCCACGAGCACGACGCCGATGACCGCGTCGAACTTGTGGAAGTACTTCCCTAGCTCCCGCCAGTTCTCACCGAGCTTCATGCCCAGCCAGGCCAGGCCGAAACACCAGGGCCACGATCCGAGAAACGTGTAGATGTGAAAGCGGCCGCGGGGCATGCGGGAGACGCCCGCCGGCAGTGCGATGAACGTGCGGATCACCGGCAGCAGACGGGCGACGAAGACAGCGAGATATCCCCAGCGGGCGAAAAAGCGGTCGGCCATATCGAGTTCGCGGCGGGACATGAGAATCCAGTGTCCGTAGCGTTCGACCAGCGGACGTCCGCCATAGAAGCCGATTTCGTAAGCGACCAACGACCCGAGATTGCAGCCGATGGCCCCGGCGGTCGCAACCCACAGCAGCTTGAACGTGCCTTCGAAGACCAGGTATCCGGCGAAGGGCATGATGAGCTCGGAGGGCAGCGGGATGCAGGCCGACTCGATCGCCATCAGGATGGCAATGCCGCCGTATCCGGTTACAGCGATGACGGACTTGATGAAGACAAAGAGGATGGCGAGGAGTTTTTCAGTCATTCACTTTACTTTATTCAGGCATTGGAAAAATGTGGCATGGGAGCAGCGGCGCGATCTGTTCCAGTGTAGCGGATATTTGCGACGGGAGCGTTACAGCTCCTAGAACGATCCGTCCTGGGTGAAGGCGTATCCGGGGAGCGTGGCGCCCTGCGGATTCTTGGTGACTTTGACTCGTACGGTGGGCGCGTCGGGGGCGGCGATTCCGGCCGGACGCAGCATGGCGAACTGCGTGAAAACTTCGCTGTAGACCTTGGTGACGAGATAGTCCTGACCGTCGGCATCGCTGCGCCAGACTTGCCCGAGTTGAATCGAGTTCACAGCCATAACCCCAAGGCTAAGGCCGTGGCCGCGGGCCGTCAATTGGCATCGAGGTTACGGAGGGCCAACGCCAGCCGCTAGGGAAACGCTCTGGTAGGATGTTGATCCCAAGGAGAATACATGCCACGCGGGAGGGCTCCACGGCAGCCGGCGCGGACCGGACGGCAGGATAAAGTACGGGCGGCGCGCAACGGGGCCAGCTACGGGAAGAGTGGAAAAAACGAGACTTCGGCGCGAAGAATGCCGAAGAGAGCTTCCGCGAAGAGCGTGGCCGCGCCCAAGAGCAAAGGCAAAATTGGCCGAATCAAGGGCTACGACCCGCTTGCTCCCGCGCGAGTCTCGGAAATCCTGGCGCGGCTGGACCAGCTTTATCCGGAAGTGACCTGCGCCCTGCATCATTCGAGCGCATGGGAATTGCTGGTGGCAACGATTCTTTCCGCGCAATCCACCGACGCGAACGTGAACCGGGTGACGCCCGAACTGTTTCGCAAATATCCAACGGTGCAGGCATTCGCGGCGCTGACTCCGGAGCAACTCGAGCCCGACGTGCGCTCGACCGGATTTTTCCGCAACAAGTCAAAATCGGTGGTCGGCGCGGCGAAGAAAATTGTCAGCGACTTTGGCGGGCAGGTGCCTGACGAAATGGACAAGCTGCTTACGCTGCCGGGCGTGGCGCGCAAGACGGCTAACGTTGTGCTTGGATCGTGGTTCAAGAAGGCCGTTGGCGTGGTCGTGGACACGCATGTGCACCGCATCTCGCGGCGGCTGGAGCTAACTACGCAGGATGATCCGCAGAAGATTGAGCAGGACCTGATGAAGGTGATCCCGCAGAACAAGTGGATCCTGTTTTCGCATCAGATCATCTGGCATGGGCGGAAACTCTGCATCGCGCGCAAGCCAAAGTGCGCCGAGTGCGCCCTCGAAAATCTCTGCCACGCCGCCGACAAAACCTGGAGCACCGTGGACATGCACAAGGGAGCAAAGGCGTAAAGCTTGCGTGAGGGCCCGTGTCGTCCCTACGGGACTATCGCTGTTTCGCCACTTCACCCGGCACTTCCGTGCCGGGCTTTCACATAGCGCCGCTTCGCGGCTGAACTTTGGCAGATTGAGCGCGGGGACGCCTCCGCTTTTTGTTTCAGCAGTCGCCGGAAAATCCAGCTCTTGGGCCTCATGGCAGCAATCAACGCGAAGCGCCACCCAAAACCGCTTCCATCCGCCCAGAATCGATTCATCGGAGCGTACAATCCGGGGCGCCCTTAAAATCATCTCTGCTAAACTTCTTTTTTGATCTTGCCGAGGTTAATTCCGCCCCATGCGCGCCATTCTCTTTCTTTTTATCTCTGCTATGGTCACTCTTATGAGCACTTTCGTTGCTGATGTCGCCGCGCAAACTCTGGCTGAACCGCAGGCCATCACCGATCCGAAGAAAGTTTCGTCGAAGCCGAACGCGCAGGTCGAGGCGCGCAGCCTGACCATCGAGAAGCTTTATATGACGCGCCAGATCGGCCAGTCCACGTGGTCTCCGGACGGAAAGAGCGTCGCGTTCATTTCGAATATGAGCGGACGTAACAATCTCTGGGTCGTGCCCGCCGAAGGTGGATGGCCGGTGCAACTGACGGTCAGCGACCAGCGGCAGACTGCGCCGGCGTGGTCGCCCGACGGAAAGTGGATCGCGTATCAGTCAGACTACGACGGCGATGAGCAGTGGGACATTTTTCTGGTCTCGCCCAAGACCGGAAAAGTCGTGAACTTGACGCAGACACGGGAGATTGCGGAACTGAATCCGACGTGGTCGCCAGACGGGCGCTATCTGGCGTATGAAGTGAAGCCGAAGACTTCGGCGGCGTATGAGCTTGATGTCTACGACATGATCATGCACGAAGTGAAGCACATCACGACCGGCACTCCGCAAGACAAGGGCAATTCGAATCCGATCTGGTCGAAGGACGGATGGTACATCGCCTATACGCAGCAAAACGCTAAAGGCACCGACTCGAACATTTTCATCGCTGATGTGAGGACGGGAAAGAGCACGCTGCTTACGCCGCACGAAGGAGAAAAACTCTACTTCGCGAACGATATTTCGACGCGAGGGATGACCGACGCTCAGACTGTATTGTTTACGTCGAGTGCTGAAAACGGTTACGACAACATCGGCCTACTCTTGATTGGCATGAGGGGCGACCCGCAAACTGGGGGTGAGATTAAGTGGCTGACCAGGGACAAGTGGGAGATTCGCGGCGGTGAATTTTCTCCTGACGGCAAGCAGGTTACGTTCAGCGCCAACGTTGACGGCAACGAAGACATCTACCTCCACGATCTCGCTACGGGAAAATCCACAGCGCTGGAAATTCCAAAAGGCGCGAATGCGCCGGTGGGCGGGCATTCCGCGTTCAGCGCCGACGGATCTCGTCTGCTTTATATGCATAACGGCCCCACGGCGCCGGGTGATCTTTGGGTCTATGAGCTGGCCACGCGCAAATCGCAGCAACTGACGCATTCGCTGGTCGCGGGGGTGCGCTCGGAAGACATGGTTGAGCCGTATCTGGTGCATTATCCCAGCCGCGACGGCAAGTGGACGATTTCGGCATTTCTATATGTGCCGTTCAACATGGCGCGCAACGGGCAGAACGCGGCCATCGTTTACATCCACGGCGGGCCGACGGCGCAGACCATGAATTCGTTCAACCGTTTCATCCAGTACGCGGCGAATCAGGGATACATGGTGCTCGCGCCCAACTATCGCGGCTCGACCGGCTACGGCAAAGAATTTCAGCAGGCGAACCTGTTCGATATGGGCGGCGGCGATCTCGAGGACGTTCTGGCCGGCGTGGACTGGATCAAGCAGACAGGCCATCTCGATCCTAAAAAGATTGCCGTCATGGGAGGCAGCTACGGCGGCTATCTGAGCATGATGGCGGTCACGAAGTCGCCGGAAACGTGGGCGGCGGGCGTGCCGATTGTGCCGTTTGTGAACTGGTTCACGGAAATCGAAAATGAAGACCCCGTACTGCAGCAGTCGGACCTGGCGACCATGGGCGACCCAGTCAAAGACAAGGCGCGATACGAAGAGCGGTCGCCGATTAACTTTATTGACCAGATTAAAGCGCCGCTGATTCTGCTGGCCGGTGGACATGATCCGCGCTGTCCGAAATCGGAGACGCAACAAGTGGTGGACGCGATCAAGAAGCGGGGCGGGACGGTGGACTACAAAATTTATGAAAACGAGGGCCACGGCTTTGCCCGCGTAGAGAATCAGATTGACGCCTACAAGCGCGTGGCGGATTTCCTGCTGGCGCACGTCCAGCCGGCCGATTGCGCGTGTACGATAACGGAGTAGAGTATCGCTGCGCAGGCCTCATCGAGGTGCTAGCCGCTGTAGTTCGCCACGACCCGCGCAATTTTGCCGCCGGGTGACAACTCCAGGAACTCGGCGGTGCGCGTGCCTTTTTGATTCTTGTAGTAGAGCACCACGCTGTTTACTCCCCACAGGACATCCTCCAGTTGAAAGTGCAAGTTCGGGTAGGCTTCCAGACCTCGCCGAAAGTAGGCTCGCAGATTTTCTTTTCCGACTACCTTGCCTTCCGACGTGGCCAACAGCTGGGCGGCAACGGGAGACGTCAACGCAACCCCGTCGTCGTAGTGGGACATGATCGCGTCCAGATCGTGGGAGTTCCAGGCAGCAACCCAATTCCTGGCCAGATTTCCAGCCTCATCTTTCGTCACAGCCGTATCTCCGTTTTGTTTTAATAACTTATAGCTAAGTTGCTGATTCTGCGTAGCCCAACTTTTCATGTAAGCACCGACTCCACAGCGGCTGGCCATTGGGGGGGGTCCATCCGACCCCCATCGTCGATGCCAAGGCCCCAGGAGCTCGGCAAATGGCATTCTGGCGGGTGCCCAAGCGCGGAATGCAACGCCACCAACCGCGCTCCTAACGGCCTACTTTTCAATAACTTATCCCTAAGCTGTTGATTCGACACTTGCTAATTTAACGCGGTCGGCGATGGCGTGAACCAGGCCGGGTATGGTGAATTCCTTGGCTTTGATGTCCACCTCCAAACCTAGCTCGCGCAATGTCGAACTGGTCACCGGACCAATGGAAGCGGTAAGGATCCCGCCCAGGCCCGCGCGGATGAGGGAGCGCCCGGATAAGGCGACGAAGTTGCGCACGGTGGAAGAGCTGGTAAAAGTGATCACGTGCGGCCGACGCCGCGGATTCTTCAGCGCGGCTCGCAAGCTGCGACGTGAACTTGTTGGCACTACGGTCTCGTAGGCTTCGACGACTTCCACGTGAGCGCCGGCCTTGCGGAGTTCGCGGGGGATGACGTCGCGCGCGACTTTGGCGCGCACCAGCAGAACGCGTTTCCCATTCACTTTTTTCTTTAAACGGCGGACGACCGATTCGGCCACGTACTCTTTGGGGACGACGTCGACTTTGACACCGCGTTGCTCGATGGCTTTCTTCGTGGCGGGACCGATGGCGGCGATGCGCACGCGCCCCTCAGGGGCTGAAGCCCGATTCTTTCCCTGCGCCGTATCGGCACGGCTTAAGCCGTGCCCTTCCCGATTCTCGCCCAGCGCTGGCAGTCGGAGCTTTTCCATTCGCGCCCACATCGCCTCGACTCCATTCGCGCTGGTGAGGATGAGCCAGTCGTAGTTCGCCAAGTTTTTCAGCGCGGAGTCGAGCGGGCGGAAGGATCGCGGCCGCCGAATCTCGATGAACGGGATTTCGATTACTGTCGCCCCGAGCGCGCGCAGCTCTTTGGACAATGCTCCGGCCTGGTGGCGGGCGCGTCCGACCAGCACGCGGACGCCACGAAGTGGCTTCGAGGTTCCCTGCGAGTTATTTTTCATGAGGGCCACCGGCGGGCGTAGACGCCGGCCGCTCCTTCGTGCCTAATTTCTGCTCGCGCATGAGCTGCGCCACCCCGGAGACGACGGTATCGCTCGACGCGATCAGGGAGTGGATGACATTTTCCTGCTCGTCGCGCGTGCGATTCTGGCTGAGTTTGAACTTGGCCTCGATATCCGTCGCGGTGATTTCAAAACCGATGATATGGCCGAGCATGCGCTCGCGGTATGCGGGGCTGAGGCCGGCCCATTGGTCGGCGTAGGCCGGCTCGAATAGCGGAATCAGTTCGTGCAGAATTCCGAGGAGTTCTGCCGGCTCGGCAAAAACGCGGGCAGTGCCGTAGACGTGCACGGCGCCATAATTCCAGGTAGGTACGTTTTCGCGCGCGGCGTAGTTGGTCGGAGAAATGTAGGAGTGCGGTCCATGGAAGATCGTGAGGCAGCGCGGCTGCTGCTCCAGATAGCGCCAGTGCGGGTTGGCCTTGGCAACGTGGCCGCGAAGGATGAGACGCTCTCCCTCGTCTCGAATCACGAGCGGCAGGTGCGTGGCGAAGGGACTGGTTTCGGGCGAAGCGCCGGCCGGGGAAACCAGAATCGCAAAGGGGTTGGCGCGCATGAAGCCGATGGTGTCGGCGTGATCGCGGGCGCGGAAATGTTCGGGGATGTACATGATTGCGGTTTCTTGGGTTTACCTAGGTGCCGTCCCTACGGGACTTGATTGCCGCGATTTGCGTCTTCTTCCCGGCACTTCCGTGCCGGGCTTTCACATGCCGCCGCTGCGCGGCTGGGCCGGCGATGCTTCTTGCGCTGCGACGTCTTTCCTGCGCACGTGGATCAGCTTCTCCACTTCAGCGATCACGATTCCCTGCTCGTCTTTCACTTCCACTTTGAAAGCGGGCTCATATTTCGGCAGCGTCTTCAGTTTGTCACGAATGTCGTCGAGCTGACTATCGGTGAGGCGAAATTCAGCGCGCACCGTGCCGCGGCCCGGCTTGCGATAGCGGATGCTCGCGGCCTTGTCCCACACGATGTAATCGCGGCCCAGATTGGCCATCAACATGAGCATGTAAAACGGATCGGTCATGGCATAGAGCGATCCGCCGAAATGCGTGCCGACGTAGTTGGCGTTCCACCAGCGCAGTTTCATCTCGACGTTGATGCTTCGCATATTTGCGGAAACATGTTCCACGCGAATGCCCATGCCGAGAAATGGAGGCCAGAAGTTGATCCAGCGGCGGAGATGGGTCCCATCCCTTCCGCCCAATATTCGAAGCAGAAATCTCCCGCTCGTCATAGTGCGATCAGGGTTGCGGAGGCACGGCGAGCCCCCGGCCGTAGACGGCTTCGAGGATGGCATCGCCGCCGCGAGCCAGCAGTGCGGCGCCGGCGTCGTTGCCGAGTTTTTCGGGGTCGTCCCCGTCTCTCGAGTCGCGCAGCAGTTTCGAGCCGTCGGGATCGGCGACGATGGAATCGAGGTGCAGCTTGCCGCTTTTCATTTCCGCGAAGGCACCGATGGGGACCTGGCAGCCTCCGCCGAGGCGATTGAGCAGGGCCCGCTCGCAGGTCGTGGCGGCGCGGGCGGCAGGGTCATTCAAGAAGGCCAGCAGTTCGCGGGTCTGAGCGTCGCCCTCACGGATCTCAATTCCGAGAGCTCCCTGGCCGGCAGCGGGACACATGATCTCGGCGGGGATGATCTGCTTGACCAGTTCCGTTTTGCCGAGGCGCTTGAGGCCGGCTGAGGCGAGGATGATGGCGTCGTATTCTTCGTCTTTTTCGAGCTTGCGCAGGCGGGTGTCCACGTTGCCGCGCAGAGGATGGATCTCAAGATCGGGGCGAATCGCCTTAAGCTGAGCCTGCCGGCGGAGGCTCGAGGTGCCCACGCGCGCGCCGGGGAAAAGATCTTGGATCCTTTCGAAGTGAACCGAACAGAAGGCGTCGCGGGGGTCCTGGCGCTCGGTGATGGCTGCGATTTCGAAGCCTTTGGGCAATTCGGTGGGGAGATCTTTGAGCGAGTGCACGGCGAGATCCACTCGTCCGGCAGCGAGGGCTTCTTCAATTTCTTTTGTGAACATGCCCTTGGTTCCGACCATGGCGAGAGCGACGTCGGTAATTTTGTCGCCGGTGGTGTGGATGATCTCGATTTCGACTTCATGTCCGCGAGCACGCAGGAGCGCGGAGATGTGGTTCGACTGCCACAAGGCAAGTTGGGAACCGCGCGAGCCTATGCGAAGTTTCGAGGGTTTGCCGTTGGTTGCAGACGAAGTCATTTTCCTGTCCGTTGGGCTGCGGAGTTCCGTCCCTACGGGACTCGCTCCTCAGTCTCTCGTTTCCCCGGCACTACCGTGCCGGGCTCTCACCTGCCGTCGCTGCGCGACTGGGTCAGTGCCGCGTCTCGACTTCTTTCTTACCCGATGATTCTCCGGTCGTCGGCGATGCCGGCCCCCCTCGTTTGTCGTGCAGGTTAAATAACCGCTTCACAACCTCCACTACCGTTGTCGCTTCTGACTCCTTGGCTGCGCTCTTCAGCGTGGTGATCGGGGTGTGCATGACTTTATTGATGATGCCACGGGTCAAAGCCTCGATCGCGATTTCCTGCTCGGGGCTGAGTGCGCCCATGCGGCCACGCACGCGGTCAATCTCAGCCTGACGGATCGTTTCCAGATGATCCTGCAGCGAAACGATGGTCGGCACTACGTCGAGCGTGTGTACGCGGGCCTCAAATTTTTCGACT
>Ga0070733_10001715_pt1 | contig 16137 bp, 15 predicted proteins | sample Coa_R1_9_FD_66450 | JGI IMG/M metagenome (GOLD analysis project Ga0070733, IMG submission 66450) | Surface soil microbial communities from Centralia Pennsylvania, which are recovering from an underground coalmine fire - Coalmine... | ecosystem: Environmental > Terrestrial > Soil > Unclassified ... | reverse complement strand
CTCGGCGTCGAGACCGGCGCATCCGAACTCTACCGCCGGACCATTCGCACCGTGCCCGCCGGCGCGAGCCAGACGATCTCCAGCGACTTGCTCGTTGATTTCGTGCCTGGCACGGCCTCGGTTTCCGTCGCCGTCTCGCCTTTCGGCGGGCTCGACGCGCCTGCCCTGCTGCAAGCGTTGGAGCGCTACCCTTATGGCTGCTCCGAGCAAATCGTCAGCCGCGCCATGCCGCTGCTCTATTACAATCGGCTGGCCTCGATCGAGCATCTGGCGCTTGATGCCGGCGTCGACGACCGCATCAACGACTCGATCGTGAAGTTGATGTCCCGCCAGGATTCGAACGGCGCCTTTGGCCTTTGGAGCGCCGACGCCGACCACGAGGACACCTGGCTCGACGCTTTTGTCACCGACTTCCTGACCAGGGCGCGCGAACGCGGCTACGCGGTGCCGCAACAAGGGTTCGACCAGGCCCTCGATCGGCTTCGCAATGAAGTGGTCAACGCGACCGATCCTGGCGCCGACGCCGGCGAATCGCTCGCCTATGCGCTCTATGTTCTGGCCCGCAACGGTCGGCCGGTGCTCAGCGACCTTCGCTATCTCGCTGACACCAAGCTCGACATTTTCAAGACGCCGCTCGCCAGCGCACAAATCGCCGCCTCCTTGGCGATGCTTGGCGATCGCGCGCGGGCCGGCAAAGTGTTCAACGCCTCGTTGGGCCAATTGCGCGACGAACGCGACGACGGTTACTCGCGGCCCGACTATGGCTCGCGCCTGCGCGACAGCGCCGGCGCGCTGGCTTTGCTCGCCGAAGCCAATCTCAAGAGCGGCGAAGTGCCGGACGACGCCATCATCAAGACGTCCTATGTCGTCGGGCAGGCGCGCGCCGAACGGACTTATACGAGCACGCAAGAGAATAACTGGATGGTGCTCGCCGCCGAGGCTCTGGCCGACCGTGGCCCGGCGCATCAGTTCACGGTCGATGGCCAGTCCGTGACGGGATCGGTGTATCGGCGGTGGAGCGGCTTTGCTCTTGATGCGAAGCCTTCCGTCATCGTCAATGCCGGCGACAGCCCTGCCGAAGCGGTCATCACCACGGCCGGCGTGCCGATCGCGCCCGAGCCGGCCGCTTCTTCGGGCTATGAGGTCGAGCGGACGTTCTACAAGCTCGATGGGACGAAATTCGACGCCGTGCGCGTGACGCAGAACGATCGCTTCGTCATCGTGCTCAAAGTGACGGAAGCCGAAGCCAAATATGCGCGGCTGCTCCTTGTCGATCGCCTGCCGGCGGGGCTGGAGATCGACAATCCGGCGCTCGTCGACGGCGGCGACGTCGACGCCTTCTCGTGGCTCAAGAAGGACATCGATCCAAGCCATATCGAATATCGCGACGATCGCTTCGTCGCGGCGCTCGACCGCAACAGCGATCAATCGGCGTTCTTCAATCTCGCCTATGTGGTGCGCGCGGTGACGCCGGGCAAATATGTCTACCCGCCGGCGACGGCGGAGGACATGTACCGGCCCGAGCGCTTCGGCCGCACCGCCTTCGGAACGCTCGAGGTCGTCGCCAAATGACCGGCGGGCGGCGTTGGTTCGCGATTGTCGGCGCGGCGGTTTTCGTCGCCGGCCTCACGGGTCCCGGCGCCTGGATCAGCTACCGACAGAGTCTCGGCGCGATTGATCTGACCTCGCAACGCGACGGCTCCGCCATCGTGGTCGATCGCGACGGGCGGCTTTTGCGCGCTTTCACGCTCGCCGACGGACGTTGGCGCCTGCCGGTTTCGGCCGGCGACGTCGACCCGCGCTATATCAGGATGCTGCTCGCCTATGAGGACAGGCGTTTTTACGCGCATGACGGCGTCGATTGGCGGGCGATGGCCCGCGCCGCTCTGCAACTGGCGATACGCGGGCGCATCGTCTCGGGCGGCTCGACGCTGACCATGCAGGTCGCGCGCCTCATCGAGCCGCGCGAGGAGCGCTCGCTTTCGGCCAAGCTGCGCCAGATCGTGCGCGCGTTGCAAATCGAGCAGGCGATCTCCAAAAACGGCGTGCTCGACCGCTATCTCGCGCTCGCGCCCTTCGGCGGCAATATCGAAGGCGTCCGCGCCGCCTCCCTCGCCTATTTCGGCAAGGAGCCGCGTCGCCTGACCATCGCCGAGGCGGCCTTGCTGGTCGCCCTGCCGCAATCGCCGGAGGCGCGCCGTCCGGACCGCTCGCCCGTCGCGGCGCGCGTGGCGCGCGATCGCGTCATCGACCGCGCTTTGGAGCGCGGCGTGATCAATTCCGAAGAGGCGGCCAACGCGAAGAGCGAGCCCGTTCCCCGCGACAAGCGGCTCTTCCCGATGATTGCGGCGCACGCCGCCGAAGAGGCGGTCGCCGCGGACCCCAACGCGCATATCATTCGTCTCTCGATCGACGCGCGGTTGCAGGAGAAGCTCGAGGCGCTGGCGCGCGAAAGCGCCGAGCGTTTGGGGCCGAAGATTTCCGTCGCGATCGTCGCTGTCGACAATCAGAGCGGCGAAATTCGCGCGCGCATCGGCGCTGCCGACTACCTCTCGACGGACCGCGGCGGCGCGATCGACATGACGCGCGCGCCCCGCTCGCCCGGCTCGGCGCTGAAGCCTTTCATCTATGCGCTCGCCTTCGAGGAAGGACTGGCGCATCCGGAGACTATCCTCTTCGACCGCCCGGCCCGCTACGGCGCCTACGCGCCGGAAAATTTCGACCTCGGCTATCGAGGCACGGTGACGGCGCGCCGTGCGCTGCAAATGTCGCTCAACTTGCCGGCGATCGAATTGCTTGCCGACGTCGGGCCCGCGACATTCCTCGCGCGCCTCAAGAGCGCCGGCGCAGATGTGACCTTGCCGAAGGACGCGCCGCCCGGCCTTGCGGTCGGGCTCGGCGGCCTCGGCGTGACGCTGACTGACATCGCGAGGCTTTATGTCGGCCTTGCTCGCGGCGGCGAAGCGCCGCCGCTCGTCGAGCGGTTGGACGGGCCGCTTACCGGCGAACCGCGCCGCGTCACTGATGCGGTCGCCGCGTACTATGTCGCGGACATTCTACGCGGCGCGCCGCCGCCGGTGAACGCGCTGTCGGGCCGCATCGCTTACAAGACCGGCACCTCGTACGGCTTTCGCGACGCTTTGGCGATCGGCTTCGATCGTCGTACCACGATCGCGGTCTGGGTTGGGCGGCCGGATAATGCGCCCGTGCCCGGCTTGGTCGGGCGCGAGGCCGCAGCGCCCATCCTTTTCGACGCCTTCGCCCGGCTTGGCCGGGACATCGAGTTGATCAGCGCGCCGAAAGGCGTTCTGCGCGCCGCCACGACCGCCGATCTGCCGCCGCCGCTGAGGCATTTGCGCAAGGACGCGCCCAAGACGGTCGCTGCGACCGCCATTCCTCAGCTCAAGATCGCCTATCCGCCCGACGGCGCGAAAGTCGATCTCGGTCTGACGCAAGGCGCGCGCGAGACGCGTCTGTCCCTAAAGGCGCTCGGCGGCGCGCCGCCCTTGACTTGGTTTGTCAACGGCGCGCCGATCGCCGCCGCCGACACGCGCCGTCAGACCGCGTGGCGGCCGGATGGCGCGGGCTTCGCCCGCGTCTCGGTGGTCGACGCCAAGGGCGCGACGGATTCGGTGGTCGTGCGATTGGAGTAGCGTTCGACGAGAGCGCCAAGAATCCTGTGAAAGGACAATCGGTTCTCGCGGAGAGGCGCCGCCACATTCGCAAGGAACAACAGGAAAGCGACGACGTTTCGAGACGTCGCCTTTTTTTAGCGCGGCGCAGCGAATATCTATCTTGATGTCCTTTAACGAGCCGTCAGAAGCCGGGGCGTGGAACAAAGCGCTTTGGAGAATAAATTTCCATGCAATTACAATCTTGGAAGGCTTGCCCGCCGCTTAGGAGCGCTCTTCTTGCCACAATCGTTGCGCTGCCGTCGTCATTCGCCTTTGCCGACGAGGGGCCGTTTTCAGGCTTCTCGGGCTTATGGACCGGGAGCGGGACCATCACGTCCACGAACGGGGTGAGCGAGCGCCTTCGTTGCCGAGCCAAATACTATGTTTCGCCCAGCGGCTTGAATCTCGATCAACAATTGCGTTGCGCCAGCGATTCTTATCGTTTTGACGTCAACAGCGGACTTGTGCGCGAGGAGAATGGGACGATCGCCGGGACCTGGACCGAGATGACCCGCAACGCGACCGGCAGCGTCAGGGCGCAGGAAAGGGGCGATTCCATCGTCGCCAAAATCGCAGGACCAAGTTTTACCGCCGATATGACCGTGACGACCCGCGGAGACCACCAGAGCGTTGCGATCACGCCCAATGGCGGCGGCAGCGACATTGCGTCGGTGACGATCAATCTGCATCAAGAGTAGCTGCGAGTGTCTGCGGCGAGTCTCACATGCTTCCCTTAAGGCTTCGATCTTTCCAACGCATTACCCCGCCTTAAAGCGCTGTGCGAGTCGGCTGAAATAAGTAATGGTCGGCCGAAGGATCAAAAGATCGGCCGTCAGGGCCGCCAGCATCGCGAAGGCGCTGAGCCAGCCGAACAAACGCAACGACGCCAAGTCAGAAAAGGCGGTGACGGCAAGGCCGAGGGCGAGCACCACCGAAGTTAGGATTAGAGCGGGACCGACGAGACGCGTCGCTCGCTCAACAGGCGCGGCCGGATCATCGCCGGGACGCGTCTCGCGCCGCATCCGGTTGAGAAAGTGAATCGTCGCGCTCAACCCGAGCCCGAATGAAACAGTCAGCGCGACGACGCTGGCGAACTGAAGTCCTTCGCCAAGAATCCAAAGCAAGGCGCCGGCGGCGACGATCGGGAAGACGCCCGGAAGAATCGCCGCCAGCGAGACGGCGGGCGACCGAAAGGCGAGCCCGATGAAAGCCGCAACAAAAAGGAATTCGATCGTAAGCCCGCGATTGAGCTTATCGATCATGTCGGCGCTGCTCCGCGCGGCAATTGCCGAGAGGCCGGTGACCGCGATGTCGTAGCCGGGATGTTTGGCCCGCGTCGCGTCGAGCTTCCTGTCGAGCGCGTCGACGATCGGCAGGAGCTGGCTCGCGTCCTTGTCGGGAACGCGGCCTGACACCACGACCGCGCTCTGGTCGGCCGAGATAAACCGCCGCACTAGATAGCTTGGCAACGCATCGACATATTCCTTTAGGGTCGCGACGTCCGTCTTGCCGAGCTTCTCGGCGAGCCAGCGCCGTAGCGTCTCAAGCGACCATACATTGCCGATCCCAGGCTGGCTCTCGAGCGCCGAATGGACCTCCGCGATCGTATCGAGCGTCTCCGGCGCGTAAAGCGACGCCCCCTTGGGAAAAGCGATCAAGACGTCGATCGGATTAGCGCCGGTCAATTCGGCGTCGAGGCGCCCGCTCGTCGTGACCGCTTGCTGCTTGTCGGGGAGTTGATCGGCCAGGCGGTACCGCGGCTGAAGATCGGCGTAAACGAAGCCAAGACCGGCGACGACGGCAAAAGCGATGAGACTATAGAGTCCGGGATGGCGCACCATCCGCCCGGCCACCCATCCGCAGAACCGGCGCAGAATATCGACGCCGGTGTCGGCCCCCTTGATCCGAGCGGCGAAGGCCGCCTCCCGCCGCACGAGGAGAACGCCCAAGACGGGCGCGAGCGTCAGGACCGCGACAAGCGCGATCGCTGTCGCGATCAGCCCCGCCTGGCCAAAGGTACGGATGAGATCGGAGTCCGAAAATTGCAGCGCAATGAAGGAAAGACCGGCCGTCGCGTGGGTCAAAACACAGGCCGGGCCGACGACAAGAACCGCATTGTGAAAGGCCCTGGTTCGGCTTTCGCCGGCGATCAGGCGGTCTCGCGCGGCGAAGGTCAGTTGCATGCTGTCCGAGAAGCTGATGACCATGATCAGCGGCGTCATCACGTTCAGGAACATATTCAGACGAAAGTCGAGCCAGCCGAGCGCGCCAAGCGACAGGAGAATGGCGATGAGCGGCGGCGCCGCCGCCACGATCATGAACGACACCCGCCGGAAAAAGAGGATCGCGATCACACAGCCTGCGGCAAAGCCGATAACATTGTAGATGAGACGGTCGCGCTCGACCGCGTTGCGGATTTCGAGCTGCATAACCGGCACGCCGGAAAGTCCGGTGGTCAAATCAGCCCCGGCAAGATCGTCCTTCATCGTCTTGCGGATTTCGCCGACGACGCCGTTCAATTTGCCGCCTTCGATAAAGGCCGGATCGAGCGCCAGCACGATCAGCGCGAGCGTTCCGTCCTCGGACAAGAGCTTGCCGCGAATAATCTCGTTCGACTTCACCTGCTCGATCAGCTTGTCAAAGGCCGCGCCCTGCGGCAGCGCTTCGGGAAAGAGCGGCGTCGGCAGGCCGCCATCCGGAGACGGCTGCCTGGCCGAAAAAAGCGAGATGACGCCGCGCGTCCCATCGATGAGCTGCAAGTCGGTCACGAGATCGCGGAGCTTTGCGATCGAATCTCGGGAGAGCAGCGATTTGCCTTCGACGACCGCCAATACGTCATATTCGCTCGACGGAAAGCGCCGCGAAACCTCTTCGTACTGCTTGAATTGCGGCGTGTCGGATCGAAACAACTGACTGAGCGAATCGTCGACCTTCAGCCGCGCCACGCCAAAGGACGCGGCGATGGCCAGAAGAAGGACGATCGCTACTGAGAGAAGGGGCGCGCGCATCGGAATAAGGCCGAGGCGCTCGACGCCGAACGCGATGTTGCTTGGCTTCGCCGATTCGGCCGGGCCGGCGCCGTCGCTCGACTGATTGGGCAGGATTCTTCTCCCTTTAGGGCCTACGCCGCGCTCCTAAGGCGAGGCCGACGACGCGACGCCAGTTAAAACCCAACATATCACTTGGAGTTCCGACCGCTTGCCGCCAAGCCCCGCCGCCAACAGCCTCGCGGAACTAAGGAATCGCCAGGCGAATCGAATTTCGACGCGCCCCGCTCGCATGCTAGGAGTGGCGCGCCGGCGCCCTTGAGTCGGTCGATCCGTTCGCCGCCGGCCCTATCATGTCCGCCGCCAAACCCTCAACCGACAACCCGCTTTTCGGCGTCGCCCTGGCCGCGGCCGCCTGGGCGGCGTTCAGCATGCAGGACGCGATCGTCAAATACCTGGTGGTCACCCTGCCCGTCCCGGAAATCCTCTTTTCGCGCAGTATCGCGATCGTCGCCCTGGCGAGCCTAACGCTACGACGAGCGGACGTTAGCGTGCTGATGGGGCCTCGCAATCTCATCGCCATCGGCTTGCGCTCACTGCTCATTCTCGTGGCCTGGATCAGCTACTATACCGCGGCGCGCTGGCTTACCTTGCCCGCCTTGGTGACGCTCTATTTCGCCTCGCCGCTCTTTGTCGTCGCGCTGTCGCGCGTTACCCTCGGCGAAACCGTTGGCCCGGCCCGCTGGTTCGCGACAATCGTTGGATTTTGCGGCGTGCTCGTGGCCGCCGATCTTAGCGAAGCGCCGAGCGCATTGCCGGCTCTGCTCACGCTTGTCGCTGCTTTGTTCTGGGCCGCAACCGCGCTTCTGACGCGCCGGCTGAGCCAAGCGGTCAGCACCCGCGCTTTGATGTTCGGCGCCAATCTCCTGTTCGTTGTCGTCTGCCTCGCCACGGCCCCCTTCGTCTTCGTCCGGCCAAACGCATTCGAGCTCGTGTTGCTGGTCCTGCTCAGCATATTCGGCGGTGCCGGCCAATTCTTCCTGTTTCAGGGAATGCGGATCGCGCCGGCCTCCGCAATCGCGCCTTTCGAATACACCTCTCTTGCCTGGGCGACGCTCTGGGGCTGGACGATTTTCGGCGATCTGCCCAATGCGCATGTACTTGCCGGCGGCGCGGTCATCCTTGCGAGCGGCCTTGCGATGCTGATCGTCGAAGGACGGCGGTACAGAGCTGCGCGCGCGTGAGCTTATCCTCCCGAACTTTACCCACGCCCGCCGATCCTTTATTTGTCGCCGGACACAGGGGGCGATAAATGACCGCGCGCAAGAGCGCTCAAGAAGCTTCGCCGGCCATCGCCTTCTTGTCGTCGGGCGCGCCGGAGGCCGATGAGGCTTTGGCCCGCCTTGCCTCGCGTTATGGCAATGTCAAACCTGACAAAGCCGACGTGATCGTGGCCTTGGGCGGCGACGGCCTCATGCTTCAGACCCTGCACCAGACGATGAAATCGCCGAAGCCGATCTACGGCATGAACCGCGGCTCGGTCGGATTCCTAATGAACGAGTTCAAAGAGGCGGGCCTTCGCAAGAGGCTCGAAGCCGCGCGTCGTTCGATCGTACATCCGCTGGTGATGCGCACGATCGACGTGGTCGGCCAGACCACGACGGCGCGGGCGATCAACGAAGTCTCGATGATGCGTCAGTCCTATCAGGCGGCAAAGCTGCGCATTCTCGTCAATGGCGAGGAGCAGCTCGGCGAGCTGATCGCCGACGGCCTGTTGGTGGCGACGCCGGCGGGGTCCACCGCCTATAATCTGTCAGTCAATGGACCGATCCTGCCGCTTAGGGCGCCTCTTATGGCGCTGACGCCGATCTCGGCTTTTCGGCCGCGCCGCTGGCGCGGCGCGCTGCTCTCCGACCGCGATCACGTCGTCATCGAAGTCATGGAGGCGGAAAAACGCCCCGTCGCCGCGGTCGCCGATCGCATCGAAATTAGGAACGTCGCGCGCGTCGATGTGTCGATGGACCTCGGGACGGATCTGGTTTTGCTGCATGATCCGGGCCATTCGCTCGACGAGCGCATCTTGCGCGAACAGTTCAAATACTAGAGCGGAGCGCAGCGTGGCCGAGGTCAAGGTCAAGGTGCTTGGCGAAGACTTGCTGGCCCAGGGCCGTTTCAAGTTGGCGCGCACGGCGCTCGAAGTCACCGAGGCTGGCGGCGAGAGGCGCGTGCTTCGCCATGAAGTCTATCACTACAAGCACGCGGCCGCGCTGCTGCTTTATGATCCCGGCCGCGGCGTCGTGCAGCTGGTCCGCCAATTTCGCGTCGGCGGCTACCTTGGCGGGCGGCGCAGCCGATGGTCGAGGTCTGCGCCGGCATGCTCGACGGCGACGCGCCCGAGGCTTGCGCCATACGCGAGGCCTTCGAAGAGACCGGCATTCGCATCGCTGCGGCGCGCCACGTTTTCGACGCTTACACCAGCCCCGGCGGCACGACCGAGAAAATCGGTTGTTTCGTCGCCGCCTATGGCGAAGAAGACCGGGCAGGCGCCGGCGGCGGCGTCGACGCCGACGAGCATATCGATCTCATCGAGCCGACGCTCGACGAGGCGATCGCGATGATCGAGCGCGGCGATATTTGCGACGCCAAGACGATCGCCCTCCTCTACTACGCCAAGGCTCAAGGGCTGGTCGCGGCGCCTCGATCGGTTGATTTACGCGGCGCGGCGGACGACAATTCCATTTAGCGCTCGCTCAGCAAGATAGGATGACGATGCAGGCCGGCCTTCTCGCCCTCGTTTTCGCAGCCGCCTTTGGCGGCGCGGCGCTCTATCTCAACGTGGTGGAGCAGCCGGCGCGCTTCGGCCTCGACGACCGCGCGCTTCTTTCCGAGTGGCGGATCAGCGACAGGCGCGGCTTTGCGCTGCTCGCCACTTTGGCGCTGATCGCGGCGATCCTGGCGCTCGCCGCCTATTTCGAAGCGCATGACGTGCGTTGGCTCATCGGCGCTCTGATCGTCATGGCGAGTTGGCCCTATACTTATTTCGCGATCGTTCCGATCACCAACCGCATTCTCACGCTCACGACGCAGGAGGCGCCCGAGCTGCGCGATCTGGTTCGTACCTGGGGCTGGTTGGAAATTGGGCAGACGGCGATCGGCGTCGCGGCCTGCCTGGTGTTTCTTTGGGCGCTTTAGGCCGCTACGGCGACCGGCTCGGCTGAGCGGCTCGAACGTTCGATCTCCGCAGAGCCGGTTTCACACGTCGCCTCGAGAATGGGCCCAGAGGTCGGGAGCCAATCCTCCGATTCGATATAGGCGACCGCATCGAAGGCGCGTCCCGCGGACGCCTCGTTAGACGCCGCCAGGGCCGGCGGGGTCGCTTCAGCCGCGTCAAGCGCGTCGATCAAGACGATCGGCCTTGGCCAGTCATAGGCGGGCTCGGCGGCGAAGGGCGTCCTCGCCGCCGCGAGATCCTCCGCGAAGGCGCGCGCCTCCTCCAACGCCGCCTCCGCTTCGACGCGGCGGAGCAGTGACAGCAACTTGGCGAGATCGGGCGAGCGCGAGGCTTCGCAGGCCGCGATCACGCGCGCGACGACCGGCCGCGAGGCGCGCTCGCCTGCCCTGCTCTCGATTTCCGGCAATGCCGCGAGCGCGACGCGGAACGGCGTCAGCAGCGGGGCGGATAGGCCCATCCGGCGATGGAGCGCCGCGAAACCTGGCCCGAACGGATCGCGCACGAATCCGGCCACCCGTCCCGGCGCGAGGCCGGAAAGCTCGGCGGCGGCGACACAATAGAAAGCGCCATTGCCGGAAATGAGCGCACGCATCAAAAGCGCGACGGTCAAAGCGCCGTTCAAGCGCAGATGATGGACAAGATCGCCGAGTTCGCCGCGCCCGCTGTTGGCGGCGACGGAAATGGCCGCTTCTTCACGCGTTTCGCGCATGATCCTTTCGATTCGCTCCGCGCCCAGTCCGAAGGCCGCGGCCAAAGGCGAGAGCGCCTCGGCCGTCGCCGCCACGAGCTCACAGCGCAGCGTCGCCGGCAGACGCTCGCGAGCCATCAGAGCTTCGCGGGCCTCGCCGTCCTCGCCGAAGCGCTCGACAATGCGGCAAAGCGCGCCCGGCGTCAGGCGCGCCTCGGGATTCTCGATAAGGGCGATCACCGCTTCGCGCCGCCCGATCTCCGCTACAGCGGCGGCGACCCCAGCGCTGAGGTAGGGACGGCGCGCCAGCGCCGTCTGCACGCTGGCGTCGCCGATCGCCGCGCTATCGACAAGCTCGGCGTCGCTCAAGACGGGCGAGAGGGCCAGCACGATGGCGGCAATCTCAGGCAGGTCATTGGCGAGCGCGCTGATGATGTGGTGGGGCGCGTCATGCGCGCTGGCGAGCGCTTCCGCCAACGCGCGGCGCACCAGGATGGAGCTGTCCTCCAGCATGGCGGTGAGGCCGACAACCGCCTCTCGCCGCAGAGGCTCGGGCAGGTTGCTGTAGCGGTAGGCGCGCGCCAAGGCGCTTGCCGCGTCGGCGCGTTCGCCGGCGTCGGCGCGCTGAGCCCAGGCAAGAAGCCGGCGCACAATCGTCGGCTCAGACGGCGACGGCGGCGTCCGCCGCGTCTTTTCAGCAACGATCAGCTTCACATTCAGGCTCCGGGGAGCAAACTAGCTCCCGCGGCGCCTACCTTGCGATCTTATGGTAAATGGCCGCTTAATCGGCCCGTTTGCGGCCGGGTTCGGAGGCTGAAATGGCTGGCGAAACCTCGCCACATCCGCGCGGCGGTCTTTATTTCGAAGATTTTACGGTCGGCCAGACTTTCGCGCATCGCTTGACCCGGACGGTCACGCAGATGGACAACATGTTGTTCTCCAACATGACGCTCAACCCGCAACCGCTGCATATCGACGCGCATTTCTGCGCGACCGAGACCGAATGGGGCAAGCCGCTGATGAATTCCCTCTTCACGCTCGGCTTGATGATCGGCATGTCGGTCAACGACACCACGGTTGGCACGACGATCGCCAACCTTGGCATGACTGACGTGCGTTTCCCGGCGCCTTTGTTCGAGGGCGACACCCTGCGCGCCACGACCGAGGTGCTGGCGACGCGAGAATCGAAATCCCGCGCCGACGCCGGCCTCGTCGAATTCCTGCATCGCGCCTTCAAGCAAGACGGAACGCTCGTCGCCGAATGCCGCCGCACCGCCTTCATGCGCCGCCGGCCGGCGCCGCGGACCATTCAGGCCTAAGCCCAAATGCGCTCGGCGCTGTTCGTCCCCGGCGATGACGAGAAGAAACTCGCCAAGGGATTGGCCTCAGGCGCCGACGCGCTGATCGTCGATCTCGAAGACTCCGTGGCGGCGTCGGCAAAGGCCCGCGCGCGGACAATCACGACGGAATTCCTCCGCCAAGCAACCGCAAAACCGGGCCGCCCGCGCCTAGTGGTTCGCGTCAATCCGCTGGCGAGCGGTCTTGTCGAGGCGGACCTCGACGCAATCGCGCCGGCGGCGCCGGAATGCGTGATGCTCCCGAAGAGCCTCGACGGGGCCAGCGTTCAGCAACTTGGCGTCAAGCTCGCCGTGCGCGAGGCGCAATGCGGTCTTGTCGAAGGCGCCACCAAGATCATAGCGCTCGCCACCGAAAGCGCTGTGGCCCTGTTCGCCATGGGAACCTATCGCCGATGCAGCCGCCGGCTGGCGGGTCTCGCCTGGGGCGGAGAAGATCTTTCAGCCGATCTTGGCGCCGAGGCCAATCGCCATCCCGACGGCTCTTGGACAAGCCCTTATCTACTGGCGCGCAATCTCACTCTCATCGCCGCGGTCGCCGCCGACGTCGCGCCGATCGACACGGTCTATACGAATTTTCGCGATCTCGAAGGATTGCGCACCGAGGCTCTCGCCGCCCGGCGGGACGGATTTACCGGCAAAATGGCGATTCATCCCTCGCAGATCGCCGTCATAAACGAGGTGTTCACGCCGACGGCCGCGGCGCTCGCGAAGGCGCAAGCGATCATAGCGGCTTTTGCCGCCAAGCCGGACGCCGGCGTGGTGGCGATCGATGGCGAGATGTTCGACCGCCCGCATCTCATAAGGGCGCAACGGCTCGCCGCGCGCGCCAAGACGCGCGCGGGCTAGGCGACGCCGCTTGCGGCGAAAAGCCGAGCCGCCCTCAGTCCCAGGTCAGCTTGTTGTCGTAGATGTAGAGCGTCGAGACTTTGCAATAATCGACGTCGGCGTCGAAGTAGCTGCCGTCGGTAAAGCGGATCTGGGTGCGGACCGTGCAATCGCCCTTATCCGTGCCGAAGTCCATGTCGAATTTATCGCCCGGCTCCACGCGATCCTTGATCCAGTTCGAGCTCCATTCGCCGTTTTCCTGCGTGCGAAATTCGATCGCCGCAACGTTCGATTTGTTGACGACGTTGAATTTCCAATGTTCGGCGGCCAGCGCGGCCGAAGCCGCCAGCGCGCAGCCGAACGCGACGACGAGCCCGCCCGTCAGTAGTACTGCCCTCCTCATCTGACACCCCCCCTTTATCTAAGCGTGGGCCGCGCCGAGCCCCATGACGACGCGTGCCCGCAGCATAGAACGGCGTCTTGCTCAGAGGAATGATGGGTGCGAAATTTTTCGCCGTTCACCCGGCCGCGCCGGGCGGACGGGCGAGCGCGAATAATTTTTCGACGACAGCGTAGTCCTGATAGCCGCAACGGGCGATCGACTGCGCGGCGGCAATGTCGAACCTTCCGTCGCGAATGAAGCGGTCATCGATATGGACGGCGACGACTTCCCCCAGGACGAGGTAGCGGTCGATCGCCTCGCCCTCGAGATTCTTGAGCGGAATCGTGTTCAGCACTTTGCATTCGAGCGACGCATGAGCCTCGGCGACCCGCGGCGCGGCGACGAGCCGGCAGGGCGCCATGGTCAAGCCGGCGAAGACGAATTCGCTTTCTCCGCGCGGCAGCGGCGCCGAGGTCTGGTTCATCGGGTGGATGAGGTCCATTGTCGCGAGATTGGCGACGAACTCGCCGCTCTCGGAAGCAAAAGCGGCCGAATCCTTGGCGCCCTCGCTGGAAAAGCCGACGATCGGCGGCGCGGAGGAAAAGCCGTTAAAGAAACTGTAGGGCGCAAGATTGATGCGGCCGTCTTTGGCGCGCGTTGAAATCCAACCGATCGGCCGCGGCGCGACGATCGCCTTGAATGGATCATGCGGCAACAGGGCCTTGTCGCGCTTTCGGGTCTCGTAGAACACTTGCGGGCAAGTCTCCTTAGGCCGTAAGTCCCTAATCGCTCAAAATCGCGTGACGATGTCGGCGAGGGCCGGTCGGACGCGATCTTCGATGAGCGCGCTCGGCCGGCCGATATGCACGAAGCCGGCGATTTTCTCGTGCGGCGCAAGGCCGAGCGCCTCGCAAAAGCGGCGGTCATAGGCGCACCATTCGGTGATCCAGGACGAGCGATAGCCGAGCGCATTGGCTGCGATCACGAGATTGAGGCAGGCCGCGCCCGCCGAAAGCGCCTGCTCCCACTCGGGGATTTTGACATGCGGTGCGGCGCGCGAGACGACGGCGATGACGAGAGGAGCTCTCGAGAAGCGGCCGCGTTCGACGGCGAGTCTTGCGTCATCGGCTTTCGGGTCATCGATGGCGAGAAGCCGCGCCGCAATCGCGCCGGCGCGGTCGCGCGCCTCCCCCTCGAAGACAATGAAACGCCAAGGCGCGAGCTTGCCATGATCAGGCACTCGGGAAGCAATCTTGAGAAGGGTTTCCAGCTCCGGCGGGCTCGGACCAGGCCCCACGAGGGTCTGCGGCGGCGCCGAGCGCCGGGTCAATAGCAAGTCGATTGTCGGATTCATCGTTCCCTTGAATGGCTTCTGAGAGCGCTTGGCCCTCATTGGCCGGTTTGGAAGGCCGTGTAAACCGTCATGAAAAGGCCGGCTTGTCATGGCGGCTTGGCTCTTAAGGTTTGGCCCGATTGACCACGGCGCAAGGCCACGGCAATTGAAGGGGATGGTTCTGGTTCGCTTCATTCGGGCGCTGGCGGCCGTATTTCTCGCCTATCTTCTGACGGGCGCGGCGACGGCGCAGTCTCAAGCCATTCCAACGCCAACGCCCGGAAAAGGCGTCCTGCATCTTTCCGCCGTGCTCAGCGGCCAAAGCGAGCCCGTACGCGGCGGCTTGCATTGGCGCATCTACAGCGTGCGCCCCGACCTTGATGGCTCGCACGGCCTCGCCGGCGAATCGACGGCGGCCCAACCGACCTTCGTCCTCGCGCCGGGCGACTACGTCGTGCATTTGGCCTTCGGCCTTGCCGGCGAGACCAAGCGCGTCACTTTGGCCGCGGAGGAGCGATCGGATCGCGTGACGCTGAACGCTGGCGCTTTGAAGATCGAAGCGACCTTGGCCGACGCGCCCGTCCCCGCCCCCAAATTGGCGATCCAGATTTTCGTGCCCGAACGCCACAATCCCGAGGCCAAACTGGTCGACGCCAAGGCGGTCGCCGGTCAGGTGATCGGCCTCCCCGAGGGCGCCTACCACATCGTGTCGACCTATCTCGACACGGTCGGCGTCGGCTCGCTTGGCGTGGCGAAATCGGGTACCGGCGCCGCGGCGCCGGTGCCGACCAATTCCGTCGTCTCAGCCGACATCAAAGTGCTGTCCGGCAAGATCATTGATCTGACGCTCCGCCATCGCGTGGCGACCTTGACGCTGAAGCTGGTCAATGCGCCGGGCGCGGAGGCGCTCGCCAACACGAACTTCACCGTGCTGACCCCAGGCGGCGACCTCATCCGCGAGTTGATCGGCGCTTTTCCCTCGCTGGTCCTCGCCGAAGGCGACTATGTGGTCATCGCCCGCCACGATCAAAAGACCTATCAATCGACATTCCAGGTGCAGTCGGCGCTCGACCGCGACGTAGAAGTCATTGCACAATAGGCTTGAGGCGGCGGGCGGCGGCGCTTTCGAGGCTTGCTTCGCGATGCAGACTTTCTTCGTGCAGATCAAATGCGCGCTCGGGCGCACCTATGACGTAGCGAACGCCTTGGCCGAGGCGGAGATCGCGTCGGAAATCTATTCGATCGCCGGCGATTTCGACATTCTCGCGAAGTTCTATGTCGAGCGCGACATCGACATCGGCCATTTCGTCGGCCAGAAGGTGCAGGTCATTCCGGGCATCGTCGACACGCGCACGATCATCACTTTCAAGGCTTTTTGAGCAGCGGCTTCGGTAGTCGACGCTAAGGCTCGTGAGCCTTTCCCGCCCCGCCGCGCGGTGGGCGCGACCCGCGGCGCTTAGGCCTCCTCTCCCCCGTGCAGCAAAGCGGAACGGGGAGAGGTAGGGCGAGGGGCCGGTCGGTTGGCCTCGACCGTCGAAGCTAGAGCGTTCGGAGGTTAGGCCGAATCGCGGGGGGATTCCCGAATCGGGGGCGTTCTGATTCAACCTGCTGGCTGGACGGAGGCCAGCAGGAATGGCTGGACCTTACTCTCAGGACTT
>Ga0070733_10001714_pt1 | contig 16145 bp, 14 predicted proteins | sample Coa_R1_9_FD_66450 | JGI IMG/M metagenome (GOLD analysis project Ga0070733, IMG submission 66450) | Surface soil microbial communities from Centralia Pennsylvania, which are recovering from an underground coalmine fire - Coalmine... | ecosystem: Environmental > Terrestrial > Soil > Unclassified ... | reverse complement strand
TTTCGCGCCGAGGACGGGCACCGCCGAAAGAATATTGGAGCCGACCGTAATCGCCCAGAACGCAAGCTGGTCCCACGGCAGCAGGTAACCGGTGTAGCTGAGAAACAGCGTGACCATCAGCAGCATTACCCCAATAACCCAGTTGAATTCGCGCGGCGGGCGGTACGCGCCGCGGTAGAAGACCTTGAACATGTGGGCGAACACCAGCAGCACCATCGCGTGCGCCGACCATCGGTGCAGGTTGCGCAGGAACACGCCTGCCGAAACAACGAACCGCAGATCCTTCATATCCGCGTAAGCCTGTGGAACCGAAGGATGGTAATACAGCATCAGCAGAATGCCGGTCGCTACCAGAATGAAAAAACAGCCCAGGCTCAGGGTCCCGAGATACCAGGTGACGCCGAAGTCCAGCGCGCGCCGCCGGACCTTGACGGACGCCAGATGCAGAAAAACGTTCTGCTGAACCGCCAGCGACCGGTGAAGATTACTCTCCCCGCTGCCGCCCCGGAACACCGAACGCCAGACGCGCGTATTGCGTACGCCGGCGAGTCCTTCAGCAAGTCTGGCCATGTCAGATTCTCACGAACTGCTTGCGATCGAGAGCCTCGGAACGATCGATCTGCAGGTTCCCGTCGTCGTCGAGCGACGTCTTCAGCCATGGCAGCGGCCGCGGCGCCGGGCCTTCAATTTTGACTCCGTCCGTATGGAACTTACTGCCGTGGCACGGGCACGCGATAATGCCCAACTCCGGTTTCCAGGCCGTGAGGCACCCGAGGTGAGTGCACACCGCCGAAAGCGTATAGATTCCTTCGGGTCCGTGCACGATGTAAATCCCGCTCTGCAGGTCTGGGGTCACGGACTCCGGCGGGTAGCGATCAGGCTTGCCGGCATTGACAATCGGGGATGGCTCGTAGAGCACGTTCGGGGAGAGGAACTCATAGCCAAACACCGCCGAGCCCACTCCGGCAATGGCCATCGATCCCACGCCGACTCTCGTGAAGACGCGGCGGCTGCATCCCCCGCATAGACCACTGCAGCCGTCCGGCTTTTTCAGTTCGTCTGGCATTTTATTGTCCTGGTTCCGTGAAGGCGAACTCGGGAACCTGAAGCTTCATCGAGAAGGCTTCCATCGTGATGACATTCACCGGGCATCGCTCCGCACAGAGCCCGCAGCGGATACAGCGGGTTTCGTCTTTGAGCATGGCTGCGCCGGAGATGGTCCCAAGCTCCCCGGCGGCCACGTCGTCGAGTTCCACGCGGAAGAGGCCGCTGTCGCCGCGAATCTGCTCCAGCACGCCGGAGGGAAATTCAATCCGGTCGAGCGCTACAAGCTGGATGCAATTCTCGGGGCAGACATCGACGCAGCCGCCGCACAGAATGCATTGCGATCCGTCCGCTTCGTTGCCCTCGAAAACGGTGTTGATCCAGCAGCGAAGGCACCGGCGCGCCTCCCGCATCGCCGTTCCCTCGTCGTAGACCAGTTCCACTTCCGTGACTCCCGTGCGCCGGTCGAGCGGAAGCATCGGGATCGGCTGACGGCCAATCTCCATGTAGTCCGGAAACATTCTGTGGTGCGGGAGAATCTCGACTTCGATTTCGGGATCGGACTGGGTCCGTCCGGTGAGGTATTCGTCGATGCCGCGCGCGATTCGCTTGCCATCGCCGACGCTGTCGATGATGAGCCGCGGCCCGAAGACGCAATCTCCTCCCGCGAAGACGCCGGGAGCGCTTGTCATCAGAGTCCGGCGGTCGGTCACGATCAGTCCGCGCGCTGAAATATCGACACGATCGTCCGGCTTGAGAAAATCCAGCCGGGGCGCCTGGCCGATTGCCAGAATCACCGTGTCGCATTCAATCGTCGATTCGCTGTGGTCCTCAAATGCCGGATTGAATTTTCCCTGCGCATCGAACACGAACTTCGTTCTTACGGTCTCGAGTCCCGCGACTTTGCCGTCGCGGCCGAGTACGCGCCGCGGGCCTCGCCCGTCGTATAAACGGACGCCTTCCAGCTCCGCTTCTTCTATTTCCTCGGCCGCCGCCGGCATTTCCCGGCGCCGTTCGAGGCACACGATATCGACCTCCCGCGCTCCCATGCGCAGCGCGGAAAGAGAAATATCCATCATTTCGTGCGTGGCGACAGCGGTGATGTTTTCGTCGCTGGGCGTCGCGCCTTCCGGATCGCCGCGATGCTGCTTCAAAACTTCGCGAACGGCGGATCGGGCGACATCCATCGCCACGTTTCCACCGCCGATCACAACCACTTTCCGGCCGATGCTGAACCGGTATCCCAGATTCGCGTTCAGAAGAAAATCGATTCCCTTGTGGACCCCGTCGAGGTCGATGCCGGGAATCGACAGATCGCGGCTGCGATGGGCCCCGACCGCGAGTACAACGGCGTCGAAGCCCTGCTGGAGCAATTGCGAGACGCCGAAATCGCGGCCTGCCGCTGAATTCAGCTTCAGTGTCACATCGCCGGCGTCCAGAATCTCGCGGATTTGAGCCTCGACCACCGCGCGGGGGAGGCGATACTCGGGAATACCCAGGTGCAGCATTCCGCCAGCGACCTGTGCCGCCTCGAAGATTGTGATCGAGTAGCCCATCAGCGCCAGGTCGTACGCCGCCGACAATCCGACGGGTCCGCTGCCAACGATCGCGATCCTGTAACGCAATTTCGGAACGCTGCACTTCGTGGTTTCGAGAGGATGGCGCGACTCCGGCCCATACCGTTCCGTGAGGAAACGCTTTAGAGCCCGGATCGAAATCGGCCGGTCAATGGCGCCGCGGCGGCAAGCGGTCTCGCACGGATGTGCGCACACCCGTCCGCAGACGCTCGCCATCGGGTTGGGATCGCGTGCGTAGCGGTACGCCTCCTCGAAGCGCCCCTCCGCGATCAGCGAAACGTACCGCCCGGCGTTTGTGCCCGCCGGACACGCCATCATGCAGGGGAAGTTCGTATTGAGCCAGTCGGGATCGACCCGTTTCTCTCTGAGGCGTTCGAGCATGGTCGTTATCGGAACGGCGGTCGGACCATCGGGCAAGCGGCTACTTCACCAGACTGAAGTCCACCGTCGCGTTGCCGGCGGCGGTTACCGGTTTCGTAATGATCTTCATGCCTTCGTGCCAGGCGGAGACCGTGTAGCTTCCATCCGGAACATCGGCGATTTTGAAAGCCCCGGACGCATCCGTTATCGCGTAATACGGAGTCGGCGACACTATGATGTACCCCGACATTTCCGGATGCACGTTGCACAGGAGCGGAACCACGCCCGGGCTGTCGAATTTGAATTCGCGCTCTTCTCCGGTGGGCCACGTTCCCATGTTGTGGCTCATCTTCTTGTTGCCGCTGAGCGACGGCCAGAAGATGTTGTGCTGCACTTTATCGCTGTTCAGAAATTGCACCGTCTCGCCCAACTGCACCGCCAGCACGTGCGGCTGAAACAGCAGCTGCTTCTGATCCATGACGACCGGCTTGGCCGGCGCCGGGAATGTCTTTCCCGGAATCGCCTCCACATAAACCACCGAACCCGCCTTGGCCGGGGTGACGGTGCCCGCTATCACGGCGGCTTGAAGCCCGGCCGCGCCGGTAAGAACCGCAATGACGGTGAAGAACAAACGCTGCGTGGTCGATTTCATAACCTGTAAAATGTCCTTTCTGAAAATCGTCCGAGAAATCAGTAAACAAATTCAAGCGCGCCGAGCGCCGTATTCGCCCGGAACGGGTTGACCGCCAGAAAATTGCCATTCGGCAGCGTCGTCTCCTTCACGAACTGCAATGGCCGGATCTGGTATTCGAATGACGCCTTGATATTGGCGTGAATCAGGAACTGCACCCCGGGACTAAATCGGTCGCGGGTCGAGTTATAAGGAGCGAAGTAAGGTGTGTTCGTTGCAAACGCAAGACCATTGATCCGGTCCGCCGGGGAGTTCACCTGATCCCATCGCATGATGGCCATGAACCACGGAAGCACCAGATAGTCGGCTTGCACGAAGCCCCCGCTGAAATTTGCGGGAACGCCCCGCACGAAGCCGGCCGCGACGGGGCTCGTCGCACTCAGCGGAAGCGGGATCGCCGCGCCCGTCGCGTCCACTGGCAGTCTGTTGGCATCGTGCCCGAGCATGTAGAGACCGTAAACGTTGAAGGTTCGGTAATTGAAGCTGAAATCTCCACCGACCCGGTAGTATGGCTCCCTGTTGTCGAGAATGAAGCTGGAACCGTCCGCCGCCACACCAGGAAGCCTCTGGAGCGAATCCCCGTGCATATAGAAGCTCCCGAAGTTCAGATAAGTGTGATCGTGTGGCCCGGTTGTCCCCGCCGCCTGGATGCCGCTTCGGATTTTGGCGTCGCCCTCCAGGTTGAACCGGTAGGACGCACGGGCATAGATGTTCTTCGGATTCGAATCGGAGGTGAAGCCAACGCCTCCGCTCGCGCTGCTGGTGGCGGAAGGGACATAGGGGAACGTATTCGCCGCCTGCGAGATTCCAGTCGTGTTCTGGTCGAACACCGCCACTGAGTAGTGATAGCCGCCGTACTGGTGGCCGCCGCTCAGTTCGAAGCCTCGCGCCACATTGCCAAACGAAAACTGATTGGAGACATTCTGTGGCGCCGCTCCGGGAATTGCCGCGCCGATATTGGATTCCTGATAAATGTCGTACGGGCTCAGATTGATCGACCGCGCCTGAGTGAATGGCAAGTCCAGTTCGAACTGCCCCGCGCGAAACGAAAGCGAGTCCTTCGGCAGCTTTGCAAACCGTCCGATATTTACAAACTTCAGATAAGCGTCGCCCAGCCCTCCCGCCGCGTTTTCGCCGGAAACACTGAGATCGTCGTCCACCCAGAACGCGATATCGCTCCCCATGTTCCCCGCCGTAAAGATGCTGAAGAACCCCGCCTGAAAATCCGTCGCGGGAATCAGACCGGGCACGTTGCCCGGACCGGCGAGCGAATTAAATTGGTTCCGTTTCGACCCCGTGTATTGGAAGAACTGGTTGTAACGAAGTCCCACCGGTGGCATGCCCGGAATCTCGCCGGGCCAGATCGAGTGCGGGAATGAGTCTTTGTTCGCCGGAGCCCCCAACATCACGGGCGGTTCTTTGACGTAGGTCTCGTCGTCGGTGGGAAACTTGAACCCGGCATCCTTGAACGCCTTGCCGAAATCGTTCAGCTTGGGGAAGTCGCTGTGGCACGTCTGACAGGAGGTTTGATACTTTCGCGCAAAAGGCGGTATCGCGTACGTTTTTGACGGAGCGAACAACATCAGAATCGCGGCGCCCGCACCCGCGCCGACGATGAAAGTTCTGGCCAATCTGATCAACGTCACCTCCCTCGTAAGTCACTGGAAGTGGCATTTGAGCGGCCATTGTTTAATGTGCCAAAATTGGAGCTTAGAGGGTCAAATTGCTGGTTTTTGTCCTTCAATTGCGCTGTATCGCGCAGTCGGCTGCGCGCTATCCCGAGATCGGGTTTTCGCGCGGAAGCTCACCCGCGCATGCGGTCGTCGCCTATCGCGCGTTCGTGGGAAGCGTGGCGAGTCCTCACAAAGTGAGGTTCACGCGTAGAATCAATTTACGCTGACGAGAACCGTCATCGGCGCGCACAGCTGTTCCGTGAAGTTGGCTTTACAAGACAACTCGTACACGGTCGTCTGTTTTGGGTGTACCCTCAGCGAACCTTTTACTGGAAGTTCCAGAAGGTGATGGAGGCATTCTTCAGGGCCGGTTTCCGGACTCCCCTCAAGAGTGACCAGATCGGCTCCACGTGTAACCCATGTAAGATTGGCGCTGTCTCCCGCCCGGATTGTGTCCGAGCTTACGGTGAATGAAACGATTGCCGGGGAGGTCGCAAACCCAACGTGCGCCATGCCGCTTCCCGAAAGCCCGAGGAAGGCAACGACCGCGACCAACCACAACGTCGATCCAAAGCCTGGGCGTATCATATCCTTTTCCATGCAAGTGCCATGCCAGCGAGCGGAAAAAAGGAGTTTGGAGTTTCGTTCCTGTTTTCAATTCAGTTGCCACTGCGACGGGCGTTGTCGCGTATGGTCACTGAGCCGTGTGGCTCGAACCTGGTCTACTAAATGAACGAATCGTCAGGAACGAAATTCCATCGCGGGCGTCTCTCTAAGAAGGTGAAATCCTGCATCCCGACGAATGTGACATCGAAAACTGCGATTCCTGGCCCGAACGGCCGGTCGCGGAGCGGGCATCTCCGTGTCCGGACTTGGTGCCGGAAAAGACATCCCCGAGTCGTTCTGCTGATGAGCTTACTCCCCATCCCGGTGCTCTGTCAGCAGGCTGCACCCGCGACGACCTCACCGCCTGAGCCGGAGCCCAAACGCATTTTCTGGATCATTCCGAACTTTCGAACGTCGCCCATGCCCGTGCCGTATAAGCCGATCGCTCCATCTGAGAAATTCCGCATTGCGACTCTGGATTCCTTCGACCGTGGGACTGTCGCGTTAGGCGTGTTGTTCGGTGCCGAGGCTGGGTTGACAGACGCAAATCGATCTTTCGGTCAGGGAGTTCGCGGGTATGCGCACTACTTCGCCACCTCCTATGCCGACTATGTAATCGGCGATTACATGACGGAAGCTGTTTTCCCGGCCATCCTGCATCAGGACCCGCGCTATTTCAGGCGTGGCGCGGGAAGTGGCTGGTCGAGACTTGGATACGCTGCCGGTCAGGTTCTATGGACCCACAACGATTCAGGCCGGGGCGAGTTCAACTTCTCGGAGATCGCGGGTAACGCGACCGCCGTCGCAATTTCGATGGCGTACTATCCCGAGAATCGCGACGTGGCCGATGGCGTATCCAAACTTGGCAGTCAGCTTGGCGTCGATATGGCGTCGAACATCCTCAAGGAATTCTGGCCGGATCTGGAGCGAAAATTCTCGCGCAAACACACCTCCGTAAAACCCTGACCCCTGGTTGCCGGTCCATCCATGACCACAATGGGTCCACGTACGGAATCCTTATATGAAAATTCTTCTGCACAATCCGGACAATGGAATCACCGGCAACTTCATGCCACATCTGTGGATGTTTTTGCTGCAGGCGCGAACACCGCCGCCGCACGAAGTCATTCTGCTGGATGGCAACGCGAAACCCATGAACGACGCGGAGCTTGTGCGGTTCGTGAAGGATCAGGCCATCGATCTGGTCGGTATCGGCGCCATGACGCGGATGGTTGCGCGCGCATACCGCGCAGCGGATGCCCTCCGTGCTGCCGGCGTCCCGGTTGTGATGGGCGGACCGCACGTGACCGAACTCCCCGATGAGGCTTTGGGGCGCAACGGTGGCGTTCGCCACGCGGATGCGGTGGCATTGGGTGAAGCGGACGAGACGTGGCCCCGCATTATCGAGGACGCGGCCAATGGCTGCCTTAAGGATGTGTACGCGCCGGTGGACGCATTCGGCCAGGAGCATAAACCGGATCTCGGGGAATATCCCAAGATCGCCTGGGAGTCGCTCGATCTCGAACAGTTCAATCAGATCCCGGCGTTCCTTCGGCCTGTCTTCAAGACCTTGGGAATCGAGTTCGAGGGGTTCCATCTCATCCCGATCGAGTCTGGCCGTGGGTGCCCTTACGGTTGCGAATTCTGCACGGTCACCGGCTTCTTCGGGGATTCCATTCGATTTCGTTCGAACGCGAGCGTAGTGGATGAAATGCTTCGCCTCAAAGCTCGCTCCCGCCGGGAGCGAGGCAAGGTTGCGGTTTTCTTCGTGGACGACAATTTAGCCATTAATGTGAAGCGCACGAAGTCGCTTCTGCGGGAGATCGTCGCCGCCGGCGCTCAACTGGCCTGGGTCGGACAGATCAGCGCCAACCTGCTGCGGGATGAGGAACTGGTCGACCTGATCGCCGAATCCGGGGGTAAGTGGATCTTTATAGGCATGGAGTCTCTGGATCCGGCCAACCTGAAAGACGTGAACAAGAGCTTCAATAAGCCATCCGAGTATGCGGCGGTGTTGGATCGATTGGCGCGCCGAAACGTATATGCCATTACGTCCTTCATCTTCGGGCTGGATAACGATTCGACGGGCGTAGCCGGGCGCACGCTCGCGGAGATCGCGAAGTGGCCTCCGGGACTCCCGGTGTTCGGTCAGATTACTCCGTTCCCTTCCACGCCGCTTTACCGGCGGCTGGCTGCGGAGGGACGTTTGACACGGCCGACTCACTGGCTGGACTTCGCACCATTCAAGATGGCTCACACTCCTCTCAAGATGAGCGTGGCCCAGGTACATGAAGAAGTGCAACAGGCGTGGACCGACTCTTATGACCCCGCGGCCACGCGGAGAGCGATGAGCAAAATCGCCGACGCTCCCGTGCCCTACAAGATCAGCCATCTGATTGCACGGTTGTGTTTTCGGGGTATCTATTTCCCACAAAAGGGCTCGCTCGCGTGGTTCAGGGTAATCGTCGAAAACCGAAGCGTGATTCTTCGCATCGTCCTCGATTCCTTCACGAAATGGCGGGGTACGGCTGAAGCGGAGGTGCTTCTGGACTTTGATACCGGCGCCAGAAAGCTCGCAAAAGTAAACCTGAATCAATGAACCTGCACAGACTGAGTGTTGAAGAAGTTTTCTGGTGGGCCCGGGCAGATTCGAACTGCCGACCTGTCGCTTAGGAGGCGGCCGCTCTATCCAACTGAGCTACGGGCCCGATCCAGCTTTATTGTAACGTCGCAAGCCCCGATTTCCGATGTCTTTCCTGTAATGCATGCCGGCAAAGTGGATCTTGTCGACCGACGTATAAGCCACTTTCATGCTGCTCGCGAGATCCGCTCCTTCCGCGGTGACCCCAAGCACACGGCCGCCGGCCGTCACCAAATCGCCGCCATCGCGCTTCGTCCCGGCATGGAAAACGACCGCGCCTTCCACATTCTCAATTCCGGTAATCTTCTTGCCGGATTCAAAAGTCCCCGGATATCCGCCTGAAGCGATCACCACGCAAGTCGCCGGCTCCGGTGACCAACTCAACAGGCTGGCATCCAACGAACCTCTTGCGGCCGCCATCAGCGCTTCGCCCCAGTCGCCGGCAAACCGCATCATCAACGGCTGCGTCTCCGGATCGCCCAGGCGAACGTTGAACTCGAGCACGCTCGGTCCGTTCGCAGTCATCATCAAACCCGCGTAGAGAAACCCGGTATACCCGGTCGCCCGGACCACCGGCTCAATGATCGTGTCGAGAATTCTGCCGCGGTCCACATCCTTGAGAATGAGGGAATCCGAATAGGCGCCCATGCCACCGGTGTTCGGGCCCCGATCGCCATCGAAGATCCTTTTGTGATCCTGCGACGGCTCCAGCGGCACGGCGCGTTTCCCATCGCAGAGAACGATGAAACTGACTTCTTCGCCTTCGAGAAACTCCTCGATTACCATGGGAAACGGCAGACTGGCCAGCGCCGCATCCACTTCCGCCCGATTCTGCGCGATCACCACGCCCTTGCCGGCTGCCAAGCCATCGGTCTTCAGAACCACGGGGTACCGGAAATCGCGGGGAACCTGTCCAACACTCTCGACGGTCTGGAATCGAGCTGTCGGAATCCCGAGCTTTTCCATGAACCGCTTGGAATGGATCTTACTCCCTTCGAGCGCCGCATTCTCCGCCGTAGGCCCGACAATCGCCATACCTCGGGCGCGAAATTGGTCGACCACCCCCGCCACCAGGGGAACTTCAGGACCCACCACGGTGAGGTCGATGCTCAGCGCCTCCACTAATTGGACATAATCCGTATTTCCATGACATTCCCCGACACCTGCAATCCCCGGATTTCCCGGCACTGCATGGACTTCCCTCACCGAGGGCGATCTCTGAAGTCGCCACGCGAGGGCATGCTCGCGCCCACCCCCGCCGATCACCAATGTCTTCACAGACTACAATGTTAACAGTGGCGCAACTCACTTATGAAGTCGTGATCATTGGCGGCGGCCATGCCGGTTGCGAAGCTGCGCGCGCCTGTGCGCGGCTCGGGCTGCGCACCGCGATGATCACGATGAACGCCGACCTGATCGCGCAGATGTCCTGCAATCCAGCTATTGGCGGGATCGCCAAAGGTCACCTCGTGCGCGAGATCGACGCGCTGGGCGGCGTGATGGCCGAAGTCACCGATTCCGTCGGGATCCAGTTCCGGCTTCTCAATACCAGCCGCGGCCCGGCCGTCTGGTCCCCGCGGGCGCAGTGCGATAAGAAGCAATACCGCATCCGGATGAAGGAGGTTCTCGAGCGCGAGCCCAACCTTCACATCAAGCAGGCCGAAGTAGCGGCGCTGATCATCGAAGACGCTCGCGTTCGCGGGGTCCATCTGATGGATGGCCGCTCGATCCGGTGCGAGGCAGTCGTCATCACCACCGGGACCTTCCTGAATGGCTTGGCCCACATCGGCGAACAGCGCGTAACTTGCGGTCGCAGCGGTGAGCCGCCTTCGCAGGTTTTGGCCGAACAGGTCCGCAATCTTGGACTCGGCTGGACGCGCCTGAAGACCGGGACTCCACCCCGTCTCGATGCCCGTTCCATCGACTGGTCGAGGTTCGAGCCTCAGTTCGGGGATGCCAATCCCGTGCCGTTTTCGTTTTTGACCGAGAAGATCGACCGGCCTCAGATCCAGTGTTATCTGGCCCGCACGACGGCGGAAACCAAACGGATCATCCTCGACAGCATCCACCGGTCCCCGCTCTATAGTGGGCAAATCGAAGGCGTCGGGCCTCGCTACTGTCCGTCGATTGAAGATAAGTTCGTCAAGTTTCCAGACAAGGAAACCCACCAGATTTTCCTTGAGCCCGAGGGTCTCGATACTAACGAGATTTACGTCAACGGGATGTCGACCAGTATGCCGATCGACGTACAGGCGGCGGTAATCGCGTCAATCTCCGGTCTGGGGAACGCCGAAATGATCCGGCCGGGCTATGCGATCGAGTACGATGCGGTCGATGCGCGCGAACTGGATCATCGCCTGGAAGTCAGGAAACTGCCCGGGCTTTTCCTCGCTGGCCAGATCAACGGAACTTCGGGCTACGAAGAAGCGGCGGGCCAGGGATTGATCGCGGGGATCAATGCAGCACAGACGATTCTCGGCAAGGCGCCCGTGATCATCTCCCGGAGTCAGGGCTATCTCGGGATCATGATCGACGACCTGATCACGAAGGGCGCCGATGAGCCGTATCGGATGTTCACCTCGCGCGCCGAGCACCGGCTGCACCTTCGGATCGACAACGCGGATGAGCGCCTGACGCCGGTTGGGGAGGAAATTGGGTTGGTTTTTTCGGATCGGCGGGAGCTGTTTGCGCGCAAGACGGCACAAAAGGCCCGCCTCATGGCGGCCCTGAACGCAAGCCCGAAAGGAGCGTCGCTGCGCCGTCCCGAGGTCAGGATTTTGGACTTACTGCCGTGGATTCAAGAGGTTCTGGGTGAGAACGTCGAACGTGGGGTCCTGATGACGGTCGAGACCGAGACGAAGTACGCCGGATATATCGATCAGCAACGGCGTCAGATTGAGCGAATGCTGGGTTCCGACACCCGGTCTATCCCTGAGCGAATGGACTTCGGCCGGATTCCGGGGATTTCGCGCGAAGTAGGCGAGCGATTGACCCGGGTTCGGCCCTCGACTCTCGGCCAGGCAGCGCGGATTCCCGGGGTGACTCCTGCCGCAGTCGCTATCCTGGACGTTTATCTGACTGTTTCACGTGAAACATGATAGATTCAGGGAATCCTATTTGGCCCGAATTATAGCTATCACCAATCAAAAAGGCGGGGTGGGGAAGACCACCACGACCATAAATCTCGCCGCAGCCTTAGCCGCGAGTGAAGTCAAAGTCCTCGTCATCGACTGTGATCCGCAAGGAAACACGACCAGCGGTCTCGGTGTACAGAAGACTGAGGGCATGCACACCCTCTACGACGTTCTGCTCGATGGCAAAGAGATCACCCGCGCCATCTGTCCCACCGAAATGGAGGGCTTAAATCTCATGCCCGCCGACAAGAACCTCATCGGCGTGAACCTCGAGCTGGTCAACTCCGACGACCGGGAATCGATCCTCCGGCATCATATTCACCGCATCAGAGATCAGTACGACTACATTCTGATCGATTGCCCGCCGGCCCTCGACCTCCTCACCTTGAACGCCTTGATGGCCGCGGATTCCGTCCTGATCCCGATTCAGTGCGAATTTTTCGCCCTCGAAGGTGTTTCCGGTCTGATGGATACGATAGACCGGGTACGCGAAGCCTTCGGCCATCCTTTGCGCATTGAGGGTATTCTCCTTACGATGTACGACGAGCGCACTAATCTAACCAAACAAGTCGCGGCCGATCTCCGCGAATTCTTCACGGATGAGGTTTTCCATACCGTCATCCCGCGGAACATCCGCCTCGCCGAAGCTCCCAGTCATGGGAAGCCCATTCTCCTCTACGACCCGGGGTCCAAAGGGTCGGAAGCCTACATTAAACTCGCAAAAGAGATTCTCACCAATGACCAAAAGCGAACGGCGAAAAGCGCTCGGTAAGGGACTGCACTCACTCCTGCCCACCCGGCCAACCGCGCCAACTCCAAATTCCACTCTGGCTGCAACCGTATCCGACGGTGATGTTCAACGCCTTCCGATTGAACAAGTTACGCCCAATCCTAACCAGCCCCGCCGGGAGTTCGACGAATCCGCACTGCTCGAGTTGGCTCAATCGATCGAGCGCGAAGGCATCATTCAGCCGATCATCGTCCGCAAAACCGCTCCTGGCCAATACCAGATCATCGCCGGCGAACGCCGCTGGCGCGCAGCGAAACTTGGCGGATTGCACCAAATTCCGGTCATCGTCCGGACAGCCGACGATCAACAGGCGCTCGAACTCGCAATCGTCGAAAACATCCAGCGGGAGGACCTCAATCCGATCGAGCTTGCCACGGCGTTTCAACGCATGGCAATCGAGCTCGGCCTGAGCCACGATCAGATCGGCCAGAAGACCGGCAAAGAGCGCACCACGATCACCAATTCCGTCCGGTTGCTCCAACTCCCTGTGGAACTGCAGGGCATGGTTTCCGCCAGGCAACTCTCACCCGGGCACGCGCGCGCCCTGCTCAAGTTCGAGGATGAGCAGACGCAGCGGGAGATTGCGCAGCGCTGTGTCGCGGAAGGTTGGTCGGTCCGCCAGATCGAACAGTTCACCCGCCCCCAAGCCAAGGCCCAAAAGTCCAAGCCGCCGGACGGCCCAACGGATCCGAACGTGAAGTTCGCCTTGACCGAGCTGGAGCGGGTTCTCGGTACCAAGGTCCGGATCGTCGAGAATCGTAAGGGCAGAGGCAAAATTGAGATCGAGTATTATTCGGCTGAAGACTTGAGCCGAATCTATGACTTAGTGGTTGGGGAAGTAGAATAAACTACGATAGTAGTTTCAATATGTCCGCCAACTCCTGCCGAATGCCCGGTAACGGATCAAGGGCGGCAAACAGCACTTCCTGGCGCGCCGGCGCCTCCGCCTCGGCAACAGTGCGCGCATCTTTTCCCGACTTCAGCGCTTTCCGGGCGCCTTCGATCGTGAACTTCCTGTCGTAGAGAAGCTGCTTGATGTTGAGAAGCAGCTCTACGTCTTTGCGGCGGAACATGCGCTGGCCGGTATTCGACTTCTTCGGCGACAAGCCTGGGAACTCGGATTCCCAGTAGCGCAATACATAGGGTTCGACCCCGACAAGCTGGCTCACTTCGCCAATTCGGAAAAAAAGTTTGTCCGGAATCGAAGCTTTCTCGTCTGTCATCCGTTTATAGCCATCCTACCGTGACCTATATTGGTTACGGAGCATCTAACAGACCATGGAGCTGAAAACATCGAATCCTGCGTTCGCGGGGAACACTTTCACGGTGAACGGCGTCGCCGCCGGATACGGCCCGACGATGACGATTTCGGGCACGGTCAACAAAGCCGGCATCCTGATGCTGTGCGTCCTCGCGACTGCCGCGTGGACATGGAATCAATTCTTCACGAACGGGCCGGCGGCGGTCGGCGGGTACACGATGGTGGGAGCGTTCGGCGGATTCATCGTGGCCATGGTCACCGTCTTCAAGAAAGAATGGTCGCCGATTACGGCGCCGATTTACGCGCTCCTCGAAGGTCTCTTTCTGGGCGCGCTGTCGGCCATGTTGGAGCTCCGTTTCCCGGGAATCGCGATCGAATCGGTCGCGCTGACCTTCGGAACATGCTTTTGCATGCTGCTGGCGTATCGTTCCGGATTGATCAGGCCCACGCAGAAATTCGCCATCGGCGTCGTTGCCGCGACTGGCGGGATCATGCTCGTCTATTTTCTGAGCATGATCCTCGGGTTGTTTCACGTGCAGGTTCCCGGGATATTCGGCAGCGGGCCCATCGGGATTCTGTTCAGTCTGGCGGTCGTGATCGTCGCGTCGCTGAACCTGATTCTGGATTTCGGCATGATCGAGGAAGGCGCCTACCGGGGCGCGCCGAAATACATGGAGTGGTACGGCGCGTTCGGCCTCATGGTCACGCTGGTGTGGCTGTACCTCGAGATCATCCGCTTGCTGTCGAAACTGCGCGACAGACGATAAAGACCCCCCTTACGGGTTGGCTTCGATGCTCTTTTCCAGCTTGTCCAGCGTTTCCATCGCAGTGAGGCACTGAGCCACGCTGGCGTTCGGCTCGCGGCCTTCAGCGATGGCGGCAAAGAACTCCCGATCCTGCAGTTCGATGCCGTTCATCGACACATCGACCTTTGACAAATCGATCGGCTTCTGCTCGCCGTCCACCAGGTCGTCGTAGCGCGCAATATACGTCCCGTTGTCGCAGATATAGCGGAAAAATGTACCGAGCGGCCCTTTGTTGTTGAACGATAGCGCCAGTGTACAGACGGCGCCCGAGGGAACCTTGAGCTGTATGCTCATGTCCATCGCGATCCTGAGCTCGGGGTGAATCGGACCCTGCAGCGCATTGGCGCGGTGAGCGATTTCGCCGGTCTGATACTGGAACAAATCGACGGTATGGCAGGCGTGGTGCCACAGCAGATGGTCTGTCCAGCTGCGGGGCTTTCCGGCTGCGTTCATGTTGGTGCGGCGAAAGAAGAAGGTCTGCACATCCATCGACTGGATCTTCAGTTCCCCCGAGAGAATGCGCTTGCGTATCCATTGATGGCTGGGATTGAACCGGCGCGTGTGGCCGCCCATGGCGATCAGGCCGGTTTGCTTCTGCACCTGCACCAGGCGTTCGGAATCTTTCAGGTTGTCCGCGATCGGAATTTCGATCATGACGTGCTTGCCGGCGCGCATGCACTGCTCGCCCTGCGCGGCGTGCATTTGTGTGGGCGTCGTCAGGATGGCGGCCTCTACGCCGGGCTGTTTCAGACTCTCGGCGAGATCGTTGGTCCAATGCGGAATACCGAATCGTTTCGCGACTTCTTCGGTACCGGCCGGATTTCCGCCGGCCAGCGAAACAACTTCAATTCCATCGATCTTCGCGATCGCTTCCAGATGTTTGATGCCGAACGCGCCTTGTCCGGCAACGCAGATCTTCATGGTTCTGTCCTCAGTAATCGAGTATACTTTCCACTCAGCTGATGAACCCCGTTTTACCATCCGGTAGTCTCGTCGCCGCAACAAATGGGAAAGTTACATCAATTCAGTGGTGCGGCCGGTGCGCCGCGAGGAGTGCGGACAGCGCTGGTTCCGGTATACGCAGCCTGCGCTCAAGTCAGAAACGCCGGGCGAGAAAACGCCAGGCAATAATAAGCGAGGTAATACTGAGTGACGTTCCGCCAACCATCAAAAACAACACTGCAATATCCCAGGCCGGCCGGTAGTTGTAGAGGAATGGCAGGTTGATCGAGTGCAACCCGTGATAGAGCCAGCGCTCCGGCCATCTTCCTGAACTGTAGCTGCCCACGACGCGCGCGGAGCGGGGATCGATGTAGAAACTGCTCCGCTGCGGGTCTCGCAGCTGAACGAAAAGCACGGGCAGGGGAAGCTCGCGATGGCGGTCGAGATAGTAGGCGTCGTATTCGGTGATGAACCGGGCATCGACAATGCCGGTTGGTTGGCTGGCTTTCGTAACGAGGTCAATGAGCTCGGCGCGATCGAATTCCGCCGTGGCGGGGCCAGTCACAGGGATGAGGCGCGTATGCTCCGAATCCTGCGTGGCCAGGTAGAACGATTTCCCG
>Ga0070733_10001713_pt1 | contig 16149 bp, 13 predicted proteins | sample Coa_R1_9_FD_66450 | JGI IMG/M metagenome (GOLD analysis project Ga0070733, IMG submission 66450) | Surface soil microbial communities from Centralia Pennsylvania, which are recovering from an underground coalmine fire - Coalmine... | ecosystem: Environmental > Terrestrial > Soil > Unclassified ... | reverse complement strand
TAAAGACTTTCGTGTCCACGCCTACGGGAAGAATGTGGCTGACTTGCTTTCCGAGGTGTCGTTCAACATCGCTGGCCACAAATTCTGTAATGCCGGTGTACACATCGCAGCGCGGATAGATTCCTTCGTAGAGCATTCGTAGTTGCCACGATGGCGTCCCCAGCTGCGCGGCCGGAGCTTCAGCATGAAAAACTGCGTTCGTCTTTCGGCGAAGAGGGCGCGGCAAATGCAGAAATAGGTAGCTTGCGGGGCTGAAGTCCATGTAGCCGATCAGATCGTAGCCCGCCAGCATCTCACGCAGGATCCGACGAGTCTTGCCACGAACGGGCAACTGCAGAAGATGTATGCCGCTCGCGCCCTGAAGCCGAGGATCGGGTTCGCGCTCATACCAGAGCGAGCATTCGAATCGTTCGGGATCGAGCCGGCGCGCGATCTCGCGGACATTTAGACTCTGAGCATTGGTATTGTCGGCATCAACCCCGGGCAGGAACAGCAGGCGAACTTTATCCATTGCTGATTCATCTTATCCTGATTCGTCGTGCTGGATGGTCACCAGAGATGAAGTCGCCGGGAGCATGAGATACCATCTCCTTCAACACAGCCGGCCAGACCCGCTTTGGCCTTCTCGCTTGAAATGAGCGCATGAACAAACTTTCGGTTGCCGTGCTGCTTTCGGGCAGAGAACAATTCAGCGTCTTCTACGGAGGTGCTCTGGCGCGCTGGACCTACGAGGTGTACAGCCGGCTGCAAGAGTCCGTGGACGCATGCGTATTCGGATTTCCCACCGATCCGGCGACTGCCTATCCGCTGCAATATGAAACCAGCGCCTGGTGGCGTGCCAGCGATTTGGTTTCGCGCATTCCTGGCTTACGCCGATATGAAGACCGCCTCTGGCTGCAGGCCCTGATGCCGCGCCTTCGCCATTTCGCGGTGATTCATATCCACAACCGGCCGCAATGGGCTCGGCTTTTGCGTGAGATGGGCTATCGGGGTTTGTTGATCGTCCACCTGCAGAACGACCACCTCGGGCATTGGACAGAACCAATGCTGAACGATCTTGCCCCCGAAATCGACGGCCTGATTGTCTGCAGCCGTTATCTCGAGGCGCAATCCGCCGCCAAATCGGCAAAACTGGCGCAGAAAACCCGTGTGATTTTCAACGGCGTAAACACACGGTTGTTCTTCCCGTCAGAAAAACTGCGGCAGCCGAAGGCCATCTTTTTCGTTGGCAGCTTTATCCCCGAGAAGGGAGCGCTTCAACTAATCCAGGCCTTTGAACGTGTCCTGCAGCGGCATCCCGACGCGAGTCTAGTCATCGGCGGCAGCACATCGTTTGGAAGACATGAAGAAACGGAGTACGTCCGAAGTGTGCGGCATCTCGCGAAACGCCTTCAGGACGAGAAGAATGCGGCGATCTCGTTCCCCGGCTATATCCATCACGACGACGACCTGCCGGCATTCTTTCAGCGGGCCGCACTATTTACTTCGCCCTCGCTGTTCCAGGAACCTTTCGGGCTCGTCAACGCGGAAGCGATGGCGTGCGCAACTCCGGTCGTCGGTTCGCGACGCGGCGGAATTCCGGAGGTCGTGGGCGATACCGGCCGCTTAATTGATCCCGAAGATATCGCCCAGTATGCGGATGCCCTGACCGAACTTCTCTCCGACTCTGAAGGCCGATGGCGGATGGGACGAGCCGCCATGGAGCGCGCCCGCACCCTGTTCGACTGGAATGTCATCGCGCGAACCTGGAAGGCTTACCTGGAAGAGGTGACTTCGGGAAAACCAGAAACGTCCACCGCTGCGGGATAGACTGCATCTTCAAAACCGGTGCGCCCGGTGACGATTTCGCGGATCAGGTCTCAGGCTACAGAATCTGCCGCAGGCGCGCCCGGAGGGCCAGCTTTGGGTCGCGCTCTTTTTTTGATCGCCGCAAATGTTCACGGGCCGATCGCAGAAGCCGGGCCCGAACCGGGCGCGCCAGCTCGCTGTCGATCGCGGCTTTCTCCTCAGGGTCTTCGTGCAGATCAAACAGCTCATCTTTTTTCCCGCTGAAGTGGAATATGAGTTTATAGCGCTCGTCGCGAACCATAAGGACCCGCGGATGGATGCGGCTCCGGGTCTCCATGGGATTGTCCCTGACTTCAACCGTCTCAGCGATGGCGGGTTCGCCGGCAGCAAGTTTGCCTTGGGAAATTTCCTGCCAGAAGCTTTTCCCCTGAAAACTCCGGGGAGCGCCAATGCCCATGCTCTCTAGCAAAGTCGGCGCCAGATGGATCAGACTGAAAGGACTCTCCGATATATGCGCGGGCGCCAGAGCGGGGGCTCGAATCAATAGCGGCACCCGAACCAGCTGCTCGGGAAGGTTCCATGGTGAGTGATAGCGCTCGCCGTGCTCCAGGAATTCTTCCCCATGGTCGGCGGTGACGGCGAGAATGGAGTCTTGCCACATTCCGGCAGAGCGCAGCGCCTCGGCAAGCCGGGCAATCTGGCGGTCCACCCAGTACACGCTGGCGTCGTAGAGCGTCAGAATCTCTTCCCGGTAACGCTGCAACCGCGAGGCACCAATCTCGCGCCGGTTCCAATATGCATTCACGGTCCGTGCTCGACTCATAGACATGCCGGAAGCTCCCACAGCCGCCAGCGCTTCGGGCGGCGGATAGTAGGGGTGATGGGCATCCATGAAATGCAGCCAGAGGAAGAAATCGCGATTCCCTACACTGTTGAGCCAGGAACAGGCTCGATCCACCAGCGTCTCGGCCGCCGGGTAAGGACGCAGCTGCCGAACATCAATCTCTTCCCGGTTCGAGAGCCTCTGGCAATACCAGAAATAGAGCTCGTCGTAGACAGCAGAAGTCCATCGCGTAGCCTTTGAAACCCTTTGCAGGAGCCGGTTGAGATCAGAGAGGGCTGACGGCTGCGCGTTATCAGCGGCCGGCGAATCGCCCGAAACCGGCGTCAGGAAATCGTCGAAGAGGTCGAAACCAGAAGCATATCCGGAGCGCGAGCTGAGGTATGGATTGCCGGCTAGAAACGCCGCAGTCGCGAAACCTTTCTCATGTAGAACGCTGGCCAGAGAGGGTTCTCCGGGTGCAATGCCGAGAACTTCCCGTCCCAATCCGAGAGCATAGCGGGACGCCATGATCGCTGGAAACGAGAAATAGGTGGGAACACCGGCGACGATCGCGTCGGAAAATACGACTCCATCGTGCGCCAGCGAATCCAGAAATGGCGTAATGGAGGTGCTGCCGCGGCGCATGCCCAGACGATCGCCTCGAAGGCAGTCCACCGTGATGAGAATCAGAAACTTTCTTGTCATCAGGAGAATTGAACCAGCACTCGAGAACAGAATCCTGGGACGACCTCTCAAATGTAGCCGAGATCCCTCAGGCGCTGCTCGACCATTTCTTCCTCGGCTTGATCCAGCTTTTCCCCATCCTCTTTGATGCTCTCGGTCAGCAGGAAAGTCAGCAAGGCCTCGAGGTCGTCGAATTTCCCGGGCAGCCACTTTTCAGCCGCCACACACACCTCTTCGGGAAGGCGTACGGTACGGGATCCGCTCATCAGGCCTTGACGCTCCATTTATCCAGGCTGGTCCGAAAGTAGAGCCACGCGCTCCGGGCGATCATACGATCGTAAGGGTCCAGCGCCCAGGCGATGGCGAGCGTGGCAAAGATCAGGTACGACACGATCAAAGCGGCCATAATGACCAACCAGGGGTAAGCCACCGAGTTCGCAAGCCACCGCAATCCCAACGCGGCCAGCGCCGCCAGCGCGGCCGGGGCGATCAGCCCGTAATAGCTGCGATTATACGGAAAGATCTGGAGCGCCTGATGCACATGGTAGAGGTTCCAGAGATTTCCGGCGACGGTTACGGTCCCGGCTGCCAGAGCCGCGCCCACAATGCCGAGCCAGGGAATCAGAGCCACATTTACCAGAATGGAGATCGCCGCCATGGCAAACTGCACGCGGATCAGCCGCCGCTGGTTCCCCGACATAAGCAGGATATAGCCGACCGAGCCCACCCCGCAGTTGACGACTTGTCCGACCGTGCCAATGACCAGCACTTTCCAGCCCGACTCAAAGCCTGGTCCGAAGATGCGCATCAGTGGCAGCGCAAAGATAATCACCACCGACGCGAGCGGCAAAGTCAGCCCAAGAACCCACTTGGTGAGAGTCTGGAACAGCTGCTCCAGAACGTCACGCCGCCCTTTTGCATGTAGGTGTGCGATCACTGGAGAAAAAATCTGATTCACCGATTGCAAAATGATCGGGACGAGCGCGGAGAGCGTAGATGCGACGACATAGACTCCGACCAAGGCGGCATTGAGGAAAAATCCAAGCAGAATCTTATCCGCCTGCGAAACCAGAAAATCCAGGATGCTCATACCGAACGCGGCCACGGTGAAAGCTTTGATTTCGGGATCGATCCGCGGCAGCGGCCGCCATGAGAAGCGGGATTCTTTCGGAGTGAGCTTCACGGCCAGCCGGACCAGCAATGCGACCACGACGACGGAGTTAATGATCTGGGCAATCAGATAGCCCGGCATGCCGGTGCCTGCGGCCAGCAGTCCAACCGTCAGGACGATGACGAGCGCGCTGCCGACAAAGTTGGTGATGATGGTTCGGCGGGAAACATCCTTGAATCCGCCGAGAACCTGACAATAGAAAACACTCAACGATCCCAGAAAAGCGAGAACGACAAAGAATGGAATGTACCGCGCCAGCAGCGGAGCGTGATAGAGATGCTGAGAGATCCAGCGGCCGCCGAGTTGGAGCCCCCCGCAGAAGAGCAGGTTGAGAATCACGATTATGCCGACGCTACGCGTCAAAAGCCCTCGCAGATCGTCATACTTGCCGGTAGCACTATATACAGAGACGTAGCGCGCGGCGGTGGACTGGAGTCCGACAACGCCAAACAACTGGACCAGGCTCGCCAGCGTCATGCCGAGCGCATACACACCCAACTGCTCCGCTCCCAGTACTCTTGCGACGTAAATCTTGGCCAGATACCCGGCGCCCATGGTGAAAAGCGTGCCGGCAAAGAACACTACGGACTGGCGCGAGATCTGGCCCATATTGCGGGTGAATTCCAAATTGAGCGTCTGCACCGAAGCATCGGTCGCGCCGGGCGCGGCTTGATCCGTAATGTCGCTGGAAATCGCTTTCATCACAGTCTGGTTCCGGGTTCGGTTATGCGGAGACAGCCCTGGGCGCAGTCTCAGGCGACGCTGCAGTTTGACGGCCACGCCGTTCATAGGCGAACAGCAGCCTCTTCCGCCACAGTGAATATCGGTGAGCAAAACCAGCTTTTCCGATGCCTCGCCGCGAGCTCAGGTTGGTGGCGGCGCTGAAAATCCACGGACTTTTCCCTTCGCGGTGTGCGTGCTCGGCCAACCGGCGGATCGCTTGCGCAAAAAAAGCGTTGCCTCGAGCCGAAGCGGGCGTGTAGCAGTCGAAGATCATAACTGCCTCCCGGCATGGCGCCTGCAGACGCTGGCCAAGTTCAGCGATCTCAAATCCTTCGAAATCCGCCAGCCAGCAGAAATGCACCGGTCTACCCTGGCTCACTAAAACGAAGCCGCGCGCGGCACCGGAGCGCAGTCTCTCCGCGCTGCGTATCAGGTAAGCAAGCGTCGCAGGGTCATCGGCATAAATCATGGCTGCCTCACCCAGCAGTTGAGCGTCGAGCAACTGCAGAGAGGCGCTTGACCCATTCCCGTCATTTGCTTCAAAGCAGCCTTCGTGGCCCCCACTACTGGCTTCGAAAAACAGAACTTCGTCGGAAGCGATGGCTGACGTCCAAGCCCGCCGAAGCGCCCAACCCGCCGTTTCGCGCGCTCCGTCCGTTCGCAGTCGGCCAACCAATTTACCGAGTTCATCCCGTAACCCGCGAAGCCGGTTTTCAACGGCTGGAGATTTCCGGGCGAAAGCGGCCGCGCGGGATCGGACCTCCGTTCGAAGGTGATCCGCCAGCGAAAGATTGAGTTCACAATAGAGGGTCTCCCGGGTCGCCGTAGCGAATCGCTCTTTGTATTCCTCCGCGCCCAAGCCGAGATCCACCACGCTTACTTCAGGCGATTCACAGGCCCGCTCGACGATTTTGGCCAGCAGGCAATACCCAGGAGAGAAATCTCGATAGGCTCCGTTGATCGTAGGTTGGTACCAGAACCAACTTCCGGCGAAACAGAATCCATAATTCCAGGCGATTGCCGTATCGCCGACAAAGAGCCGGCTCAGCACGATCCAACCCGCCGGCGAAAGCTGCCGGGCCAGGACGTATAGAAAATCACGGCGCTGTTTTCGCACCAGGTTACTGATTCTCCCAGTCTGAAGAAAACGAGCAACATGAGCCGCGCTGAAGGCATGTAACAGCGGTTCGATCTCGTCCCAGCCACCATCATGACGGACACTGACCGATCCGCGCTTTTCCAGTTCCCGTATATTGCGGCGCACGCGTTTCCTGGCCACGATGGATTCGCGGATTTTCTCTCGATCCTCCTGCGAGTCAAAAACGACGCGGGCGCAGTCATAGGCGGTCCGGCGATGCAGGTGATAGGGCGAAGCCGGAAGCTGATCCAAGGCCGGAATCGTAGCGGAACCGGCTGGCAGGTTGGTCAACATAATCCTGCTCGTGCCGCGATTCTCCAGTTCGCGCAGGACCGCCTGCACGAACTCGGCCCGCCGTTCGGAAGCACTCAGGAAATCACAATAGTCGGCCGTGTTGCCGGCCAGAAAGCTTACGCGGCCGGTTTGGACATCCGAGGCAAGGGACCCCAGAGCCACGAGATCGCGACCCTCCCGCGCCAGGAAGAGCGTGGGTTGCAGTGACCCGCGATAAGCGGTGCATACCGCCCGCGCCCACTCGTAGGTGTAGAAGACCTCTGGCGAGGTCATCTGCATGGCCAGCCGATTCCATGACTGACGCAGGTCCGGATCCTCCGGGATGTCCGACAATACTTCGATTTGCAAGAATCCACCGTCGGGAGATGAGTCTCAGGCTTCTTTAAATCTGGTCTTTACATACTAATACCAACAAAGCATGGTGGATTCTTCCGCCGGCTGCGGTGCAATTAATTTTCCGACTCTTTCCTGCGATCGCCTGGATCAGCGCCAAGCAGGCCCGCGAAGCTTGCGCTGGGCCAAGCTGTGGAAGCCGGAAACATGAGCCTCGAAGACCGGTAAAGACATAGTCGCGGTGATGTGCACCCTGGGCAATGAAAAGGGCGCATTGCGATCCATGGGATGAGTGACATTCACGAAGGCGCATTCATATCCGGCTGACTTTGCCAGCTCGTATTCGCGCTCTCCAACCGAACTCGGATCGCCAAACGGATATGCGAGCGCCCAGATCGGGCGTCCAACGCACGCCTGCAGCGCGCCACGGCAGTCGCCAATCTCGGCTTGCGCTGTTTCTCTCGGCTGCGCGCTCAGCATGGGATGGCTCATGGTGTGGGCTCCGATGGTCATGCCGGCGTTCGAAAGCTGTTTCAATTCTGCAGCGCTCAGCAGACGAAAGCGTTCCTGCAGAACTCGGTCCTCGCCATCCGATGCGGCGCAACGCTCGACCCCCCAGGTTGCGGAAGCATCCCCGAGAAACTCTTCTCGCGTGGAGGCGTCCAAGACCGACAGCGCTTTCATGAGTCGGTGCCACGTAGCCCGCCGTTCATGGAGGAAAGCGGGAATGGCCGGAATGGCAGTTCCCTTCCATAGAGCTGGGTCTCGTCTTCCCCGCACTTTCATCAGCATCCGGTAGAGGTCCACGTACCACAGGATGCCCGGAGAATCGCTGGCTGACTTCCCGGTCACAAAGAAGAGACACTGCAACTGTTCTTCCTGCAGCACCGGCAGCATCGTGGTGAGATTATTGACGAGACCGTCGTCGCAAGTGAGCAGGACGGACCGAGGAGGCAAGTCCTCGATCCCTTGCAGCCAGCGCAGAAACTCGTCCGGAGAGATCACGCGGTAGTGACGCTTTAGCAGCCGGAGTTGTGCGCGAAGGGATTCGACATCCAGCAGCGGGTCATCCAGAAATGGGTCAGAACTGCGATAGCCGCGCGGCAAGACTCCATGATAGGTAACGACGCTGAGCGCCGCAGCCTGCGACCGGAAATAGCCAGTTCGGCCCAGGACCGGATAGACGGCCCGCCGAAGAATGCCGCTGATCAGGCGCATGGATGGAGACGCGCCTGACGTTGGCCGAAAAGAATGTGCTCGAGCTGGGATGGATCCGCCGCCTGCCAAAGCCGTTCTCTGCAGAAGCTCGCGGAGGATTTCCCGCTCACCAGCGAGGGAATCTGTTCGATCTCCTCGGGAGCACGCAGCGCGTGGCCGACGTCGAAGCGCAGGAACTGAGCTAGATACTCCGTGCCGCCGAAGTCCAGCCAGGCGCATAGGAAGAACGGGATTTTGCGCAGGGCGCACTCGACGGCCACGCTGGAATTCACCGTGACACCACACCAGGCGCGCCCAAAAACCGCTTCGGGAGAAACTCCTCCGATCACCTCCACGCGATCGATCAGGTTGCGGGGAAGAATCGATGCGATCAACTCGGTGCGAGCCTTTTTGCTTTCAAATGGGTGCAGCTTCACCACCAGCTTGTGACTGGAGCGGAGCGCGACCGAAAACAGCGGCGGCATCAGTTCGCGGTAGATCTCATCCGGGCGCCCCCCCTCGACCTCGAAAGGCTGGGAGAAAAAAACCAGGGCGTCCGCAGCCGACGAGGAAATCGCGGTCGCCGAATTCGCGCCAGGCGCGGCCACGACTACAGCGTTGCCGGCCAGCGAGCAGACCCTTTCTAGGTATTCTCTTTCCATCTCTCCTTTAACCAGATGGACTTCGGCCGCCGGCAGCTTGAAAAGAAAACCGCCGTCGAGCGCTCCGTGGCTGCAATAGACCGAGTTCAGCCCCAGGCGCTGGGCCAGCAGCAGCGGCAATCGCGTGTAGTAGTTCAAGTCGTCGCCGCAGAGTACCCCGATCACTGGCTCACAATTGAGAATTTGGTTCCAGGTCTCACGCAAACGCAGACCATTCTCCAGATGCAGTGGAAAGAAATTCCACACCCCGGCCTCGGTCGCAGGCTCCAGCCCCGCAATCTCGCGCAGCGTGCCCTGGCGGAACTGTTCCCAGGAGCGCTTCATGTCGGCAGCTTCCGCCCGGATGGCGGAAGATGAACAGGCATAGGCCGAGAGCGGAACGGCGGTGACATTGGGCGGGATGCTCTCGGGCAGAGCGCTGCGGCGGGTCACCGCCAACACGAACCGCTGATTCGGCACCTGCTGGGCGTAGGCCAGTGCCGACCGCGTCACATTCGAGTAGGCCGAGGGCAGCAGCACGGCCGACTCCGTGAGATTGGCGCGGCTGTTACCGTTGAAGTGGCGCCGCACCTGGTAGGTGGCATCCCATTTGTCGAGCGCGATTTCCGCGATCTGCGCGGGCAGCAATTGGCGGGCCGACCGCCACATGCGCGATACTCGCCGCGCGACGCCGCCCTCGGAGTCAAAATACCGCACTTTGGTTTTCAGCATATGGCCGAGCATGCGGCTCAGCAGGTGAGGGCGAGTCCCGGCCATTTCGACTTCGCCCTGAATCTCGTTCCCAGCCAGCCGATCGAGCAGATACAGAATGCGAAGATCCTGGGCAACGCACACGGCCAGCAGTTCCCACCAGTCCAGCCCCATTCGATCGAGGAGCTTGCCCCGACCGGGTTCCAGTTTCTGCCGTACCCAGCGATATCCGGCGGAATCTTCCGAACCGTCGAAAATGCTGACGACTCGGGTACCCAGGCTGCGGCTCCACTCGGCATAGGTAAACGGGCTGGCGAAGCCGAGGTCCACCACCAGATCCCATGGGACCCGGCTCCAGTCCCCTCCCCAGATCGAATCCTCAGGGTGCAGCAGAAGAATTCTCATTCGCCTTCGTGGAAGTATGCTGTTCAATGCATTAAATCCGGTGTTAAGTCCGATCCACCAATTCCCACGCCAACGGGGTCCCCCGAGCAATCTTCTGCACCGCCTTCTGGCCGAGAATCTCCCGAAAGTGGCGCGGGTGCAGGCCGTCGGCTGGTCTTATCGAGCGCACATTCTCCGTCGTGAACGCGTCCCCTTTTTGCATGTCGTGTACCACGAACAGGGACCGGCGAAAGGGTCGAGTCTTAACCTCATGCGGCGTTGGCCCGTAATGAACCGTTCCCAAACAGCCCTCGACCATACGAATGTTACTGACCAACGTGCGAAACTCTTCCGGCTCCAGCGAGAATGCCGCGTCCGGCCCGCCATCAGCTCGCGAGAGGGTCAGATGCTTCTCGATCAATGTCGCCCCGAGGGCCACGGCGGCGATCGAGGCGGCAATGCCGGGAGTGTGATCCGACAGCCCGACCGGAACCCCGAAACGCTGTGTCATATCCGGGATGGAGCGCAGATTCATCTCCTCCGCCGGCGCCGGATACGAACTGTTGCAGCGCAACAACGCAATCCGCGACGCGCCGGCAGCCCGCGCCGCAGCAACCGCCTCATCAATTTCTTCGAGGCTCGCCATCCCGGTCGAAAGAATCAGCGGCTTCCCGGTAGCCGCCATCTTCTGGATCAGAGGCAGATCTACCAGTTCGGGCGAAGCGACTTTGTGGACGGGAACGTTAAGACGCTCGAGAAAATCCACCGCGGACGCATCAAATGCGCTGGAGAAAAAATCGAGCCCCAATTCCGCGCTCAGCGCCTGGAGTTCGGGTTGCCATTCCCACGGCGTGTAAGCTTCGCCATAGAGGTCGAAGAGCGTGCGACCGTCCCACAGCGTGCCGCCGCGAATTCGAAAACATTCGCGGTCGGACTGGATCGTGATCGTATCGGGAGTGTAAGTCTGAAGCTTTACCGCGTCCGCGCCGGCTTCCTTGGCCGCGTGCACGATCCGCTTGGCCTGCTCGAAGTCGCGATTGTGATTGGCGGAAAGCTCGGCGATTACATAAACCGGATGGTTGGAACCGATCTCGCGGCGTCCGATGCGAAATGGCGGCTGCACCGACGGCATACTGGGAGTGGCGACCATCAAAATAGAGTGGCGGTTTCGCTTGATCATAGCTTTCGCTGTGTGATCTCGCAACCGCCATGAAAAAGGTAATGCGTGCAACCGCGGGCGTTAGCTGGCCGCCAGCCTCTCCGTAACCTGCGAGGGCGAGAGTGGCGGGCGCCTTCCGCTGCGGACAATATCGACTGCGCGTTCACCTTCGTTCATGATCAGATCCAGAGCCGAGGCAAAGGCGAGGAAGGGCGGAAACGGCTGCTGGTAGCTGGGATGCTCGTAATTGTGAAAGAACGTTGTCACACCAGCCGACGAAAGGCAATCCATCTCGTCGAGCAAATAGTCTGCCGAACCGAGTGGAGACAAATATTCCGATGCGCCAAGCCGGCGGCAGATATTGGCCAACAACTCGGTTCTCTTCCCCGGTTGATCGAGGGAGGAAGCCAGGATCAGCGGAGTCTCTATCCCCAAGGTTCTCACCATCCACTGGATGAGCCGTAGGTTCAGGTCGGCGAGGTTGCGGTTTTGCCGGACGCCGTAAAGCACCGCCGATAACTCTGGCAGATATTTCGCCATATAGGGCGAGCGAGCGTAGTTGAGTTCGATCGCCCGCAAATGCTTGCGGGTAAACTCCGGATCCCGTATCTCAACTTCCCGGATCTGCTGCCCTAACCGTCCCCGGAAAACCACCGGCACGGTCAGCCACTGCAGTCCCGTTGGAGTCTTGATCCGATTGCGTTGCTGCCACGACTGCTTCTCGAACTGCACGGTATCAAGCAGCACAAAGGCGTCCGCTTGATCCATGAGATCGAAGTAGCCGAGCCAGGGCAGGTACGTCGGCTGAGAGATAGCGACTCGCATTACACTGCCACTCCACGGTTGATCGCTTCGTTCTTGCCTTGGGAAACAATGACCTCGGCGATGCGATCCACGTCGGTTGACGAGTAGCGCTGATCCACGGGCAGGCTGAGAATTCGCCGCGAAAGAGCGACGGCTTCAAGATCGTCGGTGCGGCAGACCCAATGCACCGGGCAGTAAATCCGGTGTCGCTGGAGCAAGAGTTGAGTGGCCTCGCGCTCTGCTTCGGTGGCCAGCAGAATGGGTACGGCAAAGGGCACACCGCCGTCAGCAAACTTTTCGAACAGAAGTTGTTGGTCGCGCGCGCCCGGCAGCTGGCCGATCAGGTGCCGCGCATTTTCCAGTCTCCGCGTTCGCCACTCCTTGGGTGCACCATTGGCCAGGTAGCCGGCACTGGGAGGAGAGATCGCCGAGATTCTGCTGGTCCTGTAGATCGCTTCACCACGCAGCTGAAAGTCGCGGAACTGGGCCTTCAGAGCGGCATCGCCACAGCCGGAAAGATACTCCCGCTTGAGCATCATGGCGGCCAGCTTTAGGGCAACTCCATTCCAGTCGCCGTCGGGCGGTTGCTTGGGCAAGCCGCGGCCCTGCGGCGACCACAAGATTGCGCCATCGGCGATGGGCAGCGTCTTGCGCAGAGAGGCAAAGGCGAAATCCGCGGTCGAGGACACTGCCCACTCCGAGAACGGGTCCTGGCTGTGATCTTCGAGCAGTATGCAGTCATTTTTCTGCCGCCACAGCCGCCACGGCTCAGCCTCGCGGACGCCGAAATAGTTGACTGCCAGCACAATGTCGAGAGCTTTCGGCCGCAATGATTTCCAGTCAGGTTCTGGCAGCGTCGGCAGATCGCGGTACTCCCGAATCTCACAAGAGTCGCGGCAAGCGTCGGCCACTTCCGGACAAAAATAACTGGGCAGCCAGAGAGTGGGCTTATCACTCGCTTTCTGGCGAATCGAAGTCTGTACGAGCGCCGCGACCGCATGGCGTGCCAGCATGAACCAGACTGCGGGCTGCGGCCATGGAAAAAATGGCCCGGGAGGCAGTCCTGCCCAGTGGAACTCGCTGCCCAGTTCCCAGTGCGCGGCCGGATCGGCTTCAATTCGCATGCGCAGTGGCTGCTCCCGTCTTTTCCGTGATTTTCAACATGGCGTCAACCACTCGTTGGGCGCCCCGCCCATCCACCATTTGAGCGGCGTTGGCGACAATCTCCGCCCGCAGCTTCCGATCTTCTACCGCCGTGAGCAACCTGTCGCACAAAACCGAGGTCTCCAGTTTGTCGAACCAGCCGGCGGCCATGGCGGCATTCGCCCGGCCGTAGGCTTCGACTGTTCGCTCATGATTGGCAGCCATCGTAAGCAGAAACATCGGCACCCGCATGTATGCCAGTTCGAAACAGGTGCCTCCGCCGGCGGTAATCGCCAGATCGGCCTCGGACATGAACCGCGCCATATCCTCGACGTGCGAAAGCAAGCGTATCTCATGCGGGGCCTTCCCCGCCTCGATCTCCAGCCTGGCGCGATGGGGATTACTGGCGCCCACGATCACGGTTACTTCGAGTCGCCGGGATGAAACTTCGTGCAGCGCTTGCAAAACTTTCAATGTGACGTTGTGCGGATCGGCTCCGCCAAACGTAACCAGAATTCTTTGGGCGGTTTCGGGGATCGAGCGCCGTATAGGGCAAAACCTTAGGAATTCCTCACGGACCATGGCATATCGTGCGCCCGCGAGAACTCGTGTTCCTGAATCGCGGCTCGCGTACATTGATTCCGACGCCTGCGGATTCATATTGAGCACAACGTCGCAGCTATACGGCGCCCGCGATCCGTCGTCATCAACCAGCAGCAGGCGGCTGGGACCGTCTCCGACCCGAACGCAATATTCCGGCCGGAACTGAAAGCCATCCACTGCCAGCCACTCAGCGCGGCACGTCCGAGAAAGTTCGAGCGTCCGCTCTGCGTCGGCCGCCGTCCCGGGATCCGCCTTAATGCTTTCGATCTCGCAGCACTCGGCACGAATGCGATCATCCAGGTTATTGTCGCCGGCGCGCGCGATGACAACCTCGCCGCCGGCCGAGCGCCAGGCTTGCGCCAGAGCGAGACAGCGCATGACGTGCCCGGCTCCGATGGCGGGGCCGGCGTCGGCTCGTATCAGCAGGGTGCCTGCTGTCATATGCATGCGGCTCGCCGGTCAGCCCTCGCTCAGTCCCTTCTGCAGGACATGGGCATTCACTTCCGCGAGCTCAGGGCGGCTCTTCATCAACTCCAGAACTTCTCGCCAACTCATGCTTTCATTCGGGGCAAAATGCCGGAATATCTCGCGAATGAGTTCCAAGTCGTCGGCCGTGTCGAGAGTCCAGCGGTTCTCGCTGTAGTCCTCGTCGGCCGTAAGGGATAAAACTCGAAAGCGTCCCGGCTCCTCGTAGAGATAGGGAGTCACGTGTACGCGCTCATAGTCTGCCTTGGCTGAACGCCACGCCTCGACCAGAGCGCCAAAGGTAAAGACCTCCACATCCAGCCCCCGCGGATAAGTCACGACCAGCGAATTGGTGGCGTAGTCCGGACGTTCTTTGAGAAATTCCGCAATCGTGGAGTCAATCAATTCCGGATCAATCAGCGGGCAATCCGCGGTGATGCGAACGACCGCTTCGGCGCCGAATCGCTGGGCGGCGCGGTAGTAGCGGTCCAGCACATCGGCTTCCTCTCCACGGAAGCAGGCCACCGAGAGCCGCTCGCATTCCCTTGCGATCGCATCGTCGGCGGGCAGAACTGACGTCGCGACGACCAACTCGTTCAATAACTTCGCCCTGCGCGTGCGCTGGACCACCCGCGCCAGCACGGACTGGCCGCAGAGATCCTTCAGGACCTTGCCTGGAAGGCGGGTGCTGCCCATGCGCGCTTGAATGATGGCTACAACTTTCACGTTCCACCTTCCCGAAAGAGTTCTCGAATCCCTGGCGCTGGTTGACCCGGTTACGGTTTGCGCTGCAGCAGAAATGCGGTATCCACGTTTTCGTTTTCGAGATACCGGAAGCGGTCTTCGCGCACTAGTTCAAGGTCATCAAACTGCCGGAGGTAAGCTCGAACAAAATCCGTCTTCCAGAGCAACGACTGGTTCCCGCGATAAGTCACTTCTGCCGTTTCCGGGGCGTAATACTCGAATCCCCAGATCCACCGCTTGGCACAGCGATGAATCTCGTTGAGCGCGGCCGGCAAATCGGACGGTGCAATATGAATCAGCACGCCCGACGTAAACACGAGATCAAAGTGGGCATCCGGATAAGGAATCTCAAAGGCTGAGGCCTGGCGCAACTCGGCCCCAGGAAGCCGGGTGCGAGCCCGCTCGAGCGCATAGCTTTGAATCTCGATGCCATGCAGGTTGGAAAAGCCCATCTGCTGCAACAGCAACAACTGATTCCCCAGGTTGCAACCGACTTCCAGGATGCGCGCATCGCGCGGCACGTTCTCCAGGCAGAGCTCATTGATCGCGGTGCGGGTGACGCCGTAGTTGCGCTGGCAGAGCCCATCCAGTTCCGCGGGATCGTACCCGTTGCGATCGGTATATTCGCGCCCAAAATCGCCGACCCAGGTGCGGATCTGTTCGGTTTTCTCCGGAATGCTCAAGACCTCTCGCCTCTCTAGCAAGCTCTAGTTTCGCGCATAATGCTCGACTACCTTGGTCATAGCGCGGATCACGTCGTCCACATCCAGATCGCTCATGGCGTGAAACATGGGCAGACTGATCAACTGTTCATAGGCTTTTTCCGCGACCGGATATTCGCCGCCGCGATAGCCGAAGCGTTCGCGGTAATAGGGATGCAGGTGCACGGGAATGTAGTGGACATTCACTCCGATGTTTTCGGCGCGAAGGGCCCTGAAAATCTGACCGCGATCAGCGGTGAGCCGTTTCAAGTCCAGCCGGATGGGATACAGGTGCCACGCCGGGTTCACCTCCGCCCGGACTGAAGGCGTGATCACGCCTTCGACTTCGGCAAAGGCGGAGTTGTAGCGCGCCGCGATTTCGCGGCGCCGCGCCAGATTGCTTTCCAGGCGCTTCAGTTGTTCGATTCCCAGCGCGCACGCAAAATCGGGCAGACGGTAGTTGAATCCCAGAAAAACCATCTCATAGTGCCACTGGCCGGCGCTTTGCCGCTGGCGGGCATCGCTTGAAATCCCGTGGTTGCGAAAGCGCCTCAGGGTTTCGGCGATGCCCGCCAGCGGCAAAGCGCCGGCCAGTGGCACTATGAGATGGTTTTTCTGGGATTCAACTACCGTCTGCCCGATT
>Ga0070733_10001711_pt1 | contig 16158 bp, 14 predicted proteins | sample Coa_R1_9_FD_66450 | JGI IMG/M metagenome (GOLD analysis project Ga0070733, IMG submission 66450) | Surface soil microbial communities from Centralia Pennsylvania, which are recovering from an underground coalmine fire - Coalmine... | ecosystem: Environmental > Terrestrial > Soil > Unclassified ... | reverse complement strand
GACATGCTCGAACTGGACTGCCCCTTCTGGATGCTCTATGACTTTCGCGTCTTCAGTCTCCGGCACTTCCTCCTGCTCATCCAGTATTTCAAAGAGACGTTCAGCCGAGGCCATCGCCGATTGAATCACATTAGCGAAGTTGGCTATCTGAGCAATCGGCTGGGTGAACTGTTGTGCATACTGGATAAATGCCTGCACATCGCCAATGGCAATCTTGCCCTGTATCACCATGATGCCGCCGACGGCGGCCACGAAGACGTAGCCGATATTCCCGACAAAGCGCATCAACGGCATAATAATGCCGGAAACAAACTGCGCCCGCCAGCCAGCGTTATACAGCCGCTCGTTGCGCACGTTAAATTCGGCGATAGCTTCTCTTTCATGCCCAAAGGCTTTCACGATCTTGTGGCCCGCGTACATTTCCTCGACGTGGCCGTTGAGTTCTCCAAGCGCTCGCTGCTGTCCGCGGAAGTACTGTTGCGAGCGTTTCGCGATGCCCACCGTGATGAGCAGGCTCAACGGGAGAGTCAACACGATGATCAGGCTGAGGAGCCAGCTAATCGTCAGCATCATCACAAGCACGCCCAGCAGCGTGACGAGCGACGTGATCAACTGGGTGATACTCTGCTGGAGCGTCGAACTGAGATTATCCATATCGTTGACCACACGGCTCATAATTTCGCCATGTGTGTGTCCATCGAAGTATTTCAGCGGCAAACGAGAAAGCTTTTCGTCTACCCTCCTGCGCAAACTGTACATCGTTCTCTGCGCCACACCCGCCATAATGTACTGCTGGATGTAGATGAAGATGGCGCTGATGACGTACAATCCAAGCAAGATAAGCAAGACCGTGCCGATGTAGCCGAAATCGATGCTGGGAGCAGACAGGTGATGAGCAAACGCCTCGTACTTCGCGATCAGGCCATCGAACAGCTTAGTGGTCGCTAACCCCAGTATTTTCGGACCAACGATATTGAAGACGGTGCCGATAATAGCCGTGCAGAGGATGATCACTAAGCGAAATTTCTCCGGCAGAAAGTAGCCGAGCAGGCGTATGGCCGTCCCTTTGAAGTCCTTAGCTTTCTCCACCGGCCTGCCCATAGCTCCCCAGCCGCCGCGGCCCATCGGCCCTCCCTGCCGCTGTTGCTGTAGTTTCTTACGTTCTTCGCTCATGCGATTTCCTCCGCGATTTCTTCACTTGAAAGCTGTGAGGAAACGATGTCACGATAGACCTCACAGGTTCTCATCAATTCACGATGGCGGCCGATACCGGCCACATGCCCGTCGTCCAGCACGATAATCTGATCCGAGTCCATGATTGTGCTGACGCGCTGGGATACGATCAGCATCGTCGCGTCGCGCGTCTCCTGCTTGAGTGCGAATCGCAGCCGGGCATCAGTTTTATAGTCCAGTGCCGAGAAGCTGTCGTCAAACACGTAAATTTCCGGCTTTCTTACCAGCGTGCGGGCGATGGAAAGGCGCTGCTTCTGCCCGCCAGAAACGTTCGTTCCCCCCTGGGCAATCTCCGAGTCAAAACCGTCCGGCATGTCCCGAATGAATTCGCTCGCCTGTGCCACATCAGCGGCATACCTGATCTCTTCGTCGGTCGCATCTTCTTTGCCATAGCGAATGTTCCCGGCGATGCTTCCTGAAAACAAAACTGCTTTTTGCGGCACAAAGCCGATTTTCGCGCGCATGTACTCCTGGGACATTTCGCGCACATCCACGCCGTCAAGCAGAACGCGACCGCTATCCACGTCGTAAAAACGGGGAATGAGGCTGACCAGCGTCGATTTGCCCGCGCCGGTACCCCCGATGATCGCCGTGACCTCGCCAGGGGCGGCGCTGAAAGAAATGTGAGAGAGCGCAGGCTCTTCGGCGCCAGGATAGCTAAAGGTCACATCCTGGAACTCCACATATCCCCTCTGGTCGTCTGCGCGCTTCACCTGCTCTGCATCGTTTATTTCAGGCTCTATCGCCAGCACTTCGTTAATTCTAGTGGCCGCGGCCGCCGCACGCGGCAGAAAGATGAACAGCATCGAAACCATCAACAACGCGAACAGAATCTGCATCGCATATTGCAGGAATGCGATCATCGCTCCAACCTGCATATCCCCGTTGTTGACCCGAATGGAGCCGAACCAGAGAATCGCCACGCTGGAAACGTTCAGTACGAACATCATTGCTGGCATCAACGCGGCCACCATCCGGTTCACCCGGATGGTAACGTCCGTCAAATCGCGGTTCGCGACATCAAAGCGCTGCTCCTCGTACTGCTGGCGATCAAAGGCTCGCACCACACGCACGCCGGTCAGCCCCTCGTCGAGAATGAGATTGATTCTGTCCAGTTTCACTTGGATGCTCCTGAAGAGCGGGATAGCCCTGCTAAACAGAAGCACGATGGTTGCGACCAGGACTGGCATCGCTACTACCAGAATCCAGGTAAGCCCGACATCCTGATTGAGCGCCAGAATGATGCCGGCCACCATCGTGATCGGAGCGGTGATCATCATATTCAGAGCGATGACAGTAACCTGCTGCACCTGCGTCGTATCGTTGGTGGTGCGGGTGATTAGCGAGGATGTGCCGAGTATATCGAACTCATGCAGCGAGAAGCGCTGCACGTGGGTAAACAATTTGGCGCGGATGATTTTGCCAAAACCGGTCGCCACCTGGGAAGAAAAGAAAATGCCGATGATCGCGGCCAGGGTGCCTCCCAGGGCTATCACGAACATCAGGCCGCCAGTCCGCCAGATGTAGCCGGTATCCTGTTTAATAATGCCGTAATCGACGATATTTGCCATCAACGTAGGCAGGTACAGGTTCGCCAGGGCTTGCCCAAAAGCCAGCGCGACTATGAGCACGAGGATCGCTCGATACGGTTTCATGAATCGCAATAATTTGATCATACTTCTTCTCCATTTCACGGGCTGCCATCCTGAGAGCAGCGAAGGATGACAAATGTTACCGATATATCGTATTCTCACCTTTAGTATAACGATATATCGCTAATTGTCAAGGGGGCTAATAAACAAAAATTTATGAGTAAGAAATCTGGTTTTCCGCTTCCCGTTCTTGCTCTACTGGCGCTTTTTGTACTCCCAACCCTACCTGAACAAATTCGTCCAATCCGCTCAGCAATGAAGTGCGCCCCTCCGCACTCATAGCCAGAAAAATCGTGCGAACGCGCGTGATAAATTGCCGGTGTGTTTCCAGGAGCGCGGCGCGGCCTGCATCTGTAAATTCAACGAAGACCTGGCGGCGGTCCTGCCGATCACGGCGACGTTCTACCAGTCCGCGTTTTTCAAGGCTATCAACAGTGCGCACCACGGTTGTAGGGTCAATTCCCAGCCGCCCGGCGATGCCACTGATAGTACAGGCCTCTCCATCCATGGCCTGGCATCTCTCGATCAACCCCATCACCATAAATTGCGTCGTACTAAACCCATGCTGGTGCGCATGCTTGAATCCCGCTCCCATAACCCTGCGCAGGTCCGAGAAGATAGCAAAAAACTGTTCAACCTGCTCATTGATCAGTGATTGCTTCTGCTCGTGATGTATTGTTTCTGACATCGATCTCCCGCGTTTTCTCAATAAAGACTGTTACTGACAGTAATTGTTACTAACAATAATGTGTTATGACAATAGAATACACCGGGGTAAAGGAATTGTCAAGAGGTTACTCACTGCTGACAGAGCGATTTAAAAGTTCGCGCCAAGAAAGAATTGACGGCATGGCGATCCCTTGCGGTCGCCATGAAGGGACTATGTCGGAGTGGGTGACGACGTCGATGCGCCGGTCGCGGTTGCTGTCGGACTCGGACCTGGTGACGGAGTCGGTGTTGGTGTTGGCGGCGTCACGCCGGCGGCGATATCGCGCGCCATATTGTAGATATCTGGCGAACCCCAGCCGCTTGCTTCGTCATAGCCTGCGGTGGCCGGGTAATAGAGGTTGTTGCCGCCGGTGACATCGTGGTAAGGTGGATACTGTGTCTTTTGGTTTTCCAGGCCATAAAGTATAGGATTGGCAAAACCAACGCGCGCTTTCTGCTGTTGTTGCAGGTAATTATTGATGAGCGCGGTGCTGCCCGCCCACAACGGCGCGCCTGCGCTGGTGCCTCCCACTTCTACCCAACCCGATGACGGGCAGCCTGCCGCCGCGACGGTGCAATAAGCTGCATATCCGGTGGCAGGATCGGCATCGGCTGTGACATCCGGCACTTCGCGGTTGCCATTGCTGTACTGGTTCTGCACGCCAGGGCCAACTTGCCAGCTCGGCTCATTGAAGAAGCTGCTGATGCCGCCGCCGCCGCCTACGCCCTCGGGACCGCGTGAATGATCGGAAGGATTGCTCCACACAGACTCGCTGCTATACGCGCCGTTATTGAGTTTCAAGGTGGTGCCGCCAACGCCCGTGATATTGGGATCATCAGCCGGGGAATCAACCGCCAGGTTGGTGTCGTTGCAGTCATACGCTCCTGAGTCGCCGGCCGCCGCGTACATGGCTATGCCCTCGGCCGCTCCCTGGCTGAAGATGTCATCGAGGGTCTGGAGTTCGGCATTACCGCTTTGCGCTTCGCATTCACCCCAACTGATGGTAGCGATCTGTGCTTTGTTATCGGTAACTATTTTGTTGTAGGTGTCATTAACGCCCTGTGCCGTGTTGGGTCCCTCGTAGATGATCTGCGACGCTTTTGGGGCCATAGCCGCGACAACCTCGATATCCAGCTCCACTTCGATGGCTCCCTGCCCGGCTGATCCGTTGAAGCCATCAACGAGTACATTGCTAATATTAGGGCTGCCCAGGTTATAATTTTTTAGATACTGCGCAATATCGCTGCTCTGGTAGCCGTCCAGCTCGAAAACTGCGACGGTCTGATTGCTGCCCTGATCACCGGCTTGCTCAAGGGGTATGGCGTCGTATGCCTCGCTCAGGTCAGACGGGCCGAAACCATTATGCGCAGCGTGCGGTGATAGCTGGTTGAGTGGGTGCATCTTCACGCTGTTATCCAGACCACCGATGGAAATAATGAGCGAGGAAAGCGCGCCTGGAATGGTGGGAGGATTGGCATTGGCGAAGAATGTGTTGGCTCCCAGCACGTAGTTGTTAATTGTCACGTGGAAGGCTGCTTCGGCCTGGGCAACCGTGGCGCTGGCGTCGATCAAGAGCCTGTTGGGGGAAACGTTTGTAATGGTCAACCCCTGTTGTTGTAAATAGTTTTTGACCTGCTGCACTTGGTCAGCGCCTGGGCTGAACTGATCGACAAACTCCTGTGGTGTCAAATAGCGATGATAGCGCGATGAATGGGGATTATTGAGTTCGCTCAGCAGCCTTGCCAGTTCTGGTTGATTGCGTAGCTGCAGTCCAATCGAGAGATTGAGTTGCTTATAAGCATCCGCAGGCCCAATCATGCGAGCGCGACTGACCAGGGGAACGATCTGGTTCGTTAGCGCAAAGGGCTGATTTTGCCTGGCTCTTGCGACTAATACAACGCTGAGAATACTGGTAGCGATGAGAGCAAGGCCGGCGCAGGTAGCCAGCAGCTTGCGTAAATAGGTGCGCCGCATGAGCTTCTCCACTAAGGAAAATAGGGGAAACGACATTTTAACATACAAAGATAAACGGGGAAATTGCAGGGCCTTGGGGTATATGGAATTTTTATAATCATGCCCATTGTTTGATACCACGAGAAGAAAGTAATCAGGTACATTTTTTTGCGAAATTAGACCGCTTTTTCAACGTAGTACATTGTAGTGAAGTGAAAGGAGGTCTGCGGCATGGCAAGCATCGCGTTCAATAAGATCACCAGGCAGTTTCCCGGCTCCCAGTCTCCAGCGGTTGATGCTGTGACGTTCGAGGTGGTTGAAGGAAAGACGTGTATGCTGGTGGGAACCTCTGGCTCAGGCAAAACAACCCTGCTGCGCATGGTCAATCGCTTGATCGAACCGACATCTGGCGAAATTCTGATCGATGGCAAGAACATCCTACAAGAAAATCCAATCCTGCTGCGCAGGAGCATGGGATATGTCATCCAGCAGGTGGGTCTCTTTCCACATATGAACATCGCAGAAAACATCCAGGTGACAGCCGAAATTGCCGGGGGCTGGTCGAAGCAGCGTCTCGCGACGCGTGTTGACGAACTGTTAGAACTGGTGGGTTTGCCCCCCGATCAGTATCGCAAACGTTTCCCACGTCAACTCTCCGGTGGACAACAACAGCGCGTTGGCCTGGCGCGCGCGCTGGCTATCGACCCTTCCATTCTTTTAATGGATGAACCCTTTGGCGCGCTTGATGCTATTACACGCGCGCGCATGCAGGATGAGTTATTGCGCATACAGCGCGATGTGCGTAAGACTATTGTTTTTGTCTCACATGATATCGAGGAGGCATTTAAGCTGGGAGAACAGATCGCGGTGTTGCACGAGGGAAAACTCCAGCAGACTGGAACCCCGGTTGAACTGCTGGCAAATCCGGCAAATGACTATGTGCGCAAACTGGTAGGGGCAGATAGTATCTTACGCCAGATCGAGTATCTCCCTGTTTTAGATGCTCTGGATGGGAAACCCGACGCGGTGTCCTCCGCGCATTGGGGAGGTGTTCCAACGACTTCATCTGATGCAACCTTACTTGAAGCCATGTTGAAGCTCCTCGAAACCAATGCCCCCGCACTCGCAGTACAAGACAAAGATACGCAAGATACGCTCGGATATATTACTCTTGCCAGCATCAACCACGAAATCACGAAATCCCAGGGCGGGGACAAGCCCGCACCTCTACCCTGCTACGAAGTGGGTGGTGAAGCCGTCTAGGGTAGGGCGCGGGCTTGTCCCCGCCCTGGTGGTGTGAAGGAGTTTTATGCAATATATATTTCAAGCCTACAATTACAACCTGTCAGACCCGGAAAGCATTCCTAATCTGTTCCTGAAGCATTTAGCCCTCGTCGGGATCGTTATGTTGATTTCCCTCGTCATCGCCATCCCGCTGGGAATACTGGTAGCCCGCTACCGGCGCGTCTACTTTCCGACGCTCACCATTTCAGGTCTCTTATATACCATACCCAGCCTTGCAGCGTTCGCTCTACTTATCCCCATTACAGGGCTGACGCCTGTAACCGTCATTATTCCCCTGGTTGCCTATAACCAGCTCGTTTTGATCCGTAACACAGCAGCAGCCATCAACGGTATCGATCCCTTACTTATTGAAGTGGGCCGCGCGATGGGAATGAAACCGGCGCAGGTACTTTTCCGCGTTACTCTTCCACTGGCGCTGCCGGTCATTGTCGCGGGTGTTCGCATTGCAACCGTAACAACGGTAGGTATAGCTGCTCTGGCACCGTTAGCAGGACAAAGTACATTGGGAGACCTGATTTTCCAGAATCTCGCGGTCAATGATCTCAACGCCATTGCTGCTGGCGCCATCCTGACAGCGGCTTTCGCCATTATTGCTGATCTTCTGTTGTTGGCCTTACAACGAAGTCTGGACCGGGGACGTGCCACCCTGTCTGTCGCGTAGAAGGGAGAAAATGTGCGAGATGCAGTACATCAACTATATCCGGGACCCCGCGAACGACTACCTGGGACATACCATTCAGTATTTCCAGCTCTGCGGCGTTTCTATCGCTGCCGCCATTATCATCGGCGTTGCGCTGGGAGCGCTGGTGTCACGTAATGCGTTCGCTGCCTTTATCGCGGTAAACTTCAGCGGCCTGATTCGTGCGGTTCCCATTATTGCAGTCTTACTCCTGTTCGTCTATATAATCCCTCCCCCGTTGAACATTGGCTTCGTGCCCTCCATTATCGCACTGATTTTGCTGGGTATTCCTCCCATCCTGCTCAATACCTATACTGGTATTCGCATCATTGATCCTGCTACTATAGACGCGGCAAAGGGTATGGGTATGACAACCTGGCAAATCGCCACCCGCATACAGGCTCCGCTGGTAACTCCGCTCGTCGCGGCGGGCATTCGTACCTCGGCGGTGCAGGTCGTAGCGACGGCCACACTGGCCGCGTTCATCGGCGCGGGAGGCTATGGGGACTACATCGTCGATGGTCTCAACGTCCTCAATTATACCGAACTCGTTGTTGGAGCAGGCTCGGTAGCCGTTCTGGCAATCCTTATAGAAGTGTTTATGAGCAGGCTGCAGCGCGCCTTGACTCCTGAAGGACTGAAAGTGCAGGAGCAGGTAGTTCAAGCGACAGCAGCCAGAGCATGACACAGTTTCGTGCAGGAGCATTTTCTGCACACTTTTATTGGTTCATGGTAAGTTCAAGGAGGTAGAAATGACTCTTCTCAAGCGTTCATTAGGAGCGAAGTTCTTACTATTATTCGCTCTCATTCCCATGCTCATCCTGTCCGCATGTGGTTCCACTACGGGTACAGGGAGTACGCCTACGCCCGGTACGACGCAAGCGCCCACAAAAGTACCGATAACAGTCGCGAGCAAACTCGATCTCGATGGCCATCTACTTGGTGAGATGTACGTCTTACTGCTGCAGAAGGCTGGCTATACCGTTAACTCCAAATTAGCTCTGGGGGACAACGCTACCCTTTTCACCGCGATCAAGAGCGGAGCGGTTGATCTCTACCCGGAGTTTACTGGAACAGGGCTGAGCTTACTGGGCGTCAAGTCGTCTTACAATCCAACGCAGGATTATCAAACTGTCAAGGCTGCCTACGAGCAACAATTCCACATTACCTGGCTCGATGAAGCGCCTTTGAACGATGGCTACGCCCTTTGCACCTCAAAGGCCGAGTCTCAGAAGCTAGGGGTCACTACCCTCTCGCAGTTGGCCTCAAAGGTGTCGACGTTGACTCTGGCAACTCAGAGCGATGGTGTTCCTTTCTTCGATGCTTTAAAGGCCACCTACGGATTCAGTACCAGCAACTTCAAATCGGTCACGAAGGTTGCCTACGCCATCGGTTTCGCTGCAGTGAATAGCGGGTCGGCCCAGGTAACCGAGTGCTACACGACGGATGGCTCGGTCGCGACGCAAAACTTTGTCTTCCTCACCGATGACAAGCATGGTTTTACAGAATTCCACCCAGCGCCTATTGTGCGTGACTCTGTATTGCAGGCTGATCCTGGCATCGCGGCTGCGCTCAATCCAATGGCGCCGTTAATGACCACGGATGTGAACGTCATGTTACAACAGCAGGTAAGCACGAAACACACCGCTGGCGAGTCCATTGCTCAGGCAGTCCAGGAGGTGGCAACAGCCTGGCTAACGAGCGTTCATTTGTTGTAGCCTGGGGCTCTCGGGCGACCCTGGCGGTCGCCCGACTCTGTCATCCTGAGCGCAGCGAAGGATGACAGCTATGCTTACGTTAACGCCTATGAGGTCGCCCTTACCCTACTGCGAGTCGGCTCGTAAAGCTCATCCGTATAGGGTAGGGGCGGCTCTGGCACTCAGCCCCTGGCGGCTATCCCCTCGCCAGTCGCGCTTATTTGACGATATCCTTCTATGCCAATACCTTTCGCTTCTTCAATGACCGATACAGCCGAAGTGACAGACCCAGCCAGCTTCCCCCAAACAGATACGCGCCCAGGGTATCACTTGCCCAATGCACACCCAGGTAGATGCGCGCAGGTCCGCTCAGCACGACAAACAATGCCGGAAAGGTGGCGAGCACTCTCTGCCATGCGCGTTTTCCTCTCGTCTGCAGCAGTCCCAGGGCAAATAGCCATCCCCAGAACGTCACCGATGAGGTTACGTCTCCACTGGGAAAGCTCCTGGTATGCTTCCTTTCGTAGACACGCACCTGCGTGCGGCGGGGACGTGGACGCGAAACCAGGCGCTTCAGCACTGTTCCGGCGAGCAAACTGGTGAAAGAAACGCCCAGCGTCATGATGGCTTCTAAACGCAGCCGCCGCTTCCACATGATGGCAGCCACCGGAAATGCCAGGGTATTAGCGATGGCAGGTGAGCTGCCGAGATAGCTCACCGCGCTCGCCAGATGTTGCCAGACTGGTGAGGAAAGCTTCTGAAGCGTGCGGGTGATCTGTACATCGACGGGGAAGACCGGGTGCGTGCGCATCCGCCATGCGAGCAGTCCAAAAAGCGCAAGCTGCGCGGCAGAAAGCCACAACAGAACGCGGTCGAGCTTCTCGGCGGGATACCACGAAAGGGAGGATCGAGCCGCCAGTTGTAGTCCAATCCTCCCTCGCACTGCACGCGGCAGCTCATGTGCTGCTTCTCTCTCGGAGCCGGGGCTTGCAGACGTTCTCCGCTTCTTTGGGTCAAACGGCCACATGTTCATCTCCTGTTACACGTCTGCCGAAGACTCGCCTTGAAGCGAACGCTCTTCCAGTCCGCTGCTATGCACGATAACCTCGCCCTGCCGTTCAAGAAACGGCACTTCGCGTCGCACCGTATCGGTGAAGCGCTGCATCTCCTGCACGGTGTGTTTGCCGACAATCAGTTCGTGCGTCACGATCGGCCGCTTCTCAAGAAAGATTTGCTCTTCGCGGATGGGAATCCTGATCGTCTGGCCCGGAGCCAGTTCGTATAGTGTGCCAGGACCGGGCATATTATCGGTGGGAGATCCTTGCGAGGCGAGAGAGCGGTGTTCAATAACTACTTCCTCGCGCTGCACGGTGACGGTGATCGTTTTCTCTTCGGTGATGACCTCTTTGCGGATGTACACCGCGCCAACTTCTATTGACTGCGTCTGAGGGGTCAGGACCTCCTCGCGCAGCGGGACGGTGTAGAGATCGTGGGTCAGGCTCGTATGCGCATCGTAGGCGCCAGCACGGTGCAAGATGTCGCCGGCCTCCTGCTGGTGTCCATAGGAGCGCACGGCAACGATAGAGCGGCCCGCCTCCACCTCACGCAGGTAGTAGTCGGCTTCCTCGTTCGTCACTCCCAGCTGCTCCAGGGAGTCGGCAATCTCTCCCGGTTTCGTTTCGTGACCCGACCATGTGTGCAGCAGCGACTCCAGGAACCCACCCGGAGAGCTGTCCTGTCGCCACACCTGAATCTCGTCGTCGCGAAACCCCGCGTGCCGCAGTTCCTTGACGGCATGCTCCACCAGGGCACGATCTCGAAACACACCGACCACCATCGGACTGTCCGTCGTCGCCATATGCATCCTCCTGTGCCGGAACCCGGCGGAAAGGTAGCGGGCAAACATTTCACCACGCTGCTTCTCCGCTGGGTCATAATAACGCCTACACTACTTCTCCTGGATGCCAGGATCGTCTCCCTCGACGTTCACATCGCCCTGCTGCTCGACGCGGGCCTCTTCGTGGCGCACCGTGTCTGTGACCTTTTGCGTCCCCTGCAGCGCGCGCTTGCCAAGAGCAACCTCCCCGGTCTCGACCGTCTGCTTGTTGACCTGGACCTGCTCGGCGCTCACGGGAACGCGGAGCGTCTCGCCCTCGCCGATGGGCGTATCAGAGATCTGGCCGGAGCCAGCGCGGCGCTCGATGTAGACTTCCTCGTGCGACACAGGGACATCGATAGTTTGCTGCTCGCTGACCACCTCTTTATGAATGCCGACCTCCCCGGACTGAACGGGCTGCTTGTACACCTGCAACTGTTCTGCACGCAGCTTCAGGCGTCTCACTTCATCGCTGTCCGCTATGCCAGTTGTCGTTTGTTCGGCAGTGCGTGCTGTCCCCCGGCTGGGACCGTACCCGCCGTACTGGGATATCAGGGTCGAAGCCTCTTGAGGGCGATCACCGGTCACTGCGACAATACTGCGCCTGGCCTCATACTCGCGCGCATATACTTGCGCATCTTCCTCTGGCATACCCATGCCGACCAGGTCATGATAGGCTCCCCCCGTGGAGAAATCTTCCCCGGTAAAAAAGCTCTTGAGACCCGCGAGAAAGCCACCTGAGGCAGCCCCATGTCCAGAGTAGGTGATCTGGTCGTTGCTGAAGCCCGCTTGTTGTAAGGCTTCGATGGCCTGCTGAGCCTGAGTATCATCGGTGAAAACGCCAACGACGGTTGCACGATCTGCTGTGTTCATGTATGTTCTCCTTCTGCTGGTACTACTTTACTAACAAGAATGCGAATACTATGCGAACGACGGGAGAGGAACGGCACCCCTCCACCCGGGCTAGCCAGGCTGGCGCATCGGCTGCGGCTGTGTTGGCGCCTGGATATCGGGGGATGGCTGTGGCTGTTGTGCTTGAACCTGCGAGGCAGCCGTGCTCACGGTGCTTTCGCCGCGGTTGAGCCACTTGCGCGCGGAGTCCTGTCCGCCCAGGCCGAAAGCCAGTCCGAAGGCAATGGCGACGGCAGCCACCAGGGCTCCGAACAATTCATTGATAAGCGCGGGGGCAATCTGCAACTGCTCCAGGGCGATCAGGGCGGCAAAACCGATGATTGCCCAGCGCGAGATGGTCGCAAACACGTTGGGATTGCCAATTTTGGCCGAGGCCGTCGCTCCGCGCACGAGATCGGCCACCACCGTGCCAGCCATGGCGCCCAGAAAGAGCACCAGAATGGCGACGAAGACGTTGGGGATATAGGCCACCAGCTCGTTGAGAATGTTGCTAACGGCCGGGACTCCCAGCGCGTCGGCGGCAGGCACCAGGAAAATGAGCAGGAGAAACCAGAACACAATTTTCCCTAAAATACCTGCCGAATCCAACTTGACTCCCATACGCCCCTCGAAGCGAGTGAGGCCGATGCGATCAGACATGCGGTCAAAGCCAACTTTACGCAGCAACAGTGTCAGCGCTTTACTGACAAGGGTGGCGATGAGCCAGCCGACGAGCAGAATGACGAGAAAGCCAACGAGGCGCGGGATGAAGGTGAGTATGAGCCTCACCGCATCGTTGAGCGCGTTGACAATTGATACTCCAATATTTTCCATTGGATAGATCCCTTTCTGTTTGTGTGTATTTCGATCTGTTTCACGACGTATCCGGTGTAAGTCGTTTCGTACGTTAGACGGCATCTTCTCAAGAAAGTCACTATTGAAACTTCCCTTATGAAGTGACTTTTTTTTCTGCATCCCGTCTAACCTGTCAAATTGCTCAGGTAGAGCGCCAGCGCTTGCTCGCTATGGCTCGGCTATGAAGGGAACTGATACGTAATGCTTCTCGTCAACGTATCTTATCTAGATAAGCTGAATCATCTTATATTGAGCAGGTATAACCAGCTTTCTGCTGAAAATCGGCCTGTTGTAGAATGGATTGTAATACATGACGATTGTATCGGATGAAGAGTTAGTCGCACGCTGTAAAAAGGAGTTGCCCGCCAATACCCACAGCTTTGAGGTTCTGGTCCAGCGCCACATGGATCGTATATATAGTATGGCCTACCGGGTCGTCGGCAATAAAGAAGAGGCGGAAGAGATCGCGCAAGATGTTTTTCTCAAAGCCTACCACGGCTTGAAAACGTTTGAACAGCGCGCTTCTTTCTCAACCTGGCTCTACCGTATCACCACGAACCGCGCTTTGGATGCGCTGGAGAAGACGAGGCACCATCGCGAGACAAACGTCCGGTTCTTTGGCCGCGCGGAGCGTAAGGAAGAGACCGCTCAAGACGAGGTGACGACGTTGCGAGCTTCGTCGGCATCCCATCCGGAAACGCAGGTCATCCAGCGCGAACTGCGCGAATGCATTCAGCGCGTTCTCAAGGCGCTCGACCGCGAGCAGGCTCGCGTGCTGATTATGCGCGATTATGAGGATCGCAGCTATGACGAAATCGCACAAATGCTTCAAGCTGGCTTGAGTGCGGTAAAGATGCGCATTCATCGCGCCCGGCTCGCGTTCCAGCAGCTATTCAGCCAGTTCTGCGGCAGCTTCCAACTCTCGTTCACTGCGTCGGAGAAGGATGCCCGGAAAAATCCAGAGGTGCAGAAGGAGTAAGCCATGAATTGTGATGAACTCGCAAACTTGCTGCCCGATCTCGTGGATGGGACGCTTTCGGATGAACAACGCGCCGAGGCGGAAGCAGCGCTTCCTCTCTGTCCGGATTGCCAGCGCGAACTGGAACTTGCGCGCCAGGTACGCGCGTTTATGGTGCAGCTGCAAGCTGAGTATGCTTATGTGCATATCCCGGCAGGTTTTGAGACTCGCCTCCTGACAAAAGTGCGGGCACAGCATAGCGGCCTGGATCTCCTGGATTTGTCGTCGGTTGCTCTTGTGATCTGGCTGGTGGAGTTGCTGAACCTGCTGGGTGGCCTACTTAACCCTGAAGCTAATAACCAGCAACCAGGCATGACATCGTAGGAGCACAGTTATATAGAGGATGGCAATCGTATGAGTTTTCAACCCGTTATCAACGCCTTGCTGAACATTCTTACCGAGATTCTCAATTTTCTCCCTCACCTGGTCAATGGACTCATCATCCTGATTGTCGGCTATCTCATCAGTGTGCTGATCCGCTGGATTGTCAGGACACTCCTCCTCCGGCTTCACTTCGAACAACTCGCCGACCACGTCGGCATCACCAATGCCCTGCGCAGCCTCGGTGTGCATTTGCCCCTGTCGGGGGTGATCGCGCAGATCGTCTTCTTTTTCCTGCTGTTCAGCTTCGCTACCTCGGCATTCATGCTCATGGGCCTGACTGCCGTTGCAGATTTGCTGCGGAACGTGCTGGCATTTATTCCGAGGGCTATCAGTGCTGCCATCATCATCATTTTCGGCTCGATGCTGGCGCGTTTTCTAGGCGAGACCATCACGACGGTGGCAGGGAACGTCAACATCACCTATAACAAGGCGCTGGGCAAGCTGATCGAATATACGCTGGTCGCCTTCGTGGTCGTGCTGGCGATCTCCACCCTGGGCGTTGATACAACCATCCTGACCTCTGCTCTGACCATTCTTCTTGCTGCGGGCGCGCTGGCTATTGCCCTCACCTTCGCCTTTGGAGCGCGGGAAGCCGCGCGCAACGTCATCGCCGGTCATTATATCCGGCAAAACTTCTCCCCCGGCCAGCAATTGGAGATGGGCGACTACCGGGGCCGCCTGCGCTCGACCGCCGGGACCTATTCTGTACTGGAAACAGGGAGCGAATCAAGGGAGACCGGTACCATCTCGCTTCCCAATGCGTTCCTGCTCCAAAACGCTGTGCGCAGCCAGGATGCGCCTTCTAACTCAACCGACCAGCAACCTCAGGTACCAGAGCCACAAGAGCCATCATCGGAGCAGTAGAAGAAGGGGTTTGATACCCTGTTTGAGTGTCAGCGGTCAATCGGTTTTGAACACGAGTCCTCATCAAGAGGTTGCACTTCCAACCAATGCAGCCTCCATCGAACGCGCATCGTGGCCGCGCAAATGCTCGCGAATGGCAAGCGCGGCGGCGGCTCCCTCGCCAGCCGCGCTGACCAGTTGTTTCGTGCTGCCCGAACGTACATCGCCAGCTGCGAAGACGCCCTCGGTGCTGGTCTGAAAGTCGATGCCGGTCATGATGAAGCCCTGTGCATCCAGTTTAACGATGTCCTTGAAAGTTTCGCTGTTGGGCGTCAGGCCGATGAAGACAAAAACGCCGGGAACGCGCAGTTCGCCGATTTCACCCGTCTGCCTGTTCTTTGTGACAACCGTGTCGAGATGGTTATTGCTGCCCTTAAACTCAACCGCTTCGGTATTAAAACGCACTTCCATCTCAGGTGAGTTGAGAGCTTTTTCACTGGCGATTTTATTGGCGGTCAGTTCGGAGTCGCGCACCAGCAGTGTTACCTTCGGGCAAAAGCGTGTGAGGAAAGCGGCTTCTTCAACAGCGCTGTTGCCGCCGCCGATCACGGCCACTTCGCGCCCCCTGTAAAAGGGGCCGTCGCAGGTGGCGCAGAAATGCACGCCCGCGCCGATATAGTCGTCCTCACCCGGCGCGCCCAGGCGTTTGTACGTTGAACCGGTGGCCAGCAAAACCGCGTGGCAGCTATACTGGTGGCCGGAATCGGTGGTAACGATGTGGTCATCTTCGTCGCTGCTCACCCCGATGACGTCCTGCGCGGAAAGCAATTCTACGCCATAGCGTCTGGCCTGCTCGATCACGCGCTCGGCGAACTCCGCCCCGGTCACGCCTTCGGGAAAGCCAGGATAATTATCCAGGCGTTCGGTAATGCCAGCCTGTCCGCCCAGGGCGCTGCGCTCTATTACCAGCGCGTCATAGCCATCGCGCGCCGCGTAAATAGCTGTTGTCAGCGCGGTTGGGCCGCCACCCACAATGATGAGATCGTAAAACTCGCTTTTCGCC
>Ga0070733_10001710_pt1 | contig 16159 bp, 20 predicted proteins | sample Coa_R1_9_FD_66450 | JGI IMG/M metagenome (GOLD analysis project Ga0070733, IMG submission 66450) | Surface soil microbial communities from Centralia Pennsylvania, which are recovering from an underground coalmine fire - Coalmine... | ecosystem: Environmental > Terrestrial > Soil > Unclassified ... | reverse complement strand
AACCGCCCTTTCCGTATCTCACGACAGACGCATCCTTCCCCCGACACCCCTTCCATCCGACCGCAAGCCTCCCGAACCCCGCTCAATTATCGCTCAAACCTGACTTTGACGGGGTCCTGGAAAGATGGATCATCCGGGCCCTTTTTCTATCCTGCCCTGTCTCCTGGTGCCGAACCCTTCGGGAAGCCCTTCGCCCTCTCTCCGATCCGAGGGTGGCTCCTCAGTTCACGTTTAGGCCAGGCTTCGAAAGAGGTGCCGGGCGGGTCTTTCCACGGCGCACCTTCCCAGAGATCCCCGCCGTCGAGGTGCTCCTCAGGGTCAATAGACCGACTTGACCGTCCCCCCGTCGATCGTGAAGCAGCTCCCCGTGATCCATCCGGATCTTTCGGAGGCCAGAAACAGGACGAGCGCTGCAATATCATCCGGGTCTCCCATACGGCCGAGCGGAATGCCCGCCGAGGTTTCGTGAATAAGGCGCCTCGTCGCCTCCTCGAGGGGAAGTCCGTCACGAGCTGCCCGAGAGACCGCCTCGCTTTCCCAGGAGGACGTCCAGACCGCCCCCGGGGTAACGGCATTGACCTTGATATTCTCCCTGGCAAATTCGAGGGCGAGGTATTTGGTCAGCGAAAGGACTGCGCTCTTGGCCACACCGTAGTCGGAGAGACTTGGACCGATCTGGCGGCCGGCCACGGAAGCGATATTGATGATCCGTCCCCCCTGGCGGCGCTGCATTGAGGGAATGACCTCCCTGCAGAGACGGATCACCGAGAGGAGGTTGAGATCAATCGTCGCCTGCCACCGGGCATCCGAGAGATCCAGGAAGTTCGACGCCCCGAGAGGACCCCCCGCGTTATTGACCAAGATGTCGATCACGCCCCAACGACAGAGGATTTGACCTATTGCGCAGCGGATCCCCTCTGGACGGCGGACATCCAAGGGGAAAACCTCGGCGTTCCCCCCTTTTTGAGCGATCTCCCGGGCCGTGGCCAGAAGGGCGTCCTTCCCCCTCGCGCAGAGTGCCACCTTGACTTCTTCCTGCGCGAAAGCCAGGGCAATCGCCTTTCCGATGCCGCGGCTTGCGCCGGTGACGACTGCGACTTTGCCCGAGAGGCCCAGATTCATCGGTTCCTTCTGCCCGTGTTACGGGTCCGTCTAATCGATGCTGAAGGGAGTCCAAAAACCGGCGGACGAAAAGGGCCGTGGCGCCTCACCGCCGGCCCCTACGGCAACAAGAGAGGAGGGGACAGACCAGGCATTTTGATCGGTCCTTCTTCAAAGGGCACGCCTTCGAGATGCCGAGGTGGCACAGTACAAAGTCGTATTTCAAGGGATCGCGGGGATCGAATCGCTTCAATCCTTCCGTGATCTCCCTGGCCATGGCCCACCCGGGACTTCTTCGGCGAGTGAGCCCAAGGTAGCGACTGATGCGCACAATGTGGGTGTCGAGCGGGATGATCAATTTGGCCGGGGGGATCTCCCCCCAGAGCCCGAAATCGACTCCGTCGGCCGGCCGAATCATCCAGCGAAGGAAGAGATTGAGGCGCTTGCAGGGGCTACGCCGTTCAGGAGAGGAGAACAGTTGCAGCAGGCCATATGGGTAGTGATCTTTGAGATAGATCGGGGTGGGATCGATTGCCAGGATGCGATCCACAAATCGAGACAGGGCCAATGCGAGATCCGGTTCCTCTTCCCGGTAGCCTGCCAGGAACAGTTCCCCCAGGGAACCGTAGCGACGGATGACTTCTCCGATGAAATAGAGCAGGCAGGCAAGGTCCAACCCGGAATTCATCCGGTAATAAATGGCTCGAATCTGATTGCGAAGCTCCACGGGATCGCTTTGAGCGCAGAACACGGCGGGTCTTTCACCGAGGACCTTCAGGATAGTTTCAATGACCTGTTTAAAAAGCGGAACCCTTCCATAGGCCAAAACGGCCGAGATGAACGAAACCACCTCAACATCCTGAGGGTGAAGGTAGCGATGTGGAAACTCGATCGGATCGTTTTCGATCAAATCGAGGAAGGGCCGCCCGGCGACGAGCCGGTCGAGCGATTCTTTGAGCCGTTCGTTTCGGCGTGGTACCCGGGGGGTATGTGGGGGCATGTCTTAAGCTAACGCGAACGCTTTGCGATGTCAATCCAATGCGCGACCATGTTATAATATCGTCAGTCTCGATTCGAGGGCCCCCTTAACCGTCCGCATCGTACGCCATCAGCTAACCAGGAGGATGTGATGAAACTAAGCCGATTCATTCTCGCGCTTTTATTGGTCCAACCGACGATTTCCGCCGCAGTGGCGGCGGCCCAGATGGGATCCGGGTCGATGGAAATGCAGGAAAATGAAACCCGACATCCGGAAGATGGACCGTCCGGGAAGATGTTCCGGCCTCATGGAGACCCTTTCTCCCCAGAATCGCTCCGGGAGATGCTCGGCCTGACGGACGATCAAGTCCAGAAGATTAGCCAGCTCAGGCTCGATTATGAGAAGGAGACGATCAGAAAGCATGCCGACATCCGGGTTGCCGAACTGGAGCTGAAGAACCTTTTGGAACAGAAAAACATCGATATGGGAGCCTTTGAAAAGAAGGTGCGCCAACTGGAGGGTCTTCGGGGGGACTTAATGCTCCTTCGCGTAAAAGACATGCAGAAGGCGAAAGAGTTTCTCAATGAGAAGCAGTTTGCCCATTTCAAAGAGATGATCATGAGAATGGCGACCCATCGCATGGGGAGAATGGACGGGATGATGATGATGCCAAAGGGACATCCCGGCGGACCGATGGAGAAAGAGCGAGATCATCAGGGAGGGGAAGGGTACGAAATGCCAGAGTAAACAAAGGGCAGGTCGCCCTTAGCGATATCGAGGAACTCTCGGATCGGCTCTCATCGACCAGGCATCAATTCCGCCCGCGAGATTTTTGAGATTGGTGAATCCCTGCCGGCGAAGGTATTCCAGGGCGGCGAGGCTTCGGATCCCGTGGTGGCAGAGGATCACAACTTCCGTCTCCGATTCGATCTCCTCCTTGCGCGCGGCAATCTCGTTGAGCGGGATCAAGAGGGAACCGTCAATATGGGCCAGCTGATATTCCCAGGGTTCCCGAACGTCCAGGAGGACCGGTTTTTCTCCTCGGTCGAGCTTGGTCTTCAGGTCGAGCGGCGAAATATTCCAGTCTGACATGAGCTCTTTTCCGAGGGTTTCTATTCGTCGCCCATTATATCCGGATTGGGAACGCCACCGCAAGTCGGCCTGGCCTTAGGGTGCGAGGATGGAGGGGACCCGTTACGGAAGCGTCAGAAGAGGATCGCTACGATCTGATCATCATTGGAGGGGGGATCGTTGGGGCGGGGATCGCGCGGGACGCTTCCCTGCGGGGTCTGAGGGTCGCTCTTTTTGAACAGGGTGATTTCGCCAGCGGGACGAGCGGCCGGACATCCAATATGATCCATGGCGGGATCCGCTATCTAGAGCAGGCGGCCCTGCGTCTGATTTTCGAGGCCAGCCGGGAACGCTCGATTCTCCACCGGCTGGCTCCGCACCTGGTCCGTCCCCTGCCCTTTCTCTTTCCGGTCTACCCGGAAGGCGGGCGACCTCTTTGGATGGTCCGGGCCGGGATGACGCTTTACGATCTCATCGCCCTTTATCATAACTTTCATTCGCATCGGATCCTTACCCCCCGCCAGATGTTAGAGCATGAACCGGCTCTCTCTCCGGTCGGTCTGCAGGGGGGGGCCCTTTTTTATGATGCCCAGATGGACGACGCCCGTCTGTGCCTGGAGGTGGCATTGTCAGCCCGTGCGGGCGGGGCGAGGCTGTTCAACTATACGGCGGTCCGGGACTTCACACATCGAGGCCGATCGATCTCCGGGGTGACGGTCGCGTCCCAGATCAGCGGGGAGCGCCGCGAGGTCTCGGGGTCTGTTGTGGTGAACGCATCGGGTCCGTGGCTCGACCGGGTGGCGGCCAGGGAGGATCCTTCGGTCGAGCCGAGGATCCGGACCACCCGCGGGGCACATCTGATTGTCCCCCGAATGACCCGCACCCACGCGATTGTGGTCTCCTCGCAGAGCGATCGACGCATCTTTTTTATCCTGCCGTTTCACGGAGAGAGCCTGATCGGGACCACCGATCAGGATTATTCCGAGGAGCCCTCGTCCGTTCGCGCCACCCTACCGGAAGTGCACTATCTCTTGGAGGAGACACGGCGCATCTTCCCCGGAATACCGCTTCGAGAAGACGAGATCATCGCTCGTTTTGCGGGGGTTCGCCCCCTCGTGAACGAACCGGGAATTGCAGCCGGCTCCGTCACTCGCGAAGCGAAAATCGAGGAGGGGAGGAGCGGACTGATCTCGGTGATCGGCGGCAAATATACGGTCCATCGAAGAATCGCTGAACAGGTGGTGGAGCGCGTTTTCCGGAAACTGGGCCGGCCCGCTCCCTCCTCGGTCACCGGGACGAGGAGCCTGCTGGGAGGAGGAATGCCCGGCCTGGAGGAATACCAGCGAAGCGAGGCCCCTGGGGCCGCCCGAGAGTATCAGGTCTCCCCCCGGGTCGTCGCCCACCTGATCGGGGTATATGGCACCCGTTACCGGGCTGTACTCGAGCGGGTCCGGGCGGATCGAACCCTCGGCATGCCCATGATGGAAGGTGCGCCCGAGATCATGGCCCAGGTCGATCATGCGGTCGAGGAAGAGATGGCCGTTCGGCTCTCGGACTTTTTGACGCGCCGGACCCGGCTCTCTCAGACCCGCCATCGCCGCGATTCCCGGATGGTTGAGCGTTCCGTTCGAAGGATGGGGGAGCTTTTGGGATGGGACCCCGGCCGCCGGCAGGAGGAGATCCGGTCTTATCTAGGAGAATTGGAGTAGAGACCGTGCAGACACAGGAGACCGAGGTTCGCGAGGCAAATGAGGCGCTCTATCGGGCTTTCGAAAGCCTGGATATCCCGAAAATGGACCTCCTTTGGGCCCAGGAGCCATATGTCTGCTGCGTTCATCCCGGTTGGTCGCCCCGATCCGGCTGGGGGAGGGTCCGGGACAGCTGGGTGATGATCTTTAACCATACGCGGGCAATGCGATTCCGGGTCTCCGATGTGCAGGGCCACCTCGGCGGTTCCATCGCACGGATCGTATGCCTTGAGAACATTCGGGCCGACGATGGGGACCATTGGGTCGAGAGTCAGGTCGTGGCTACCTATCTTTTCGAGATGCGCGTCGCGTGCTGGAGGATGATCCATCACCAGGCTCCCCGGTCTATGCCCCCGGCGCGGAGCCGTCCACTGAGAGTTAACGCGCTGGAGCCCTTCCTTGGATAATGCTGTTTCGAGCCCTCGAAGTCGATTGCCGTTATCTGGAGTCGGCTTTTTCCCGTCGGAATTCCCTGCCCAGTGCCTGGACAATCGGATCTTCGCATCTGATCTTGAGGGTGGACTCCTGTTTTTCGACTCCCCTATCTTGGGAAGGAAAGCCATGGAATAAATTGACTTGGAAGGGGTCGCATGATATCGTACAGTTTGCGTTTTCGGCTCGGTTGTCCCTCCCGTTTCCGTTGGAAGAAGGGGCAGGTCGCGGTTCGGATCGACTGGTTCTGCCATCCGATGCGGATGTTTAGAATTGACCTTTTATGAACCGTATTATCGAGATTCTCTTCCTGGTGGCCGTGCAGCTGGCCGTCGGGGGGATGGTTCTTCTTGCCCTAGATGAGTTGAAGGCGGTCGGGATCGGCTTCTTCAGGTTGATTTCTCTGACCTTCCTCTTCGTCATGGGCATCGGGCTCTGGGCGATGCCCGCCGTGCTTCGTAACCGGTTGGACCTCTCCCCCACCGGCCTCATGCCTCTCTTCCTCTTTGGGTTTGGGGCGCTGCTCGTTATTTATAACCTCTATCTCTGGGTGGATGGGGTCGGCCTGGGGATCTCCTTTCTTCAGGGAACGGGGACGATCGGTCTGGTCGGGATACTCTTAAGTGCCATGCATTACGTTGATCCCATCCCCCTGGAACCGGTCTCCTTCGGCACCCGATTGCGAGGCCTGCTCTTGGTGGGAAGCTTTCTGGTTTCGACGTTCGTCTTGGGGAGCGGAGTATTGGGAATGCTCCTCGGCCATAGCTACCTGACCCGTCCTTCCCTCTCTCTGGTCCCTCTGAAGAAGCTCGCTAAACTCTTTCTGAATCTGATCGTGCTGGAGGCCGGACTCACCCTGCTCAACCTCCTGCTGGTTCCTCATAGCAACCGTTTTTGGCAGGCGCTCCTGCTGAATAACTTTGAGGGCCTCTATCTGTGGATCCGTATCCTGATCGGAATCGCAGCCCCGATGTTGCTCGGCTGGATGGTGGTCCAGACCGTGAAGGAACGGGCCACGATGTCAGCGACCGGGCTTTTCTACATCGCCATGCTGATGGTCATGGTTGGAGAGGTCTTTTCACGATTCTTTCTGTTGATGGATTCCCGTTTTTTTTAGCCCGATCCGATCGGCCAAGGCCGGGGCGACGACCATCTGCCAGAAAAGGGGTGTCGATGGATGTATTGAATCTCGGTGAGATGAAGGCCTTCTCCCCGGAGAAGATGCAGAAGGTCCATCTTTTTGACACGGCTCATTTCTTGTGCGATCTTTACTGCTTTGAACCGGGACAGGCCCAAAAGCCTCACGCCCATCAGGGGGAGGACAAGATCTACTATGTCGTGGAGGGGGAAGGGAAGTTCCGGGTGGGGAGTGAAGAGCGGGGACTGAGCCCCCAGTCGATGGTTCTCGCTCCAGCGGGGGTCGAGCACGGGGTGATCAACGACGGGGAAGGACGCTTAGCGCTCCTGGTTTTTATTGCGCCGGCGCCTCACCTCCATTTAAAGTGACCCCGCAGGAGATCGGCTTGCATCACGGCAGGGGTGGGGCGGGCTTAAAGAGAATGACGTGGATGTGTGATTCGGGTGAGGCGTATCCCGGGGATCTCCGGGGAGGGAGTGAGGATTCGGAAGAGCGCAAGGGCCTCGACGGCCTGTGCGGAACCCTCCAGAGGACCATCGCGCTCCCCTTTGTTGGCGGGGCCTATAGGGAGTCCCCGCGCCTCAGCGGGGGAAGGATTGAGCGGGGGCCGGCTGCCCGGATTGGGGAGATCATCTGCGCCCCGAGGGTTCTCTTCGGGCGACGGGGCTTGATCGCCACTCTTCGCGTCGCTCAGCCGATCGGCCCAAAGACCCACATCCTATTCGGGGAGTATCCAGGGCCGTATCCCAGCTGGATTCGAATGATTGCCGAACAGGTGCGCGATGCTGTCTGATCCGGCCGCTATTGAGGAGAAAAGCCTCGCCTTAATCGAAGAGGAGATGGGGCCGCACCGGTTTTCCCGTCGGGAGCTCGCGCTCGTCAAGCGTGCCATCCATGCCACCGCCGACTTCGATTTTGCCAAGACTATTGTCATCCATCCCGATGCGGTTCAGGCAGGGATCGAGGCCATCCGCTCCGGTGCCGGAGTGGTCGCGGATGTCCAGATGGTCGAGGTGGGCCTCTCAAAAGAAAGGCTGCAAAGGTTTGGCGGTGGAGTCTCCTGCTTTATTTCTGATCCCGATGTCATTGCCGACGCAAAGCAAGAAGGCCTGACACGGGCGATCCTGGCGATGCGCAAAGCGGTCAGACTCCACCCTCAAGCGATCTATGCGATCGGAAACGCCCCGACCGCCCTCCTTGAACTGATCCGTCTTGTCGAGACGGGGGAGGCAAAGCCCTCCCTCATCGTCGGGGTTCCAGTCGGGTTTGTTTCGGCGGCCGAATCCAAAGAGAGGCTGGAGAGATGGGCGGGGGTCCCCTTCGTGACCTGTCGCGGGCGCAAAGGGGGGTCCGCGGTTGCGGTGGCGATCGTCAATGCCCTCTCGTTGCTGGCGATTCAAGAGACCGGATGAGGGAATTTCGGTGACGACCTTGACACCCTTCCGCTCCAGGGCGTACACTACCCGCACATCTCATTTTCGCACTCCAGTGGGGCCGGGCGCGAGATCGAAAACGTTGCGCTTGCCTAGGGTCCTTGCGTCTTTTTTCCCGATATGGCGGATTCAGAAAAACCCAATGCAAATCTCCGTACAGGATTCACGACGGGGGCCTGTGCCCAAGCTGCGACGCGCGCGGCCATGGAAGCCCTCCTCTCCCAGCAAGAGGTCACCGAAATCTGCGTGATCCTTCCCAACCGCCAGGCCGTGACGTTTAAAGTCATCGACTGCCACGCTTCCCCTGAGAGGGCATCGGCTGCCGTGGTTAAGGATGCCGGGGACGACCCGGACATTACCCATGGGGCGAAGATCGTCTCAACGGTCTCTTGGAGGCCTACCCCGGAAATTGAAATCGGCCGGGGAGAGGGAGTCGGAATCATTACCAAGGCGGGTCTGGGACTTCCGATCGGGTCCCCGGCGATCAATCCGGTCCCGATGAAGATGATCCGCGCCGAAGTGAAGGCGGCCCTCGGCGAGCAGGGGGAGACGCGAGGCGTCGAGGTGAAGATCTCGGTTCCCGGCGGTGAGGAGATGGCCAAAAAGACCCAAAACGACCGCCTGGGCATCCTCGGCGGCGTTTCGATTCTCGGGACGACCGGAATCGTCATCCCCTTCTCCACGGCGGCCTACAAGATCTCGATCGTTCGGGCGATCGACGTCGCCCTGGCCTGCGGGTGCGAGACGATCGTCTTAACCACCGGGGGACAGGGGGAGAAATTCACGATGGAGATCCTCTCGAGCCTTCCGCAGGAGGCATTTGTTCAGATGGGGGACTTCTGCGGATTCTCCCTGAAGAGCTGTGCGCAAAAGGGGGTCAAGCGGGTGATCATCGCCGGCCTCGTGGGGAAGCTTTCGAAGATCGCAATGGGGGTCTTTCAAACCCATGCGGCGGGGTCATCGGTCGATCTGGAGTTTCTGGGGAAATTTGCAAAGGATGCCGGCGCCTCCGCGGTGGTCCTGGCCGAGGTGAAGGGGGCCAACACCGCGCGGGGATTCGCCGAGGTGATGCTCAAGCATCAAGTCCCGGGGGTTTTTGACCGAATTTGCGAAGAGATCTGCAAAAGGGCCTCTGCCCATGTCAAAGGGGCGCTCGCGGTGGAGGCGGTGATTACCGGTTTTTCAGGGGGACAGCTGGGTCGTGCGGCTCTCGAGCGATAAGGTACAGATCATCGGCCTGGGTGACGACGGGGTGGCCTCCCTGCCCCTCTCGTCGATGCAGAGGATGCAGGAGGCCGAACTCCTTTTCGGGGGGGAGCGCCACCTGTCGTTCTTCCCAAGTCATCCCGCGCAGAAGATTCCGATCAAGTCCAATCTCAAAGAGGTCGCCGAGATGCTCAAGGCAAATCTCGGAAAGAAGCGAATGGTGGTCCTCGCGTCCGGGGATCCGAACTTCTATGGGATTGCGAAGTACCTGATCGGCTGCCTGGGAAAGGAGGCGGTCGAAATCATCCCCGGTGTCAGCGCGATGCAGCTGGCCTTTGCCCGGATTGGCGAGAGTTGGGAGGATGCGGTGCTGGCGTCTTGTCATGCCCGGCCGATCGAGGGAATCATCGAGTTGGTCCGTCGAAGCAGGAAGATCGGACTGTTCACCGACGATAAAAACACCCCCGCGATGATTGCCCGCTCCCTCCGGGAGCGCGGCATCGAAAATTGCATTGCCGCGGTCTGTGAAAATTTGGGAGGCACGGATGAGAGGATCACGTGGAGCGACCTCGACCGGCTGGTGCATGGGGAGTTCTTACCCCTCAATGTATTGATTCTGCTGCGTGAGCTGCCGGGCGAAGTTTTGAAGGAAGGGGGAAAAGAGGTCGAGTGGACCTTCGGGCGGCCGGAGGAGGCCTTCGCCCACCGGAAACCCAAATTGGGCCTCATCACAAAGTCGGAGGTGCGGGTGATCAGCCTCGCCAAAATGTCCCTGAAGAGCTCCAGTGTTGTTTGGGACATCGGCGCCGGGTCAGGATCCGTCTCGATTGAGTCGGCGCTGATGGCGGCGCGAGGAAAGATCTATGCGGTCGAAAAAAACGAGGAGGACATCGCCCTCATTCGGGAGAACATCGAACGGTTTAAGACCGGCAATGTTGAGGTCCTTCACAGCAAGGCCCCCGCTGGCTTGGAGACCCTGCCGGATCCCGACGCTGTTTTTATCGGGGGAAGCGGGAGCCAGATGTCCGACATCCTAGAGATTTGCTGGAAACGGCTCAGGGAAGGGGGGCACGTCGTGATCAATCTGGCGACCATCGAGAATTTGGCCGAGGCCTACTTATTCTTCCGCCAGCGGGGCATTCGACCCGAGGTGACCCTGCTGCAAGTCGGACGCGGGAGTGAGATCTTGGATCTCACCCGGTTTGACGCGCTCAATCCCGTCTTTATCCTTCATGCAGGGAAAGCTCGAGCGGAGGGTCCCCAGAAGGCGATCGGAACAGAGGGCCCTTAAAGGCCAAGGGCCCGCGCCCACTGCGAAGGTCTTCTACGGCTGGAGCCCGACGATTTCAAAAGGCGAGGGGAGGCCCGAAAGATCAGCCGGCTTGTCCATTTTGGTTGAGGAGCACCATGGAAAAAATTGCCGTCGTGACAGTGACCCGCCAGGGGATCGAACTCGGGAGAAAGGTCCTCGATGCCTTCCCGGATGCCAGTCTCTATTTTTCAACGAAGTACGGGGAGGCGAAAGGAGAGCGGGAGATCGGCTTCGACGGGAACATGAAAAATCTCCTCGCCGAGGTTTATCCTCGCTACGAGGGGTTTGTCTTTATCATGGCCCTGGGCATCGTCGTTCGCTCGATCGTGGATTACATCAAGGACAAAAAATACGATCCCGCGGTGGTTGTGATGGATATCAAGGGGAAGTTTGCGATCTCGGTCCTCTCGGGCCATTTGGGGGGAGCGAATGCCCTGGCGACGGGGTTGGCCGGGCTGACCGGTGCAACGGCCGTGATCACCACAGGAACCGACGTCAATGAGACCGTCGCTCCCGATCTGATCGCGAAGGAAATCGGGGCGGCGATCGAGGATTTCGAAAAGATGAAGCTCATCGCGGCGGCCCTGGTCGACGGCCAGAAGGTCGGTGTCCTCAATCTCTCGGGGATTGCGGCGAGGTCCCTGGCCGGGGAGCTGAAAAAAAACGTTGTTCTCTTCGAGACACTCGCGCAGCTCAATACCGCGGGATGCAACGGGGCGATCATCATCGACCATCGACTTTATCCCGAGGGATCGGTACGGGTCCCGGAGGTCCTCTTCCTGCGTCCGAAGGCGCTCGCGGTGGGAATCGGCTGTAACAGCGGGACTCCCGCCCAAGAGTTTGAAGGGGTCTTTGAGATTCTCAAGGAGCAGGGACTCTCGCCCTTGAGTATCAAGACCTTGGCCTCGATTGAGATCAAGAAGAACGAACCGGGGCTCTTGACGTTTGCCGAGAAGCATGGCATTCCCCTCACGTTTTTTTCCAAAGAGGAGATCGATCAGGTCGTCCCCCCTCATCCTTCAGAGACGGTTGAGAGATTGGTCGGCGTGAAGGGGGTGGCCGAGCCCGCAGCGGTTTTGGCGGCCAACGGGGGCGAACTCCTCGTAGAAAAGGTGAAGCGAGGGAACCTGACGGTGGCCGCCGCCCTGATCGAGCGGACGATTCGAATGGTCGAATAATCCTGCGATTGATGGCACCCGCGGTGCCTGAAACGGGAAGAGTCGATGCGCCCTTTCAGAAATCTAGCCCTGGCCCTCTTGCTCCTGGGTGCCCTGGCGTCGTCCCGTATCGGGCTCGGGGACGAATATGGGAGAGACGGAAATCTGGAAATCTGGATCCGGACCGACAAACCGGTCTATGAGCCGGGGGAGCCGATCTTCGTGACGTTTATCTTGAAGAACCGGACCAGCGAGACCTTGACGATTAACCGACGCTGGGAGCTGCTGCGGGAGATCGACCTCGAGGTGTTCAAAGACTCCGAGGGCGCTCAAACCTTTCGCCCTGCAAAACCGGCCCGGCCTTTTCAGAAAAATGACTTCGTGCAGGTGGCGCCGGGAAAGGATCTGGAGATGCGTCTAGAGATTAACGAGCGCCTTCCCGACCCCTTGGGACCGGGGAGCTTCGCTCTGCGGGGGAGCTATCAGAACGAAGAATCGGGGAAGACCTTCGGTCTGGAAGCCTGGACCGGGAAAATCTTCTCGAACCAGGTTAACATACGGGTGAAATCCGCTCTGCGAATGTGACAGAGGAGCCCGACGGAGAGCCGGGCGCCCGAGAACGTTCATCTAGGCATAAAGGGGAATTCATGGAGTCTGATCGCGGAAAGCTTTATCTGATTGGTTTTGGCCCCGGCAACGGGGAGCATATTACGGCGCGAGCCAAGGACGCCATTGCCGAGGCGAGAGTGATCGTCGGCTACAAAACGTACATTGATCTGGTCTCCTCCCTTTTAGCGGGGAAGAAGGTAATCTACACCGGAATGACCGAAGAGATCGATCGGGCCCAAGCGGCCATCGATCTCGCCTTTTCGGGTGAGAAGGTCGCCTTGATTTCCAGCGGTGATGTGGGGATCTACGGAATGGCGGGCCTCGCCTTTGAATTACTGGCGGGACGGAAATGGGATCCCGATCGAGAGATTGAGGTGGAAGTCGTGCCTGGAATCACGGCGCTCTCCTCCTGCGCATCACTCTTGGGGGCCCCCATCACCCACGATTTCGCGGCGATTTCCCTGTCGGATTTGCTCACCCCCTGGGAGGTGATTGAAAAACGGCTTCGTGCGGCGGCGGAGGCGGATTTTGTCATCGCCCTTTACAATCCCAAAAGCGGTCGAAGGACAAAACAGATTGTCTTGGCTCAAGAGATCCTTCTGAAGCACAAGCGACCCGACACCCCCGTCGGGATCATCAAGAGCGGCCATCGAATCGGCCAGCAGGTGACCTTGACGGAGCTCTCGAAGATGCTCGACCATGAAATTGGCATGTTGACCACGATTCTGATCGGCAATAGCGCGACGTGGTTCTACCGGGATAAGATGATCACCCCCCGCGGCTATCGGGGAAAGTACGATCAGCGGGTCGAGGCGATCGAGGCGGGGTCCTTTGCTCACAAGCCTAAGGTCGCGAGGCAGCTGGAGCAACCCTTCAACTCAGGAGAATAGAATGCCCCGGCGGGGTCTGATCATCGTGAACACCGGGGATGGCAAGGGAAAGACTACGGCGGCCTTGGGGACCGCCTTTCGTACCGTCGGTTACGGGTGGAAGGTCTTAATGGTCCAGTTCATCAAGGGCAATTGGCACTACGGGGAACTGGATGCCGCGAAGCGCTTCGAAGGTCTCTTGCTGATCCGTCCTATGGGAGAGGGGTTTACCTGGGATACCAAGGATCCCGAGCGCGACCGCCAGAAGGCGCACGAAGCATGGGAGTTTGGAAAAAACGAGGCGCTCTCCGGAAGGTGGGATATGGTCATCTTCGATGAGATTAACTATGTTCTCTCTTATCACTATCTGGAGGTTGATGAGGTCACCGACTTTTTGAAGAATAAGCCCAAAGAACTCCATGTGATCCTCACCGGCCGCGATGCACCGGCTTCGGTCATCGCGTTGGCTGACCTCGTGACCGAGATGCGGGAGATCAAGCATCCCTATAAGAAGGGGATCAAGGCCCAAAAGGGGATCGAGTTCTGAGATGAAGCACGCCCTTTGGCTCACCGTACTGATCGCCTTTATCATCCCGCTGCGGGGCTACTCGGCAGGTTCCCTTCAAAAGGGTTACGGAAGGGCAACCTGGGGGATGAGCCGCGACGAATTTCTTTCGGTCTATCAGATGGTCCTGACCTCCCCCCGCACCTCGACTCCTGAAGGGGTCTGGGCCGTCGAGGGCCCCGCGCCGGGGGAGCTGACGGTCTCCGGTGTCGCCATTGGGGAGGAGCAGATTCGCTCGGTCAGTCTCGGGTTCCATCCCAAATGGGGTCTGTCCATCATTCATATCCGACTCAATAAGCCCCTTTCGCCCGCTTCGTTGGATACCTTGATCCCCTTAGGTATCGCCCGCTACGGTCCTCCTCAAGAGCGACTTCCCGGACAGAAGGTGGTGTGGGAAGACGGTGTGACCCACATCGAATATACCATTCACCGAGTCTCTCCCTTACATTCGACACCCTCCGACCATCTCGCGATCGTACTGTGGAGCATTTCTTTGATGTCGAAGATCGACGGGGAAGATTAACCTCTTCTCCGAACCGAAGGCCGGGAACCGATCCGCCGTCCGGGGAAGATCAAGGCCTCCTAGGCTCGAATTTGTGCGATTCCCCTTCGGAGGGGGGGGCGAAGAGGAAGAGCTCCATCATGGGCTGGACCGGGGGGAGTTGGAATTCGATCACACTTTTTTCGCGGGGTCCGATTCGGCCGGGATAGGACGGTTCGCCCGGCTTGACGGGGGTGTCCCAGAAGGACTGGGAGTATTCGACTTCCACCCGCAGGGTTCCTGTTGCAGGGATGATCGGCCTGTAGCAGTATTGTCCCCGATGATGTTCGAGCATGGCCTCGGTTCGGTCGAACAGTCTTCCCTCCCAAAGGTATTCGAACATGGCGTTCTCGCCCCCCGCCGCCCCGACGAGGATAGGAATCATCGTTCCCTTCGGGCAGGACTTCGGTAGGCGTCCGATTTCGCGACACGAGGGAGAATCGCAAGGGAGGTAATCGAGAAACGGCTTCCATCCCCCCTGCGCCTCGCGGTAGAAGAAGTTGAGGATGAGGTGATCCTGATCTTGGTGATATCCCTGAAGATAGACCGGGTGCGGGCTCCGGTTGATGATCCGGAATCGGACCGCCGTCGGTCTTGCTTCGCCGGGCGCTGCGGCGGGAGGAGGAACGATCAAGTCGGCATGCGAAAGGGACTGTATCGATAAGAAGAAAAAGGACAAGGTCGCGGCCAGCAGACGGGAACGCATACGGTCAGCCTTGGAGTGGGGGATTGCCTTACACCCGAACGATTCTGTCCGGTGGGGCCTCCTGTTCTTGTAAAACCTGGACGACCTCCGGAAAGTTCGCTCGAACGAAGCCGACGATCCCCCGGTTCGCCTGATTCGAGGTGGCGCTCCCTCCGGAAAAATCGCTGAGCATCTTCAGGTACTCCTCCAGAACGGCCGAGGCGACGGAGGGATCGATCGGCATCTCCCGGGTGAAGGCCTCGAGCTTCTTCCAGAGAAATTCACCCAACGGCGTGCTGAAGAATTGGGGGAGATGAATCGGGCTCATCCGTTTTCGAAGCTGTTCGAGGCCGGAGAGCACCTCCGCGTCGAGGGCCGCGGGCCGATCGACGACATATTGAAAAATCGTCATGAGAAGAAAAAGTCCCAACCGGTAGCCCGATTCACCCGAAGCGGCCTTGGATTGTTTAGAGAATCGGTGCCACGTCAGGGTAAAGAGCTCACCGATCCGCTCGCGTTGGTAAGCCTCGTGAGTCGAGAGGTAGGCGCAGTCCGGTGGACAGTGGATTTCCTTTCCCCGACGCTCGCCGCAGCATCCGGTGCAGATCTCTGCGTGCAGGGCGGGGCAGGCCCTCTTTCCCTTGCGTTGGTGGCAATAGCTGCATTTGGCCATAATGAAGGTGTGCTCAGCCGGTGGAACGGTCTCTGCGGATTCCCCGGTCGGCCAAGAGGGTTTTGCGGATCATGATCGCGAAGGCCAGGGTGGGGAAGGTGGGGAAAAGAAGCACCCGGGCCAGGTCAACGAAGAGCACCTCTGAGAAGGAGCGGGGAGCGATAATCTTGCCCATCGTCGCCGGGTCAAATTGGGTGCGCTCCTGATTGAGGAGATTGGCCAGTTCCTGGTTTTGCTGATCCTGAGCGATGGCCTCGATTCTATCCCGCTCCCGGCTCGGAATGATCTCGAAATGGATCGGCTGCCAGGCCAGGCCGACCAACGTGCAGAGCAGTGAAAACAGGATGGTCATCGCCCAGAGAGCTGCGAAGTCCTTCTGATCGATGAGGGCATCGCGTGTCGGCTCGGCCCCGGATTTGATCATCTCCTCGCTAATCTCCATGAAAAAATCTCCCCAACAAGCTAAAGAATGGGTTCACTATAGCCGCGTCCTCCCGAAAAATCAACCCGAACCGCCCGCACAGCCAGGACCCCGTCAAAGTCAGGTTTGAGCGATAATTGAGCGGGGTTCGGGAGGCTTGCGGTCGGATGGAAGGGGTGTCGGGGGAAGGATGCGTCTGTCGTGAGATACGGAAAGGGC
>Ga0070733_10001709_pt1 | contig 16165 bp, 12 predicted proteins | sample Coa_R1_9_FD_66450 | JGI IMG/M metagenome (GOLD analysis project Ga0070733, IMG submission 66450) | Surface soil microbial communities from Centralia Pennsylvania, which are recovering from an underground coalmine fire - Coalmine... | ecosystem: Environmental > Terrestrial > Soil > Unclassified ... | reverse complement strand
GTGCGCGTGGCGGGAAACGAAATGGACGAGGCCGTGATGCACTATTTGAAGCGCAAATATAATTTGCTCATCGGCGAACGAACCGCCGAGCAGATCAAGATCGAAATCGGGTCGGCGTACCCGCTCGAAAAGCCGCTCACGCTCGAGGTGAAAGGCCGCAACCTGATCGAAGGTGTTCCACGGACCGTGACCATCGACGACAGCGAAATTCGCGAGGCTCTTTCCGAGTGTATTTCCACGATTCTCAACGCGATCCGCGTGGCGCTGGAGCGCACGCCCCCCGAGCTTTCCGCCGACATCAGCGACCGCGGAATTGTCCTGACCGGAGGCGGCGCGCTGATCAAGAATCTGGACAAACGCATTCGCGAAGAAACCGGTTTGCCCGTCTCGATTGCCGATGATCCGCTGGCATCCGTGGTTCTCGGCACGGGGAAAATGCTCAGCGACTTTCGTCTCTTGCGCCAGGTGTCGATTGATTAAGCAGACGAGCAGGAAGGAATGCGCGGCGCGCCAGCGGGTGCTGGCCGGACGGCGATTGATCGATTAATCTCGAGTTCTTCGAATGGTTGACATCCCCACTCGCCGGCGTCCCTTAGCGCTTCTCGCAATCGTTGTGGTTGCGCAGGTGCTCCTTCTTGCCTTTCAAGTGCGCCACACCGACCGTCCCCAGGGCCGCGACATCCCTCTGGTTCGTTACTGGGCCGTGGAACTGATCATACCCATCGAGCGCGCCGGTTCCGGAATACTTTCAGGTATGGGCGGCATTTGGACCGGCTACATCGATTTGAGGCACGAGCGAAGCGAAAATCTCCGTCTGCGCGACGAGAACGGCCAACTCAAGCTCCGCAACCGCGAACTCGAGACGCAAACCGCCGAGGAGGAGCACCTCGCGACTCTCCTCGAATTCCGCAAGGAGCATCCTGAGGCTCCCATGCTCGCGGCCCAGGTGGTCGGATCGAGCACCGCAATGCTTGCCGCACAGGTGATCGGCGGAAGCGCGGACCCCAATTCGCACACGATTTTCATCAACCGCGGTTTGAATGACCACGTCCGCCACAATATGGCCGTCATCACTCCCGACGGAATCGTGGGGAAAATCGTGGAGGTCTTTCCCAACACCTCGCAGGTTCTGCTGATCAGCGACCGCGAAAGCGGCGTGGGCGCGATGTTCGAGGGCACGCGCACTCACGGAATCGTTAAAGGCAACGGAGGCCCGTACCCCGAAATGGACTACATCGTGAACGATGAGAAAGTCCACGTGGGCGACGCCGTGATCACCTCCGGCGAGGACCGCATTTTTCCCAAGGGTTTACCCGTGGGCGTGGTTTCCGAGGACAAGCCTTCGAATCCGTTTCAGGTCATTCGACTTCGAAGCGCCGCGCACCTCGACCGCCTCGAAGACGTTCTCGTCTTGCTCACCGAGAAGGAACTGAAGCTGAAGGAGTCAGACGCGTCTGCGCCAGAAAACAAGGCCGCCGCTTCGCTTTCCCGAGCGCAGCCTCCCGCGCCCGCGCCACCGAAAGCCGGGGCAACGAAACGCTGACATGTCATTCGCATTCAATCCCGGAATCCAGTCGCAGGACAACGTCGAGGTCCACAAGTACTACACGGGCACGATCCTCGGTGCGGCCATCCTTGCCATCGTCCTGCAGGCGTTTCTGCACAGATACGGGCATTGGGCCGAGATGATCGAGCTGCCGCTGCTCGTCACGATCTACTTCGGCGTGAGCCGCCGGAATCCCGCTTCGGGGCTTCTTCTTGGCGCGGCAATCGGTCTTTTACAGGACGCGCTCAGCCACGACAATCCCATCGGCCTATACGGAATCGCGAAGACTCTCGTCGGCTACGTCGCGTCTTCGGTGGGCGCACGGATCGATACCGAGCACCCACTCAGCCGCTTCGCGCTGGTAGTTCTTCTGTTCCATTTTCACCAAGTCGTTCTTGCCATCACCGAGCGGGCCTTGCTCGACCGTTCTGCGCCGCTATTTACTCTCCACCTGCTGATCGACTCGCTCGTCAGTGGCGCCTTCGCCGTCTTGCTCTTTGCCCTTCTCGACCGCCTCCGCCGCACCTCATAGCGCTCGCCGAGTTCAGCTTTTGTACACCAAGCGCTCGTCCATCGACTTATGCATTCAAACTTGTCGTCCAATTGGATTACTTCCGGTTAGCCCGTGATCCGGACACAATCGCTGAGGTAACAAAGCGGAGCGCATCTCCGGTTTAGGCGACTTCTCAAGTCGGGCCGAGGCTCACTCATTGGACGCAATTGGTCTTGCCTCTGCGAAGGGCATTTGTCACCATCGACTCGGTTTCATCAATTGCCCAGCGAGCCGACGTGAACATCTGAAAGGAGGCGACTGGTGGATGCCGCCGTGCTGCATGCTCTCGGCAAACCGCCGCGCTTTGACGAATTTCCCGATCCAACTCCGGGCGAAGGTGAAGTGCTCATAAATGTCTCTGCGGCTGCGCTGAAGCCTGTGGAAAAACAGATGGCGGCCGGAACGCACTACGCCAGCCCGCGCGAATTTCCCGTTGTTTGCGGCATGGATGGCGTGGGGCGGCTCGAAGACGGCACGCGAGTGTTCTTCGGCGGAGCGCGGGGGCCGTACGGCGCGATGGCCGAGCAGACTGTGGTTCGGCGAGTTCAATGTTTTTCGGTCCCTGAAGAACTGGACGATGTCACTGCCGCGGCCATTCCCAATCCCGGTGTGTCGGCCTGGCTGTCTCTCAAGCACAGTGCGAAGCTCGCCGCCGGCGAAACCGTCCTGATCCTTGGCGCCACCGGAGTCACGGGCAAGCTGGCGGTACAGATCGCCAAAATCTTGGGCGCGGGACGCGTGGTTGCGGCAGGACGCAACGAACACGCGTTGAGCACACTCCACGAGCTTGGCGCCGACTCGACGATTCGCTTCGACAAACCCGATGAAGAATTGATCGCAGCCTTCCGCCACGAGGCCGGCGAAAAGCGTTTCGACGTGATCATCGACTATTTATGGGGCCGCCCGACCGAAGCTCTGCTGAAAGCCATCACCGGAAAAGAATTTGCGATTGGGGAATCGCAGACTCGGCTCGTAGAGGCGGGCGAGAGCGCTGGATCTACAATCACTCTGCCGGCGGCAGTCCTGCGAAGCACGGCGCTGACGATTCTAGGAACCGGAGGCATGCCGTCTTGGGACATACTCACCGAGGCGTTCCAACAAGTGATGAACCACGCAGCGAGCGGCAAACTGCGCATTGAGACCGAGCGTGTTCGACTCGCCGAGATCGAGGATGCCTGGGAACGCGACGCACACGCCCACAGGCTGGTCGTGATCCCGTAGCCTGACAAAAGCGCCGTTCGCGGCGGCGACCTTGAAGTAAGTTCACAGATGCGGACTTCTTGGAGTTGCCAGATTTCACTTGCCGAGTCTGTATGTCAATGGGCCCTTCATATCCACGTGATACCGAACTGTTCCATTTTGCACAGTTTTCCCAATTTGCCTTCAGGTACGGTAAAAATGAATATTAAGTGACATCGGAGTTGGGCGTCTCCGCATGTTTATGAAATTCAAGAGATCCAAGGTCAATCCCTCTTTCGACGCGCGGGCCATGCTCGACACGGTAAGACTGGCGAGAACTGCGGGTGAATTTAGGAGAGCCGAGCCCATCTTCTTGCAAGGTGATCCTGCGGATAGCGTGATGTACGTTCAGCAGGGTGGCGTGAAATTTTCCGTTGTTCACGGGTCCCACAGGGAAGCTGTGGTCGCGATATTTGGTCCGGGCGACTTTTTTGGCGAGGGCTGCTTGTCGGCCCAGCCGACGCGGATGGGTACGGCCAGCGCCATCGCGCCGACGACAATTTTTGTCATCGACAAAAACGAAATGCTGCGCGTGCTCCGCGCGGAGCACAGTTTTAGCAATCAATTTATCGGTTATCTGCTCGCACGCAACAATCGATTGCAAGAAGACTTGATCGATCAACTTTGCAGTTCGAGTGAAAAACGCCTGGCTCGAACGTTGCTGATACTTGCCGGATTTGCGAAACAAAAGCAGCCGGATCGCGAGCTCCCAAGAATGTCCCAAACGACCTTGGCAAAAATGATTGGGACGACGCGATCTCGCGTGAACTTCTTCATGAACGAATTTAGAAAGCGCGGCTTTATCGAATACAACGGCAAGATCACAGTGAATCGATCATTGCTGAAAGGTGTCTTAGAGGCGTAGGGCGACGCAAGTTTTCTCCGATACCTGCGTCGCGTTCGAAAACTTGCCAGCCAGGCCCCCTGGCCGAAGCCCATCGGAAGACATTTACTCTAGCTCTTGGGGTCCTTGGGTCTCGGGTGTTCGGCGCAGACATGGGATGTGAATTCCTTGTCGCGCTTCTGTTCGTAGTGACTCATCATCTCGCCCAACGATTCGCCGATGGGCGGACCTGTAGGGTTGAACACCCATCCGCATTCCGAGCAACCCCAGCCGCCAAAACTCTGTAGCTCGACCCATACCAACTTGCGGCGCATTGCCTCCATAACACCTTTCCCCGTTGGGGCGGTTACGCTTCGATAAAGACGACGCAGTATTGGATTTTCGAGTGCTCTGCTACGGCAAAAGCTGCTTTCTGTGCCCCGCGGCGAGGCTTCGCCAAAATAACCACGCTTTAAAAGCACAGCAAGCGGAAGCAATGAACAGCGGCTGAATCCTAGCGATTTAAGAAAGCGCTGTCTGTGGGGTGTCCAACACTAACAGGAATGGCTACTTCAATTGGAGGTCGTCCTCGAAGTGACGAATTACGGCGTAGCACTCACAGGCGGACTGTTCGAGTTTCCTGCGATTCATAACATTCACCGCACCACGCACATACTCAATGATTCCCTTTTTCTGCAGCGCTGCGGCTGCCACGCTCACCGTGGACCGGTCGGTGCCCATCATGGTCGCAATGAAGTCGTGGGTGATCGGAAGCGCCGCCGAGTCCACCCTGTCCTGAGTCATCAGCAGCCACCGCGAAAGACGCTGCTGTATCTCGTGCAGCCGATTGCACGCCGCAGTCTGCGCTACTTGCATCCCTTGAAGCCCTTCATGCCTGCCTAACATCTTTTGCAACTGGGGAGCCGACTGCAGAACGCGTTCCAGCTTATCTCCCTTCATTTGGAAGCCGTCTCCGGCGATCTGGAGGATCTCACGCACTGAACTTCTGCTCAATCCAACCGCCAAACCCGCACCAACGTAGCCTTCGTTCCCCACCACGCCGACTTCCACGGTTCGACCGTCTTTGGTAACGACAACTTGAGAAACCATTCCCCTATTCAGGAAATAGACGAACTCAATGCTTTGAGCCGGCTCATGCAGGCTGAGATGACTGGGCAGATCGATGTACTTCAAGTGAGGACGCACCAATCGGTATTCGTTCTCCGGCGTCCACAACAGGACTTTATTGCTTACGGGCTTTCCCTCCGCATTAGTCCGTTCGCCTGCCCGTACGACTTGAGTGCTTTTCCCGCTCATGTCAATTAATCCTGAAAGGCGTCAGCGCATGGGTTGCACTTGCTATGTGAACCTTATGGGCTCTGGGGGAAAAAGCAGCCGCTGGTTGCACCGCTGAGATTCCATGCCAATTCCACCACAAGGAGATCCAACAGTCTGTGCGGAATGGGACAGATCTGAAATCCATGCGTTCCACTTTGCGCCAGAGACGGAGTTTGTAACTGCTTTTTCGGCTCAGATTGCAGGACAGGTGCTTCAGCGACGAATGTGCGAGGGCCCGAAACGGCGTTCCAGGAAGTGACCTCGCAAACGATGCCGAACGCCCGCGGACCCAAGTCGTGGTAAACGGGCTAATCGGAAAATTGCGGGCAATGTCCGGTAACAGGACTACACGGAGTAATGCCTAGCTATTCAGAAACAGACTGCTGACACAAATGCGATGCTTCCGAGCCTGCGCGCCGAGCGTCGTCGGCAGGGCCGGAAGACCGGGTGGGCGAATGGTGAATTGCCAACGCGTTTGGTTCAGGCCCTTTTCAGCACACGCGTGATTGCGACCAGAATCACCGCACCAATGAAAGCGACGATAATTGATCCAATCATTCCTCCGCCGTGCCAAATCCCCAGCACTCCGAAAAGCCATCCTCCGAGGAGGCCGCCGAGTATCCCGAGGATAATATCGACAATAACGCCGTATCCCCCGCCCTTCATGACCTGCCCAGCAAGCCAACCAGCGATGAGCCCGACCACGATCCACGCGAGAATGCCCATGTTTTTGCCTCCTCATTTTTCCGCTTGGGATTGGCCTAACTCGAAAATCGAATACTACACCCAAAAAGCGCCGAGGGGGCAAGTGGACGTGTAACGCGCTACTTGGGCAATTGCTCGCTCTCTCGGTGTCCTTCCGTACAGGTTGCTTCGCTGTCCGTTCAACCCCAGAAACCGTTGACGGAATGGGCATTCGCCCGTTGCGAGTTACACGCCCCCAGTGTAGTTTAGTAGCGGCCTCGCTTCCGCACCGGATTCGAGGTGTGCGTGAGGGCGTGTTGGACCCACGCTGGCCTGCCTGCCGGCAGGCAGGAGTTCCGTTGGCACCGTGGACAGTTAACGATACAAAAATTCCCCAGGGTCGTCTGGCGCTGGTTTCGTACCTTTCCGTTGGACTGGTCATTATCCTGCTGATCGGGTTCTGGAAGCTCCAGGTCGTTCAGTCCGGCCACTTTGCCGACTTGGCCGAGCGCAACCGCATTCGCTACATCCCCATCATCGCGCCCCGCGGAGCCATGCTTGACCGCGAAGGCCGCGTTCTCGTCGACAGCTATCCCTCCTTCAGCATCCTGCTCTTGCGCGACCAGCCGAAGCTGCTCGCGAAGAGCCTGCCCCAAATCGAAGATGGCTTGGGAATCAGCAGGGAGGACCTGCAGACGCAGCTCGACGCCGCCAGGGACGAACCGAAATTCGAGCCCGTCGTGATCAAGCCCGCGGCCAGCGAAGCGGATATCGCCTTCGTCGAATCGCATCGCGCCGACCTCCCCGTTCTCGAACTGATGATGGTCCAACGCCGCCGCTATCCGCACGGCGAAATGCTGGCGAACACGATCGGCTATGTGGGTGAAGTTTCGCCCAAAGAACTGGACCGCAGCGACGGCCGCTACCGTCCCGGTGACATTGTCGGCAAGGCAGGTCTCGAGCGCGAGTACAACAGCACCCTGGAAGGCACCGACGGCATGCGTCGCGTGGTCGTCAACAGCGTCGGAAAGCCCGTGCGCACGTTGGAGGACATCCAGGCCCTTCCTGGAAAGCCCATCCAGCTGACCATCGACTATGACCTTCAGTCGATCGCCGATGCCGATTTCGCAGGGAAGGAAGGCGCTCTGATCGCGATGGATGCGCGAAATGGCGAAGTCCTGGCCATGGTCAGCCGGCCAACTTTCAATCCCAATGATTTTGCGGTACGCATCCCGAACAAGGAATGGCAGCAGCTCAATTCCGATCCCGAGACGCCGTTGTTGAACCGCGCCATCCAGGCCCAACTAGCACCCGGTTCGGTGTTCAAGGTTGTGATGGCGACGGCGATGCTGGAGTCCAAAGCGATCCCGGCCAGTTACAAGGTTTACTGTCCCGGATACGCGAGCTTCTATGGACGAGTATTTCATTGCGACCACGCGCACGGGGAAGTGGACCTCCACAAAGCGATCGTGGCTTCCTGCGACGTCTACTTCTATAACGTCGGAAAGCTCCTGGGAATAGACCGCATCAGCTACTACGCCAAAGCATTGGGCCTCGGTCACCTGAGTGGAATCGACTTGCCGAGCGAAGAGCCGGGGCTGGTTCCGTCCGAAGCATGGGTCGAGCGCGTTTACCACCACAAGTGGTATCCCGGATCGACGATATCCGTGGCCATCGGTCAGGGAGCCGTCATGGTGACCCCTATCCAATTGGCCCGCATGGTCGCCGCAGTGGCGAGTGGCGGGAAGTTGGTCCAGCCGCATTTGCTCAAGGATGACACGGAAGTAAAAACCACCTCGTTCCCTATATCCGACGATACGGTGGAGCAGGTGACCCAGGGAATGTATGGCGTGGTGAACGAGCCCGATGGCACCACGTCCGGATTGGTGAAGCTTAAGAACATCGAATTCTGCGGGAAAACAGGTACCGCCCAGACCATGGGCTTCGACCTGCAGAATCGGCTCGGGAAGCATCTGAAGGAAAACGGCTGGTTCGTGGGCTATGCTCCTCGCCGCAATCCGGAAATTGTAGTCGCGGCGTTGGTTCAGAAGGGAGGCTGGGGCAGCACCTCCGCTGCGCCGATCGTACGCGATGTCGTAAAGGCCTACTACTACAAGAAGTATCCGCAACTGGAGATCGCCACCGCCCAGAACACCAAACCAGCAGCCCCGGCCGACCCGCTCGTTGCCCGGGTGGGAGCCCATCAATGAACGAGCACGTCCACGACTTCGATTGGCTTCTGCTGGCTATCGTGGGCGCGATTTGCGCGATGGGTGTTGCCGAGATTTATTCCTCCACGCACGCCAGCGGTATGGCTGGCATGCAGTACCGGCAACTGGTCTGGATCGGCGTTGGCCTGATCGGCATGTTCCTGATCTCTCGAATCGACTACCACACGCTGCTCGATCAGGCTCTCCCACTTTACGTCTTTGGAATCATCATTTTAGTGATCGTCCTGGGGATTGGGCACTCCCGGTTCGGGGCCAAACGGTGGGTCAGCCTGGGCGGCGGATTCAATTTGCAAGTGTCAGAACTAATGAAGTTGATTATAATCATTGTGCTGGCGCGTTACTTCAGCGAAGTACGCACCGACCGGCTGAGCCTGACGGATTTGGCCAAAGTCGTGCTTCTGACTCTGGTTCCTGTGGGCCTGATTTTGAAACAGCCCGACCTGGGAACCGCCATGGTTCTTGTTCCGGTCCTCGTGATGGGTGCTATCCTTGCTGGCATCGAATGGAAGCACGCCGCAGTGGGCGTCGTCCTTTTGGGATTGTTGATCCCGGTCGCCTGGCATCTGCGCACACACCTGAAGCCGTACCAGCAGCAGCGCATTGAGACGTTTCTCCATCCCGAGGAAGATCAGCGCGGCGCAGGCTATCAGATACTGCAGTCGCAGATCGCTGTAGGCTCGGGAGGCTTCTGGGGCAAGGGGTTCGGCAAAGGCAGCCAGAATCAACTGGGCTTCGTGCCAGTCCGCTATTCGGATTTCATTCTGGCGGCGCTAGCGGAAGAACAAGGCTTTATCGGGGTTTGTGTTGTCCTGCTCTTGTACCTGGGTTTGATTCTGCGGCTGGTGGATAACGCGCAGAAGGCGAAAGACAAGGCTGGAATGTACGTAGTCATGGGAGTGACGGCCATTCTGGGGTTCCACGTCCTGGTCAACGCTTCGATGGTGATCGGCTATATGCCGGTGACCGGCATCCCCCTGCCACTGATGAGCTATGGAGGTTCTGCAACAGCGTTTGTGTTTTTGGCGTTGGGTCTGGTGATGAACGTCCGTATGGGACGTTTCGTCAACTGACATTGAACATTTTTGGTCCGCCACGCGTCGTACCGGATCGGTGAGCGGAAATTTCAGTTTGAAGGAATTCAATTTTGAGTGAGGATGCATCGGTGAGGAAAGCGGCTCAACAGAATGCCAGGTCTTTCCTGGGCGCAAAGCCCTTCTTGGGTGGAAACCCCATGTCCGGTGCGCTACGAGGAATCCATGTCGAGGGAAATGGTAATTTCGGCGAACCCGCACGAAACGCGCGTCGCCATTATGGAAGAAGGTCAGCTTTGTGAGTATTACGTCGAGAGGGAAAAGGAATTTGCGCTAGTCGGAAGCATTTACAAGGGCCGCGTGACGCGCGTGCTGCCAGGCATGCAGTCGGCCTTTGTGGATATCGGCCTCGATAGCGACGCCTTCCTGTACGTCAGCGATTTCCTCGAAGATATCGAGGAAGTCGATCACATCGTCGAAACCGTCGAAGACAAAGTAAAGAAAATGGAGGCGCAGGGCGGCCAGGTGTTTGCTGCCTCCGAAGAAAGTCACGCCGCCGTCGAGCCTGCCGATGTTGATGCGCGGCCGCTCGGCGAAAATGCGGGCGTGTCCGGCGTCGAGCCGTCCACCGATCCCGCTGCCGTTGGCGCGCCCCTGCATGAGGGCGAAACTCCCTTCGAGAGCAGCCAGCCGCACTCCGAGCCTCGACCGCCGGTTCAGCCTCCAGCTTATTCGAGACCTGCATCCGGTGGACGCGGCCGCTTCGAAAACCGAAGCCGCCGCGATTTCGGCAACCGGGGCCGCAAGCGTCACGGTGGGCGCGGACGTCCGGGCGATCATCGCTCCGGCCGCGAACTGCCGCAGTCGAAGTATGCTCCGCGTTACATTGAAGACCGGTCCGAACCGCCCTCCGTCGACAACACGCCTGTAATTCTGCCTGGTGAGTCTCTTGCCAAGTATCGGACTCCGTCGCAACCGCTCCCGAATGTTCCGGAACACGCGGAAGAGGCTGCAGGCGCTCCCCCCGCGGAGTCTCACGAACGCGCTCATCCAGAACCAACTGCGCATTCGCAGCCGCGATTCGCACGTGAGGAATTCTCCGGGCCGCCTAACTCGGGTCCCATGGCGGGTGAAACCCTTTCAAAATATCAGCCGAATGAGCCTTCGGCTGCGGTCCATCCGTTCATTCCCGTCGAACCGCCATCCCATGAGCGTGTTGAGCCGCCTGCCTATCATGCCGAGCGACGCGATGCTGTCCCGGATATCGAAACTCCGAAATCGCGCTCGGCTGAACATGACGATGACCGACGCGAAGAGGAATTGAGCCACGAAGCCTCTGAGACCGCCGGTCTCAGCGAAGACCAGGCCGCCACTCTCGCCGCCCACGTCGCCGAGGCGCAGATCGAGGAAGCTGAGCGGGAGCACGAGGAGCGCGAAGAGAATTCCCTCGACGCGTCGGAAGAAGCTCAGGATCTCGCGGAGGAACAAGAGGATGACGCCCTGGAATCCGCCGAAGCGGACGCCGCGGAAAGTTCATCCTCGGGTGATGAGCACGAAATAGAGGATGGCTCCGAGGAACCGCAGCCTGGAAACTCGTGGGAAGAGCCGCAGCCCGAGCATGCTGCCGAGCGTTCTGACGCTCAGCCGCCTGCGAACGAACCTTCCGAGCCTGGCGAACCTCGTCCGCAGCAGGAACAGCGCCCCTGGAACGCGCGCGTTCGTAACGATTTCCGTTCTCGCATGCAGCATCCGGGCCGCCGCGGAGGGCGCGACCGGGGCCGCCGTGAAGATAGGGGCCGGCGTGACGATCATGGCCGCCGCCCGCACCGCGGTTACGGCCATCAACGCCCGCAACAGCGGCGTCCGCAACTGATCGCCGATCTCCTGAAGCAAGGCCAGGAGATCATCGTCCAAATCGCCAAGGAACCGTTGGGCAAGAAAGGCGCTCGCATCACGAGCCATGTCGCTCTGCCCGGCCGTTTCCTGGTCTACATGCCGACTCTCGATCACACCGGCGTGTCGCGCAAGATCGCTTCGGCGGAAGATCGCGCCCGCCTGCGCCATCTCGTCAATGAAGCGAAGGGCAGCGCGGGCGGGGGCTTCATCGTCCGTACTGCCGCCGGCAGCGCCACGTCCGATGAAGTCCGAGCCGATGTCGAGTTCCTCACGCGGACATGGTCCGAGATCAAGTCGCGCGCCGAGCAGCGAAAGGCTCCCGCGCTCTTGCACCGCGATCTCAATCTCGTTGAGCGCATCCTGCGTGATTATGTCAACGGCGAGTACGCCGCCATTTGGGTTGATTCCGAGGAGGAGTTCACCAAAGTCGTTGACTTCATGAGCCGCTTCCAGCCGGACCTGGTGAACCGCGTGAAACTCTACACGAAGGAAACGCCGGTTTTCGAGGAGTTCGGCATCCAGCAGGAAATCGACAAGGGCCTGCGGCCGAAAGTCTGGCTCAAGTCCGGCGGCTACATCGTCATCAACCACACGGAAGCGCTCGTCGCCATCGACGTCAACACCGGCAAGTTTGTCGGCAAGGGTTCGAACCGCCTCGAAGACACCATCGTGCGTACGAACCTTGAAGCCGTGAAGGAGATCGTCCGCCAGATGCGCCTGCGCGACCTGGGCGGCATCATCATCATCGACTTCATTGACATGGAAGAGCGCCGCAATCGTGAAAAGGTGATGGCCGCGCTCGAAGACGCTCTCCGCGCCGACCGCGCTCCGTCGAAGGTCCTTCGCTTCAACGAATTCGGCCTAGTCGCCATCACGCGCAAGCGCACTAAGCAGGCCCTGGAACGCACGCTTTGCCAGCCCTGCCCGTACTGCACAGGGTCCGGCATGGTGAAGTCCATTCCCACGCTGTGCTACGAAATTCAGGGAGAAGCCCGCAAGATGGCGCCCGAGGCCGGCTCTGGCAGCCTCACGCTGCGCGTCCATCCCGAGATTTCCAAAGCGCTCAAGACGCGCGAGTCCGGCCTGATCGAAGAGCTCGAGCGCGTCACCAAGAAGAGCATCATCATCCAGGCCGACCCCACACTGCACTGGGAGCAGTACGACATCTACTAGTCGACCCTGTCTTGCATTTTCTGCGTAGGGCGCTGGGGGCCTGAGCGGTTTTTGCGGAGACTTGCCATGCCCTTACATGGCGCGGGGCTTGATGGCTCGCCGTTTCCGAGCGGCGCAGCGTGTATGTACTCCGTACCTGTAGCCGAGCAGGCCACCAGCCCTCCTACGCCCCCATGCTCCGCTCGGGCACGACCTCTCCACCCGTTCCCACGGGCAATACCACTCTGACGATCGTTCCCGTCCCGCGGGACGAAATTTCCATGTCTCCGCCGAACTGCCTTACGCGCTCCCACATGCCCCGCAGGCCGACTCCAGTTCTCCCGGCCGATGCGCTCGACGGCAGCTTCTCCTCCGGTATTCCTTTGCCCTGATCCGCAACTTCCAGCGTAATCCCGTCCGGCGAGCGGTCCAGCCGGATCGACGCCGTCGCGCTTCCCGAGTGCCGGTGAATATTCGTCAGACATTCCTGCACGACCCGGAATATCGCCGTCTCCAGATCGGGCGAAAAACGCTCCATCTCAGCCGGGATTTCTACGCTGACTCGGATGTTGCTCCGTTCGACGAATCCATCCACAAACCACCGTATCGCCGACGACAGCCCCATTTCATCGAGCAGCGGAGGATGCAGCAGGTACGACATCGTCCGCAGTTCGGACGTCACCTTGCTTACCACACCCAACGCTTCCGCCACCCGGTTTGCCGTATCGACGCTGAGCTTCTGCATATCCGCCTGCATGTCCGTCTGCAAGCGGCTCAGGCTCATGTTGAGCCACGCCAGCTCCTGGCCCGTGCTGTCGTGCAGTTCGCGCGCGATACGCCGCCGCTCGTCGTCCTGCATTTGCAACAGACGCGACGAAAGGTCGCGCAAGGCCGTCTCCGCCCGCTTCTGCTTCTCGATTCGCTCCTGGAGTTGCGTCGTCCGTTGCATCACTTTGCCTTCGAGTTCCTGCTTGGCCTTTTCCAGCGCGGCATGATCGCTGTCGCGCTGGAAAATCGCCGCCGAAAGCACCAGGCTCGTCATAGCGATGGCGCCCATGAACGACTGCAGCAACAGCAGCGATGAGTTCACATTGCTCCCGGCAAAGCTGCCGAAACCCCGTAATGTGCCCCATACCGCGATTCCCGACAGCGCGAGAACGAGTGTCGCCCCTTCGTGAGCTCGCAGGTGGAACGCTCCCCAAACGACCAGCGGAATGCATAGGAAGGCCATCCGGTAATCCCGAAACGCGAACGGAAGTAAGTTGTCGAACAGTACCACTCCGAGCAGGAGAAGGCTCGCGGCGGCAATCCCTCCCCACACCGTCTCGCGCAAGCTCCTCTTGAGCGCCGGCCGGTCGACCCACAAAATGATGCACGGCGCCACCACGATTGCGCCCATCAGGTCCCCCAGCCACCACGTCAGCCACACTTCCGCGCGATGTCCCGGAGCGATGAACCCGGCAGCGGAAAGGCTGGCGATCCCGAGCGTCGCCGAGATCGTCGTGCTGACCGCTCCGCCCAGAAACGCGAACTTCAGCACGTCCTCCGCGGACGCGAACGTCCGCCGTCCGTGCGCGAGCGTGCAGACCAGATAGGCGCCGAGAAGCGCTTCCAGCGTGTTTCCTGCCGCGATGCCCAGCGAGGTGGCGACCGATCCTGTGGTCGTCATGTTCACCGCGAAAGCGCCGATCAGAATCGCGGGCCATACGTCGTAGCCAAGGATCAGCAGCGCCGCCAGCGCGATTCCTGTCGGTGGCCATACCGACGACGCGCTCGGATTGATGATCGCCAGTCTCAATCCGAGCTTTCCCGCCGCAAAATAGACCAACGTCAGAGCGAGAATGATTGGGACTCGCCGGATGATCTTCTGCATCATAGGCGCCGGGCGGCTTGGCTCTTCAGAGAGCAGGGGCTTTTCATTGACCGGGATATTGAGGCCTTTGATGGTCATGACCATCGCCCAGCTTGCCTCGTCAGGAACGCAGCGTGGTTGGGTCTTCGCGGGGACGATCGAGCCAAACCATTCATCGGTTGTGCATCGCTTCCCATGACGCTGGAATCGTTACTTCCTCACGGCTGGGCTTTCCCGCAGCCGAATGGCGGAAGCCTAGCAGAAATCCTCAGGGTTTTGCCCTACTGCGTTTACTGTAGGAGTGGAGCTGTCCTTGGAGGCTGAACCTTCTCTGTGCGTGAGGACGGCACGATGCGGGTGGAGAGTTCGCCGCGCCGTTGGCTCTTGGTCTCCAGCTTGTTTTCTCGTCGCGCGAGCCTTACTCTACAATAATCCGGTCCGCCCATTCCACCAACTCGACGAACTTCGCCGGGCTCCCGAACTTGGCTCCCCACTGATTCAAATCTGTTTCCGCAACCCCACGGGCGCGAGAACATGCCCCTCAAGAAAATATCGGAATCTGTCTGGCCACCAGTTTCGCCAGTGTCTCGCTCAACGGCGGCCACCCGATCGGCAGGATCGCGTCCGCCGTCACTTTCCGCATCAGCGTCGTCGCCTCCGCCAGCAGAAAAATCTGCACGTGATGTCCCGCCTCCGCCAGCACCAGCCCGTGCGCAAACGGAAATGCTGCCCTCGTCGGATCGTCGGGTCCCCACGCGCTCTTCATCATGATGTTCAACGGCTTCTTCGCTTCTTCCGTTTTCGCGCCGAGCGCAAGAAACGGCAGCGCAGCCAACTGTGCCAGGAATCTACGCCTTGCCATGAGCTTGCCTCCCGAGTAGAAAATTTAGCCCCGGTGGTATTGCCGCCACTCTACTCCCGTTCTCCCGCAGCCCGAAGCAGAATCCCGCTTCCATGAGTCCTCGCGTGCTGCCGACGTGTCGGCGGCAGAAAAACAGGACCTTAGACCCGCTGTGGCTGGCGTCAATGACGAACTGTCACGCGTTTCTAAAAACGAATTCGCCCTCTCAGCGGTCATCCGTTTGACACATCCGGATGCGATTGCTAGCCTCGACGCGAGCGGTGCCGTTCGCGCGTGCACGCACGCTCCCTCCTTGCCCATGAATGCTGAAGCGGGCCGCGAGCCCATCATCGAGTTCCGCAACGTCACATATCACCTTCGCGATGGCGATGGCCACCAGAAAAGTCTTCTCGAATCTCTCAACCTCACCGTTTCCCGCGGCGAGACGCTAGTGCTGCTTGGGCGCAGCGGTGCGGGGAAGACAACCGCGCTGAAACTCATCAACCGCCTGCTCGAGCCCAGCAGAGGAGAAGTGCTCGTCGAGGGAAAATCCATCCTCGCCTGGGATCCCATCGCGCTCCGCCGCCGCATTGGCTACGTCATTCAGGAAACGGGCCTGTTCCCCCACTACACGGTCGCGGAAAACGTCGCACTTGTGCCGCGACTCGAACGCTGGCCCCCCGCACGCGTCCAGGCTCGCGTGGATGAATTGCTCGCCCTAGTCGGCCTCGCTCCCGAAACTTTTCTGCGCCGCTATCCGCATGAGCTTTCCGGAGGCCAGCGCCAGCGTGTCGGGCTCGCTCGCGCCCTCGCTGCCGATCCCGCCATTCTGCTGATGGACGAGCCCTTCGGCGCGCTCGACCCGCTTACACGGACAGAAATTCGGCGCGAGTTCCAGGCCCTGAAGCAGCGCCTGGGGAAAACGATCGTGATCGTCACGCACGATATTCACGAAGCCGTGTTGCTCGGCACGCGCATC
>Ga0070733_10001707_pt1 | contig 16177 bp, 16 predicted proteins | sample Coa_R1_9_FD_66450 | JGI IMG/M metagenome (GOLD analysis project Ga0070733, IMG submission 66450) | Surface soil microbial communities from Centralia Pennsylvania, which are recovering from an underground coalmine fire - Coalmine... | ecosystem: Environmental > Terrestrial > Soil > Unclassified ... | reverse complement strand
ATACGTGTGGGTCGCGCCGCATCTCCTCGGCTAACGCTTCACGAATGGCCTGGCCCAGCGTGATTTCTCGCACACTCTGATCCGCGTTCTGACTCACCGTTGTGCTATTCGTACTAGGCATAGACATCTTGCTCCACCTCGCTTACCTCTGGATAGGGCGCATTCAGCGCAAACTGCTCTCCCGACTCGATCTCCGCTCGCACTCGCTGCTCGATCTGCTCAAACGTCCCCTTATCGGCCATCCCCTGCTCAATCATCCAGTCTGCCAGCAGTTTCAGCGGATCGCGTTCAGTCTTCCAATGCTCTTCCTCTTCTTTGGAGCGGTAGTAGGAGCGCTGGATGTCGCCTACATGGTGTCCAAAATAGCGGTACGTGTTGCACAACATAAAAGCAGGCCCATCGCCTCGACGCGCCCGCTCAACCAGCCGCTGCGCCGTTTCATATACGACTCGCACATCCTGCCCATCAACTTCTTCCGTCAGGATACCAAAGGCCCTGGCCCGCGCGCCCATCTCGCCTGCCGTCGTTTCCAGGTTATGCGTATATTCGTTGTACTGGTTGTTCTCACACACGTAGATCACCGGAAACTTCCACAGCGAGGCCATATTCATTACCTCGTAGAGCATCCCCTGACCAAGCGCTCCATCACCAAAGAAGCACACCGCTACCTGCTCACTACCGCGCATCTTGATCGACATCGCCGCCCCCGTCGCAATACCCGCGCTCCCGCCCACGATGGCATTCGCGCCCAGGTTGCCCGTATCCTGGTCCGCGATATGCATCGAGCCACCCTTGCCGCGACAATAGCCAGCCTCCTTGCCCAATAGCTCCGCAAACATGCGGTCTACCGACGCCCCCTTCGCCAGGCAATGCCCATGCCCTCGATGCGTGCTCGTAATATAATCATCTTGCCGCAGCGCCTGGCACACCCCTACCGCAATCGCCTCTTCTCCGCTGTACAGGTGAGCCAATCCCGGCATCTTCGCAGTCAGATACAACTGGTTCACATGCTCCTCGAAAAGCCGGATCTTCAGCATCTGCTCGTACATCACCAGCCAACGGCCCTGTCCCGTATCGACAGTTCTAGATGTTTCAGACTGTACCATATATTTCTCTCCGTAGGGGCCACCATCCAGGGCGGGGACCAAGGGCTGGGTGCCAGGGTCGCCCGTACCCTGCTCCGAAGCGACTGGCGAAGCCGTATAGGGTACGGGCGCGGGCTTGTCCGCGCCCTGGTCCCTGCTGCTTGTGGTTGTTCGCCCGCTATTGGTCGCCCTGGAACCTTACAAATCAACACCAGCCATACGCGCCAGCACCTTATACACGATCGCGAAATCGTGCTGCGCCAAACCCATTGCGCGCGCCGCCGTCAGAAACTGATTGCTCAGCGCCACGCTTGGCAGCGCCACATCCAGCTCCCGGCCCAATTCCTCCGCCAGCAGCATATCTTTCTGCATCATATTCACATTGAACCATACCTCTTCCGGCATATCCAGGATGAGCGGCGTGCGATACTTCAGCGCGGGCGAAGCAATCACACTGTTCAGCATCACCTCCAGCGCCGTCTCAACCGGCACACCCCCCTTAATCGCCAGCAACAGTCCCTCGCAAAAACCCACAAATTGCACCTGCAGGTTCAGGTTGATCGCAATCTTCATCAGCACCGCCTGCCCATTAGCGCCCACGTAGTTCACCTTCGGCCCGATATCCAGCAAAATGGGCTTCACACGTTCAAACGTCGCCTCGTCACCGCCCACCATCAACGACAGGTTGCCCTGCTCGAGCGTAACCACTGTGCCCGATACCGGCGCATCCAGCATGCGCGCGCCTTTTGCGGCCACCTGCGCGGCCAGGTGGCGCGAGGCCGCCGGGCTGACCGTACTCATATCAACGTATATTTTGCCCTCGCCCAGGCCCGCCAGGATGCCATCTGGCCCATTAAATACCTCGTGCAGAACCGCAGTATTCGTCACCATGCTGAATACTACATCTGCCGACTCGGCTACTGCTCGCGGCGACTCTCCCCAGCGCATGCCCGCGTCCAGCAGCCATTGCGCCTTCGACTTTGTGCGATTATATCCGGTCACAGTGTGTCCTGCCCCCAGCAATCGCCTGGTAACGCGGCCACCCATGACCCCCAATCCGACAAATCCAAGCTTAGCCATAACTCCCTCCGCTTACATCTTCGCGCACCTGCCGCAGGTGAGAACTCATCGCCGCCCGCGCCGCCTCTGGGTCACCCCTGATAACGCTCTCAAGGATACGCCTGTGATGCACCTGTCCCCGCTGCGGGCCGCCCTCGATATCAAAAACTTGTTTCCGCTGCTCGCTCAGCAGGTTAACAATAGAGTTTACCAGGATAATAATAAGCGCATTTTGCGTCGCCTGCGCCAGCGCCTCGTGAAAACGGTTATCCGCCGCAATATAGGCGTCCGCGTCCTCCAAACTCTCGTCCATCATCTTCACCGCCTCCCGCATCGCCGCAACCTCTTTTTCCGTAGCGCGCGCCGCAGCCAGCGCCGCGATCTCCGTCTCAAGAATCTCTCTTACCTCAACAAGGCTATTCGAGCCGCCTACTTCCCCTAACTTCAATCGCATCACCAGCCCGATTGAGTCCTGCATCGCCGCGTGTGAGCCGTCGATAACGATAGTGCCTCTGCCAGGGCGCATATCCACCAGCCCCTTCTGTGCCAGGATTTTCATCGCCTCGCGCACCGCCGTGCGACTCACCTGAAACTGCTCAGCCAGCTCACGTTCAGTCGGCAGACGATCCCCACTGCGCAATTCACCATCCAGAATCCGCCTCTCGATTTGCACAGCTACCTGCTCAAAAACTTTCACCGACTGAATTGGAGTGTACATGCATCCTCCCGAACGCCCGACATTGCCTGGCACGCCTCTTCAGGCGCATTGGACAAATCACATGATTGTTCAATCATCATACCAAACTCTTCCTCCTAAGTCAAGTTTTTCCCCCATTATCAGACCTTTGGGATAAGACTTCCCGTGAGCGGACTGGAGAGCGGTCCCTGGCTGTCATCCTTCGCGGAGTTTACCCTTGAGCGAAGCGAAGGATGACAGGCTTTCTCTTCAAACGTCTGCCAAATTATCTATGGGAAAAGATGCTATGATGAGAAGGAGCCATCAAGCAACAGCAGTCGCCTGTTGCCCTGGTGACTTCGCAGTTGACGCTCTGCCCTATATAGTGCTAAAATATATCCTAGTGAATAAGTCGGAATAATATGGCTGCGCATGGATGTCACAGCACAATTCTGTAGGGGCTGCGTTTGTCCCTGTCCGGACTCTAGACGAGGAGGAGAAGACCATGTGGTTACAAGTGTCGACTAAAGGTGAATATGGCGTGCGCATCATGGTCGATCTCGCTCGTCACTATGGCGAACGCCCCCGCTCGCTCACCGATATCGCCCAGGCGGAGATGTTGCCGCTGGCCTACCTGGAGCAACTGGCAAAACTGCTGCGTGAAGCGCAGCCACCCTTGCTAGTCAGCACGCGCGGCGCGCGCGGGGGTTATTCTCTCAGTCGCAGCCCCGTAGACATCACCATGGGTGAGGTTTTGCGCGTCCTGGAAGGACCAATCGCCCCCATGATCTGTGCCACCGAAGGCGAGATGACCGAGATTTGCGTCAAACTTGGCACGTGCAAAATTCAACAGTTGTGGTCCAAAGTGCGCGACGCCGTGGCCCACACTATCGATACCATGACCCTGGCAGAGTTGATGGGCGATCCAGCACAAGAGCAGCCATCCACTGCTCAATTTATTGCTATATCTAACATTCGCGTGGCGCATGCCACCGCCGAATAAATGCGGGATTGTTAAGGGCGCAGCCCTTAACCAGGGTGTGGGGTGTCCCCACCTTTACTCAAAAATCACGCAGAGCGTCAAGCGGGATTGTTAAGGGCGCAGCCCTTGACCGGGGTGTGGGGTGTCCCCACCTTTACTCAAAAATCACCCGCGAGGGTGAGAAATATATAACAGGAGGACATGTATTCCTAATGGAATCAGAACTGATTATTAAAAACCTTCATGCCAATATTGAAGGCAAACCCATCCTTCGTGGTGTTGACCTGCTCGTCAAGCAGGGCCAGGTGCATGCGCTCATGGGACCCAATGGCTCCGGCAAAAGTACGCTCGCCAACGTCATTATGGGCAATCCAAAGTATGAAGTCACCGATGGCGAAATCTGGTTTAATGGTGAGAATATACTGGAGTATTCTCCTGATCGCCGCGCGCGCATGCGCCTCTTCCTGGCGTTCCAGTATCCAATGTCCATCCCCGGCGTCAGCGTAGCCAACTTCCTGCGCCGTTCGCTTGAAGCGGTGCGCGAGGGCAACAAGCCCCTTGAGGAAGGCGACAATCCCACCGGCAAAGCCACGAAGCGCAAGAGTATTCCCCCCGGTGAGTTCCGCAAATTGATGCAGGAGAAGATGCGCCTGCTGAAGGTAGACAATAGTTTTATCAATCGCTCTATCAATGATGGCTTCTCCGGCGGCGAGAAGAAACGCGCCGAGATTCTACAAATGGCCCTGCTCGAACCGGAAATCGCCCTCATGGATGAGACCGACTCCGGCCTGGATATCGATGCCCTCAAGATCGTCTCCGAGAGCGTCAACGCCCTGCGCGGCCCGAACCTGGGCATCTTGCTCATCACCCACTACCAGCGCATACTCGATTACATCACTCCCGATTTTGTGCATGTCATGTACGATGGACGCATCGTCCTGTCCGGCGGCCCCGAACTGGCTCACGAACTGGAAGCGAAGGGCTACGAATGGCTCAAACCCTCCGACGAAGAGAACGGGGTGATGGTCAATGGCTAATCACTTCCCGCCAGGCTTCTCGCGCAGCGCGCTGGAGGAACTTTCGCGTCTCAAGAGCGAGCCTGCATGGATGCTACAAAAACGCTTGCAAGCCTGGGATTTCTACGAACAGGCCCCCTTTCCGCTTGGTCGGCGTGGAGACCTGGGTACGCTGCGTATATTCTCGAATTTCAAGTTCCAGCAGCTTACTCCCTATGTACCCTCCGACGCCCACGACGTACTGCCGCCTGCCATCGCGCAATCTTTGCAAGAGGCGCTGGTCGATCAACGCTCCGGCCTGAGCGTGCAGCATAACGCATCCGTCGTGAAGGCGGAACTTTCTGAAGCATTGAAACAGCAGGGTGTCATCCTGACCGACCTCGATAGCGCTGTGCGCGACTATCCTGACCTGGTGCAGCGCTACTTCATGACCGATTGCGTTCCCTTTGATAGCACAAAATATACCGCCCTGCACGCGGCTTTCTGGAGCGGCGGCGTCTTCCTTTATATCCCGAAAGGCGTGGATATCGAAGACCCCATTCTGGCGCAAATCTGGCTGGATACGCCCGCCTCAGCGGTCTTCGCGCACACTCTGATTATCGCTGAAGACCTGAGCAGCGTGCGCTACGTTGAGGAACACAGCTCCGCCATTGAAGGCGACCAGCCCTCGCTTTTGAGCAGCGTAGTCGAGGTATACGTCAAGAACGCGGCGCATGTCGAGTTCAGCAACATGCAGGATCTCGGTCAGAATGTCTGGACAATTACGAATAAGAATGCCGTGCATGAAAAAGATGGCAGCACCACCTGGGTGCTGGCCGATCTCGGCAGTCATGCCATGCTCTCTCATATTGGCGTCGGACTGCAGGGCAATGGCAGCGCCGGCGAACTGGTGGGCGTCTTCTTCACCGACCACGACCAGCGTTACTCCATCAATACATTGTCAAACCACGTGGGTACCGCGACCAACGCCGAGACGCTGGTGAAAGGCGTCTTGACCGGCGAATCGCGCGTCGAGTTCGACGGCATGATTCGCGTGCAGCCTAACGCGCAGCAGACCGCCTCGTTTCTCTCGGATCACACCCTGCTGCTGAGTGATAATTGCCGCGCCGAGTCAATTCCCGGCCTGGAGATCGGAGCTAACCAGGTGAGCGCGAGTCACGGCGCGACTACCGGCAGGATCGATGATGAGCAACTCTTCTACCTGATGGTGCGCGGCATCGCGCGTGAAGAAGCCGAGCGTATCATCGTGCAGGGTTTCTTCGAGCCAGTTTTGCAGCGCATCCCATTGGAGAACCTGCGCACCCGCCTGCGCCGCAGCATCGTGCTGCGCATGAGCGACGGCTACGAAAGCGAGACCGACACCTGGATCGACGCCCAGGAACGCTGGGAAGTCGAAGGCGTCGACGAATACGCCGTCTCGCTCGATATCCCGGCCAAAGAAGAAGAAATCCAATTGGCGGAATATTAGGGGTGACTGATCAGAGCGGGGCTATGGAATATGATACTGTAATGCGGAAAAGAGGTGGTATGGCCGAGGGCAACCGCAATGGTTCCCACCCATCCACCCAACCACTCCCGCTTTACAATGACTACGATGGTAGGTAGAACGTTCATTGTAAGGGCGGGGGATAGAGAGGATGTCGGGTGGAGACCCTTGCGGTCGCCCTCGTCCTTGTTGTGAGGTAACATATGACGACAGTACAACAAAAGACGCGCAGCGCGACAGAGATTCGCCAGGATTTCCCCATATTGTCGCGCCAGGTACATGGCAAGCCGCTGGTATACCTGGACAGCGCGGCCAGTTCGCAGAAGCCGACCGCCGTGATCGAGGCCATGAGCGTGTACTATGAAACCACTCATGCCAATGTGCATCGCGGCGTCTACGAGCTTAGCGAAGAAGCAACCGTGCGGATGGAAAAGGCGCGTGTCAAGGTGGCCCGCTTTATCAATGCTCGTCACAGCAAACAGGTCATATTCACGCGCAATACCACCGAGAGCATCAACCTGGTGGCTTATAGCTGGGGCAGCGCCAACATTGCGGCGGGCGATTTGATTATACTGACGGAGATGGAGCATCATAGCAACCTGGTTCCCTGGCAATTGCTGGCGCAGCGCACGGGGGCGCGTCTTGAATTTGTACCCATCACCAACGATGGTTTACTGCGCCTGGATGTATACGAGCAGCTTTTGCAGCAGCAGCCGAAGCTGGTGGCCTTCACCCACGTGTCCAACGTGTTGGGAACCATCAACCCGGCTCGTGAGATGATCGCGTCGGCGCACGCCGTTGGCGCGACGGTCTTGCTCGATGCGGCGCAGAGTATACCCCATATGCCCGTCGATGCGCAGGCGCTTGATGCCGATTTCCTCTGCTTCAGTTCGCATAAGATGCTGGGACCAACGGGCATCGGCGTCTTGTATGGTAAACGCGACCTGCTAGAAGCCATGCCTCCATTTATGGGCGGCGGCGATATGATACGCACCGTGAGCCTGCGCGCATCCACCTGGAACGATCTTCCCTGGAAGTTCGAGGCAGGCACACCCGCCATCGCAGAAGCCATCGGCCTGGGAGCAGCCGTCGATTATCTCAACGCTCTCGGCCTGGAACATGCGCGCGAACACGAAGAAACCATCACCGCCTATGCCATGCAGCAGTTACAGCAGGTGCCAGGTCTGACCATCTACGGCCCGGACGCATCGCAGCGCGGCGGCGTCATCTCATTTACCCTGGGCGATATACATCCGCACGACCTGGCCTCCATCCTCGATCAAGAGGTTGGAGTAGCCATTCGCGCCGGGCATCACTGCGCGCAGCCACTCATGCAACGCCTCGGCCTGTCCGCCACCGCGCGCGCCAGCTTCTACGTCTATACCATCCCAGAAGAAATCGACACGCTCGTACAGGGACTGCACAAAGCGTTGGCGATATTTAATTTGTAAATCGTAGTCATTATAAGGGCCCGGGTGGTTAGGGGCGGGAGCGCCAGGGTGGATGTGGGAAGACCCTTGCGATCGCCCTCGTCCTCCTGTGATCGCTCGAAAGTGTGGGTGAGAGTCAGGTGATTGCCCTCACATATCGGAGAATCATCTATGTCAATGGACTATCGTGAATATATCCTGGATCATTACCGCAATCCGCGCAACTACGGAAAGCTGGAACATCCTGACGCGCACGCCGAAGACTCCAATCCCCTGTGCGGCGACCAGCTCGCAATAGATTTGCAGATCGAGGGAGACCAGGTCACCGAGGTGCGCTTCCAGGGGCGCGGCTGCGCCATCAGCCAGGCAGCGGCATCCATGCTTTCGGAGATGATCGAAGGCAAACCAGTCGAGGAGGTCGTGCAACTCGGCAAAGACGACGTGTTGGACGCGCTTGGCATCCCCATCAGTCCCGCGCGCACCAAGTGCGCCTTTTTATCGCTGCGCGTGCTACATCGCAGCCTGGCGCTGGCAGGTCTCGAAAAACCCAAAGAAGATGAAGAGGAATAGATATGCGCCTGCAAGATCAAGTCGCCATTATCACCGGCGTCAGCCACGCCGGGCAGGTTGGTTTCGCGCTGGCCTCGGCTTTCGCGCGCGCTGGGGCAAAGCTGGCTATCAGCTCGCGCAGCCCAGAACGTGTGAGCTCGCGTGCTGAGGAAATGCGGGCAACAGGCGCGGACGTAATTGGTGTCCCGGCTGATCTGACGAGCGAAGAAGGCGCTAATGCACTCACCCAGCAAACTGTAAAGCGCTATGGACGCATCGACATCCTGGTAAACCTGGCCGGTGGTCTCACAAAGTTTGGTCCGTCCGATGAATTAAGCCTGGCCGATTGGGAAGCAGAACTGAACAACAACCTGCGTTCCACATTTCTTTGCTCGCGCGCTGTCTGGCCGGTCATGAAGCAGCAGGGAGGCGGCAGCATCCTGAATTTCAGCACAGCGGGCGGCGTGATGGGCGCCAGCGCGAATATGCTGGCCTACAACTGCGCCAAAGCGGGCGTGGACGCGCTCACCCGCACCCTCGCCAGAGAAGGGAAAAACGTTGGCATTCGTGTCAACTCGCTTGGCCCCGGCCTGATCGTAACGCAGTCAAATCTAGACTCCATGAAACCAACGGCGGAAGACCTGCAAAAGAAATGGGTCACCAAAGAGCAGGTAATCGAAGCCGCCCTGTTCCTGGTTTCATCCGCGAGCGACGGCGTGACAGGCGCACTATTACCAGTTCAGGGTAGGGGCATATAAAATAGATGACAGATTTTATAAAGGTCGCGCAAGTTGATGATCTGGATGATGGCGAGTTGATGGCGGTCGAAATAGATGGCGAACCAGTCTGCCTGGCGAAAGTGGAGGGCTGCATCTTCGCCTTTACCGATAACTGCACGCATATAAGCGGACCCCTCAACGAGGGTGAACTCGATGGTGATGTGTTGACCTGCCCCTGGCATGGCGCGCAGTACAACGTCCGCACAGGCAAAGTGCTGCGCGGCCCGGCTCGCCAGGATATCGCCACCTACCCTGTCAAAATCGAAGACAACGCCATCTTTGTCAGCCTGCCCGATGAATAACTCAGCGTCACCAACAATCGTAGTGGCGAGCCTTTATGGTCGCCCGCCTTCTCGCAGCGGTGAAGCCGGGTCGCTGCGCATAAGATCCAATAAACGCTTACTGACCGCTATGTCGTTATTGGCGGCATCGTCCAATATGCGTTTTAGTTCCTCCGCGCTCAGGTCGCGCGTCGGGTCCCAACCACAGTGTTTGAGATCGACACGTCCATCGGCGGAGAAGACGATGCCCTCCTCCTCCAGCAATTTGCGCATCCCGCCGGGTTGGCTGAAAGCCCAATTGCCCGACAACTCGCCTTTGCTATTGATGACACGCTGCGCCGGTACGCCCTCAGCAGCCTCGTTCATAATCCAACCAATCATACGCGCCCCGCGTGGGTAGCCCAGCGCCTTGCCAATCCAACCGTAAGTCGTGACACGCCCGGCAGGACACGCCTTAACCAGGGCGAAGACACGAGCCGCGAGTGTGGCGGCCTGTTCATCACTGGGAGAAGTTTCGTTTGCCATTGCAGCCACCTCACTGTATTACAAAAGATACGAAAATAACCCTATCGTTTAACTCTCTTTTTTTGGGGTTTCCATTATGAGGAAGGTGACAATTTTCTCCACTAAATCGTATGGGATAGGTTTATCCAATGGGAACTGTATTGTGCCTCTTGCTCTTTTATAGTGCGCTAGTTCTTGCTGGAAAGCTTCATCGCCTGCCGGTATCGGATAGAGAGAAATATGATGCTTCCAGCCAGCGAAGAAGACTAAATGCTTGCCGTTTAAGTCAAAGGTAGGCATGCCGTAGCTCATTGTCTCTGTGGCTTCAGGCGCTGCTTTTTGTATTGATTGCCTCATTTTTACAAGGATGGCCTGGATATCATCCGGGAAGGTACTGATGTATTCGTCAATGGTCACGACTATTCCTCCTTACGTAATTGAGTATACCCCAAAATCGTTGTAGTGTGTTGAAAAACTCGAAATAGTTGATACAAAGAGGATGAGATGACTTGCAACAGTTCCTCAAGTTTGGCGGTTCGTAACGATTGGGAGACGGGCATATGATATGATATGGCAGAGGAAGACAGAAACCTCTAATTTAGTAGTTGAGCTTTTCTTCCCGTTGGAATATCTCATCTATGGCATAGTCGAGCTTACGGATGCATTGCGCAAGGAACAGATGAAAGAGATGAGTATAGAGACCACAAGAACCGATGTCCGCCTGCAAGGCTGGATGCTGTCGGTTGCCAGGGCGACCTGGCTGGCGTTTGCCCTCCTCACACTTGTCTTGTTAAGCATTAATCTCTTCCAACCGCTCTTCGGGCGCCAGGCGATTATTTGCCCGCTTACCTTTACCTGTCCCTATGACGCAAGCACCCTCCAGGCGCTCCAGCATGCACATATTTCTCTCACGGCCTACACGAGCTATGCCACAGCATTTGGGCTCCTCTCCGCGCTGATTTTTGTGGGACTCAGCGTGCTCATTTTCTGGCGTATGTTCGACCAGGTAACGGGCCTGTTTGCCTCCTTCAGCTTCCTCTTTATAGGAGCGGTAACGCTAGTGGCAGACTTCTCAAGGATGCCCCTGGCTCTCCAGGTGTTCGAGAATGATATCCAGCCCTTGTTCATGTTTTTCTGCCTTGGGTTCTTTCTGGTCACCTTCCCTGATGGCCGCTTCGTTCCCCGTTGGGGCTGGCTGATTGGCTGCACGCTCTTTGTGCAAGCTATCTTCTTCATCATACCTGGCCCTTTCAATATCCTGTCCTGGCCTCTCCCGCTCTCTGCTTTCGAGCTTGTGCTCGCATACGGCAGTCCCATCGTGGTGCAAATCTACCGCTATCGACGCGTGTCCACTCCTGCGCAGCGCCAGCAAACCAGGTGGGTCATTTTTGGTCTCGTCTGTTTTCTTCTGGTGTTCTTGCTTACGGCCTTCACGGGAGTACTCATCCCGACCGTCGGCGTAGTGGGCTCGCTCTCGTATTTGGCGAGCATTTCGCTCCAAGCGTTGGCGCTTCTGCTCATCCCCCTGAGTATCACGATCGCTATCCTGCGCTCCCGCTTATGGAATATCGATGTCATCATCAACCGCACCTTAGTCTACGGCTCCTTGACCGCTCTGCTGGTCCTGCTCTATGTTGGCCTCATCTTTGTCTTACAATCTCTGCTGGGAGCGATCATCAAGCAGAGTAATAACGATGTCGCCATCGTGATCTCAACGCTTGTCATTGCCGCGCTGTTCCAGCCTTTGCGAAAACGCATTCAGAACATTATTGACCGCCGCTTCTATCGTCGCAAGTATGATGCAGCGAAGGTCGTGGCTGCCTTCAGCGCCACGCTGCGCCAGGAGGTGGACCTGGATCAGTTGCATGCGCACTTGCTGGAGGTCGTGCAGGAGACGATGCAGCCGAACCATGTTTCGCTGTGGTTGCGCCCACCTGAACACGACGGAACACAACGAGCTCCTTGGAGGAGCGCTCCTCCGGTTTCCTCTGAGGGAAAATGAAGAGGTGAAGCTGCCACCTGTAATGCCTGTCCGCTCAAAGCGCAGTGTACCCCAGGTGACTACGGTCGTCTGGTGCATCGCTCTTTCCATGCCAGTTACCTCGAACGGGTGAGGAGCGATCACCAGACACACGCCTATCAGAAGGCCATGCGCATTGCTCAAGAAACGAGGATGGGGACGGCGGCTTTTCCCAGAGAGGCCCTATCTGCCTTCTTTTTGGCTTCTTACTGCTGGTTCACTCATTCTTCATTGGGATCTACGTCTGTTCCTTCACTTATTAGCTCATCTTATATCATGAACAAGAGGGAGCTTATTCTTTCAGAAAATAGGACATGCCAGATCATACTCCCTCACCGCCTGTTTGCAAAGTTTGCCGGGCAGCTACTTGACCTTTGTTCTAAAACACCCTACAATTGGCGACCAGATAAAGTAATAGAATCAGGAGACACGTCGTGCATGCTTGGTAAATCGCATCTACTGCTTGGCTTAACTGCTGGCGTCGTGCTGGATAGTTTTCTGCATATTTCAGGCCCCCCACTGACGATGGCTGCAGCCGTACCCTTGACTCTGATCGTTAAAAAAGTCGTGTTTTACATTATGGTGGGTTTCGGCGCGCTCCTGCCGGATATCGATAACGCGCGCAGCACATACGGCAGGAAGCTCGGATGGGTGAGCAAAGAGATACAACACGTGGCAGGTCATCGCACTGTCTTTCATAGTATCCTGGGACTTTTTTTCGGGTCGCTGCTGGCAATTGGCCTGGAGCAGCTGGTTGTGTACTTGCTGACTCAGAGGGGCTTTATCCTGTCTGCGCAGTTGGTCAGCGCGTCACACCTGGTATTTATCGCCGTCCTATTTGGATGCATAATGCATATCGCCGCCGATGGCTTGACCGAGGGCGGTGTGCCCTTGATGTGGCCCAGGCATAAACGCTACGGTTTTCCATCCAATCCGCACTGGCGTTTCCGCACAGGTGACTGGCCTGAGTACGTAATCGTTTACTCATTTATGCTACTTGTGGGCATCGGTATTTATACGTCCTTCATCAGGATTTGAAATGAAACGCTTTGATCTGCGCACACAGCAGTGGTTGGCCTGGATATTTCTGGCGCTGGTAACGATTGTGTATAGCCTGGAGATGAGTCACCAGGCTGTGCTGCGCTATGAAACGTTTAAGGCCACCGCCTTTGATCTCGGCAACATGGACCAGGTGATCTGGAACACCATTCATGGTCGTCTCTTCCAATTCACCAACCAGGCGATTGACTGGTATGGACCACCGACGCGATTGGCGGTTCATTTCGAGCCGATTATCTTACCGCTTTCACTGCTCTATGCTTTCGGCGCAGATCCACGCATTTTGTTGATCTTCCAGACGCTGGCGCTGGCATCCGGCACGTTGCCTGTCTTCCTGCTGACGCGCAAGATCATCCCACAATGGCCGCTGCTGGCCGCGTTGATGGCGACAGCCTACCTCTTCACTCCCGCGCTGATAGGTTTGAATATCTTCGATTTCCACCCCGTGGCCCTGGCAACACCGCTGCTGCTCTATGCCTTGCTCGCGCTTGAGTATAAACACTATGCCTGGTTTCTGATCGCCTGCGTGCTGGCAGCCTCCTGTAAAGAGGATGTGCCGCTGACTATCGCTGTGTTAGGCATACTGGTGATCTGGAAATACAAACTGCCGCGACTTGGTTTGACGCTGCTGATTGGCGGCGTGTTGTGGAGTTTTATCGCTTTCAGGATAATAATTCCACATTTCTACTCTGGAGTACAGGCCAACAATTTCTGGTACCGTTATGAGGAGCTGGGTAGTTCTCCCAGCGCGGCCATTCTCAACCTGTTCGTGCGTCCATGGCTATTCTTCGGCCTCTTCTTCACGTTCGACCGGCTTTACTACCTGTTAAACCTTGTGCGCAGCGTTGGCTTCTTTCCCTTACTCGCCCCCGAATGGCTCTTGCCTACCCTTCCCAGCCTGGCGGTCAACCTGCTGTCAACAGACCCATTGCTGTACAGCGGAGCATATCAATATAACGCCACAATCATCCCTTTCATCATGGTTGCCGCCATTTTTGGCATGCGTCGCTTCTTCGCTCTCTGGAGCGGATGGCAACAGGAAACCCCTGTAGGGACGCGATTTATCACGTCCGCCGAATCGCTGGCCACCGAACCCACCACCTCCAGGGTGGGGCCAAGCCCGCACCCCTCTCCTGCTACGAAACAAACGTCTGGCCGGACAGGGTACGGGCGTGGGCTTGTCCCCGCCCTGGAGGGTGCGTGGGGCGGGGTCATCGCTCCGAATTGGAAGTTCCTGAATTTGACGTTTATTGAGCGATTTGGCACGCCTCTCAAAGCGCGCCTCATATGCTTGACGCTTCCCGGCTGGAGAGAAGCGCAATGGCAGCGTTTCAGCAAACGTATGCAGCCGTTAGCGCGTTCGGTCTCGCCGTTTCGCTTGCAATGGAGGGTCTTTGCCTGGGTTACAATCATGCTCGGACTCAACTTACTTCTCATGGCTCCCCAGCTGAGTTCATTCTGGGCAGATCACGATCCGGGCAGCCGTGAACAACATATCCAGCAGTTGCTGGCGATGATTCCGCCGGATGCCTCGGTCTCCGCCAGCGATGACCTTAACCCACATCTGAGTGAACGCCGCCTGCTGGCTGTCTTTCCCTCGGTATGCTTAGATTCAAAGTGTAATCAAACGGCACAGTACGTGATCGTCGATCTCAATAGTCTCACACTGGCTAACCGGGCTGAAGCGACAACCGAGTTGAACAGCTTGCAGCGGCAATTTCGCATACTTGCGCGGGCAGAAGGGGTTGAATTGCTCGTCCGCCGTAGCGCTTAACAGGTAGATCATGTTATAATCGATGAAGACATGAATCATGCCCGAGTCAACTTCATGGAGGAGCGCGCGTATGTACAACAACAATCCTTATCCCGATGAATCCATAGGCACGCAGCCAACCGAAGCCTACCCTCCTATGGAAGAACTGCAGCCCAGGCCGCCTCAGCCGCAGTATCCTGCGCATGCCTATACTGTGCCGATGCCCCAGCCTATGGCCGATGCTCCGCATATGTTAGAGCCGGTCGAGAGTCCTGAAGACTTTGAGGCCCGCCAGAAAAATGCTATGACGGTCAGGTTTGCCATTGGTAAATTCAATGATTACCTCCTCTGGTTCGTCATGGTGATGGAGGTGGCGCTGACAGTACGCTTCCTTTTGAAGTTGATCGGGGCCGATCCGAACAATCTGTTTGCGGGCTTCCTCTATGCTTTGACCGATATCCCGCTATTGCCATTCCTGGGTATCGTGAAATCGCCCTCGATTCACCCGCCCAACCAGGCATTCGAGTTCTCGACACTGATCGCCATGATTATTTATTATCTGATCTTTTACGCTCTGAGGCGATTCTTCCGCCTGCTCGTTTCCAACCCGGAGGAAACAGCAGAGTAGGGCAAGCCCTATCAATTTATTGCGTCCATGTAGAGGGTGCATATGAAGCGACTCAATGCAATGCTTATCGCGGCCAGCAGAGCCACGATTGCGGGCGCATTCTGGGTTGCCACCAGGTTAAGCAATGGCGTCAAGGTGTCCGGGCTGCAGCACGATAGCGGATCTTCGCGAACATACCTGACCATGTCTCATAAACGAGACCTGGACCCTATGGTGCTTATTCCAACTATACTTTTTCACCGGGGATGGCGCGCAATTGCTGGCGATGTTCATTTTGCTTTGCGCGGCGATGCTTTTTCGCCCGGATACCTGGCCCGTATGGTGATGTATCCCCGCTGGCTTGCTTATCTGCTGCGCTGGCTGTCGATCGGCCCTGCTCTGCGCTGGCTGGGTACGCACCCGGCTGACAGTTTGCTGCGGCCAGCAGAGGAATGGATACGCGAGGTAATACGTGTTGAGGGTGATATACCGGCAGGCGATATTCTCGTGCCGTCCATCATCGAACAACTGGCGCCTGCATCCCAGGCATCCCAGAATACACCCAATCATGAAAACTATCAAAGCATCGCATCCCAACCTCTTTCGCGTCTGCTCGCCTGGCAGTATCAAAATGCCCTGCAAGATGTATACGGTTCTGAAATCCTCGTTGGAATGGTTCGCCGTCATGCTCAACAGCGCACGATAGCGGGCATCAAAGAGCACCTGGCCGAACTCAATGCCTGGTTATGGCACAGCGGCTCGATTTTTGGTTCAGCAGAGGGTCAACTTTCTCCACTGGGTTTGCTCAGCCCCCTCAGCGCTGGCTTCCACCGGCTAATGCGCGCGGCTCCGCCGGAGACAAGTGTTGTGCCAATCTTCATGATTTATGAT
>Ga0070733_10001706_pt1 | contig 16182 bp, 12 predicted proteins | sample Coa_R1_9_FD_66450 | JGI IMG/M metagenome (GOLD analysis project Ga0070733, IMG submission 66450) | Surface soil microbial communities from Centralia Pennsylvania, which are recovering from an underground coalmine fire - Coalmine... | ecosystem: Environmental > Terrestrial > Soil > Unclassified ... | reverse complement strand
ATACTTCTGAGATTCAGTAGATTCAGTCACGCTCTTGCCACCGTTCAGAATAGGTGCATTTGTAGTGAATCGAGTGTCGGAGAGGTTCTGGCCCGAGAATAGCACAGCCGCACCTTGGTTTGAAGCTCTCTCCGTGTTTCGATGGCCAGCTAGCGCCTCGAGCGCCGGGAGCAAGTCTTGAAAGACATTTCTCTTCGAAATACAAGCCGCAGCATCCACTTCCCGAGCCTGGCGACTGACTATCATGGGTTCGTTCTGGCTGACGATTACGACTCTGATTTCCGGGAGTTCTCGTCGAATGATGCGGGTCGCGTCGAGGCCGTTCATCCGAGGCATCGAGATGTCCATGAGAACGACATCCGGCCGGAGGGTCCTCGCCTTTTCAACAGCTTCGAATCCATCCATTGCTTCACCACATAGGAGCCAATCGGTGCGTGCGGCCAGAAAGGAGCGAAGTCCACGCCTGACGGCTTCGTTGTCATCAACGAGAAGGATGCGCAAGGAACTCAAGTGCCGCGACCGCCTCCTACAGGGAAGGTCCAAACTCGAAAACCTTGGCATGTAGCATCGGCATCTTAGGGCGGGTTACCGGCCAAGTTTACCGAAGCGTGCGCGCGATTCGCCATACAGGATTCACCTTAACTTTTCATCAGATTGATTTCAGTAAGCCCGAGACCGCTAAAACCACAGGAGCAGAAAGGTGGTTGCAGCAGTGGAAACTGAGACACTGCCGGACGAATACAAGATATTGACATCCCAAATGCCATGTAGTAGTTTCCCGCCGGGCTCGGGGACCAATTGGGGGAATTGACCCTGAAGTCGAATCATTTCAAGTCAATACCGCTGCGCGGAGTGGGTTGCTCTGCGCTTACCCATTTCAACAGAAGGCTCCCGGCGAAGGAGACTAACTAGCTTATGAACTTAAAGAGCTGGATTTGCACTCTACTGCTCGCAGCCGTAGCAGCCGCACCGGCTTTTGCACGAACGAATGACGACGTGAAAGCGAAGAGTAGCCCTTCAGCCGCTGCCGCGAACCTAACTGAAGCGGCTGCCGTTCCCGCGGACACGAAAGATGCAAAAGATACGAAAGATGTGAAAGCGTCCGCAAGCCCGACTCCTGACCTTAATGCCAAGGTTGCGGCGTTGTTGGACGTGTTGGTGAAGAAAGGGGCACTGGCGCCTGCAGAGGCCAATGAAATTTTGAACGCGGCGCCCGAAGCGGAATTTCAGCTTCTGATGGAGGCGCTCAGCCGGAAGGGTTTGTTGAACGCAGCGGATTTGTCCGCCGTCGCGTCGGCCACAACGGCACCGAGAACGACTGTAGCGGCTACGGTAGCGGTTTCGAATGTCGCTCCGACATCGCCCTCAACCGCGGACGCCACAGAGTCGTCCCTAGCTGCCGGTGCACCAGCGCCCGCGGGCTCATTACTGCAAGCGAAGGCCACGGCGCCCACGGTTATACCGGCGATTGCTCCGGTTCGCGCGTCGCCCATTGACCCGCCTGTGAAGGACGGTCTGGTAGCCGCTTTCAAGCTAGGGGCGGTGAAGATGACGCCCTACGGATTTATCAAGGCCACCGCCGTGCATGACAGCAGCTCTCCCAACGGCGATGACTTCCCGTTCGTGGGCTTGTTCCTGAGTTCAACGTCGATTTTGAATACGGGCCCGACGGCGAATCCGGAATTTCACCTTAAGGCGCGTTCCACTCGTTTTGGTGCAAACTTCGAATGGCCAGATCCTTCGCCCAGCCTGACATTCACAGGCCGCATCGAAGGCGACTACGAAGGCAACTTCAGCGAAGTGGATAACCGCGACGTCTCGTCGATTCGCAGCAATGCCTTCCAGTTGCGCCTTGCGTACGTACGGATGGATTACCGCGCAAGCGACTCGACAGACTTCTTTTTCGCCGGCGGACAGGATTGGACGATCTTCGGATCAACCGTTCTGCCCAATATAGTCGAGACCACTTTCCTGGGCGCCTTCTACGGCACCATCTATACACGTTCTCCGCAGATGCGCTTCGGCGTTGTCCAGAAGGTGAGCTCTTGGCGGGATATCAAATTTATCCCCGAGTTCGCGATTATGATGCCGAGCACCGGTCAAATCGAAAAGCTTGGGACATTGGGATTGCAGGGGCAGATCGCCCAGGCCGAACGCGAGGGCGCCGACTCCGGGCGTCCCGAAGTGGAAGCCAGGGCCGTGTTGGAATTTCAACTCGACAAGGCGCCGGGCGTTGCTCCCGCGTCAATCTTCTGGGCAGGATTTTACTCACGGCGCAGATCGATCGTTACCAACAGCAACTATAACTCGCCAACGGCTTCGTGTCTGGCCGCCCCCCCAGGGCTTTGCGCCGCGTATGAGGGCGCCTTCCCGAGTGGCTTTACAGTTTCCAGCAAGCAGTACGGCGACCAAATTGGGTTCCAATTGCCGACTCGCTGGGCGACGCTGGTGGGAAGCGCTTATTACGGAGGCGACCTGCGCTTCTTCTTCGGCGGACAAGTCAACTCGTACTTCACAGATACGGGCGGCCTGTCGAACCCAATCACCTTTGCCACTGTAGACGGCGGACCGCTTGCAGCAGCTGGTGCCGCAACTTTGGCCACCAACGGCGTGGGAGCGGTGGTGATTGCTCCGCAAAAGCCGATCCGCTCGTTTGGCGGATTCCTCAACCTCGGCTTGCCGATCTCCCGGTGGTTTAACGCAGATCCGAAGGGCCACAACGCCGGGTGGACAGCGTATCTGCACATCGGCAAGGACCAGGTAGTGCATCGCGACCTGACGAACCCCAATGCAGGCTCTGTGGCGAACACTTTGTCTCCGTTGCCGCTCTTGATGGGCAAGGTGTTTGCTGCAACGCTGTATTACAAGGTCAATCCGTGGTGCTCATTCGCCGTCGAAGAGTCGGTATATGGCACGCGGCTAGCTCCCGGAATTGACTATACGATTGCCGGATCACCGTCCAATCTGTGGCAGGATCATAGGACGGAGTTCGGGCCCATCTTCACGTTCTAGCGTCTTATTAAGCCGCGAAGAACGGGAACGCTATTAGGAAATGCGGGGACAGAGTTGTTCCGATGCTGATGTTGCGCGAGGAGCGACGCTGTCCCCGTTTTTTTGGTAGACTCGAGAGGTACAATGCCCTGGGCTCATAAATTTGTCAGGCTCCTATCGGTTCTCCTTTTCCTCAATCCCATCCTTCTCTTCGCGGACGACGTGTACCCCCTTCGGGTGAAAGTTCTCAGCTCTCAGTTTCAGGAACTCAACGGGGGAACGCCCGTTCCGAAGGATTGCGATATGGCGAATTTTTCCGCGTACTGCAATGAGAGCAAGAATCCGTCGGGGCAGAACATCATTACGTTGCAAGGTGCGGATGGAACATCCTTCACCGTTATGTGCACCATCGACTCACGATGGTCCAAATGCGCTGCGTTGCCTGTGGGGGAGACGTTTCAGGCCCGAAAGGAAAAACACGGGATCACGATACTAACGAGGGATTCAAAAGGGAAGGATAGCAAGCAGTTTTATCAATTGCTCTCGGCAGTGCCGTCGTTCAAGTCCACCCCGCCCGCGGATTCTCACGTTCCGATCGCGGCGCCGCCGAGTTCACCGGCCCCCGCGGCAGCAGTCGCACCAGCCCAAACCTCGCCAACGCCGGCAGCTTCGCCAACTCGCTCCGCGCAGGAAGCGGTTCCGGAGAAGGCGCAGAAGGTGAAATGTAACTTCAGTTCGACACCGTCGGGCGCGGACATCATCCTGGACGGCCAATATATGGGTAGCACTCCCTCCGGAATTAGCGTTAGTACTGGGACGCACTCCGTCGTCTTTTCCATGCCGGGATTTACCGAGTGGAAGCGGGACCTCACAGTGTTGCCGGGATCGGAACTGACGGTAAGCGCGATTTTGCAGAAGGAACAGCAGTGATGACTGACGAGTAGTTCCTGGTCTCCGCGAGGATTCTATTACCCCGAAAGAGCTGTCCCGGGCGCAGGGCTTCCGGCCGAGCTTCCCTGCATGGACAAGCATTGAGAGCAACGTAAGCATCAAGCAAGGCAAGAGCTTTCACCCATCCGTTCTTGTTACTAGACCCATTGCATCCATGCGGACTAATTTTGCTGTACGATGATGCTCGCACTTCATTCAAATTGCGCGGAGGATGCATGGCAACGACGCAAAGACGAATCCACGTGCCACCACCGTCGGGCTTTGGTCCGCTTCCGTTCAGCAGCGGCGTCATGGCTGGCGAGACGTTCTATCTGGCGGGTCACATCGGGATTGATCCCGCGACAAGGAAAATTCCGCAAGACATCGAGGCGGAAGTTCGCTTGCTCATGGAAGGCATCCGAAACACGCTCGGAGAAGTGGAACTCACCCTGCAGGATGTTGTATCCGTCCAGATCTTCTGTCCGGACGTGTCGCTGTTCGACCGGTTCAATGCAGTGTATCGGACCTATTTCGAGGAGCCGTTACCCGCGCGGGCGTTCATTGGTTCGGGTCCGCTTCTCTTTGGAGCGCATTTCGAGATTCAAGGGATTGCGGTAAAGGCCTAGGGAGTCTTGCTGTTCTATTGCGACTCTTAAGCCATTGCTCCGCGGGCGAGGCTTTCAGGGAGCTCCATGTTTTCTGCTTGGAGCGAGTAGACGTGCCGTTCCCGCTTTTGCTCGTCGCGACGCGCTCGAAGAATCATGCACTCGATGTCCGTTGCTATGCATGGTGAGGCAATTACATCGAACGCTCCCAGACGTATCGCTTCGAGATACTCATCCCACTCGAATTCCCGGGACATGACCACGAGCCGCACTGCCGGGCTTAGAGACTTTGCCGCAGCCAGAAGCTCCCTGAAGTTGCCATCTGTGAGGTTTCGATCGCAAAATACCAACCCAACATTTTCGGTAGCGATGATTTTTCGAGATTCGCTCACCGTGGATGTGCAAATTGGATCCAGGCATTCCCGCTCAATGATTGTCTTAAGTGTGCGACGGTTTTCGAAATCTTCGGAAGCAACAAGAATGCAAGACGGAAACGTCATTTGGACCTCCTATCGAGTCCGATTCATCCTTAGCAAGAATACCGTTCGTGCATAAACTGGATGGTCCACCGCAACGCTTCGCACAATAGCAAGCCGGTCTGGAAGCTCAATCGGTGGGAATGATTAGATTCGAGCAGGGAATCTTGTAGCTTCGCAAAACACTGGCGCGGAGATTGCATCCCTCGAAGCCTGCCAGCTCCAAGAAAACCCTTTACCTGCGTTAGGCTAGTCATTGCTCGTCGCATCGGTAGTGCCACAAGACGCGCACGCTACACAAAGGCGTGCCCACGGCAGTGCTCGAAGCCGCGCCTCCGGGATTTGCTTGCCACAGGCCTCGCAGGTTCCGTAGCGTCCCGTTTTCATTCGCCCCAGCGCCGCCTCAATTTCTCTCAGTGTTTGGCGCTCTCGTTCGAGCGTAGCCACGGCCAAGTCCTTCGTATAGCTGAGGGTTGCAAGGCCAGCTTCGTCGTCCGGTTCGCGCTCGACGGATACATCATTAATCCGCTCGCTCATACGCGCCTGGAGCTCCTCTCTCTTGGACTTAAGCATCTGCTGGAACGGCACGAATTTTCTGCTTGTGGTCTTAATTTGCATGGTGGACATAGTTAGGCACCTCGGCTCTCTTTGGATTTTATTCTCCGCATATCGCCTGCGGAGCGTACGCGTTGGCTGAACGAACTCCATCTTTTGCTTCTTAACTCGCTGCTCGATGTGCCGTGCGACGTCCTTTCATGGGGCCTGCGCTCGCGCGCGTCCCCCGCTTCGTCGTTCTGGACGTCGTTTCCAAGCTTTTTTTGAGCGCGGCCATGATGTCGATCACCGGGGCTCGGTGCGGTGACGGCGCGGCCGCGACTTCCTTGCCTTTTTGTTTTGCTTCGATCAATTGTTTCAGCCGCGCCTGAAATTCATCGTGGTAATTGTTCAGGTCGAATTTCACAGAAAGCGTATCGACAAGCTGCTGTGCAAGTTTTATTTCCTGCGGCGTGACGTGGACGTTTTCCGTTTTTCCGTATCCCGGCGCTTCGCGAATTTCGTTCGCAAAGTACATCGTGTGCAGGGCGATTCCATGATCGTAAGGGCGCATAAACACCGTGTATTCACGCTGATGCATGGTCACTTTCGCAATCCCTACGCGTTCCGAATCTTGAAGCGCCTTCAGAAGAAGCTGATAGCCCTTCCGGCCCCCTTCGTCGGGAACCACTAAGAAAGAGGAATCAAAGAACAAAGGATCGATCTCCGACTCCTTTACAAAGCTCAGAATTTCCATCGTCCGAGCCGACTCTGGCGTGATCTTTTTAAGCTCCTCCGGATCGATCAGGGCGTAACTGCCATCCTCGTTCTCATAGCCCTTCACTACTTCGGAGCGCTCCACCATACGATTGCAGGTGGGGCAAAAGAGCGGTTGTTTCAATCGCGTATGACACACGCTGTGGATTTGGTGGAGGTTGATCCTCGAACTCCGCGCTGCGGGGTAGAGCCGCACGGGGATCGACACTAACCCGAAGGATATGAACCCTTTCCATGCCGAAGACGCCATCTTTTCCGGACCTCCGACGGACGCATTACTCTATGTCCCGCTTGTGGACCCATCTATCGGGGCATCCATGTAGGCTCGGGAAATTGATGTTGTATTTGGCGTTGTCCCCTTCCTTTGTTGAAATTCCTGCACCTATAATGGTCGGCGATGTCACTCTCCGACTATCGGCAAAAAAGGGATTTCAAGGCCAGCCCGGAGCCTCGAGGCAAAGCTGACCGTCATCGAGGGAACAGCTTCGTGGTTCAGGAACATCATGCGCGGCGCCTTCATTACGATTTTCGCCTCGAGGTCGATGGGGTGCTGAAATCCTGGGCCGTGCCCAAGGGCCCTTCGCTCAATCCATCCGACAAACGCCTCGCGGTTCAAACGGAAGACCATCCGCTCGAATACGGCAAGTTCCACGGAGTAATTCCGGCGGGCCATTACGGCGCAGGCGAAGTGAAAATCTGGGATAGCGGCACGTTCGAACCCGAAGGCGCACTTTCGGCGAGCGAGCAAATCAACCGCGGCGAATTGAAATTCGTTCTGCACGGGAAAAAACTGAATGGCAGCTTCGTGCTGGTCAAAATCCGCGGCAAGGATCCCACCCGGAAGAACACGGGGAAGGAGTGGCTGCTGATCAAGCACGCGGATGCTGCGGCGCATGGCGCGTCTCGAGCTCGTCCGGTGACAGTTATTTCGCCCGCGAGTCCTGATGCTCTCGGATCAGGTTCGAAAAAAGCCGTCACGCTCCATGCGCCTGTGAAACTTCCACCCGGTGCCCGGCGGGTTTCGATGCCAGAAAAGATTCAACCGGCCCTGGCCACCCTCACGGACAAGCCATTCTCGGGGCCGGATTGGCTCTTCGAAATCAAATGGGACGGCATCAGAACGCTTGCGGAAATCCGGGATGGCAAAACGCGCCTCTGGGCGCGGTCCGGCCGTGACATCACGAGCGAATATCCGGAGCTTGCAGACCTCGTACACCACGTTGTGGGGAATCGAGCCTGGCTCGACGGCGAAATTGTGGCGCTCGATTCCCATGGGAAGAGCGATTTTGAGCGATTGCAATCACGATTCGGTGTCAGGAAGCCATCGGCGGAATTGATGGAAGAAGTTCCGATCGTCTACTACGTGTTCGACATTCTGTACTTCGACGAGCACGACCTTCGAGGCGTGCCGCTACTCGAACGGAAGGAATTTCTGAAGCAAGTCCTCCGGGGCGACGCGCGCGTTCGTTACTCGGATCACGTTGTCGAAAAGGGAGAAGAACTATACGAAGTTGCTCGCGCGCAACATCTGGAAGGAATAATCGCCAAGAAAATTGTGAGCCCGTATCCGCAGGGTCGCGCTTCCACGTGGGTGAAGATCAAGCTTGCTGCGGACGTGGACGCTGTAGTAGGAGGATGGACGGACCCACGCGGATCGCGCGAATATTTCGGCGCGCTCCTCGTTGGCCTCTACGAAGAAGACCGCCTCGAATACATCGGGAATGTCGGGACTGGATTTTCTGTCGAGGTGCAGAAGCGACTATGGTCGCAGCTTCAGGATTTGCGCGTAACCGAGTGCCCCTTCGCCGCGAAGCCCGTGACACGTGAACAGGCTTTCTGGATCAAACCTGAGCTTGTCGCCAGAGTCAAATTCGCAGGCTGGACTGATTCGCGGCACCTTCGTGCACCTCGGTTCCTCGGTTTGCAGGCGGATCGCGATCCGAAGTCATCCACTTTCGAGGAGCAAATGAAGGGGTCAACTCTTGCCCCGCAGGAGTTGGAAGACGTGAAGCCGCCATCCAAACGAAAGTGCCAGCCGGGGGATTCCGGACGCGAGACGAAGCCGCCACAACGGTCTATTACGGGTTCGGAAGGTGAATTGACGACCGAAAAGCGAATCGAAGAGGAACTGGCGCGGGGATCATCCGACAATGTGTTTATCGAGCTCGACGGACGGCGGCTGCGATTCACGAACCTCAACAAGGTTTATTTTCCTGAAGACGAATACACCAAGCGCGATCTGCTCGCGTATTACTACCACGTTGCCCCTTTGATTTTGCCTTTCTTGAAAGACCGTCCGCTGGTGTTGCGCCGCTATCCCAATGGGATACACGGAGATGCGTTCTTCCAGAAAGATGCCGGGAAGGGCACTTCGGCATGGGTCAAAACCGTGCCGATCGAATCGGAAGGTAAAGGCAAGTCCATTCAGTATATTGTCGCGAACGACCGCGCAACACTGCTCTATCTCACCAACCTTGGCTGCATTGACCACAACCCGTGGTCGAGCCGGTACGACGATCCCGAGCATCCCGATTATATTTTCTTCGACCTCGATCCGACGGAGGGCACGCCATTCGAAACCGTGATTAAGGTTGCGAAGGATATTCTCTCGACGATCGAAAACTTTGATCTCACGGCATTTGCGAAAACCTCCGGTGCTACAGGTTTCCATATCTACATGCCGGTGGAACGGCGCTATACCTACGAGCAAGCGAGGCTATTTGTACAGGCCATCGCTTCGATTGTCGCGAAGAAACACCCCGGAGTAATTACATCCGAGCGCACCGTGAAGAAGCGTGCGCGTGGGACGATCTATATGGATGCGCATCAAAATTCGCAAGGACAGTCGCTCGCTTCCGTATATTCGGTGCGCGCATTTCCACATGCGCCCGTGTCGGCACCCATGCGCAAATCTGAGTTGTCGCGCGTTTTTCGCCCGGAGAAGTGGAACTTGAAATCCATGGCCCGTCGCATCAAGGAAGAAGGGGATTTATGGGCTGGATTCTGGCGCGCGCGGCAAAGCCTGGAGTCGATGCTGAAACACGCTGACGTGAATGTATAAGGCCGCTATCGACGAACGAGACGCCGTCTGAAGAGAGGAGCAAACCAAATTGCAATTAGTTCCAGTGTTTCTGGGATTGCGCCGATCGAGCCTGGTCCGAATGAAGGTTGTTGCAGCGATTCTCCTATTGCTGCTCGGGTTGCCGATTTGCTCCCGGGCATATTCGGTGCTCACCCACGAAGCGATTATCGATTCCGCCTGGGATGATGCGATTAAGCCGCTGCTGCTGAAGCGTTTCCCCAGTGCTTCTCCGGAGGATCTGAAGCAAGCGCACTCTTACGCGTACGGAGGCGCGATCATTGCGGACGCGGGATACTATCCGTTTGGCAACAAGTTTTTCAGTGATTTGATTCACTACGTGCGCAGTGCAGATTTTGTCGAGGCTCTGTTGCGTGATTCCCAGGACGTCAACGAGTATGCCTTTGCGCTCGGTGCGCTAGCGCACTACGTTGCGGACAACAATGGCCACCGGCTCGCGGTGAACCTTGCGGTTCCGATTCTCTATCCGAAGCTCCAGCGGAGATACGGAAACCGAGTGATGTACGATCAAAGCCCCGGCGCGCACCTCAAAACAGAATTCGGTTTTGACGTGGCTCAGGTCGCGAAAGGGCACTATGCATCCGATAGTTATCACGATTACATCGGTTTTAATGTCTCAAAGCCTTTGCTTGAAAAAGCATTTCAGGAAACGTACTCGATCGAACTGCGGTCGATTTTCGTGGACTATGACCTTGCGTTAGGCACTTTCCGGCGAAGCGTTAGTATTGTGATTCCGGAGATGACGAAGGTCGCATGGGATCTTAAGAAGGACGAAATCCAGAAGGACATTCCCGGGATCACCAAGAAAAAATTCATGTACAACTTGTCCCAAGCCAGTTATGAAAAGGAATGGAAAGGGAATTACCACCACATCGGCTTCGGGACGCGATTTCTCGCGCTGATCATTCGATTGATCCCCAAGATTGGTCCCTTCCGGGCACTGTCGTTTCGAGCGCCTACTCCGGAAACCGAAAAGCTGTTCATGGCGAGTTTCAACGCTACGATTCAACAATACGAACAATCTATCCGCGACCTGCGCAATGCGAGCCCGGTCCTCTTGGTGAACGACAATCTCGACACAGGGGTGGTCACCGCGCCCGGCGAGTATCCGCTCGCGGACAAGACCTACGCCGAATTGCTCGATCGTCTCGCGAAAGATCATTTCGCAAATGTTAGTCCACAACTTCGCGATGATCTTCTCGCCTACTATAGCGACCCGAAAGCGCCGCTGGCCACCAAGAAACATAAGAAAGATTGGTCGAGAGTCGAGGACGAAATCCGCGATTTGAAATCCTATGCACCACCCGCGAACCAAGCCGCCTCACCGGTCATGAGTGAGCAAAGTGATTAACGCTGGAGCGCGGCAGGTCCTTGCGGCGCAAGAATGCGGCGAAGGCAAGCAAGAACACGGCGGTGATTGCGGAAATAGCTGCTCCCGCCGTGCGATCCCAGGTGCGGTGAAAGGTCAGTTCGATGTGGTGGCCGCCGCGAGTTAACGGCAAGATCATCTGCGCCGTTTCCGGTTCCGAGTCCGGGATAGCGGGCTTGTCGTCCACGCGTGCTTCCCAGGCGGGATAACTCACAAGCCGTGGAGCTAGCGCAACTGCCGTGGCGGAATCCACGGAAAAAACTCTGCGTTCGGCAGTCCATTGCTCGGCGTGGAACCGAACTCCAGTAGCGGTGACGATGTTTCCTGTCTCTGGATCCACTTTTGCAATTCGCGGCGCCGCCTCCGGCAGGTTGTAGCGGTCGCAGGCGAGTGGCGCGTATTCGTCGGTTCCTTCGTAACCGTGATCAGCGCGGATGCCGTGCGACAAAAAGGGGATGTCTTCGCTGTCCCACCAGGCGTCCGGAACGATCAGAGCGGCTGTGGCGCCGATTGCAGCAGATAAAACAACCACGAGCAGCCACGGCCTGCGCATCCGGCCCATCGCAGCCGCGGCGAACAACGCGAAGGCAAGATCGAGAGGGAGGAGCCATCGCCACGGAAATTGCACGAACTGCAGTTCCGGCAGAACATGCCACAGCGGGGTGCTCGGGGGGAACATCAACAGCACGGAGGCGGCGCCAAGGGCGAGGAGCATCCACCATAGGTCAGCGAAATTGCGCCGCAATTTCGCTGTCATCACGGCTGAGATTCCCGCCACGAGCATCACTCCCATCGCCACTCCCGAAACCTTCCAGTTGAAGAGGAGGAATTCGGGGTTGTCGGCGCGTGTGAAAAGAAAATTTTGTTGGGGCCGAAGATTATCCGTGATTACCTGCGCGATCTGCACCCAGCGGCGCTCCCAAGCGGCCGGAAGGATGTAGAACGCTGCGAGTCCAAAGCCCGCGGCCATAGCGGCGCCGCCGCGAACGATCGGCCACACACTGCGGCGCAGAAAGCAGCCCACGACGAAAAGCAGTACAAGCGAATACGTTGCAATCACCGCTGCAGGCGCGTTCGAGAGCCATATCGCCGCGAACACCGTTGCCAGTACCGGCACGCCGTGCCAACCTTGACGCAGGACGCGCAGCACTCCCAACAACAACAGGGGAAACAGAGCGCTCGCGAGCAACTCGGCGAAGTCGCTTCTGTAATAGATTATGATGAGGTGGTAGGGATTCACCGCAAAGAAGAGCGCTGCGGCGGATGCCTGAGGCCCTGGCAGCCATTCACGCGCAAGCCGCCACATCCCCATTCCAGCCGCAAGAACTACAAGCCAGATGAAAGCTCCGGGCGCCATCCGCCACGGCAGCACGGAGCCGAGTGCGGCTCCGGCGATCCACGACGCGGGCGGATAGAAAATGAAACGCGGCTCGCCGAATCCCCAGTTCGCCCACTCAGCCCAGCGCGGAAACAGAATTCCTTCTCGCCATTGGCCAGCCGCGTCGAGCCACGACGCAAGGTGAAACTGGAAATCGTGGCCGGAAGCCTGGCCGAGAAAAAGCATCGGCGAGACGATGACCGTCGCCGCGATGATTACCAGAATGAGGGCGGGGCTTGCCGAACCGACGCCGTGCCGCTGCTCGGTTGCACGTACTGTTTCGGTTGTACTCTCTGCGCTCATCGCCCTCGACTCGAATCGTCGAGAATACATAAAGGCGCGCTCTTTACGCCAGCGGCATGGGGAAAGTGCGGCCATCAGGCCAGAACGAAGGGCTCGAAACTCTCGCGCAGCATAGCGCCATATTTCTTCCGGTCGTATCCATGCCACCCTTCCCACAAGGCATAGGCACGAACACGATCATTGGGCACAGCCGCATCCGCGTCCGTAATCACGTAGTCAACCGTCTGCCCTTGCCGCAGCCTTACACCACTGCCGAACAATTGCTGCGCGGCGATAGCCGTCAGGCTGGCCTTACTGTAATTGCGAGGCTCGCGCGTAATGCGCTTGCTGATGACAAGTTCCTCGATCGCGACGCTACCCTCTTCGACCCGCTCCAAGTGACGGTGAAGCACTTTTCGTGCTTCGTCGAGCTTCCGGCAGTAAGCTCCGTGATTGTGCGCCTCCGCGAGTATGGCCAGAGCTTCGCGCTGCATTTCGGCCACAATGGGCGGCGTGTCGTGGCGGCGTAGTTCAAGCCCCCGCACTTTCAATCCATCCGCTCCGCCGACCGCGAAAAACCGATTCGGAACCGGCACGCCAACAAATTGTTTCGACGGCAGGAACACAACGTATCTGTACACGGCTTCGACCGCGATCGGCAGCTGCGTTCTGGCCTCGATCTTTCTGGCGAGCTTTTCGTAGTCTTCCGGCGTGGCGTCCGCCTTCCCAATGTAGATCGAGTCCACGAGGGCGTGCAGCAAGGCGTAACCCTCATCCTCCGCCATCTCCTTGGCGACCAGAAGAGTTTCGCGCGCGACAGCGTTGATGGCTTCGTGCGCCTCGATCTTGCCGAAGCGTGCGTTCTTATAACCCGTGTATCCGAAGCAGCAGACCAGCAGCCACTTGAGCGCCTCCCTCTGGAGCTTATACTTCTGCGCCGCGTCCGCAGCAGAGGCGCGCTGCAGCCGCTTCAAATCCGTTCGCTTCGAGATGAGCTGTTCGACTGCACGGCTTGTAATGCCTCGCCGCTTCCGGCAAACGCGGTAATTCAGTTCGGGAATGCGCGGCGCATCGGGACAGCAGGGGCAGTTCACCGTCTCCGGCGAGATATTGAACCGCGCCATGATGCTCGGGTACTCGCTGACGAAATCCAGTTCCGCCACATTTTCGTGGAAGCCGATTTTCGGAGTGAAGACCAGGCCGCCGCGATCCGCGCAGAGCAGTTCATCCGGCGTCTTCATGTCTTCCGGTTCCGCCTTCTGCGCCGGGATGAGCACGCCATCGCGCCAAGCGATCTCCATCTGCATGTAGGAGATGCCGGTTCCAGCCGTGGTCCGCGCAGCGTATTGAACGGGCAACTTTGTCACGCGCACCAGTTCCCAGAGTCCCGCTAATTCACATTTGCTCGCCATGAAAGAATTCGAGCTGTCCACGTGCAACCGGCCCAGGAGGGTGGTGGCAGAGTCCTTATACAAGATTCGTCCGTAGCTCGTATAGCTTCGCGCGCGGCTCTTCTGGATGGGCAGCGAATCGCGATTGAGCGGAAGCGGGATGCGGTATTGCTCCGCCTGCCGCAGCAGGCAGGGCAGGATGGTCGAGTCGCCCCAATTCGTGAGCAGCAAGTCGGGGTCATATTTCTTCAGCAGCCGCGCGAAATTCTCGGCGGCGGGAATATCCGCATCGTCGAGCGAATGCGTCTCGCCGTCGCTCTCGATTTCAAGGGCGCCCCGCTCACCGTGAGCAGGGTTGATGTGTGAAAGGCCGGCCAGCCGCACCTCCATGATGCGGAGCGGCGGCAGTTCGTAGACGAGTGCCCACGGATCATCGGCGCAGGTAAGCACTCGGATTTGGCCCTGCTCGTCCACGTCTGCCTCCACACGCGCGAACGGGAACACGTTCCGCTGCCAGCAATACAACGAGGCGAGCATGAGGTCTGAGTTGTAGAGACGTGCTTCCTCGTCCGCGTTCTGGATGAAATTGACAACCGAGCGAAAGAGCGTCGGATCACGGACGGCGATTTCGAGAGTCAAAATCGGCTTTGCTTGCCAGATGTCCATGCGCTCCGTTCGGCCGCAATCGGCCTGGAAGCGCGCGGACACCAGGTGGGCGAGCCTTTCGAGCGCGGATTCCTGCGCGTGGACGTAGAACGCAGGACAGAACGAGGGATCAATCACTTTTTGGACTGTCCGGTTTGCCGTCAGAAACCACAAGGTCATTCCCTGAGAGCAAGGGTAGAGGTCCAGAATCCATCCTGTGAGACGCATGGTCAGGCCCCGCTAGTTTTTCCAGCGCGCCGATCCGTTTTTCCTGGTCGAGCGCAATGGAAAGCAAAATGGCTTCCATCGGGTTGTCGCTGCATTGGTAGGTTGCCGCCTGCGTGTAGCAGCGGACGCGATGGAATAGCCGGTCGAAATGCTCCTGGTCCTCGCGCCGCAGGGCGCGCCGGAATTTCCGCCATCTCTGCGCGGCTTCCTCGACCAGTTGAACGAACGTAGGGACAGTGCGGCCCATGGAGGATTGAATCCTTATGCCGTAAGCGGTAGCGCCGCCTTCTCGCTTACGAGACGCGGCCTGCCGTTGTTTTCGAGATCGAAGCGCCAAACATCGGAAGCTTGCGCGACAAGCTGCCGAAACATTCCGAGCCGCGCCGTCTGGAAGGATGTAGCGTCAGAAAACAGCGCAACGCCCAAAGCAAAGGAACGCAGCGCGCCCAGCGCGGTGAGTGCGCGGCGGAAAGAGACGTATGCTTCGCGTTCGTGCACGTCCTCATCGAAGTACAGCTCCGGCAAACCCGTGACGATAAGCGCATCGGCAGCAAACTTTTCGAGAAGACGCGGCATGCGAACGAGCAGTTCGGTCAACTGAAAACAAGTAAATGCACGCGCCACGCGCACGCGCTCGCTGAAGCCGGCAGCCTCGCTCCCTTTCTGGCGGGCCATCCGCCCCAGAAACAGAGGATCGAAACGATTCGCGCCGTCAACGTAGAGGACGCGCCGGCCTTGCAGCAAAGCGCGCGGCAGAAAGTAGTGCGACAGCCGGGGCGACTCCGGCAGTCCGTAGAATAAGGACAGACCGGAGAAGGGCAAAACCCACGACGCGGGCTTGACGAGAGAAGTCATGGAAGTTTGCTTTGCTATCGGCTTCGAGCGACCGAGATATGATAGGCGAATAAAAAGCGAAAGTAAAGGAAGGAGCAAAATGCGAGCTGTGAGGCGAAATCAATCCTCTGTGAGATGCAGAGATGATGCGAGGTATCGTCCGCGTTGATATTCTTGGAAATGGATATGGCGACGCTCACGACGGAAAGATTGATTCTGAGGCGGTGGCGAGAGGCTGACCGGGAGGCGTTCGCGCGGATGAATGCGGACCCGCGCGTGATGGAATTCTTTCCGGATCCGCTTTCGCAAGAAGAAAGTGACTTGCTTATGGGCCGGATCGAGGCTCACTTCGAGCAGCATGGCTTCGGTTTGAATGCTGTGGAACTTCGCCGCGAACACTTGTTTATCGGCTACGTCGGTCTGTCTGTTCCCACTTTCCAGGCTGCGTTCACGCCGTGTGTGGAGATTGGATGGAGGCTCGCGACGGATTATTGGGGCGGAGGGCTGGCGACGGAAGGTGCGCGGGAGATGGTGCGCTACGCATTCGAGGACCTGCGACTCGACGCGCTGGTTTCGTTCACCGTTCCCGGCAATATCCGATCCCGGCGAGTGATGGCGAAGCTGGGCATGACTCATGACTCG
>Ga0070733_10001705_pt1 | contig 16182 bp, 16 predicted proteins | sample Coa_R1_9_FD_66450 | JGI IMG/M metagenome (GOLD analysis project Ga0070733, IMG submission 66450) | Surface soil microbial communities from Centralia Pennsylvania, which are recovering from an underground coalmine fire - Coalmine... | ecosystem: Environmental > Terrestrial > Soil > Unclassified ... | reverse complement strand
CTCCACGGCCTCCTGAGGGTCCGGGGATTTACCCAGGACGACGCCCATCTGTTCTGCCGTCCCGACCAGATCGAGGAGGAGATTCTCAGGGTATTGGACTTCACCACCACGGTTCTGAATACATTTGGTTTTGAGCACTATGAGATTTATCTTTCGACCCGCCCCACAAATTCGGTCGGAAGCTCAGAGCAATGGGATAAAGCCACCGCTGCATTGGAGGCCGCCCTTAAGGCAAAGGGGCTTCCCTTTTCCATTGATCCTGGCGAAGGGGTCTTTTATGGTCCAAAGATTGACATGAAGATCAAGGATGTGCTAGGAAGGGCATGGCAGTGTACCACAATCCAGGTGGATTTTAATCTTCCAGAGCGCTTCGGGCTGACATACGTCGGCGATGATGGAAATATGCACCAGCCGATTATGATCCACCGGGCCCTGATGGGCTCACTCGAGCGTTTTTTTGGTATCCTAACGGAGAACTTTGCGGGCGCCTTCCCCCTCTGGCTTTCTCCAGTGCATGTACGTATTCTTCCGATTACCGAACGGCATCATGCTTATGCGGAGGAGATCAACCACGCTCAGAGAGGGGCCGGGCTCCGCAGCGAAATCGACAAGCGCAACGAAAAAATCGGGTTTAAGATACGAGAGGCTCAGATGAACAAAATCCCCTATATGTTGGTCGTCGGAGACCGCGAGAGGGACCAGAGAACAATTACGGTTCGCAAACGAAGCGGAGAGAACACCGAGGGAATCCCGCTGGCTGATTTTATTCATCGGTTGCAAAAAGAAATTTTGGATCGGGCCGTCAATTCTTTACCATATGCAGGAGGTCAAATATTGTCGCAAAGTTGAGAGTCAATGCGGAAATCAGGGCCAAGGAGGTGCGCGTGATTGGCCCCAACGGAGAGCAGATCGGGATTCTTCCAACCCGAGAGGCGATCCGTAAGGCAACTGAAGAGTATCTCCTTGACCTCGTGGAGGTCGCTCCCACCGCTGCGCCTCCAGTCTGCCGCGTGATGGACTACGGCAAGTTCAAATACGAGCAGAGCAAAAAGGATCATGCGACCAAACAAAGCCAGAAGGGGACCCATGTCAAGGAGGTCAAGTTCCGGCCCTACACTGACCAGCACGACTTGGATTTTAAAACCCGGCATATCCTCGAATTTCTTTCCCACGGAAACAAGGTTAAGGTCACCGTAATGTTCCGCGGAAGGGAAATGGCCTATAAAGACCAGGGGCGCACTCTTCTGCAACAGGTTGCCAAGGAGGTCAAGGATTTGGGACAATTTGAGTTCCCACCGAAGATGGAGGGGAACAATATGGTCATGATTCTTTTACCCAAAACCGGGAAGGAACCCGGTCGTCCACAGGCTTAAATACTGAAGGAGAACGTTCGATGCCCAAACTTAAATTAAAGACGCATCGTGGGCTGGCAAAGCGGATTAAAATAACCGGGACAGGAAAAGTGAGGGCGATGCGGGCCGGAAATAGGCACCTTCTCACCAGCAAGTCCGCCAAGCGGAAAAGGACGTTAGGCAAGCCTATGCCTCTTCCGAAGGCAGAGTCAAAGACAATCCGAATACTCCTCCCCTATGGAACTTGAGAGAAGAGAGCTGCATAAGTTTCAATTGAGCATTTTTGAACAGGAGTAGACCATGCCCAGAGTAAAAGGTGGACCGAAAACCCGCGAGCGCCGAAGAAAGCGGCTAAAGATGGCCAAAGGGTACTATGGCGGGAAAAGCCGGCTTTTCCGCACCGCGACCGAGGCCGTCGATAAATCGCTCCTTTATGCTTATCGCGATCGGCGCCGGAAAAAAAGAGATTTCCGCAGATTGTGGATCGTCCGTATCTCGGCGGCCGTGCGAGCCGAAGGGATCTCGTACAGTCGGTTCGTCGCGGCACTTAAAAAAGCGGGGGTTGCGCTGGATCGAAAGATCCTGGCCGACATGGCTGTCCATGATGCCGCGGGCTTCTCCAAAGTGGTGCAGATCGCTCGTCACCACGCCGCCGTCTGATCCCGAATATCAGGATAAAGATGGGAGCCGGTCCCGTCAAGAGGGACTCTGCGCGACTTCAATTCCCGTCACGCGATCTTTGAGTGTCTTCACCCTTTGAGGGTCAGCCGTGATCGTTTTTTTGGCGGAGTACTCACGGACCGATCCATTCACTGAATCGGCGGTCTACCAGACGTCAATGCTCAAGGCTTCATGGTTGGCTGTATAAGTGGGTCCATCTCAAACTCGAAAACAACGGTCGGCATTCCAATCTGCCAATTGCTCAACACTTTGGGATGAATTTCGCCGATCAGACCGATTTCGCGCTCAGCGATGATGATCTTCCCGACTCTGCCCTCCATGAATGAGTTCGCCTCTGGGAAGGAGTTCCCCGAAACAGGTTCCAGCCGATAGTCCCAAAGAGAGTAATAGAAAAGCGCCTCCAAATAGGAGTGAAGCTCAGAAAAGCTCGCAGATGGATGTGCTATAAGGGCCCCCAGATGAACCGCGGTCTTCGGTCTTTTCTCGTCCTCGAAGAAGGCAACCTCTCCAGCTTCAAAAAGACGATGAGGATAAAAGGCGTTAGTGCTTTGAGATTCGGCGGCCAGCAACGAAGGGAGTAACCGATTTCGAAGAACAGAAAAGCTCTCGGACATTGGATTTCCAACCTCAATCAGGAAGCTGTTCGTCAGATTCATCCGATCGATCAAATCGGCGCGGCATGTCAGGATATTCGATACAATCTCCTGGAACGAGAGCCCCACCATTAATTCCCGTATCCGGTCGGACAGACGTTCTATATCTGAAAGTGCTCCGACCGTGAAAGCGGTCGGCATCTCCGGGACAAACGTGTCATAGCCCCGAGCAATCGCGATATCCTCCACGAGGTCTATGGGGTGCATCACGTCATCACGGTAAAGAGGAGGGGTCACCTTCAATCGGTTTCCCTGTCCGATAACGGTGTGTCCGTATAGAGAAAGATAGCGCTTTACATCTTTTGACGCGATTTCTTCTCCCAGGACACGTTCGACATCCTTCAGATCCAAGGCGACCGGAGCAGAGATCGGCCACGGAGATCGAACCAATTTCCCGAAGAGGGTCTGATATGAATAGTGAACGGTTACAGGTTCGATCTTTGCCCCACGATCAATCAGATTGCACGCAAAGATGTTCAGCAGGAGCATCACCGAGCGCATATCCTCTCCAGTAGTCTCGATCAGAAGCTCGGAATCGCCCGCTCGCACCTCCCCGATCGCCCTGCTGTTAATAACGGGAGGAAGGGAGAGAATTTCGCCGCGGGCGTCGATCAGCACCGGATAGCGCGAGTTTCCGGAGATAATCCCTCCATACGCAATTCCTTTCGGGTGTCGGCTCACAATTTCTCGTAACGAGATGTCCTCCTCGAATCCCAGCGGGACGAAATGTGTTTCGTCCGGATCAGCAAGTTCATAACGGATAGGGAAAGTAATTTTCTCGAGGCGGTAAAATCCGACGGAAACGTTTCGGCGTCTTCTTCCAAAAATTTCAGCCATTTTCTCCTGAGTCTGGACAAATTGGGCCAGCAGTTCTGGGGTAACTACCAATCCATGGGCTGCACAGGCTGCGACATAGGGACGGATGGTCCGGAGCTCTTTTGAAACCGTGATCAAGGCCTGAGAGTGGGACTCGATCGCAAAGTAGGGATACCCGAGTTTCTGACCCTTCTTCACCCATCGAATCTGCCGGGCGATTCCTTCCGGACACCAAAGGTCGGGCCGATTGCTATCATTGAGCTCGACCTTGGCTTGATCCGATTTCGGCTCGAACTCTTTGAGCTCTCCTTTAACGAGCTTGAGCTGTTCTTCGAGGGTTTCCCGATCGACGGGCCCTGGAAGCAGGGAAGTAAGATCGCTGATTCGAATCTCAATGATCGGCATAATAAAACCTAAGACACCCCTAAGCTCTCAACGGACAAAATTTAAGATCCAAAGCCTGTGCAAGACCGCGATCCTCCGGCCATTCTCTAGATTCGGCCGCTACAGACGGATTCGTTTCTGTCGAACCAACTCCAGGTCGCCCGAAAACAACTGACGGATATCGGAAACCCCTAGGGCAACCATGGCCATCCGATCCAGACCCAAACCCCATGCGATCACGGGGACGTTGACTTCAAGGGGATGAAGAACCTCGGGACGGAACAATCCGGCTCCGCCCAATTCCATCCATCCTAGATCCTTGTGGCGGGCATGCATTTCGACTGAAGGCTCCGTAAACGGGAAGTACGCCGGAAGAAATTTTACCTCCTCTGTTTTCGCGACTTCCTGCGCAAAAAGCCTCAGCAGCCCGAGCAGGGTCCGAAAATGAACGTCTTCTCCTAAGACGATCCCTTCGACCTGGAAAAAATCTGGGGCATGTGTAGCATCGACCTGATCGTAGCGGAAACAGCGAGCAATGGAGAAATACCTTCCGGGAACGTTGGGCCGATCTGCCAAAGTCCGGGCCGAGACGGCAGTTCCCTGGCTCCGAAGAATGAGGCGCCGGGTCCTTTGAGCGTCGAAGGGATAACGCCATCCCTGTGAGGTGGGTTCCGAGGAGGAAGACCCGGACCTCTTGAGCTTACTCTTTCCCCGGTGAACGGCAGACACCTTCGCGATCAACGCTTCGTCTAGACCGGCGTCGTAAGTTGAACCTTTGACAAAATAGACATCATGAATGTCCCTTGCGGGATGGAACTGGGGCATATAGAGGGCGTCCATGTTCCAGAATTCGCTCTCCACCAAAGGGCCGCGCATCTCTTTAAATCCGATGGCGATGAGTTCCAACTTTACAAAATCCAAAAACTCCCGATAGGGACTCTTTCGGCCAACGACGATCCGAGCGGGCCGAAGCTGAATGTTGTATTTCCGGGGAACCTTTTCTCTCCAACTTCCATCCTTAAGCAATTCGGGTGTCAGCTGTCCATATTCGACTCGAGCCTCCTTCTTCCCGATGAGACCTTGCACCTGGAAAAAAAGCGGGGTAGTTGCATAGACCCGCTCAACCCGTTCGTCAATCCGAAAAATCCCTTTTCCCTTTCCCCTCTTTCGATGATAGGCGTTGATCGTCTCGTTTTCCTCGGGAGAGAGCATCTTTAAAGATACTGGTTTTGCCTGACTGAGGCGGTCAATGAGGAGCTGAAGATTCTCGAAGGCGTTTGCCTTATCTGGATCGGCCATTTCGAGCACCCCTCCGGGAGCAATCCGAACAGTACCCGATTCCTTCAGGGCACCGATGGCGCCGCTCTTCTCTTCGGCCTCCATATCGTCTCGAGTCTGCAATTCCCGAATAGGGACGATCCCTTTCTCCCGAATCTCCAGCAGGAAGCGCAGGGCGGGTAACTTCTCCCGGGCATAGGCCTCTCCAAGTTCGGTGAGGGAAACAAAGTCCTCCTGCCTCTCCTCAGCTACCCTTAAAACATCTTTTGCCAAAAGCCAACCTAATGCCATTGTCAGCTGGGATGGTTGCAATTCAGGAGAGCGAGCCAAGATGCCAGCCTCACTGAGCCGATCTTGACCGATAAAGGCTTTAACGACAATCGCCTCAAGGGGATGCAGTCCTTCGACGTTCTCTGTGCTCACCTAAGTTGTCCTTTCAAGCTGGATAGGCGAACGCATCGCGGTTCGGGCACCGGGTCAAAGGAACCCCCGGAGCGAATCGAGGTGCTCGCTGGGTCTTCTCACTGTCCCGGCCGCTCGGAACGAATACCTCAGCCAGGCCTACCCTGCAGCTGATCAGCCCTGGCGGCTTTCCCGGGGCTTCTCCTTCCAAGTCGTTTTCGTCAAACAAGCCCGTTTCACAAAGGCCAAAAATCCGTTTCCTGACCGCCGGGCGAGCGCTTACCGCTGTTCGGCGCTCTTCCTCGGAGCTCCCCAATCCGAAGGCCGAATCGCACTTGAATCGCATAAAAATACGTGATCGCAAAGGGAGTGTCAAGTTGGTTCGTCTTATCCGGACCGGTACGAAGGGATCACGAAGGTCCTTGCCCGCAACTTTTGCTTGACACATTGATTTATGACCCACCATTTAAGCATCCCAGCTGTGGCCGCTGACGTCCGGGGCGTTGAGTCTTCGAAAAAATAACTGCATTCGCCCGCACTGCACCATCAATGAATTCGGTAAGGGGTATCCCTCTTACACGCTCTATACCTGCCAGGAAAAATGGCCGATCCGTTCTCTATGTCCCCCGATCATTAAGGCATCTCAACCCCTCAAAGCGAAAAGGAGCACCCCCTGAGCGAACTCTTCCTGCTTTACTGTCTTCGCGCTGAGGCCCTCTTACCCCTTCTTCGGCAGGGCCTTGCCCCTTTTCCAGCCCGTTCACAGATCCAATCCCGATCTGGATCGGCGATCGGGGCTATGCACGCCTGTTCTACTTTTACAGAGCGAGAGAGCTGCGGGGAAGGGGCAAAACGATCATCAGCCGGAGAGTCGACGTGGTGAAATTGAGGAGCCTCTGTGTACTCCCTCGCAAGGCTGTCCGTTACGAGCACAGTCTTTTCAGGAGCCCTCATATCTTTTGGTCCCCGCCCAGGCTCGAGCTCTTTTCGAGCCCAGAAAAGGTCTTGGACTTCTCCGGTCGGTAGATGCCTGAGGCCTCACCGCGTGGGCGGTTTGCGCCTGGCTCCCCAGTCAGAACCCGCCGTGCGGCTCTCCCGCAACGGGCTCCCCAGAACGGCTTCACGACCAAGATCCTCAGACCGTCGGATGAAGCATCGTCGCATAAGGCAGCTCAAACCAGGACCGGCCCAAAAGATAGCTCCAGCAGATCCGGTTGCATTGGCTCTGATGGCGCAGCACGCGAATCCACTGCCGCTGGACCTCCGCAAAAAGCCAGTCTAGCTTCCTCTTGCAGTGGTGCAAGGCAAAATACTGGTAGAAGCCTTGCAGCATGATCCGCAGGTGAGCCTGCTGATCGCGCCGACGCCAGTGCATGTGCGCCTTGAGCCAATCGTGGGTTCGGTCCAGAAACCTCCTGCAGCTCTTCGCACCTGGAATTCGAACAAGCGCAAAGTCGCCTCTGCGGCTCCTGCCACAGACGTGCTTGAAGCCCAGAAAGTCAAACGTCTCCGGTCTTTGCCCGTGCTGCGCCCGATTGGCTGCCGCAAATCGGCCAAACTGCAGAATACGGGTCTTCTCAGCCGCCAAGTTGAGGTTGAATTTCCCAAGCCGCATCTCAAGCTGCCGATGCAACAACTCTGCATCACGCTTGTACTGGAAGCAGACCACGAAATCGTCCACGAACCGGATCAGGTACGACTCTCCCTGAAAGTGCCTCTTCACCCGCCGCTCAAACCATAGATCAAGCACGTAGTGCAGGTACACGTTCGATAGGACGGGGCTTACCGGCCCGCCTTGAGGAGTCCCTTCCTCGCTGCGTAGGACCACTCCGTTCTGCATCACCCCGGCATTGAGCCACTTCCCTATCAATCGCAGAATAATCGGGTCCGCGATCCGGTGGGCCACCATCTGCCGAAGCCAACTATGGTTAATGCGGGTGAAGTAGCTCCGGATGTCTGCTTCATAGACGAAACTGACCTTCTTGGTCACGATCCTCTCTCTCAGGGCTTTGAGCGCCTGATGAGGTCCTCGTCCACGGCGATACCCATAGGAGCCCTCCTGAAAATCCGCCTCAAACACCGCGTCCAGAATCCGCGCCACTGCGCGCTGCAGCAGCCTATCTTCCGTAGTGGGAATCCCGAGCGGGCGTTTCTCCGCTTTCCCAGGCTTGGGAATCTCCACCCGCCGCACCGGCGGGGCCACGTACCTTCCGGCCCGCACCCTCGCGCACAGAGCCTCGACCCTCTGATCCAAACCCCTTTCGAACTCCTTCGCGCTCTCTCCATCCACCCCGCTTGCCGCCCTCCGGTTCATCTGCCGCCAGGTCTCTTTCAGAAACTCGGGCGTGACCAGATGCGCCAGGCTCGTAAAGCGAAGCTTCCGGTCTGACTTTGCTTTCAACGTGATCCTGTCCAGTTTCGTTGACACCCTCATCCTGCCCCTGTGTGCAAGGAAGTGTTTCCCTAAACAGGCCCCCGTCCTGCCCCACCCCTTCCCCTTGTACGCGGCTTTCCCGCGCTCCGAGTACTATGAGTGAGTCCGACTCCCACCGCCGCTTCGGCTCCCCTATGGACGGTCCATCCAGTCGGCCTACTCCACCTTGCGGCGAAGACAACGATGGGTCTCCCAGGTCCCTCGATGCTTCCTTCTCCCTCCGTGCCGTGCTCTCGGACCCCGCCGGGGTCTCCAGCGGCCTCGCCTCTATCGGCCGCCTGCTGTTGCCTTCCAGGTTTACGACCCTGTCGGCCCCCGGATTATCAAACCTCACGAGGCTCAATCGCTTCACTCGCGTTACGGCCCAGAGGTCGCTCTGTCTACGCTTAGCTCATGTCGTTACCTCCATGAGCCCAAGACTCGATTCCCGGTGGGTCGGCTCTTTCCCTTTCCGGGGCGGGAATTTCACCCGCTGGAAGCACCAGGGTTGTCCTGGCGCACCGAAAACGCATGCAAATCGAGCAGAGTTCCCGGGATTTAAAATGCACCTGATTGCGGGGCCTGATCTGAAGGTCTCGTTGGAAGCACGCTCAGGAGGCTGCTTCTACCTTCTGCCTGGCTGTGATCTTGTGCGTCGGGAGACAGCCCTCTGGCACGCCAAGCGCGAGCGCTCTTTAAAATCCTCTCCATCGCGATGGATCCAAACGAATCCTCTGCGCCCTAAGCAGGACATACTCAGGCTCTCTCATCGCAGATAACCGCTCGAGGCCCATGTTATTTGCAGTCCTCCTCGCGGATGGCGCCGATCACCATCCCCTGGCTCCTACCGCCAAATATCCTCATTCCCCTTATCGATCTCCCCTAAAACTTGGGGTAGGCAAGCACGAAGGCTCTTGACCTCTAATTTCAAACATGGTAGCGTTCTTTGCATCCGAGGGGATGTGGCGAAATGGCAGACGCAGCGGACTCAAAATCCGCCGGGCGCAAGCCCATGTGGGTTCAACTCCCTCCATCCCCACCAATAACCACCATAGAAAAGTCAAAACGTTCATCAGACCTTCCCCGTCCCTTAAACCCCCTACATGACAAAAAGATCTTTGCGCTCCTACTTGAATTACAAGCTGTGAGCGTTTCTGTTTCTTCGATGCTCGAATACTGATTACTGCGATCAAAACTTCACCCTCACCCCGATACCGAAGTATCATTTCTCCATCCTTCTTTACTGGCACTTGGAGTTTTGTTGAGGCAGCCACCTTCTCAAACGGCAGGGAGTTCTCAGAGACTTCAGATTCACCATACATCGCTTCGACCACGATCTCAAACGCCGTTTCGGAATAGTTGTTTGCCAATCTTTTCTAATCGGTTCACTTTCCATCAGCAACCACATCAAACGTATCGTCAATTTTCAGTTCAGTCTCTCGCTTTTCGGAGTGTGGTCGATATTGTCTTCCCCCCAACTGTAAGGCGTTCTCAGAGTCGGCGATAAACCCCGACAATTCCCTTCAGAAGCGGAAACCCGACGTTGACTCTTTATTTCTGGAAAACGTTGTAAAAAGGGACTCCTCATTGAGGAGCCAATTTACGATCTGACCCCAGAATACAAGGTGCCTCCAAAATAAAAATATCCCTTCTTGATTGGGATTCCGGAGACCGATCTGCTTGGATTCGTGGTCTTTAATTGTGGTTCTGAGAAGTCCGGCAAATGATGAGGACCTGGCCGCAACCGCAGGTGAAGCCGATATCAGCTTTCGTTCTGATTGTCTTTGGCTAAAATTTAGAGTTTCGCAATTGCTCCAGCTCTTTATAGACGAAAAACTGAACGCGGCCCTGCTGGATCGGCTAACACATCGATGCCAGGTACCTCTAATGATTGGAGATTCCTACCGCTTCTAAGCCAGAAACGAATAAAGGAGGAGTAGCAACTCCAAGTAACACCCTTATAAACCCAGACGGGTGGGTCCATTTTACTTAATCGCCTGGATCCATTTTGCTTGATCATTCATATGTCTTACGCCAATTAGCAATATCGCTGTTTCTAGGGGGGAACATCCGCTGAAACGGTGCGCAAGCATGTCTTTTCCGAGTCGGTTTGACATCTGTATTTTTTCTGTTACTTTTTAAATTAGATCCACTTGCTGTCGATCGGGTTTCCGGTATCCGGCTCGGCAAGATCGGCCGGTGCCCGCAGTCCCATGCCCCGTCGCCACAGGGCACAGGAGAGCCCGAGGGGGCCCGTAACGGGCTTAAAAATGAGAATTCCCAGAGCCGAGCTGATGAGTGATATATATCGATTTACGTTCAATTGCAAAAACGGCCATCTTTGGGGCTACGACCTCAAACGCTCAAACGGTTGGGAGGCCTTCGAACATAAGCAGGTCTGCCCACAATGTCTAGAGTTAAGCTGCGCATACACGATTTTTAGTCCTCTGGGTGAAATGTGCGAAGAATAGGATATTTGATTCCGCCTTGGTCGGCTCCTGTAATTCGAAGGCCTTCGGTCGGCAAAGCGAGACGAGCGCGGGACCGTGAACGATCTCTTCCGGGAGCCTGCCGCGCACCATCGCGGCTGTCCAGATTTCACCGGCCCATGCTGAGCCCACCTTCTCTCCCGTCATAAGTTTCCCTCGTCGTAAACCAAATGGATCGTTTCGCGATCTTTGCCCGATCGCTTGAAAGCGACCCCATTCTGGTGCTCCCCGCCGTTGGCTCGTGATTTCCAAAATTCCGGGGCTCGAAATTATTTTTCCTGGATCCGGAAATTATTTCTGATCGGTGGGGGAAGAAATATCGTCCGACAGGGCTCCTGGCGGTCAGCCGCCCTTCTTTTTATCAGAAGAACGAGAAACCTTCTTGGCATATCCCTTGCTCATACCCGGGGACAAGGGTTTAGACCGAGCGCGACGCTATGCGGGCCTTCGCGCGTGAAGACCCGCAAGAGGATCGAAGGATGTATCGGAAGGGGTATTCGGCCGGGACTCACCTTCTATCAAATGGGCAAGGCCCCACAAGCGTGTCGGAGGGGACTCGGCCCACAAGGCCGTGCGAAACGGTCGATATTCTTTCCTCGACCCTCGCGAAACATCAACTCCTGACCCTAGATTACCTCGAAACAGTCGCATCGGCAAATCGAATTGCCGTTCCGAGCTTAACTGAGGTTTCTTTCGAGTTGATTGCCAAAGGCATACTCGATATTTTGAAGCTTTCGATTCAATTTGATGCCGCGTGGCTTCTAAGATTCGATCGGCACTCCCGCAGCATCCGGAATATTTTTCTCTATCGGTTCAATCAAAAGGCCTTCTCCAGGTATCTAGATTCCTTTTACGGCTCAAGCCCTGTGCCTTGCCTTCGTCAGATCGAACAGGATGGATATGTCTCCAGGAAGGGAGCGGACCTTGTCGACTGGGAGGCGTGGTTGGAGCACCCCTTATATCAGGAAATTATTCGACCTCTTGGCCTGAGCACCTTTATCGTCGCGGTGTGCTTCGACGAGACAAAGACCCCGATCGGCCTGATGATCCTATGGAGATCGGAAGACCGCCGCGATTTTTCATCTCGCGATGTCGCCTTTTTGACCAAGGCCTCCCTTCCTTGCGCGTTGCTTCTTAAACGCTCCCCTGAAATCGGTGGCGGGGAACGCCCGAAGGACCCTTCTATTGGGCCGAGCCCGGAGCCCGCGGTGATTGTCATGGGGAGTCAGGCCAAAATACTCTATGCAAATCAGGAGGCAAAAAATCTCCTGGCCATTCTGAGAAGTGGGAAAAATCAGTGCCCCAGGACAGACGCGGCCACTTTTATGCGAATCTTGCGCAATATTAGAACGAGGGTGATCGAGAATGCCTTGCTCAATCGACCAGAGCAGGTCTGCCCCTGTGAGCTCCCCACATTCTGGGGTACGGTCTTTTGCTGTCGCGGATTGTCTCTCGAAACCTGCATGAGGGGTCAGAATCTTGTGGTGATCCTCATCGAATCGCTCCATCCGAGCATAGAGGGTTCAAGAGCATTGAATCCCGCCCTTCCGAAATTTACCGCCCGAGAGGATGCCGTGGTCCAGAGGCTCGGTCTCGGGTTTACCAACAAAGAGATTGCCTCGCAGCTCGGAATCGGGGTACATACCGTGAAAGACCACGTGAAGAAAATAATGAAAAAACTGGGAACGAACACGCGTGCGGGAATCGCCGGAATGATTGTGGGCCGGATCCCAGTGGAATGACTCGGTCTATGCTTCGTAAGATAGCGGGAGACACTGTCTAGGGAAAAAAGATCCTCCCCAGCCCCAAAAGCAATTGAGGTCCGGTTCGAAATCTTCCGTCGCAAAGGCAAGCGGGTCTGTGGTGCCGCATGCTCTTCGATCGAATGGTTTCTTGGGTACGAAGCAGGATCCGGATCAAGATCCAAACGATTTTTAAATCCGGTTCTAAACCGTTGAAAGAGGGCTGAATAACTTTTAGACGGGATTCTCCTATGAGGCTGACTCAGCGGGTCGTGTCGTCAAGGCCCTACCTCACCTCATAGGTCCCGGGGGGAGTGGCATCCGGATGATTCCCCATTTTCAAACGACCCTGAACTTTAACAAAGCTTCCGCCAACGGGTTCTGCGAAGACAAAGCCGCTGGCGGGGTAAGTGTCTTCGAAGCAGAATTGGTACTTTTCGGCAGGCGCCAGGTCGATCGATTTAGCGGCGTTTTCAGGAATGGGCCAGCTATAGTTAAAATTAAGGGTGATCAAGTAACCGGAACTGTTGACAAACGTATAGCAACTTCTGCCGAAACCGGGCGTCGCGAGCCCCATCAAAGATCCCAGGGAAAAAAGCGCGATCGCTGGCCAGAGGTTCATTCGCATACGCCTCCTTTCCCTCCATGTTGATTCAAGTTTTCGAAGAGGCCACCAAAACCCGACTTGCTGCGGGTTCCGTGGAGGACTTACCCCTTCTGCATAGGGGGCTCGGCGGGCGTGCCCTGTCCGGTATGTTTCATCAATATTTCCGATTGGGTGATCTTCGGGTTTTTGGGAGCCAGTTCAGCCGCTTTTTTAAATTCGGCTGTGGCCTGTGTATGGTCGCCCTGGGCATCAAAAACGAGGGCCATATTATAGTGGGCTTCGGCGAGGTTTGGATTCTCCGCCAAGGCTTTTTGGAAGTGTTCCTTTGCTACATCGTAATGCCCCTGAGAGAAATGGTCGACTCCCTCATTGTTTTCAGAAGCACCTGACCCGGAGGCGGTCAGGGCCGTATTGACCGATCCGCCTCCCCCGCCCGACCCATAGTTATTACAGGCCATCGATCCTGTCAAAAAAAACCCACAGATCATTAAGAACAGAAACTGTTTCATAGCATCCTCCTCTGGTCAAAAACAGTTTAGGTTAGGGCCCTTTGAGAAAGGGAAGATCATGACGAAACTGACGAAAACGTCGGCGAGAGTGCTCAGTACTCAAGCCCGCTGATATTTTGAGCTATTTCGGTCCGCCGAGTCAATCACAATTCAGATGGGGTTCGAACCCGCTCCGTCGCGGGTCTCCGGCTTCGGTGGACCCCCCAACGATCAATGGGCTCGAGTGATCGATTGGCGACCACCCGCAAAATGGAGACCGAAAGCGAAATCCAGCGGCGACTTCGGACAACGCCCCGGAGTGATTGTTTTCACCTTGACATTAGTACGTAGTAGGACTATACTAGAACGTATTAAAATGCATTCGCGTCGGAGCGGCATCAAATCAGGACGATGATAATGGCGCCGAATTCGAAAGATTCTGGCGGGGAGTCTTTTCTCAAGGTTCTAAGGCCTCTGGTCGAAGCATACTTCTCTTTCTGTGCAAGGGACCAGCCGCATATTCGCTCGCTGGGTTTAACACCCTCGCAATTCGATGTTATCGCGACGCTTGGAGATACCCGAGGAATGACATGCAGGCAATTGTCTGAAGCGACCTTGGTGACCAAGGGGACATTGACGGGTGTCCTCGACCGGTTGGAGGCCAAAGGGCTTGTGGAGCGTCTGGCCTCGCGCGAAGACCGGCGCGTCACGATTATTCAGCTCACTTCAGAGGGACAGGAGAAATTCCGGAAGGTCTGTGCAAACCATATTAATTATTTGAGGCCCTATTTTGAGCGGGCTCTAACGGCGGCTGAAATGGGGACGTTGCGGGAGCTCTTGCTCCGGCTCAAGGAGAGTTTCGACCGGGGTTTAAACCAACCCTTTTAGAGGAGAGATGAGCGATGGCAACTCAAGCAAATGTCGAGATTTCGTCAAAAGTGGTCCACGGTCTGGAAGGTTCATTGGCGAAGGTCCTGTTTCAGACCGACAATACATGGTCAAGCTTGTTACTGCGGGTCATGCTCGGGCTCCTCATGTTTCCCCACGGAGCGCAGAAGCTCCTGGGCTGGTTCGGTGGGGTCGGGTTTGGAGGGACGATGGGGGTTTTCACTCAGAAGATGAATCTCCCGGCTCCCCTTGCCTTTTTGATCATCCTGGGCGAATCCGTCGGGAGTCTGATATTGATTGTCGGGTTTCTAACCCGATTTGCCGCCTTGAGCCTGGCGACGATTATGGTCGGTGCGATCGCTCTGGTTCATTGGCCTAATGGATTCTTCATGAACTGGTTCGGGCAGCAGGCCGGAGAGGGATTTGAATACCATCTGATGGTGATCGCCATTGCGGCATCGCTCGTCTTAAGCGGTGGTGGCCGCTGGTCAGTCGACCGGAAAATTGCTGAGACTCTTAATTAATTCTCCGGTGCCAGAACCACGAACCGCCTGTTCGGCCCTCCCGAAGACGTACCGGATAAGGCCGAGCAGGAAACGAACGTCGGGACACGGTCCGCGTCCGAATCGCGGTATTGAACCAGTGTGATCGTGACCGCTTACAGAACCAGTCACCCCGAAACCGCCATCAGGAGCACCTATGAAAACGCCTCTGATTTGGAACGCAATGACGATATTGATCATCGTGAACCTTACCAATACATCCTGGGCTTGGCACGATAGAACGCATATCGCAATTGCCCAAGCTGCCGGTTACAGGCATGCGTATAACGCGGCCGGCGCGGATATGGCTAAAATAAAGGCAGGGACGATCGAACAGCAGAACCATCATTTTAACAATGAGGCGGCTACTCCTGTTACCGCTCAAAGTGTGCTGAATCAGGTTGCCCGATATAATGATCCGGGCGACGAGGAAGGACACCTGTATGGGGCGATCATCGGTTCGTTGAGAGAATATGAGAGGGCGACTTCGGAAAAGAAATATGCACAATACCACGTGGCCTTCGCCGTTCACTATATCGGAGATTTGTCCCAACCGCTGCACAACACCCCCTACGATGAATACAACAGAGCGCATCATCTCAAGAACGACGGTATCGTTGAAGAAGAGGTTTTGGACAATATCGAAGTCATACAAAAACATATGTATGTGATTAATATGAGGCCAGACCATTTTGATGAAGACCTGGCAGCGGAGATCGCCAGAATTGCGAATCTTTCCCGCGTGTTGGGACTCAGGCTGAAAGCGGAAAATCGAGAGATGACAAGAGAGGAGGCCTATACTCAATTGGGTCACAGCGCTTCTTTGCTGAAGGCCGTTTTGAGAAGTCTTCCGAATTATAGCGAATAGCCCAATCGAGCTTGCGAAGGGGAACGACTGAACAAATGATTAAATGAGTGTTTCAGGCAGGACCGAAAGGCCAAGATCCTAAACCTTCCGCAAGAAGAAATATTTACCAAAAAAAGGGGCTCTCCTCAACAACGGTAAGAACCGCTAGATACTTCATCGTGCCCTCCATCATCGGGTTCGGTGGGGCATCTCGTTCAATCCTCCGACTGAGTTGATTCGTCCCGCAAGCGTGAGATACAATACGGCCTCCTGGATGTCGACGAGGGTTCCTGGTTTCTCGAAGCCGGGAAAACATCTGTATGATAGGCTGAACCTAACGGCAGTTATAATCGGGATGGCCTAGGGCGAGGTTCTGGGCCTCGTTGCCATTGTATCGATTTCCATAAATGCTTGGCGAGGAACCAATAACCCCGCATTGGCTGAGTCGTAAAGTCAGCTTTAACACACCAGACGTGAAATCTGTTCCGTCCCAGCTACTTGGATCCGGTTTTGAGGGGTCAAATCCCACCTATCTAGATCCACCTTCCGAGTGAGTCAATCCCACATATCCGGACCCAGTTTGGGGGGGTCAAATCCCAC